>Ga0209490_10006072_pt1 | contig 10946 bp, 10 predicted proteins | sample MAT06_FD_187209 | JGI IMG/M metagenome (GOLD analysis project Ga0209490, IMG submission 187209) | Freshwater microbial communities from Lake Fryxell liftoff mats and glacier meltwater in Antarctica - MAT-06 (SPAdes) (version 2) | ecosystem: Environmental > Aquatic > Freshwater > Ice > Liftoff...
GACACATTCGGGTGGGTTTACGGGCGAATAATAGCTCGCCGACCATGAGATTCTGCTCAATGAGCTTCCTTTTCGATGCATGGGTGATGTGCCAATGCACCTCAAGGCCGCGTGGAAGCATTTTTGAGCATTTTTGAATTCGGTGCCTGTCCGCTATTCCTTTCGTCCGCTATTCCGTTTCTTTTTGAATTCGGTGCCTGTCCGCTATTCCGTTTCGCCCGCTATTCCCGCTATTCCCGCTATTCCCGCTATTCCCTAGGTGCCCTGGCCGGCGCTATACCCGGGCTTCCCGGCAAAGCGGAACAGGCCCTCGGTTTTGATGATGTCAAAGCCAGCGGCATCAAGGCGACCGATCAGGGCAAGAATCTGTGCAAAGGGGACCGCCTCTATCTCGGTGCTGAGAAAACGGCACCGCCAATGGTCGGTGCACAGGGTCTCGGGGTGGCCGTCTGGCCAGACTTTCACCCCTCGATTGGTGATCATGGTCATGGCGAAGCCAGGCCCCATGACTTCCAGTAAGCGCGTAGCGAGGTCCTGCGGCTGAACAACCTGGTACAGAAAAATATCTATGCCGACTCGCTCCCGAAGCTCAACCGGCAGTGGTGCGATATCTGGCAGCGCGATGCGCGCGCTGGCGGCATACGCCACCGCGGCGCGTGTTTGCGGCACCTGGCCAAGTCGTGCCGCCACCGCTTCAGCAAAACCGAGGGTCGATACCGCGCCGCTGCTGGTGAGATCGGCGGTAAGCACGCCGTCTTCCAAAGTGCGCAGCCAAGCATTGTGAATGCGCTCAGCAGGAAGAGGGAGGCCGAGATGAACCAACATCTGTACCGCTGATTGCAGCATGCCCGATGGATTAGCCACCCCCTTGCCGGCCAAATCGGGAGCCGAGCCATGCACGGCCTCAAACATCGAGGCCCGAGCACCAATGTTGGCCGAGCCGCCCATGCCGACAGAACCGGCAACTTCGGCGGCGATATCAGAGATGATGTCGCCATAGAGGTTCATGGTGACGATCACGTCGTAGTGCTCTGGTCGGGTAGCGACCCGGGCTGCACCGATGTCGATGATGTGATGGTCAACGGCGATGCCTGGATGCTCAGCCGCGACTTGGTCAAAAACCCGATGGAATAAACCATCGGTCATTTTCATGATGTTGTCCTTGGTCATGCAGGTGACCCGCTGCCGGCCGTTGGCCAGGGCATAGGCAAAAGCGTAACGGACAATGCGTTCGCACCCTGATCTGGTCACCAGCTTCAAGCATTGGTAGGTTTCGGGAGTCTGGCGATGCTCGATGCCGGCATATAAATCCTCCTCATTTTCGCGCACCACCACCAGATCGATGCCTGGTCGGCTGCCCGGTACACAGGCGTGGCTGGTACAGGGGCGCACGTTGGCAAACAGACCCAGGACCTTCCGGAGGGTGACATTCACCGACTTATAGCCGCCGCCCTGCGGGGTCGTGATGGGCCCTTTAAGCAGCACGCCCGCCGTGCGAATGGCCTGCCACGCATCCTCCGGAATCCCGGAAGAAACCCCACCGAGATACGCACGCTCGCCAATGGTCGCCTCCAGGAACTCCAACGGTGCAGCGGCCGCTTCGAGCACCAAACGCGTCGCAGCCGCGATCTCGGGGCCGATTCCATCCCCGACCGCGAGGGCGATGGGAATGCGATGGACTGCAGCACGTGCTCCGGAACGGGCAGTGGGATCGGGGGTGTGCACGGGGCCTAGCATGCATTCTCCTTGGTCATACACGACAATAGTTTCGTGAATTGAAAAACGCAAGATAAAATTCGCGAAGATGAGAACAGTGTACAGAATCGTGGATGCAGAATCGTCAGAATCGTGCGCAGAATCGTGGACACAGCAGAATTGTGGACATGCACTTCCCTCGATAGGCCTACGCTAGCAGACCCGCCTCGCTAAGCCATGTCCCACCCAGGACTTCCAGGTTTCGCTTGATATGGGTTTCTATAAACCCATATTCTGAATATGCCCATCGCCCGTAAGCATCAGGTCGACGAATCCCTCCCCAGCTGCTTCCACTGCATCTCACGCTGTGTGCGCCGGGCCTACCTCTGCGGCGATGCCGCCGAGCACCGCCGGGACTGGGTGCGGGATCGTATCCGTGCGGCGGCTGCCAGCTTCGCGGTGGACGTGCTGGCCTATGCGGTGATGAGCAATCATCTGCACATCGTGGTCAGCACGGAACCCGGCCGCGTCACCGCGTGGACGGCGCGCGAGGTCGCCGAGCGCTGGGCGATCGCTCACCCGCGTACGGGCGCCGACGGCGCGCCGGTGCCGTGGAGCGATGCCGCGATCACCGCCAAGGCCAACAACGGCGCGTGGGTGGCCAAGGCTCGGCTGCGCTTGCGCTCGCTGTCGTGGTTTATGAAATCCATTAAAGAGGGCCTTGCCCGGCGCGCGAATCGCGACGATGGCTGCACCGGGCATTTCTGGGAAGGGCGCTTCCGCTCGGTCCCTCTGCTTGATCAAGCCGCGGTCATTGCGTGCATGGCGTATGTCGACCTCAATCCCATTCGTGCGGCGTGTGCCGATCGGCCCGAGACATCGGCCTTCACCAGTGTGCAGGATCGCATGTTGGCCCGCCGAGCGCACCAGCGCGACCGCGTGCTGGGAGCCACCGCAGCGCCATCTACCGTCCCGTCGCTCACCTCGTCCTCAGCGATCACGCTGGTACCGCTGTTACACGAACAAGGTCCCGCTGCCCGTGACGCCGGACCCGAAACGGGCCTGTGGATCGCGCCCATCGCCGCCGCCACCATACGTCTCGGCAATACGCCGGTGATTACGCTCGATGAATATGTGACCTTGGTCGACGAGACCGGGCGCGTTGTGCGCGGCGGCAAACGCGGCGGTAAACGCGGCGCTATTCCGCACCAGCTCGCGCCGATCTTGGAGCGTCTCCACCTTGATCTCGCAGCATGGCTGGAACTCATGCACCATGGCGGCGCTTTTCATGGCAGCGCCTTTGGCAACGTCGCTGCCCGCACCCGTGAAGCCGTACGCCGGGGCGCGCGATGGATCGTCGACGTCACCTGCGGATTGTACGGCACCGCTCAGCACGCCGCGTAGCCAATTACCCGCTGCCCGTATCGACCGAACCAGCAGCCGCCGCGAGGCGGCCGCGGTCACGTAGACTCAAATGAAATTCCAGTGGGCTGAGAGAGCCGCCAATGACCGCAGATCATCGGATTCAGATCAATGAGCATGCATTTCATGACTATGGCGACGCAACACGGTGCGTCGAAGGACGCGGGGGCGCACTTTGAAACGCGGTGCCTCTCCAGTATTCGTAGAAACGCGGTGCCTGTCCAGTATTCCCGTATTCCGCAGTATTCCGTGTCTGTCCAGTATTCCGTGTCCGTCCAGTATTCCGTGTCCAGTATTCCGGTCCAGTATTCCTGCAGTATTCCTTGACTGGTTAGCCGCGGTTTGCGAAATACAGAATGATTGGAATTCCGACAAGCAAAAACCATCCCATAAAGCAGACCAGCCACCCCGGACTTTCAATATCCACATTTCCACCACGGCCAAGATATCCAGTGAATGGGCCAATTTGTTCGCCAAACCAGATCAAGCATAGCGGAATCAGCGAGCAGACACCTGCTTTTATAGATTCGTTCCCTGCGCCATTGTAAGTTCCTGATAATATCAGATACCCGACAACGACGAGCAAGGAAAGCGAGCGGTTAAGTATGGTCGCTAATTTCATAATAGGATACGCCATACGCGGCTAACACAGAGGTAGCGGGGGGCATGGCCGAAGAGGTGAGGTGCGCGTCAGCATCGTTGTGGGCCATTGGAAGAGGTGTGCTTGCTGGAACAAGAATGACCTGCACTCCGGCTTAGCGTTTGGTTAGGCACGCCGACTTAGGTCGTTATCGGCAAGGATGGATTCCGCACCTAGATTCTTCAGAGTTCCGAGGATATTCGGGTCTTGACCAACGTACCTAATACACTCGAGCTCGGCACAAGTGGCAGCTTCGATCATTTGAGCGGTCTCGGCGTCGTTAATCGGCTGCTTTCGAACAAAGCAATATTCTTCACCCTTTTGGCCAATCTTGAATTCGAATAAGTCGGGAGCGACAGTGGACGGTACATTGCACAGAGTGCAGCAGTCAGCGGCAACGAACCAATCACCAGGAACGTTTTCCGGGCTTGGAGTGTTAATCCGGGTTGGCTTCTTGGCGGGCGATCGTTTAAAAAAATGTCCCATTCAAGTGCCCAACAATATTATTCGGCAGACAGCTGTCTAACCACGGTTGGCAAACCATTCCGCCTAATCCCTATTCGCATGTCCTCACTCCTATGCCGCAATCCTGCTCCCCGCCACATACTATGTCAACGGCGCCCATGTACCTTTCCCCGGCTCCTGCCCCTGTATACGAAAAAACCCGGCGCCACCGGCACCGGGTTCCTTCATTGAACAGCTAACCTCTGATTCAATCAGCGCTTAGCCGCACCCGACGTGGCGAAGCAGCCCATTTCAGCAATAAAGCTCTTGGCTTTATTGTCGACGTCGGCGGTGGTGACGAGCCAGCCGGTGACTTTTTGGCCGGGGTAGCGTTGTTGGAGTTTGTCGCGCAGGTCGATGAAGGCTTCGCCGTCTTTGGGCGAAATTTTGCTGGTGCGGCGCTTGATGTCGACGAACCAGACGTCTTTGCGGCCGCGGGCGAGGACGATGCGGGCGGTGCCTTCGATGCCGTAGAGTTTGACAGGGACGGCTTCGACGCTCTGAAAGACCGGCAGACGGGTTTCGGTTTCACGGTCGACCACGTCACCAGGGAGCGGATGGCCCGCGCGCAGCAGGCGAATGATAGCTTCTTCGGTGGCTCGGACGCTGACGGTCATGTAGGCTCCTCTATTGGCAGTTGAAAATGATCGGGATCGTTGACGGGCAACGTCCGGAATGGGGGACCCCCTTGCGTGGGGGAAGTCAGATGCTAGCGACATTTCCGTGGGGGACAAGCCACCCGCCGTTACAACTGCGGCAGCGCATACGGATGATTAGTGACGAGACGAGCCACATCCGCAGCCCTTTCAAGATAAGTGCTTTGGCGTGAAAGGTTTCGGTAAGATGTTTGCTGGGGTCGGGGTCGTTTAGGCCCGTGCATTTTTAGAACCTGAGGGGTCCCTTTCCAATCGTTCGAGCGACCCAGAGGGTCGCGTACCGGGGGGAATCCCGGAGCGCCGGGGGGACCCGGAGCGTCGTTAGCGGCAGGCGCGCGAGCTTCATCAGGGGACAGGCGCCAGCGGGTGTGGGGTCCCCGACTGGCGCCTGTCTGGCTGTTGGCTGGCTTAGGGCCGGGCCAACTGCTTGGCCAGGGCCTGATAGCGGTCGACCAAGGCGGCGACTTGGCCGTCGGCCAAAAGGCGACGGGCGCGTTCGACGCCGGGGCCGTCGATGGCGGGCAGGCGGCCGTCCCAGAGGTCAAACGCGATGCCGGCATTGATAGCGACCATGTCGCCGATGGGCCCGGTGTCGTCGCCTTCGACGAGGCGACGGAAAATGGTCGCGTTTTCCGTCGCTTCCCCGCCGGGGAGTTCTTCGTGTTCCAGATCGGGATGCAGCGGCGCCAGGGAGCCCTCTAAAGTGCCCCGAGCATCGCTGATCAGATAGCGGGTAGGTCCGGTGATCGATGCTTCGTCGATGCCGGGGCCGCCCCAGACCACGCAGGCGCGACGCACGCCCAAGAGTCGCACTGCTTCGGCGATAACCCGACCTGAACGTTCGTTGATCACCCCGATAATCTGCTGCACCGGGCGGGCCGGATTGGCGAGAGGCCCAGCGAGATTGAAAATAGTCCGTCGCCCTGCGGCTTTACGATAGGGTGCCACCACGGATACAGCTGGGTGCACACTGCGCGCGAATAAAAAGCACAAATGACATTCGCGCTGTAAGCGCACCAACGCGTCGGGGTCGTGATTGAAGGGAATTTCCAAGGCATCGAGTAAATCGAAACTGCCATTGGCGCGGGCCGAACCGCGATTGCCGTGTTTAGCGACGGCAACGCCGCCGGCGGCAAGGATGAAAGCGACGGTCGTGGACACGTTGAATCGGGTCAAACCCGATCCCCCCGTGCCGCAGACATCCATAGTGTCGTGAGGAAATGCGAGGGGCGCGGCGCGCCCAAGAAGCCCGCGGACAAAAGCTGCCACCTCAATGCCGGTTTCGCCACGTTCGGCGAGACTGACCAAAAGGCTGGCGCCTTCTTCGGCCTGGAGCCGCCCGGACATAAGTACGTCCAGAAAGCTGGTACATTCGGTGGCGTCCATGCCCCCGGGGCGACGGACCAGGTTCCGTGCCGCTTCGAGTGTGAGTCCCATGGCGGCGCACCGTAACAACGCAAATGCTGACCGCCACACCTGCTGTGGCTTTAATGCCCTAGGCGAAGCAGGCATAAACGAACGTCAGCGCAGAGCGATGCCCACGGGGCAATGATCGCTGCCAAGAATGTCTGGATGAATAGTGGTATCGGCAACACGACTGACCAAGCCAGGGCTGACCGTACCGTAGTCAATGCGCCAGCCGACATTGCGCGCGCGGGCGCCGCCACGGGCGGTCCACCAAGTGTACGCTGCGGCCAGATCGGGATTGCGTTCACGAAAGACATCGTGGTAACCGAGCCCCAAATACCGGGAGAGCCAAGCGCGTTCTTCGGGCAAATACCCAGCGCTGGTTTCATTTTCTTTGGGCCGGGCGAGGTCAATTGGCTGATGCGCAATATTATAATCGCCAAGTAACAGGGTCTCGCGACCCGCCGCGCGATGACTGGCAAGGAAACGCTCCATCGCCGCGCAAAAGCCGAGTTTATACGGCAAGCGTTTGCCGCCGTCTTGACTGTTGGGGAAATAGGCACTAATAATGACCAGGGTGCCAAAGCGCACCGTCAGCACGCGGCCCTCGACGTCATAATCGCTATCACCCAGGCCTTCGATGATCTCATCAGGCTGATCGCGGGTGATCATCGCCACGCCACTGTAGCCCGGGCGTTCGGCAGAATGCCACACGGCATGCCAGCCATCGGGTTCGAGCACGTCGGGATCTAACTGTTCGGGCTTAGCCTTGGTCTCTTGCAAGGCGATGACGTCGGCGCCGGGAATCACCTGCCACGGTAATTGCTCTTTGCGTTGGACGGCGCGGATGCCGTTGACGTTCCAGGTGAAACAGCGCATGCAGGGGCTCCTCGGTCGTCGTTGTCGGGGCGTGCGTGCGCATACAAGCGGCGACAGATCGCGGGGCTCGGCGGCGAGAGGCTGTAACGGACTATTTCAGAAAGGGTGGACATGGCGAGTTCCTTGCCAGGATGCCGTCCGGAGTCCCGCTATGTCCTTGTTCATCTTCGCGATTTTGCTCGCCCTCGCCGGCCTTGTTCTGCTGGCGGTTCCACTTTTGCTGCCCAATCGCCTCCTGGGCTTGGCGGCAGGGGTGCTCGCCTTGGTCATGTCCTTGGGTTTCCTTGCGCTTTCTACGGCGATTTACGTAGATGATGATAGGGGTGGTATCGTGGTGCGTAAGTTCGGTCCGGACCTGCCGACAAACCGCACCGTCGCCGCGAACGGCGAAAAGGGTACGCAAGCCAAGGTGCTTGGGCCGGGCTGGCATTTTGGCTACTGGCCGTGGCTGTATGACCTTCAGCTCGTGCCGACTATCACCATTGAACAGGGATATATGGGTGTGGTGGCTGCGAGTAATGGCGAACCCCTGCCTGCCAATGAGATTTTCGCCGCCGAATGGCCCTCTGCCGATGATATGCTGGACGGGGAAAAATTCCTCGCCACGGGCAAAGGCCAGCGCGGCCCCCAGCTCACCGTACTGACGCCTGGGCGTTACCGCTATAATACGGCGTTATTCACCGTGGTTTCGGAGCCGGTATTGACCGTCGATGTCGGCGAAGTCGCGGTGGTCAAATCAAATACTGGCCAGGAATTTGTGCCCACCGCAGCCGATGCGGCCTTTATCGTGAATGGAACTCCGCTGGTGCCAGAGGGCTATCGCGGCATCTGGCGCACGGCGATCACCCCCGGGCAAAAATATCTGCATCCCGGCGCGTACAGCGTGACCAAGGTCCGTACTACCAACCGTACCTATACCTATCAGAAAAAGGACTGGGCGGTCCGGGTTCGTTCCAAGGATGGCTTCACGTTTCCCATTGACGTCCGCGTGGCAGTGTCGATTTCTGCCGCCGATGCGCCGCATCTGGTCGCCCTGCTCGGAAATCCCGACGCCATCGTTAAGGATGATCAAGAAGATGAAACCATCAGCGTGCTCGAAGCGCGCATCATTTTACCCCTGGTCCGTGCGGTATTCCGCAACGTCGCCGAAGGCATGAATGCTTTGCAGTTCGTCAATTCGCGCAGCAAAGTCGAATCTGATGTTACCGCCGTGGTGCGGACTGAATTGTCGCGCAATAAACTGGCCAGCGATGGTGTGTTCATCGGCAATATCGATCTCGACGAGACCGAAGCCGGCAAGCAGTTACTGGCGACCCAGACCGAACGCGAGGTGGCGATCAATCAAGAGGCCACCTTCAAGCAAAAGCGCGCCGCCGAAGAATCCCGGGCCCAGTTCATTCTGGCCCAAGAAGAAGCTGAACAGCAGCGCAATCTCGCTCAGGCCAAGTATATGGTCCTGGTAAAAGAGCAGGAAGCCAAAGCGCGCGAAGCGCAGGCCGTCGGTGAAGGCCGCTTCATCGAAATTACCGCCCTGGCGCGCAAGACCGCCTATGAGCAGATGGCGAGTGCCATCGGCGCTCCCGGCGTGGTCACCCTGGAAATGCTCAAGCTGATCTCGGAAGGCAAGATCGAGATCACCCCGCAGGTGATGGTCACTGGCGGCGGCACCGTGTCGGATGCGCTGATGGGGACGATTCTGCAGCAAACGGTCGGCGGCCCGAAGAAATAAGGCCCTGCCCCGGTTGCGGGGCTTGCTCGGTCCGTATTCTGAGCACTGCGCGGTGCTGACACCGCGAAGATCCCCGTGCTGCCGCTGGTGCGCAGCCATTTCCCCGCTGTGCCCTCTATGACCATACGCCCCGTCCGTTTGACTTCCCAGGTTCGTATCGGTGGGCCACAGCCGGTGCTGATTATGGGGCCGTGCGTGATCGAATCGCAGGCACACTGTCTGAAATTGGCGCGGGCGTTGAAAACTCAGGCTGAGCGCTTTGGTTTTCCCTTGGTGTTCAAAGCCAGTTTTGACAAGGCCAACCGTTCTTCCGGAAAAAGTTTCCGCGGGGTCGGTCTGGACGAAGGGCTGCGCATTCTTGCTGCGGTCAAGGCGGCCACCGGGCTGCCGGTGACCACCGATGTGCACGAAACCGCGCAAGTGGCGGCGTTGGCCAAAGTCGTGGATCTGCTGCAGGTGCCAGCATTTTTATGCCGACAGACCGATCTGATTGAAGCCTGTGCGCGCAGCGGTTGCGCCACCAGCGTGAAGAAGGGCCAGTTCATGGCCCCAGGCGATTGTGAAAATATTGTTAGTAAATTCCACGCCGCTGGCGGAACGCGGCTTGTGCTGATCGAACGCGGCACCACGTTTGGCTATCATAATCTGGTCGTCGATTTCCGTGGTCTGCCACAGATGCGCGCTTTGGGCGTGCCGGTAATTTTCGACGGCACCCACGCGGTGCAGTCGCCCGGTGGCCTGGGCCATGCCAGCGGTGGCGATGGGCGCTTTGCGCCGCCGTTGATCCGCGCTGCATTAGCCGTTGGTTGCGAAGGGATTTTTATGGAAGTGCATGATAATCCGGATCAGGCGCCGTCAGATGGACCCAATATGATTCCACTGCGGGATTTGCCAAAGGTGCTGCGGGATATGCGCGCGATTCATGATGCGCTGGGGCGGCCGGGGTTGCCGCTGCGGTCGACTTCGGGTGGGGCGCGGAAGAAGCGCTGATTTGGCGGTGCTTTTTTTCGGGGGGATATTTAACATTTTTGCGATGCGGCGGCGTCTGGCATTGCGTTCGTGCGACCCATGGGGTCGCGGTCCGGGGCGCTTCGACATGGGCCACGGTTCTTTAGCGGGACCTCAGTCGTGCGAGAGGCCGGCGGTGCAGGCGAAGGTGGTGGTGCTGGAATAGCGGATGCCGTCGATGCTTTTTAACTCTTCGGCGCTCACGGCTTCTTCTAAGGCGACGGCAATTTGATAGACGCCGGTGTCGGGGAGGATTGCCGAACCTTCGCCGTCGGTGCCCAGGCTGATTTCGCTGTCGCCGGCAAAGCCCAGACGGGTCAACTTTACGACCACTGAATCGGCTTTCGGGTCAAGGGGTTCGCCGCGGAATTTCACCAGAAAAGGCATCGTGCTGCCAGCGACCAAGGTGGTTGGGTCAGCTTGCAGAATGATTTCCAGCTCCAGGCCCAATTCATGGTCGGCGGGCATGCCGGTGGTGTCGCCAACACTAACTACGGTCTTGGCGAATTGATTGGTGCGCCGACTGGTGATGACCTCGACGCCTTCGGGAATGCCGTCTTTGCCGACCAGCAGAAATTTGGTGCGATCCCCATCATGAAAACTGGTAAAAAGGTAGGGCTTCAGGGCGGCGCCGGCGACGTAGCGCCCGGCCACCGTCGGGGCGATTTGGGTCGCTAAATAACCGCCCTCGGGGCCGGGTTCCAACGGGGTGACCACGCCGTCGGGCGCGCAGATTATCATGTGGTCGACTTGGGTGCGCAGCAGTTGGTCATCGACCGGCATCGAATGGCCCCAGCCGTATAAAATGCTAAACGGATGCGGGGTGTCGTGGTCGTCGCCCTGCATGTCGATAATATAACTGCTGCTGAACAACCACAGGGTGTGGGCGGGCAGGGTGGCGGTTAAAATGAAAACTAGGAGGACGGCAAGAAAGCGCATGACGGGCAGTATCCCTGAACAATGCTGAACGCAACTGCGGAGGGATCACCCGCACTGACTGTTTTTA
>Ga0209490_10006073_pt1 | contig 10946 bp, 8 predicted proteins | sample MAT06_FD_187209 | JGI IMG/M metagenome (GOLD analysis project Ga0209490, IMG submission 187209) | Freshwater microbial communities from Lake Fryxell liftoff mats and glacier meltwater in Antarctica - MAT-06 (SPAdes) (version 2) | ecosystem: Environmental > Aquatic > Freshwater > Ice > Liftoff...
GAGCTCAAAGCCCTTCTTCTTGTCGACACTCTTCGCCGACTTCAGCAACTCGAGCGCGCGATACGGCGACTGGGCAACCTTGCCGATGCGGCTCGCAAGTGTCTTCTCGGCGATCCCAATGGCAATGTCCCATTTTGCGAGTCGCTCAACCTTGCCGGGTTCGTTCTTCCGCTTGACCTTGATGGCTCCGGTGAGGACGCCGTCAGCCCACTTGATCGAGTCCTCGAGAAAGTTCGCGGCAGGGAAGATCGCGTCCGCGATCCCGAGATCGAAAGCCTGCTGGCCGGTGAGCATCCTGTTGTTCTTCAAGGGGTTTGAAATGACGACCTCGAGTGCGTTCTCGATCCCGATGAGATTCGGGAGTAGCCACGCGCCGCCCCACCCCGGAATAATGCCCAGAAACACCTCTGGCAGTGCGAAGCCAGCCGTTGAGCCGTCGATCGTGCGGTAGTCAGCATTAAGGCCGATTTCGACTCCACCGCCGAGGGCGAGCCCGTTCGTAAAGACGAAGGATGGCACGCCAAGCTCGCTGAGCTTTCCGAGCGCCCAGTGGCCAAGCTGCGCCATGGCCTTTCCGGTCTCGCGGTCTGGTATCTCGCCGACCTTGGACAGGTCAGCCCCTGCTGCGAAAATGAACTGCTTGCCCGTTACGGCGAGACCCTGGATCTCTCCGCGGGAAGCGCGCTCCTTCTGCGCGTCGAGCACACCTGCGAACTCGAGAAGAGTGTTGGGGCCGAGCGTGCTCGGTCGGGTGTGGTCCTTGCCGTTGTCAAGGGTGACAAGGGCAAGCGTCTTGCCGCTCGCAAGCGGAACGTCGCGAACGTAGGAGTGCGTGACGACCTCGTCGGGGTCAAGGGCAGCGAGGGTGGCGAACTGGTCAGGGGTAGTTGTCGCCATGATCACTTCTTCTTTCCGTTGTACAGCGGGTTCTCCCAGATGACTGAGCCGCCCTGTCCGAGGCCGACACACATCGCGGTGAGGCCGTACTGCACATCTGGTCGTTCGGCGAACTGCGCGGCGAGTTGCACCATGAGTCGTACTCCAGACGAGGCGAGCGGATGACCCATCGCGATTGCGCCGCCCCACTGGTTCACCCGAGGATCGTCATCAGCGACTCCGAAGTGGTCGAGCAGCGACAGCACTTGCACCGCGAACGCTTCGTTGAGCTCGAAGAGCCCAATGTCGTTGATCGCAAGTCCGGCCTTGCGGAGCGCCTTCTCGGTTGACGGCACTGGCCCGATCCCCATGATTTCGGGTTCGACTCCGGCAAAGGCAAAGCTCACGAGCTTCATCTTCGGGGCAAGGCCAAACTCCTTGGCGGCCGCAACACTCGCGATGATGCTGGCCGTCGCTCCGTCGTTAAGCCCGGACGCGTTGCCAGCCGTGACCCGGCCGTGGGGACGGAACGGAGTCTTCAGCCCGGCAAGTCCTTCGAGTGTTGTCTCTGGTCGAAGCCCCTCATCTCGGGTCGCAAGCCCCCAGCCCTCAGTGGTCTTGATCGCGACCGGCACAAGGTCCGGTTGTATCTTGCCTGCGTCATACGCAGCCGTCGCCTTGTGCTGGCTTGCCATCGCGAAACGATCAGCGCGTTCCTTGGTCAGATGCGGAAAGCGATCGTGAATGCGCTCGGCCGTGTTCCCCATATTGAGTGCGTCGGCGCTCACTAGCTTCTCGGCGAGAAACCGCGGGTTCGGGTCGGCACCGAAGCCCATCGGGTGGCGGCCCATGTGCTCAACCCCGCCAGCAATACCGATGTCATAGGCGCCGAATGCGATCGCTCCAGCGATGGTCGTCACGGTTGTCATGGCACCGGCACACATGCGATCCAGCGCGTATCCAGGCACTGAGCGCGGCAAGCCAGCGAGGAGTGCCGCTGTGCGGCCAAGCGTCAGGCCCTGATCGCCCTGTTGGGTGGTCGCGGCGATTGCGACGTCATCGAAGCGTTCCCTGGGGATGCTCGGATTCCGTTCGAGGAGTGCGATCATCGTTTTAACGATGAGGTCATCGGCCCGAGTGTTCCAGTACATGCCTTTCTCGCCGGCCCGACCGAAGGGGGTGCGTACCCCGTCGACAAAGACGATTTCACTTCTCTCGGCCACGATGCCTCCACTGATCGATGTTCAGTGGCCATCGTATTGCGGCTCGATTTCGCGAGGGAACGGACTGACGGTTCCTACGAGGTCTGTTCTGGTGAGTCCTCGACTATTTGGCTCGCCTCGACAAAGGCTGCTGCGATTTGCTGTGCGGTTGCGTCAAGTTGCCACGGGCGGGCTCCCCACTCGGCGAGAGCCACACGGATCATCGCGGCATCCGCCGGTGCTGGAGGGCTCCACGCAACCCGCCGCAACAGGTCGGGTGTCAGTAGGTTCTCCAGCGGCATTGTCAGCGCGTCAGCCACGACAGCAAGCGCGGCCCTCGCTGACTTCAGTCGCTTATCAGCTTCTGGATTCTTCTCGGCCCAGACTCGAGGTTGTGGGATGCTCTCGCCAACGACCCGCAGGACCGGAAGTTCTTCAACCGCAAGACCAGTTTGGATGGCGTCCCACCAGCGGTCAATCTGTGGTCTACTCGCGCGACCAGTGAACTCCTTCATGGCGACGAGGTCTCGCTTGGTTGCCGGCGGCATTTTGGATGCCGCGACGAGAGCGGAGTCTGGAACGAGTCGGCCCGGGGCCGTGTCGATTTCGCGGGCGTAGGCGTCTCGTGCCATCCACAACTCTTTTGCGACGGCGAGATTGCGTGGACTGCGGATTGCGCGCAACCCATTGAGTCTTCGCCACGGCTCGGAGCGCACCACTGTGAAGTCCCGTTCGAGAACCGTCGCAAACTCCTGATCGGCGATCTGCTGTTTCCCGTCGCGAGTCAAGATCTCACCAAGCGCCTCGCGTACGTCGACCAAAAGCTCGACGTCGAGCGCCGCATACACGAGCCAGGACTGGGGAAGCGGACGCGTTGACCAGTCAGCCGCTGAGTGTTCTTTTGCCAGGTGGATGCCGAGAAGCTCCTCGACGACAGCACCGAGCCCTACTCGCGACAGCCCGGCCAAGCGGGCACCAAGCTCGGTGTCGAACAGGCGGGTCGGGTTCAGCCCGACCTCGCGCAAGCACGTGAGATCTTGACTTGCCGCGTGCAGAATCCACTCCTCGGAGCTGATCGCGGCGTCAAGCTCGGCGAACCGGCCGATTCCGATGGGATCGAAGAGAAACGTGCCGGCATCCCGCCGAAATATCTGAATCAGGTACGCGCGTTGTGAATAGCGGTAGCCGGATGCGCGCTCGGCATCAATTGCCACGGGACCTGTTCCGGCAGCAATCGCGAGCACTGCCTTGAGGTAGTCGTCACGATTGTCGATGACGTCGACGGCAGCGTGCTGCGCGTCGCTATACTCCGCGACAGCACGGTGCTCGTCGTCCTTGACCGACTCGGAGGATTCGGGTTCTCGAGGTGACGGCCGCTGGTTAGTCATTCCCGGCCCGACGCGCCGACAGCAGGCTCACTCCCTCAATCGCCGGTGGCAAGCCCGCGAGCATGCACACGAGGTCATTCCAGGCTTCGACATGCGAAGCGATGTTGTGGTCAAGCGGCGTCCACGAGGCGCGCAGTTCGATCTGGGCACCGTCACCTTGACCGGCGAGTTCGCCGTAGCCGGTCGACAACACGCGAGTCGCGGTGCCGCTCGCCGAGTGATACAAAGCTTGACGTTCGGTGAGGGCGTCAACAAGCCACGACCACGCGACATCGGCAAGAAATGGATCGACCCCGATGTCGGTCTCCAACGGCGCCTGCGCGTAACAGATAACGCGGAACACGCCGTTCCAGGCCTGCGGGGCTTCTGGGTCGTAGAGCAACACGAATCTCCCACCCCCGAACGGTGAATCGGCATCGTGTCGTGCTGGAGTCACATTGGCGGCGAGCGCCGCCGACCACGGCGCGGCTGTGTCCGGGGCCGATATCTCAGACACGGCGAGTTCGTTGCGAACGGCAGCACTCCGAAATGACTCCAACGCGGCAGCGAACTCGGTCGGCAACTTAGGCTGGTCAACGGACTCTGGCACGAGTGAAGATTAGGCTGAATTGCGGCGGAACCCGCCGAGGCACGCCGCCCCTCATTGGGCGAGCGTCGGTCAGGCGTCGCGGAGAAGGAGGGCGTTGTGTTGCGAACATCGCGGTCCACCGTCTCTGCAGTGCGAATCGCCGGGCTCGTCGCGGCAATCACAGGCGGATTGACCGCGGCAACCATACTCGCGGCGGCCACCGTGGCTGTACTTTTCGCGCGAGCCGTCGTGACTCCTCCAAAGCGGCGGATTGAGGATCTCCGCATCTTGGCCCACGACGCCAAGACGATTACGTTATCCGCAACTCTCGACTCTCTCACCCCCGGCAGTTACAGCCTGTGGTTTCGTGGCGACTCCGGGCACGCTCAGATCGGCGAGATCATCCGATATGACGCGGAAACCGTAACGCGGGAGCTCATCGCGGTTGACTTCGGCGACCTCGGCAGTGCTCGACGAGGCCGTTTGAGCGGGTGGTACTACTTGAGCCCGTCCGCGCTTGGCTATCCGTTCTCCGAGGTTGAGATCGCAACCGAACTCGGAGCGGCGCCCGCTTGGCTGATTCCAGCGGCTGAGCCGAGCACACGATGGATGATCGGCGTGCACGGCCGAGCGGTGCGAAGGCAAGAGGCCTTGCGATCGGTTCCGGTGATTCGGGAAGCGGGCTACAACTGTCTCCTCGTCTCCTATCGAAACGACGGGGATGCGCCTGGGAGCGTAGACAATCGCTACTCGCTTGGCGACGCCGAGTGGCGGGATGTTGATGCTGCGATGGGCTTCACGCTCGAGCATGGAGCGACCGAGATTGTGCTGATGGGATGGTCAATGGGAGGTGCAATCGTCCTCCAAGCACTGACCAGATCGCGTCATGCCGATGTGATTACTGGCGTTGTGCTCGAGTCTCCGGTCGTTGATTGGGTGACAGCACTGCAGTTTCAAGGTGCCGCTTACCGCTTGCCCGGAGTACTGAGACGCGCCGTAGTGGCGCTATTGAGCAGTCGTTACACGCGCTGGTTGACGGGCCAATCGACCGCAATTGACATTACGCGGATGAATCTGGTCGCGCGATCCGCGGAACTCGACGCTCCAATCCTGGTTCTGCACAGCGACGACGATGGCTTCGTCCCATCAACGGCTTCTCGAGCCCTGGCGGCCGCCCGCCCCGATCTCGTGACGTTCGACTGGTTCACGACCGCTCGGCACACCCGGCTGTGGAACTACGATCGCGATCGGTGGAACGCTGATATCAGGTCTTGGCTTGCCGCGCTTCCGAGCCATCGCGACTGAAAGCCCACCGGGCGTACAGACTGCTCGACTCGTCGATGACCAACTGGGTGAGCTCGAGCGAGTTCTCGGTACCAGCGGCCGCCGGATCCGGTGTCGCGAAGATCGGAAGCCGCGCCGAGGTGAGGAGCGCGGAGGTCGTGAGGCACAACTCGTCCACGAGACCAGCATTCACCAGTTGGGTAGCGAGCCTCGGTCCACCCTCGCAGACGATCGAGGCGAATCCGTTGCCTCTCAACAGCGCCATGATGTCCATTGGATCCACCGGGGCTGCTGAATAGTGATTGTCATTCTCAGGTGACAGGATCAGCGCTTCAGCGAACTGCGCACGGATGATGCCGACGACCGCAATCGGGCAGATCACGATGAGTCGCTCACCGGCATCCGGATCAATTCGATGCCCGCTCAGGTCGCCAGTCGCGGTCACGACTGCCAGTCGCGACATCTTTGGGAGCTGGTATCCCTCTGAACGCACCGAGGCTGCCCCGACGAGCACGACGTCACTCAGTTCCCTGATGACCCCGAGGATGCGTCGATCCATCGCACTCGTGATCGTTTCGGAGGTGCCGTCTTTCCCGGCAGCGCTTCCGTTCACTGTTGCAACCAGATTCAAGCGGAGCCACTCGTGATTCGGCGGGCGATACCACTCAAGCAGTTGCGCCCGAGCATCGCTGGCGTCGCATTCCAGAACCTGCGGTGGCTCGGGGTGCACGCGCCGAAGGATCATCCGGCGATTCTTTCGCGCACTTGTCGTTTGATTCTTGCCAGCATTGCGGTCATGCCGCGGATGCGCAGTGGACTGACAAGCGCCGTCAACCCGAGTGTCTGCGGAAAGTCGCCCGGGGTCGCGAGCACCTCGGACGTGCTGAGCCCATCGAGTCCCTGGACCAGAATCGATGCGAACCCGCGCGTCGTCGGAGCCTCGGCCGGTGCCGTCGCAAACACGTGTACGCGCGAGACATCATCGACGTCGACAAAAATGAATACCGGGGACTGGCACTCTTCGACCCGTTCGAGCAGCGTTGGGTCCTCACGGTAGCGCTCGGGGAGCGCGGGTAGCTCATTGGCGTATTCCAGAAGCAGCTGCAGTCGGTCGCGTTGCTCCATCGAGTGAAAGTCCTCGCTGATGAGCGCGAGTTGCGCTGGCACGACTTCATCTGACACGGAAGTCAGTATCCCACTCGCGTGCGGTGCCTTAGCTGCGGGGTGCTTCGCCCGGTTCGGGGCCGATGACGATGGGAACCCGAACTGCAGAGCCCCACTCGGTCCACGAACCGTCGTAGTTACGCACGTCAGCAAAGCCGAGCAAGTGGGTGAGGACGAACCAGGTGTGGCTCGAGCGTTCGCCGATTCTGCAGTAGGCAATAATGCTGTCGCCATCCTCCAGTCCAGCTCCCGCCCGATAAATCGCGTCGAGTTCGGCGGTCGACTTGAAGGTGCCGTCATCTGCCGCAGCCCTCGCCCATGGCACGTTCTGCGCGGTCGGGATGTGTCCAGCCCGAAGCGCTCCCTCCTCCGGGTACGCCGGTGCCGTGGTGCGCTCGCCACTGAACTCTTCTGGCGATCGAACATCAATGAGTGGGTTTCCAATGTGCGCGAGCACTTCATCTTTGTACGCGCGAATCTTTGAATCGTCGCGTTCGACGACCGGGTAGTCGCTCGGTTCGATGTTCGGATGTTCGGTGCTGTAAGGCCGGCCGTCTGCTTCCCACTTGGCGCGACCACCGTCAAGCAGACGCACGTCTTCGTGGCCGAATAGCGAGAACACCCACAGTGCGTATGCCGCCCACCAGTTGCTTTTGTCGCCATAGATCACGACTGTGTCATCGCGCTTGATCCCCTTGGCGCGCATGAGTTCGGCGAACCCTGTGCCGTCTACGTAATCACGCTCGACCGGATCGTTGAGTTCGGTGTGCCAGTCGATCTTGACGGCGCCCGGAATGTGGCCAGTTTCGTACAACAACACATCTTCGTCGGTTTCGACGACGACGAGCCCGGCAGCACCGAGGTTAGCCGCTAGCCACGCGGTGGACACCAAGCGCTCGGGATGGGCGTAGCTCCGAAACTTCTCGGCTGGGTCGGATACGACGGTCATAATGGCCTCTCTGTGCGGCAGTAAACTTACTTCTAATTGAGAAATCTACGCACTCTGGCTGGGCGGTGTCCCTTCATGACCGAGTGCGACGAGCCTGAGGGCGAACGACGATAGTGACTTTTCTGACGAGTGCGCCACGCCTGACCGACCGCCAGCCCAGCATGACCGCCGCCGAGCTCGTCGGCCACCTCAGCCCGCCGCCACAGTTTGCAACCGCGAGCCTCGAGAACTATGTGCCCGACGATCGGTTTCCCTCGCAAGCGCAGGCTGTTGAAGCTATGCGCGCGTTCGCCAGCGGCGCTGTCGCCCCGGCACGGGGATTGTTCTCGCGCCGATCGAGTACTCCAGCGGCTAAGCCCGGGGTGTACCTCGACGGTGGCTTCGGCGTTGGCAAGACCCACCTGCTCGCGGCTCTGTGGCACCGCACGAGCGGTCGTACATACTTCGGGACCTTCATCGAATACACCGCAATCGTGGGCGCGCTCGGGTATCGCGAGGCCGCGGCGCACTTTCGCGGGGCGTCTCTCATCGCGATCGACGAGTTCGAGCTCGATGACCCGGGCGACACCATGATGATGTCGCGCCTGCTCGGCGACCTGGTCGCCAGCGGCTCGCGCATAGCCGCCACTTCGAATACACCGCCCCACGCCCTCGGTGAGGGGCGCTTCGCCGCGCAAGACTTCTTGCGCGAAATTCATGCGCTCGCCGACCGCTTCACAACCGTGCGCATCGATGGGGAGGACTATCGCAAGCGCGACATCGAGGGACATGCAGTCTCGCTCGACGAGGCCGAGTTTGAGGCGCGCATCGCCGCCGAGACCGCGGTGGTCACCGTAGATGCGTTTCGTGACGTGCTTCGCCACCTCGCTACAGTGCACCCGAGTCGGTACGTTGGCCTCATCTCCGGCCTCGCGGCTATCGGACTTACCGACGTTGAGACGCTGTCAAATCAGACGGATGCTTTGCGTCTCGTCGCCCTCGTTGACCGCCTCTACGACGCGCAGGTGCGTATCCACGGCACAGGGGTTCCGCTGGATCAGGTATTCTCCCCCGAAATGCTTGCGGGCGGATACCGTAAGAAGTACCTGCGGGCAACCTCGCGCATGATTGCTCTGACATCAATGAACAACTAGGACAGCCCATTCACCTTCGGCTGGGCGTTCGCTGAGCATTGTCGAATCGAGCGACCGGTAAGCTAGCGGTTCCTACACGCAGAGTTGGCGTTCGGAGCGCGACCGTTCGTTGTGCGACGTCGCCGTGGCGGCGGTGGGACTGATGATGACGCCCCCCCAGGAGACCATGACGCCATCGTGTTTGACCATCCTTACGCGTTCGTTCCTCGTGACGCCGTGTCCCTGACCGCGATCCTGATCGCTACTCTCGCGGTCCTGGCGATTACGGCGGTCGCGACGCTTCTGATCGGCCGCGCTGCTGGATGGATCGCGGCTGCGGGTCTCGCCGCACTCGCGGTCATGGTGGGAATCCGCGTCCCTGAGGTACTCGATGCTGCTGGCGTCGTACGAGAGGTTGTGCCATGGATGCCGACCCTCGACATTGCGTTACGGCTGCGGCTCGACGGCCTGTCGGCGTTGTTCCTCGTCATCGTGCTCGGTATCGGCGCGCTGGTGATGGCCTATTCGGCCGCATACCTAGCTGACCGCACCGTGCACCGGCACACCGGCTACTTCACGTGGATGCTGCTGTTCGCGTTCGCGATGACCGGTCTCGTGCTTGCCGACGACCTCGTGCTGCTGTTTGTGTTCTGGGAGCTCACGACCCTGTGTTCCTTCTTCCTCATTAACCGCTCGGGTCGCCGCGCGAGTGCCCCCGCCGTGCGAACTCTCCTCATCACCTCACTCGGTGGTCTCGCGTTGCTGTTCGCGGTCGTGCTGATCGTGGCTCGTACCGGTACGACGGTGCTGAGCGAGGCGCTCACCGACGCTGTGTGGCAGTCTGACCCGGCCTTCACCGCCGGAATCTCCGTGCTTGTCGCCCTGGCGGCAATGACCAAGTCGGCGCAGTTTCCCTTTCACATGTGGTTACCCGATGCCATGGTCGCGCCTACTCCCGTGAGTGCCTACCTCCATGCGGCCGCGATGGTCAAGGCCGGCATCTATTTGTTGATGTTGTTCTCGCCCGCGCTCGCGGGCACCGTCGTTTGGCAGTCGATTCTGGTCTCGAGCGGCCTCGTCACGGCCGTGATGGGGGCCGTCTTCGCCTTGCGTCGATTTGATCTGAAAGAGATCATGGCGTACTCGACGGTGAGCCAGCTCGGCTTGATCGTCGCCCTCATCGGCATTGGCACTCCCTCGGCGCTCGCCACCGCGGCCCTCTACACGCTCGCTCACGCCCTGTTCAAGTCCGCGCTATTCATGATCGTCGGCGTCGTCGACCAGCAGGCTGGCACGCGAGACATTCGTCTGCTACGGGGTCTGTGGCGACGGATGCCCGTCACGTTTGTGACAACGCTGCTCGCCGGCTTGTCGATGGCTGGTGTCTTTCCCTTGCTCGGATTCATCTCCAAGGAGTATCTGCTTGGTCAAATGCTCGAGCCCGGCGGGCCATTCTGGCTGGGGGTGCTCCTTGCCGGCACTGCCGTTATCGCCGCGACCGCCACTTTCGCTTACACTGGCCGCATTCTGCTCGGCGGATTCACCAACTATCGGGGGAGCGAGCGCGCCGACGACGACCTTGATACACACCGGATGCCCGATGAGGTGCGTGAAGCCGCCCCGGCGTTCATCGGCCCCGCGTTGCTGCCAGCTCTGCTCGGCCTAGTGCTCGGCCCGGCTGTCGTCTGGCTGTTCCCGATCATGAGTGCTGCGGGCAGCGCAGCTGCGGGGGAGCCGTACACCGCGAGCTTTGCGCTCTTCGGTGGATTCACCGTCGAACTCGCCCTGTCAGTCTCGATTATCGTGCTGGGCCTCGTCGCGATCAGCCAGCGCCGGCAACTCGACCGCGTCTTTGAACGGCGCATCCTGTCTTTCACCGCGATCGATGTTGTCGAGCGACTGCGCACCGGCGCGATCGCGCTCGGCACGCGCATGGGTGACGTCACACGCACCGACGCCCAGCCGTCGCACCTGGGTGCGCCGTGGATCTTGCTGGGTGTCATCGCGATCGCTGCCCTCGTGGTCTCGCCGTCGGTGGGCGAGGTCATCGAGCCGGGTGAGCCGTGGACCGATGCGCTTATGCTCGGGCTCCTGGTGGTCACCGTCGTGCCAGCGGTGATCACGCGCTCGCGGTTGACCGCGCTCATCCTGGTGGGCGGGGCGGGCTTTGTCGTCGCGCTGTGGTTCTTTGCGCTCGGCGCTGTCGACGTTGGACTCACCCAATTGCTCGTCGAACTGTTGACCGTGGTCGCGCTCGTGCTCATTCTGAGCCGCCTACCGTCGGTCTTTCATCGGGTGGCGCGTACCCGTCAGGCACTGACCGCGGCCATCGCGATCGGGGTGGGCGTTGCGGCAACCGCGGTGACGCTCGCCTTCACGGGGAGACGTGAGATTTCGGCAGTC
>Ga0209490_10006074_pt1 | contig 10946 bp, 10 predicted proteins | sample MAT06_FD_187209 | JGI IMG/M metagenome (GOLD analysis project Ga0209490, IMG submission 187209) | Freshwater microbial communities from Lake Fryxell liftoff mats and glacier meltwater in Antarctica - MAT-06 (SPAdes) (version 2) | ecosystem: Environmental > Aquatic > Freshwater > Ice > Liftoff...
CGGCGAACTATTGTCGCGCGGCGAACTATTGTCGCGCGCCGAGACAGGGTCGCGCTGCCCATCGCGCGGTTCACGCGTCTGGAAACCTTCGCGTGGCTCGCGGCTCGGTTGCGGTGCGCGGTTCTGGGCAGCATCGCCAGCGGCTGCGGCCTGCCGTTGCGGCGGCGGATCCCGGCGCAGGCTGGCCGGGTCGATGCCCAACTGACGCGCCAGGATATGTTTAGCGTAGGCAGTAAGCAGAGACACTTCACCGGAATTGTCGACGGTCAGGCCACATTTGCGGCGGCGCGCGTCGGCGTCGCCCAGGGCCACTTCACGGCGAGTCAGTTCGGCTTCATCCCAGCCGCGTTCGGCAACGCGGGCGATCCGGGCGTCGCGCGGAGCGCGGACATAGATCATCGCGGTACAGGATTCGCCGAAACCCAGCTCGTGCAGCAGGGCGGCGTCGATAACCACGAAATTACCGGCCTTTTTGAGGGCGGCTTTGATCGCCGTGGTCAGCTTGGGATGAACGATGGCATTGAGCTTGGCGGTGCTGTCTTCGTCGGCAAAGGCCTTGGCACCGAGCAGGCGGCGGGCGATGGCGCCATTTTCATCGAGGATGTCTTCGCCAAATTCCTTGACCAATTTCTTTTTCACCATGGTCGCTTCGATGACATCGTGTCCGATGTCATCTGCGTCGATCAGGGTGGCGCCGAGTTTGACCAATTCCTTGGCCAGAGCACTTTTGCCAGCGCCGGGTTCGCCGGTGATGCCGACGATGACGGTTTTGTCATCGGGTACGGCCAGCGATACTTCCGGGCTGGTGGAACTCACCGGCGCCACGGACGCGGCAGTGGCTGCTTGGCTGCCGCCATCGTCCTGATCGTCGCCGTCGTAGCCCTGATCCTGGTCGTCGTCGTACGAATCAGTCGTACTGCCCGTGCCACCATTGCCTGGGGCTCCGTTGCTGCGTCCGCGACGGCGACGGCGGCGGCGGAAGCCGCCATCGCCGGAAGTGTTGCCGCCATTGCCATTCGGTGCATTCATAGAATCAATTCCTCGTCAAGAGATCGGAAAATGGAAAAAGAAAAGAGAGTTGAAAAAAGAGAAGGGATAAAGTGGGGGCAAGAGAGACAGATCACGATACGTCGAGCCACGTCCGCCCCCGGCGGACCTCAGCAACCAGCGGGACGTCCAGGACCCAGGCCCCGACCATCGCTTCCTGCAACGCGGCAGCTGCCTGGTCGGCAAATTCAGCCGGAGCTTCGACCAACAGTTCGTCATGGATCTGCAGGATCAGACGCGCGCCTTGCGGTAGTCCGGCATCACAGCGCAGCATGGCGCGTTTGATCAGATCCGCAGCACTGCCTTGAATGGTGGAATTCAAGGCGATGCGTTCGCCCTGGAGACGTTCGTTACGATTGTCGCTGGTGAGCTGCGGCACATGCCGCCGCCGTCCGGCCAGGGTCTGGGCGAAACCACGGCGGGTGGCCTCGGCAACGGCTTCGTCGATAAAGGTTTTAACCCCACTGAAGCGGGCGAAATACGCATCGATGAACTTCTGCGCTTCCCCGCGGGGAATGCCAAGTTGCTGCGACAGGCCAAATGCCGTCTGCCCGTAGATGATCCCAAAATTGACCGCCTTGGCGGCGTTGCGCTGCTGCGGGGTGACCGCTTCCGGGGCGACGCCGGCGACTTGCGCCGCCACGAAGCGGTGAATGTCATCACCACGGGCAAAAGCGGCCTGCAATTCGCGATCGCTGGAGAAATGGGCGAGCACTCGCAGTTCGATCTGGCTGTAGTCGGCCGCCAACAGCACCGTGCCGGGGGCAGCGATAAAGGCTGAGCGCATTTCGCGCCCGAGATCGCTTTTCTTGGGGATGTTCTGGAGGTTGGGCTGATCGCTGCTGAGCCGCCCGGTTTCGGTCCCGGTCTGCTTGAAGTGACCGTGAATGCGCCCGGTGACGGGATGGATGAATTGCGGCAGGCGATCGAGATAGGTGCCGATCAGCTTGGTCAAGCTGCGATGCTGCAAGAGCAGATCGGGGAATTCATGCTGGTTGCGCAGGGCCTCCAACACCGAGGCATCGGTCGAGGGACCGGTCTTAGTGCGGGTGATCACCGGCAGTTTCAGTTTTTCAAACAACAATTCAGCGGTCTGCTTGGGGCTGTTGGGATTATAGGTTGGCCCGGCAATACGGCGAATGCCTTCCATGACCGAGGCGAGAAAGCTGGCGAGATGACTGCGTACCTCGACCAGCACCGTCGGGTCCACGGCGATGCCCGCCTGTTCCATGCGCGCCAGACAGGCGGCGAAGGGGACCTCTTGATCGCGATACGCGCTGAGCAATCCACGTTCGGCGAGATCGGCTTCGAGTTTCTGGGCGAGGCGCCAAGTGCATTGCGCATCTTCGGCGCAATAGCGCGCAACCTCAGCGACCGCCACCTGGGCCATGGTCTGGCCGCTGGCGAGGTCGATCACCGACGAAGTCGGGATCTTGTCTTCGCCAAGAAAGGTCTTGGTCAAATAATCCAGGCCGTGACTCTCGCGGCCCGGATCGAGCAGCCAAGACGCCAGCATCGGATCGCCATCGAGACCGCTGACCGTAATCCCATGGCGCAAGAGCACGCGAATATCGTATTTCGCATTCTGGGCCAAAAAGTGCAGAGCGGGATTCGTGAAGAATGCCTGCAACAGCGGCTTGGCGGCGGCGAGATCAACAAGTGGAGCGCCTAAGCCCTGGAAGGGAATATACGCCGCCCCGCGGCCATCGTCGGCGCCCCAGGCTAGGCCCAGGCCGACCAACTCGGCATCAAGGGGTTCCAGAGACGTGGTTTCGGTGTCAAAAGCGATGCGCCCGGCGGTGGTGGCATCAGCAAGGACCGCGCGCAGACCATCCAAGTCGCTGACCGTGCGCACCGTGGCATCGGTCGAGGCCGACCGTGCTGGGACCACCGGCGCCGGCTGAAAGCGGTTCAAAGTAAAACCGAACTCTTCGTAGACGGCAGGATCGAGACTGAAATCCGCGGGAATCAAAAAGCTGTCCAGGGCCGGCAGTCCGTCGACTCGGCGCAAGGTGATCAGGTCGCGGGTTAGTTCCTTTTTAGGGACAAAAGCGGCGATTTTTTCCTGCTGCTTAGCCGACAATTCGCTGACATGGCTGAGCACACCCTCGAGGCTGCCGTAGCGTTCCAGAAGTTTGGCAGCGGTCTTTGGCCCGATGCCTTCGATGCCGGGCACATTGTCGGAGCTATCGCCGATCATGCACAAATAGTCGATGACCTGGGCCGGGGTGATGTTTTTTTCAGCCAGCAATTCCGCGGGACCCCTGAGCATTTTTTTGCCTGGGTCCCAGGTACGGATGCGGTCGGACAGGACTTGATCGACATCCTTGTCCTTGGTGCACATGCGCACTTCCATGCCGGCCTCGGCGGCCTGCACGGCCAGCGTGGCCAGGACATCGTCGGCTTCAAAGCCACTGACGCAGACTAACGGCACCGCGCTGGCTTCGCACAGGCGCGGCAGATGCGGTAATTGTGCGATCAAGGGCTCAGGAGCAGGTGGCCGTTGCGCTTTATAGGCGGGAAAGATCGCTTCGCGGAAGGTCGGATCGCGGTGATCCATGACCACCACGAGATGGGTTATTTCACCGCTGGAACGCAGGTCCTTGAGCAGGCGCGCAAAAGCGTAGAGCATCCCCGTCGGACGTCCCCCAGGCCCGGTGAGCGGAGGCATTCCGAAATGGAATTTGAAAGCGTAATAGTGGCCATCGACGATGGCCAAAGTGGCAGACGACATGCCGGAAATGACGTATCCTAAAACCGATCGCGTAGCAGCGATGGCAAGACGGATGAAGAAACGGAAAGACCTCGTTGAGTCAGAAAACCGCAGGGTATTCGGACCGGGAGGGAAGCAAACGGGCCACCAGGGCTCCACGTGTGCTGGGCCCAGGATCCGCGTCGGGCCGCGCTGTCAACTGGATGATCGCCTGTTCTTCCCATACGCTGGGATCTGGCTTGGGCCAGGGCCCTTGACTAGCACCATCGCCTTACCGGTGTTTTGGCGCGGGAAAGACTTTCCGTGGCGCGATATTCTGGACACTCGCCGCCATGAGTGAGGTCCCTCCCGGGCTGCGACCCGGCCTGCGTTTAGAATGCATTCTTGCCGACGGCACCGTGGTCACCGGGGTCATTGAGCGCGCTGCGAAAGGGTGGTTGCGGGTGCAGACCAGCAACGGACCCGTATTGGTCAACCTTACGCATGTCGCCTTGATCAAACCCGGCGACGCCGAGGCCGCCGGTATCGGCTTGGGTTCTCAGGAGGATTCTTCGCCCACGCGTGGCTCGTCGCGGGGCGCCCCGGCCGCCAGCGCCGACTGGTCACCCGAGCAATTACGCGCCCTGGCTGACGGCCTCCTCGACGGTCACACCGACACCGAACTCGCTGCCCGCCTTGGCCAACGCAAAGCCCACATCGTCACCCTCCGCCAAGCCTTTGAATGTGCGCGTGGTAATATGGTCGATGATGAAATTCCTCCGGCTGCACGAGTATGGATATCGCGCTGGCGAGAAGTTTTATCTTCCTAAAAATACAAGAACTTGCGTTCTTGTATGTCTATGTCTATGTCTATGTCTATGTCTATGTCTATGTCTATGTCTATGTCCTATGTCCTATGTCCTATGTCCCGAAAGTATAAGAGAGAATAACCTCTTCTCTGGGCTACTATTTATCGGTAATTATCTTCCCGTCACTGGTCTCTGCCACACTGCGAGGACCTAGGACCCAGGACCTAGGACAAGAGGCAATGTCTAGCCTCCAGCGGGTTCGATCCATCCAGCCCAGCCATCCGGCCAGATGCTCACGCTGGCGTTACGATACGGTGCTGGCTCCGCTGATTTTACCCAAGGAGGGTAGGATTCAGTCGCCAGATCGCCACATTCAAGGCGGTCGCAAAAGCGACCCAGGCGAGATAGGGCAGCAGCAAGAGCGCTGCGCCGCGGCTGATCCGCCAGAACAGCGTCATGGTGACCACGATGAGCACCAGCAAAACGCTGATGTCGACGAGAGCCCAGGCCCCAAGATGCCAGCTGAAGAACAGCCAGCTCCACAGCGCATTGACGATCAATTGCAGCAGGAAAACTGCCAACGCTCCGCGGGTTGTGGCGAAGGCTTGGCTACGCCACACCCACCACGCCGATACCGCCATCAACCCGTACAGAATCGACCACACCGGCCCGAATATACCCGCTGGAGGCGCCCACTCCGGGCGCACCAATTCGCGATAAAACGATCCCGCCTGCACCGAAGCGGCCGCGCCAATGCCGGCGGCGGCGAAACAGATCGCCAACCAGGCCAGCAAGCCAAGTCCTTGTGCAGGTACTGAACGTTTGGACATGAGCAACATCTCCTGGCGACTCGCAGACTTCGTTAGGCTCAGGCTAGCGATCGCCACGAACAGATCAGCGTGCCGTAACCCTCTACTGCGGACCCATTCTCGCCCACGCCTCCGCGAACCATCCCAACCCGGCGCGCGACCCCATGGGCCGCGCTCCGGGTATCCCGCCAGCTCAGCGTTTATCGCTGAGCAGCGCCTGTCCGGGCCCTTTGATGCGGTCGATGCCGATTATCCCCGTACTGGCGCCCTCGCCGATACCGAGGACCTTGTCGTACCACGTCGCGGGAATGCCATTATTGCGATATGAGATGGCGACAGTGCCTTTTTCATTGGTGAATGCCGGAATGATGGGGCGGTGTTCCGCTTTGCTGCCGAGGGTGTAGAGCAGCCCGGCGAACAATTCCAGTTTGCCGCCATCTTGGTTGAGCATGCACGGCGTTCCGGTTTCGCCTTTGCTGTCATTGCGGGTGCTGCTTTCCATTTTAAAGCCGATAATCACCGAGGTCCCGGCGTTGGTGAACAGCGGTTCATTACCAAATTCAGCATTGAGCTGCCGCGCCCAGAAAGTGTGGCCTTTGCCAATCTGATAACCCTTGCCGATGATAACGACGATATGCGACTTGCCGGACCCTGTGGCATGAAATCCATCGTGATCGGCGTGGCGCAGGACGAAGGTGCGCTTACTGGCCTGTTCGATAATGCCACCGATGCAGACGTGTTCGATGGCGACGACTTTGGCAGCACCGTCTTCGACCCGGATGGCGACCATAGTGCTGTCCTTCGGCCTCGTTACAGCATATTGCCATGCAGGCCCATAATCAGTTTGACTTTATTGCGCAGAACGACGGTCTCGGTTATCTTCACCGTGCCTTTGATGAAGATCCATTCGGCGCCGCCGTCAATGGCGGCTTGCAGGCTTTCCCCGGTCGAACCGGCATCGACAGCCAGCCGGCACTCCAGGTGCCCTTGCCGCCTTTGCGCCTTTCGATGGGTCCGGTCACTCTGTAGGTGCCCTTGGGTAGATAGACGAACGGATTGGTGCGATAGCGACTGACGTCGATCGCGGCCACCACTGCGGCACGGATCGCTTCGGTATCGTCGGCGACACCATCACCGACCGCACCGTGATCTTTGACATTAACTACCCCGGAGCCCTCGGGCGGGACAAGGGTCCAACGCGGTGCCGCGGTCGCCGCGGCAACCGGTCCCACCGCGCTAACGATCAGCATGATAAGGGGGAGCAGGGTGAACGGATAACCCATGGAAACTCCGATTGGGAACGTTTTATACGCTTGACTAGCCGCAAAAGGCAATCCACGACCCCTGTGACAGGGCTCCCAGTTTTAGCTATGGCAATGCGACAAATGGGCAGTCAGGCTGCCGGTCACCATTTAGGTGCCGCTTACAGCGAGGCAATGCGAACCAGGACGCCGCGGCTGACCAGAACGCGGGACCGCCAGACCAGATCGGTGCCATGCTGAACCAGGGTGAACTCGACTTCCTGGCCATTTTCATCTAGCCGCGTTTCGGAGGCATCCAGGACCCGCCACTGTTCGGGGGTCTGGCCGCGCTGGTAGAGATCGCGCATCAAACCATCAAAATGGGCCGGATACAGCTTGCGGGGGTCGACGATATTGCTGAAAGCATTGACCGCTTGTTTCGCGCTGTCTTGCTTACCGGCCGGGCGTTTATCATGGGGCAGTGTCATGGCCAGACTCCGTGCTTCAAATGTGAGATTTCCCCGCAAAAATGCAATCAGGACCTGATGAATGTTGCGTCAAGTGAGATGGCTCTGGTGACACGCACTCGTTCGGAGGCCCCAAGCTCATGAGGGGACGCCCCGTGGCCGGGATCACCGTTGCCCACCTGGGATTGACCATAACATGCCGCGCCTTACCCGAGCCCGGAGCCCCCTATGGCCATCAAAGTCTTCTACGAGAAAACCGCCCCGATCACCCCGCTGAAGAAGAGCACCATCGCCATCATCGGCTACGGCAGCCAAGGTCACGCCCACGCGCAAAACCTGCGCGACAGCGGCCTGAAGGTCATCGTGGGCAACCACGACAAGACCTCGGCCAACGCCAAGCTGGCCTTAAGCCACGGCTTCAAGGTTCTGGCCATCGCTGACGCGGTTGCCCAGGCCGATGTGGTCATGTGCCTGGTCCCCGATGAATTCGCTCCAGAAGTCTACGACCAGCACATCGCGCCCAATCTCAAAGATGGCGCCATGTTGATGGTCGCGCACGGTTTCAACCTGCACTTCAAATTCATCAAGCCCAAAAAGACCATCGACGTTGCGATGATCGCGCCCAAGGGCCCCGGTCACACCGTGCGCAGCGAATATCTCAAGGGCGGCGGCGTGCCGGCCCTGGTTGCGGTGTTCCAGGATTCGACCAAGACCGCGCTCAAGCGTGCGCTCGCCTACGGCAACGGAGTTGGCGGCGCGCGCGCCGGTATCATTTTGACCACCTTCAAGGACGAAACCGAAACCGATCTTTTCGGCGAACAGACGGTCCTCTGCGGCGGCCTGTCCGAACTGGTCAAAACCGGTTTCGACGTGCTGGTCAAGGCCGGCTATCCGCCCGAGATGGCCTATTTCGAATGCATGCATGAAGTCAAACTGATCGTCGACCTGATGTATCAGGGCGGCCTCAGCTACATGCGCTATTCGATCTCGAATACCGCTGAATTCGGCGATTACCACACCGGCCCCAAGATCATCACCAAGCAGACCCGCAAGGCGATGGAGAAGGCGCTCAAGGAAATTCAGAACGGAAAGTTCGCCAAGACCTTCCGCGCCGAATGCGCCGGTGGCAAGAAGCAGATGACCAAGACCCGCAAGTCAGAAGCCAATCTGCAAATCGAAAAGACCGGCCGCAGCCTGCGCAAAATGATGAAGTGGATCGACTCGAAAGAAATTCAGAAGTAAACTCTCTTCTCGGTTTTCTGGGATGGTCTCATCCATCGCACGTTATCCTTATTGGGCTTTTATTGTGAGATGAGGTCCTAGGTCCGAGATCCTCGCAGGGTAGCAGAGATCACTGCCTTGAAGTGGACAGATAATATGAAAACACCCCTGGCCTCGGTCGGGGGTGTTTTTTGTGATAGGGGCCCGTTCTATTTGCGGTGATTACTGCCTATTTGCGGGACTTCGGACCTAGGACTTCGGACCTCCGACCTCTGACCCAAGTGGCCTTTCCATGAGCAAGCAAAACCATGCATTGTCCCCCCCGTTTAGCTGTAGTAGAAGGTAGGCATGAATCTCATCGACCGCTTGCAGCAGTTGAATGCTATCGGAATCGCCTTGTCGTCGGAGGCGGATCCGGAGCGATTGATTGAGCAGATTTTGCTGGGGGCCAAGGAACTGACGGGGGCGGATGCGGGGACGGTGTACCAGATGGCCGAAGACGGTCGCAGTCTCACCTTTCAGATCATTCGCAATGACACCCTGGGCTTGGCGATGGGCGGCAGCAGCCGTCTGCCGATCACCTTTCCGCCCGTGCCGCTGTATCGGGCGGATGGGAGCCCGAACCACGCCTCGGTCGTGGCCCATGCGGTACTTTCGCGCAGCACGGTTAACATCGCCGACGCCTATCGCGCCGAAGGGTTCGACTTTAGCGGGACGCGCACCTTTGATGAGCGCACCGGCTATCGGTCGGTGTCCTTCCTGGCCGTGCCGATGGAGAACCACGAAGGCGAGATCATCGGCGTCCTGCAATTGATCAACGCCCGCGACGACAGCGGCCAGGTGGTGCCGTTTGCCGTGGCGGATCAGAAATTGGCTGAGAGCCTGGCTAGCCAAGCCGCCACGGCGCTGACCAAGCACGAATTAATTGGTGGCATGCGGGCCTTATTTGAGGCCTTCATTAAATTGATCGCTACCGCTATCGATGAAAAATCACCCTACACTGGCGGCCATTGTCGGCGGGTCCCGGAATTGACCATGCTTCTTGCCGAGGCTGCCGCCCAGGCCGCACACGGACCGCTCGCCGATTTCCAGATGAGCGACGCGGATCGCTACGAACTCAAGATTGCTGCCTGGCTGCACGATTGTGGCAAGGTGACGACGCCGGAATGGGTGATCGACAAGGCCACCAAGCTGTCGGCAATCACTGACCGCATCGAAATCATCGCCACCCGCTTTGCCGCGGCCAAGGCCCAGGCCGAAGTCATCTATTGTCGCGGCCTGCTGGCTGGTGGCGATGCCCGTGCGCTCAAAGCATCGTACACCATCGTGGTGACAGAATTGACCGAAGCCTTGGAATTTCTACGGCGCATGAACACCGGCGCCGAATACATGCAGCCCGAACATCAGCAGCAGGTGCGTGATCTGGGCCAGCGCACCTGGATTGGTCCCGACGACGAAATCCAACCGTTGCTGACCAGCGACGAAGTGCGCCATCTGACCATAGCCAAAGGCACTTTGACCGAAGACGAACGCAAGATCATCAACCATCACATTGTCGCCACGATTCGCATGCTCGAATCGCTGCCGTATCCGAAGCATTTGCGCCGGGTGCCAGAATTTGCTGGTGGGCATCACGAGCGCATGGATGGCCGCGGCTACCCGAAAGGTCTGACTCGCGACCAGATGTCCGTGCAGGCCCGGGTCATGGGCATCGCCGATATTTTCGAGGCCCTGACCGCGCGCGATCGACCCTATAAAAAGGCCTATACGCTCTCGCAGGCGTTGACCATTCTCGGCAAGATGAAACTCGACGGGCACATCGACCCCGACCTTTTCGATATTTTTATCGCCAGCCGGGTCTGGCTCACCTACGCGGAACGCTTCCTGGATGCGGAGCAGCTCGACGAAGTGGTGGTGGAGAACCTGCCGGGTTATGCGACGCTGAGGTGAGTGACGCGATACATTTCACCCATACGTCGCCTGCACCTCAATCGGAAAATTCACCGACCGGGCAATAAAGCACTGGCGATGGGCGTCGGCGTGCAGGGCGTCGGCCTTGTCCCGGTCGGCACCGGGGGGCAGGATGATGCGCGGGTGGAGGGTCATCGCGGTAATCGCAAACGTATCACCGATCCAGCTCAGGGTGGCTTCAGGGCGGTCGGCGTAGGTGACCACACCCACGCCATGGCGGGCGGCGAGATAGACCCAGGTCAACAGGTGGCATGAGGCCACCGCACCGAGCAGCAGTTCCTCCGGATTCAAGCGCTGGCGGTCGCCGAGAAAATTCGGATCAGCAGATCCGTGGATGAGCTTGCCCTCGCCGTAATCGATGGAAAAAGCGCGGCTGAAGGTCTTGGGATCGGTAGCGGGACCCTGTTCGGCGCCAGTCCAGCGCAGGTCACAGGTGTAGCGGTGCGGGGCAGGGGGCATGTCGGCTATCCCAGCACCGCGGGGGACGTAGGCCAGACGTTTGTGGGTTGGGATACCACACGCACCGCAGCGCAGGGGCCGCTTGCACTGGATGCGAATGGCGCTGCGCTCCGCCCGCTCGCACGCTGGCTGTTTTCTCTCCGGAATTCCCGGAGCAGCGGTCGTCGGCACGGAATCGGAAAGACCTCGTCACATGCATCTCGGCGCGGATATCGGCGGCACCAAGACCA
>Ga0209490_10006077_pt1 | contig 10945 bp, 11 predicted proteins | sample MAT06_FD_187209 | JGI IMG/M metagenome (GOLD analysis project Ga0209490, IMG submission 187209) | Freshwater microbial communities from Lake Fryxell liftoff mats and glacier meltwater in Antarctica - MAT-06 (SPAdes) (version 2) | ecosystem: Environmental > Aquatic > Freshwater > Ice > Liftoff...
CGCAGCCATGGATTGACAACTAGTACACCAATCGGCATAAAATTCCATAACTGTAGGTTGAGGATTGGCGATCGCTAAATCTAGGGGTAAAGCCGCCGCCGCCACTGCTTTTAGAGAAACATCGCTATTTTGAGCGCGTAAACTGAAAAATAGGACTATTGTCAGAATCATGGCAGCGATCGCCACTAAGAGATTTCTAAAATAATTAGCAGAGTTGAGGTCGGTAGAGTTCATACAAAAAGATATTAACAGGACTCCTAGGTTCAATATTGTAGATGATCTGTTTTGGGATCACCAGATTGCCAAGAATTTACAGTAGGATTCTATATGTCTAAGCCCGATCTGCAAAATAATTTCATGAAAATTGCCAGTATTACGAAATCTAGCATAGTTTTAGCATTTGTCTTAGGGATGGCAATAGCGGCAGGGCATAGCCTATGGCAGGGATTTCTTGCACCCTATTTAGTGCCACCTGCGCGACCAGAATTTACAAATCAGGGTGATACGTTATCTAAAAATGCGATAGTACCCATAGCTAAATTTGCCCCACCCCCCAAGCCTAAACGCTTTATTCCTAATCCATCTGAAGTAAAATATCAAGGTAAAGTCAGTGTTTCTAGAGGTTTGGTGCTAAGAAGTGAACCTAAACAAGGCTCAGATCGCACAGGTGGAGTAGAATATAATGCCAATGTGTCGGTATTAAAAGAAACCCCTGATAAGGAATGGGTTTATATTCGGGTAGATAGCTCTAAAGAAACGGGTTGGGTGCGGTCGGGGAATATTTTTCGGAATTAGGTTTTTAATTAATCAATGCAATTTAAATGCAATTTATAGATCGGGCGGAAATTCAAGTTAAAGCAGGAAAAGGTGGGGATGGGATTGTTGCCTTTCGCCGAGAAAAGTATGTACCTGCAGGGGGTCCTGCGGGCGGAAATGGCGGACATGGTGGCTCAGTAATTATTGAAGCTGTTGATGATTTGCAAACCCTCTTAGATTTTCGGTTTCAGCACGTTTTTAAGGCTGATGATGGAGAAAGAGGTGGTATCAAGAATATGACTGGAGCTAAGGGTAGCGATCGCCTGATTAAAGTTCCCTGTGGTACGGTGATTGTCAATGTGGACAATGACGAAATCCTAGCTGATTTGACTGAAAAAGGCGATCGCTTTGTCGCCGCCAGAGGTGGTAAAGGTGGATTAGGTAATAAATTCTTTTTAAGTAATCGCAATCGTGCGCCCGAACACGCTTTACCCGGCTTAGAAGGTCAGGAATTTATACTGCGGATGGAACTAAAGCTGATTGCCCAAGTAGGAATTGTGGGAATGCCTAATGCTGGCAAATCTACATTAATCTCCGTGCTGTCGGCAGCTCGTCCCAAGGTTGCTGATTATCCATTTACAACGTTAGTGCCAAATTTAGGAGTAGTTTCTAAGCCCGATGGTGATGGCATTGTCTTTGCGGATATTCCAGGTTTAATTGAAGGTTCCCATCTGGGTATTGGCTTGGGACATGATTTTTTGCGCCATGTGGAACGGACTAAGATCTTAATCCATTTAGTAGATATAGCCTCGGAAAATCCCTTAGGCGATTACGAGACCATTCAAACAGAAATGGCAGCCTACGGACATGGGCTAACTGCAAAACAGCAAATCTTAGTTTTAAATAAAAGTGATGTGGTGAGTCCTGAAGATATAAAGGCGATCGCCTCCCAATTTCCTGAAACTCCTTTAGTGATATCAGCAGCAACCAAAAAAGGTTTAGATACTTTACTTCAAGCTGTATGGAAGCATTTAGGAATTTCGGAATAAGGCAGAATCAATCTAAAAAGTTAAGACTTTGGTTGTTGGTTTACGAGAATAAGTTTAGAAGTATCAATCCAATCTTTCCCCAACCGAATAGTAATATCAGAGTCTAAAAGTCCCGTAGCTTCTAAAATCACTTCTCCAACCCCAAGTGTATCTCGTACCTTTTCTGCACTAGCGCGATCGCCATTTTGAGCAATAATTTGAGTCTTTTCCAAAATTAATGTAGGTGGTTCGCGATCAACAAAGGTTTGGTTATAACCAGCTTTAATTAAAGTATTTGTCGCAACTTTAATACGATCTGGGTAGTAGGTAGTATCTTGAACTGCAATCCGCAGATTCTGTGGAGCAAACTCATCCTGATTATTAAGTAAGGCAGCATCAGCATACAGGACATTAAAATGTTCTTGCATCAAATAGGCAAGACGGCGCTCATCTACGATCCAATAGCTAAGGGGGTACTCTTCTGATGTACTAAATCTACCCGGAGTCAGCAACATTTTTGTGTCTTTGCGATCAATCTTAGAGACAAAACTAGCGATCGCTAATAATTCCTGTACGGACATATTCGTATCTAGGTTTTGCTTAACCACCGCTAAAATATCTGGAATGCGAGGAACGGTCTCTAGTTTAAGCTTTTGGACAATGATCGCTCGAAAAAATGCCTGTTGCCGCTGGACTCGCCCAATATCACCTAATTCATCATGGCGATAACGCATATATTGGATGGCTTTGTTTCCATCTAGCAATTGCTGTCCTTGATTGAGATTGATATATAAACGCTGGCTATCGTCTTGATATTTCATGCGCTTAGGTACATAGATCTCTACCCCACCTAGGGCATCAATTAATTGTCCAAAGCCTTCAACATTAACTCGTAGATAACGATCTATTTGAATATTACCCGTTAAATTACTGACAGTTTGAGCAGATAGTACAGCCCCGCCAATATAGTTGGCAGCATTAATTTTTTGCATTCCATAACCCGGGATCTCTACTCTACTGTCACGGGGAATCGATAGGGCAGTTATTTTTTGAGTACTTGGGTCTAGGCGCACTAGAATCATGGCATCACTTTGACCATCTAGACTAGAACTAGTCTGTGCTAAGTATTCAGGTTTGGGCAGATTCTCGGCTCCAGGTAAATCAGAGGTTAAAACAATTGTCCCCATGACTAAGATATTAACGGGGCTGGTTAATTCAGGTATTCCCATGGTGGCGGCAGCAATATCAGATTTAAAAGCCTCTGTTTCGGTTCCGCTCAAAGATTGTTGCTGAAAGGGTTTGCTATTCAACATTACTGCTATAGCTGCTCCAACTCCTCCAGAGATTAGGGCAAGCACCATAAAAAACAGAAAAGTTCTGAATTTGGTAGAGATCTTTGATTTTTGTTTATCTTTTTTTTCAGGCTTTCGGACTTTTATACTTGACACAGATATTCACTACTCCTCAAAGTTAAATTATCTTAAACTATGTCTAAGCAATTATGCTATTGCCACATCCATAAAGGCACGCCATTGGCTTCAATTTCAAATTGCAATCGATTAAAAGTAGAGTTTGTGATTGAACTTGGTAAAAATCGATTGATGAACGGTTTGGGTGGTTTGATTGTAAAAAATTTAGTTGTGACTGGATTTAGACCCACTAGTTCCGATGCCCAGCGGCGCGCATCATCTTCATTGCCTAGGCGATCAACTAAGCCCAATTCCACAGCTTGTTCTCCTGTAAATACTCTACCATCAGCAAAGGATTTTACGGTGGCTGGACTGAGGTTGCGACCTTCAGCTACGGTGTTGACAAATTGGTTATAACTGCTATCTATTAAGCTTTGAAGAATTACCCTTTCTTCCGCCGTAATTTCTCGATCAAATGCCAAAATATCCTTATAGGTACCAGATTTAATTACCTTAAAGGAAACTCCAATTTTTTCTAGTAACCTTTCAATATTATTACCTCGTAAAATCACGCCAATGCTGCCTGTAATCGTGCCAGGGTTTGCTATGATGTGATCTGCACCTACACCTATATAAACTCCGCCTGAAGCAGAAATATTACCAAAACTAGCAATTATCTTGGTTTTTTCCCGAGTCCGTTTAAGAGCATCATAGATTTCTTGAGAATCGCCTACGGTACCACCAGGGCTGTCGATGCGGAGAACTAAGGCGGGGAAGCGTTTCTGTTGCACAAATTCTAAAGCTTCAAGAACACGGGTACGGGTAGACCCGCCGATCGCTCCTAGAATTTCAATGCGAGCAATAGTTTTTTTGAATTTACCTTGAAAAAAATTCATGTATTTATTTATATTTTTATGGGAGATGGTTAGCCTAAGATGGTGCGGAGGCTGGCTGGGGTTGGATTTTATATATTTCTTCTAACACATTAAATAATTTCTTGGCGACCAGAGTATTGCCAGCATCAGTGAGATGGATTGGATCGAGAAAAATCTGTTCCTTCCGATCGCCAAAAACGTTATAAAGACTAAGTACTTTCACTTTATTTGGTTTGCGATTTAGAACTTTTGATTCTAATGCTCGATAGGAGGTAGTAATGCGATCGCTATAGGCACTGCCTAAGGACTTAACAATCTGGGACTCATCGGTTGATAGGCTTTTTTTCCCTGTAATTTCAGGTTGAATCGCCAAAATAATCGGAATTTGAGGATTAAGACTAGCAAGTTTCCTTAAATTAGCATCATAATTATTAATTCTTTGGTTCAATTCTTTTTCAGTTGCTGCCAATTGAGTGGCATTAAAAACTTGATAATAGCCCGATGGTGGGGTCACATTTGCAGGGTTAACCAAATTTTGGAACACCCTAACCGTGTAAAAACTACCTAGCCAGTTCCGAAACCTTTGCTCATTATTTTGCTTTTCTTGATCGGCTTGCTGTTGTAGTAAGGTTTCAATATTGATTAATTCCCTTGCTGGGTTAGAACTAGGCGATCGCAGATCTTCATAACCATTTAGAAATATGAGAGCATCTGGCTTAAATTCCGAAATTTTGTGAGCCCATAGTGATAACTCATTGGTAGATGTATAACCTGGAACAGCCGCCGTAATTACTTGATAATTCACACCTCGAATCCTTGGTGGTAGCATTCTCACTTTCTCGACTTGATCGGCAAAGTAAGGAAAAATTGCAGGCTGAAATTTTTGGGGTTGAGCTAATTGCTCTTGAAGTCTTGTATTTAGTAACTGCTCGATTTTATTACCTATAGTCTTTTGATTGTCAGCAGCCATCGTCCCAAATGCCGTGGAGTTCCCTATAATAAAAATCCGAATATCTTGGGGATTTTTATTTACAGGTACAGGATTATTAACCCTAAATCCTTGGGCGTTAATTTGCCAAAATTTATTTGCCTGATTTGGCACCAAGTCATAGCCACTAATAGGATTAATCTTGACCTCTAAATCCCCACCTTGAATATTGGAAATATTTTCTAGGGGTTTACCATTTCTGGAAATTGGCTTGAGCTCATAGTCTTGAGTGGTGCTATTAACTTTATTCCCCAACCATTCCGTAGGAGCAAAATTCTTTAGCCCTAGTTCCAGAAGTATTAGCAGCAATGGTGTGCCAACCAGAGTGATCAGGAGAATGTTTCGCAGCCAATTTTGATTAGGCTTTGACGAATAGGAAGAACCGTATCTATATTTACGCATTAGAGTGATATTAAGGCATCAAATGGCATCTGGCATTAATTGAGAACGTTACAAGTCAGTTGACATCCTCCCACCAATAAATCGGGTGTCCTCTGGCAGAAGAAAGATAGATTTGTAAAATTTAACCTAACATAATCCGCTCCTAAAATCTCTTAGTAATTAGTGGCGATCGCCTAGATAAAGCCAAAATACAGGAACCAACTCCAAAACATAGCCAAATTACTGCCAAGGTTAATATACTTTCGCCTTGGTTTGGAGGAAATTGTGAACCAGAGAACGTGGCAATCAGGATTAATGCTGTCCCTATCTGCCAAGGGGATAAAGCCTGTGGGGCAGAATCGGGAATCATGTTACTAGGGGCGACCATTGCCATAATTAAGCGAGCAATACTAGGGCTAACCAAACAAGTTCCACTGAATAAAATGTAAGTTTCGAGGGGCATTGGCGCAGGTAATGGCAAAAATGCTAAAAATCCTATGCCCATGCCTAGAATTACTATACCCGCCAGCGTACTAACACTTTGGGGCAATATAATATTCATGACCCCAAGAATATCTCGGCTAATCTTGTGTTCGGCTAGATTTAATCTGTCTATCAAAATTTTAACTAAACTATCGCCTAGGTTCGATTCCAATTGTTTAGGACTTTTTTGCACTTCGCTAACTGAGATGGGCAGAGTAATGGTACTGGAGTTCCCTGCTAATTGTAACCATTGCATATCTATTTCCTTTAACTTTATCGTCTCTAGCCGTGAAAACTGGAGTAGGTTAATGGTAAAGCTCGATGCCATCCCCCAAATGCCACTAAAATTCAGAGAAATTGATCGCTTAGATGGGCAAAGTAAAACTTGCCATGTACTTAAACCTGTTAACCCAAAACTTGCGAGGGCGATCGCCGTAAATTCAGCAATTCCTTCAGGTAAATCAAGAATTGTATAAGTAAATAGGCTTAGAGCTAAAGACATAAGGGCTTTGAATTGGCGAGGCTGCTGGGCTAAGGTATTGGGGCTAATAATAATTTGGTCTCGATCGCTTTGTTCCCTAATTGTAATTTGGACAGATGTAATTTTGGCATTTGTAACTTGGGCAGCAATAGGGTTACTGGCAATATTTTTAAAGTTTCCTAACTCCGTGGTCATGCCTAATCTTAGGGCAACTCCCAGTAAAGTCGTAGCAGCGATCGCCCACATTCCTGAGATCAAACCATCCCTTATCACTTGATTCAAATCCCAACTAAATATTAAAAGTAGGCTGATCCAAAATATAGCGATCGCCACTTGCATTGGTGGAGAATAACTAATAGCCAAATTGTAATAACAACTTCTAGTTACCGACTTACTCCAATGTCCTGATAGTATCCATCCTAAAAGAGCGATCGCTACTGCCGTAATTATTAACTCTCCACCTTGGCTATAGATTCTTAACCTTAGAATTGGCGTAGCAACCCCCAAAAGCATAAAGCAGCCTGTATAAAAAGCATAAATACCAATTAAGGTAATGGCACGGGTGTCATCAGCATCTATGGTTTTGGCTGTAGTCTTGATCATTACAACATCTTAGCGTAATCACTGTCAGCGAATGTAGTTGTCCATGCCAAAAATTAATCAATAAATTTCGGCTTAAATTCTTAAGATTTAGCTTAATTAATAGGATCAACGGCTCACAAGTCTGTAGGATCACCTTAGTAGAATTAGCTAGAGCAATTAGCTTTTGGGCAACTTAGAAAAATTCAGAGCAAAATTCAGAAACCTAAAGATTTGAGGTCAAATTTGATGAATTCAGCAGTAGAGTTATGGCAACGTTATCAAGACTGGTTGTACTATAACCAAGATTTAGAGCTTTACGTAGATATCAGTCGGATGGGATTCTCTCAGGATTTCCTAGACATGATCGAGCCCAAATTTACCAAAGCATTTGCCGATATGAAGGCGCTAGAGGCAGGGGCGATCGCCAATCCCGATGAACAGAGAATGGTAGGACACTACTGGCTGCGATCGCCTGAAATTGCGCCAACAGAAGAACTGCGAACTGCGATTAATACTACCATCGATCAAATTGAAGTTTTTGCTCAAGCTATTCACTCAGGGGAGATTCATCCGCCCACTGCCCCTAAATTTACAGATATTCTCTCCATTGGCATTGGCGGATCGGCTCTAGGTCCACAATTTGTTGCTCAAGCTCTAGCCGTTGCTAATCCACCTTTACGGATCAGCTTTATAGATAATACCGATCCCGATGGCATCGATTTAGTTCTATCTCAACTGGGCGATCGCCTAGCCACCACCCTCGTAATCACTATTTCCAAATCTGGAGGTACGCCTGAACCCAATAATGCCATGAAAGAGGTAAAGGCAGTATATAGCAAGGCTGGATTAAACTTTGCCCACCATGCCGTCGCCGTTACAGGTATAGGCAGTAATCTCGACAAACTTGCCAAAACTGAAGGCTGGTTAGAAGTATTTCCCATGTTTGACTGGATTGGTGGACGCACCTCTGAACTTTCAGCCGTAGGCTTATTACCCGCAGCCCTACAGGGCATTGATATTCGTAACCTACTTAGGGGCGCAAAGATTATGGATAGTGCCACCAGAGTTGAATATATTAAGCAAAATCCTGCTGCCATGATGGCTTTGGCATGGTACTTCTCTGGTGATGGCAAAGGCTTAAAAGATATGGTGATTCTGCCTTACAAAGATCGGCTGATGCTATTTAGTCGATATTTGCAGCAATTAGTCATGGAATCCCTCGGTAAGGAAAAAGACCTAGATGGAAATATCGTATACCAAGGGATTGCGGTTTACGGCAATAAAGGCTCAACCGACCAGCACGCCTACGTCCAACAATTAAGAGATGGAGTTCCCAACTTTTTTGCCACTTTTATTGAAGTCTTAAATGATACTAATCATGTCCCACAACTAGAGGTTGAGACAGGTATTACCAGTGGCGATTACCTATCTGGGCTACTTCAAGGCACTCGTCAGGCACTATATGAAAATGGTCGAGATTCAATTATGGTGACGATCCCTAAAGTATCTGCTCTAACAATTGGGGCTTTAATTGCCCTGTATGAACGAGCTGTAAGTTTCTATGCCTCCTTGGTTAACATCAACGCCTATAACCAACCAGGGGTTGAGGCTGGGAAAAAAGCAGCATCTCAGGTTTTAGAATTACAAAAGCAAGTGGTAGAAGCGATCGCCAATAGCCCAAACCCCATGACCATTGCCGAAATAGCTAGGCAAATTGATGCTACAGATCAAACAGAGGTGATTTATCGAATTTTGCGCCATCTCCACGCCAACCACCGCATCCAGCTAAAAGGCAATTTTCGGATGCCCTCTAGTCTAGAAGCAACTGCAACGACTTGACCCTGATATTAGAAAATTAGTGGGAAGTGAGGTGGGGAGTATGCCCCATGTCTAACAAAGTTGCTAAAAGCAAAGAAGTTTTTAACAATACCGAACCAGAATATGATCGGTACTATTTTGATGAATCTACAGGCGGTTTTGTACTAGTACACAAAGGGCATAATCGAGGTGAAAGCTTTGATTCAGAACTATTTGTGGCTGAGGTATTTGCAAAAAATGGCAGTCAGGTAAAACTTTTAGATGAGTCTAATGCGTTAGAAGGCAAACGTCCTGATGCTGAGATTGATGGCGAAATCTGGGATTTCAAGAGGTTGACTCCTCAAGCAAAAGCTTTTGCTAATCGAGTACAGGCTGGGATTAGGGAAGCAAGACATCAAGGAGCAATCAAAGTAGCTTATCATATTGATAGAGATGACTATGATCTTGAAGAGATAAAGCGTGGGGTTGGTAATGCTTTAGACCTAGATATTATTCAACAGGTAAAAGTAGTAGTTTTAATCTTGCCAAGTGGAAAGTTAATTCTTATACAGAGAGGAAATTTATGAAAGTGAGATTTGATAACTTTGAGGAGATTATTCGCACTGCTTTAAAAAACAAACTTTCCTTAGAAGCAAAGCTAATCATAGTTGGAAGAATTTCTTATGCTAGAGAGGTGGGTGAATTGACGCTTAAAGAAGCTAAAGAATTAGAGGATATGCTAGGAGGACGTAGCCAATGGCAGGATGCCTATGAAGTGGCACTTGCAGGGGCAACTGATAGTGATAAATACCAACTAGCATCTTAAGAGCACGATTAGCCAAGAGGTTTGTTTAAACTAATATCTAGGAGAATAATTTGATAAATGATATTGTTTTGCTATCTAGTAAGATTACAAAGATCTCAATTAATTTTTAATGCCATTTCCCCGCAGGAGGCTTTTTGACTCAGTCAGTTAATATCCCCAATTTACCTAAAATTGACGATTTTCTTCAAGAACTTGCCACCATTCAGCAAAAAAGCTCTAAACGCTATGCCATTTTAGGTTCTCGTCATGTTCCACTTACTCATCAACATTTAATTGAGCTTTTAAGCTATGCCTTAGTATTAGCTGGTAATAGTGTTATTACCTCTGGAGCGATCGGCACAAATCTAGCCATCATCCGTGGGGCAATGCGTGCTAATCCCGATTTGCTGACTGTAATTCTCCCGCAAAGCTTAAATAGGCAACCTGCTGAATCAAGGGAGCAATTAGAAAATGTCATGCATCTAATCGAACATAGTGAAAATGATGGGCTTTCTCTTGGCGATGCCAGTATCCTGTGTAATCAAGAGATAATTTCTAAATGTCAGCACCTCATCTGCTTTGCTTACCACGATAGCTATACCTTACTAACTACCTGTCAAGATGCCGAGGAGCAACGTAAAGTCACAACTCTATTTTACCTAGATTAAAAGGTTAAGTATGATAAGTAATTATGCGTATCATTAACAAAATTCCTTTATTTTCTCTTATCCTTTTAATTTCTGGCTACGCTGTATTAGGATGGCTCTTGGCTATTCATGGCGCTAGCTGGGAAATTTGGCTCAGCAGTGGGGCGATCGCCTTTGGCATTGAATGGATACTGGCTGTATTTTGGGCAATGGCAGCTATCTATTTTGTGTTTGCCCGGGCTGAAGCTTTAGTTTTATCAATTGGAATTTGCTTGGTTTGGGCTTTACTCATGTTTATTGCCCGAATGGAAGTCCGAGCAATTAGTGGTGAGAGGTGGCAAGCTTTTTTTGTATTAGGGGTGATTGCGGCGATCGGTATGTCTATAGGCTGGTTTGCAGATGCAAGTTTGATTCCCAATATTGGCAATGCCATTATCAAGCAAAGGCTTTAATTCTATTTTCTCTGGAAGCAACAATAGGTAAAATCTTGGATAGATCCCATTGGGGTTAAATGCTCTTCCTTGAAACTACTAACCAATGTAAAAAAGTCTGCAAATCCTTGAAATAAGTGATCGCAATTGTAACGTATAACCTCTAAGCCACCACAACTTAGCGGAGCATCAAGTCTAAAGGTGGCAATAATCAAAAAACCACCAATTTTAAGTGATTTAAGCAGGTTTTCTTTATACTTTTGCCGATCGCTTTCAGTAATT
>Ga0209490_10006078_pt1 | contig 10943 bp, 9 predicted proteins | sample MAT06_FD_187209 | JGI IMG/M metagenome (GOLD analysis project Ga0209490, IMG submission 187209) | Freshwater microbial communities from Lake Fryxell liftoff mats and glacier meltwater in Antarctica - MAT-06 (SPAdes) (version 2) | ecosystem: Environmental > Aquatic > Freshwater > Ice > Liftoff...
TTCGCGTGTAAAGCTGCGCCAGGCGGCGGCTGGTGGGTGTGAACTGGCTGGCATGTCCCGAAATATATCGCTTGCACAAGAGTTTGTTCTCTTTCTAACCTACATGCCAAAGAACGGGGAGCCTTGCCAGATGCCGACAGGGGCTGATGCGGCAGCGACAGGAACTCGGCCAGAGGCCATCCGCATCGAAGGGTTGAAGAAATCCTTTGGCACGCTGGAGGTACTGAAGGGCGTGTCGCTGCGGGCCTGTGAAGGCGATGTGGTGGCGATCATCGGCGGATCCGGCTCCGGCAAATCCACCATGCTGCGCTGCATCAACTTTCTGGAAACCCCGTCTGGCGGCAAGATCGTGATTGGCGGCGAAGAGGTGGCGATGCGCCCCGATGGCAGCCCCGCCAACCGCCGCCAGATCGAAAAGCTGCGGCAGCATCTGGGGATGGTGTTTCAAAGCTTCAACCTATGGTCCCACAAGACCGTGCTGGAAAACCTGATCGAAGTGCCGGTGAATGTGCTGAAAGTACCGAAAGCCGAGGCGGTGGAACGGGCGCGGAAATTGTTGGCGCGGGTCGGGCTGGCGGAAAAGGCCGATGTCTACCCCGCCTTCATGTCGGGTGGCCAGCAGCAGCGCGCCGCCATCGCCCGGGCGCTGGCCATCGAACCGCGCGCCATGCTGTTTGATGAGCCAACCTCGGCCTTGGACCCGGAACTGGTGGGCGAAGTGCTGAATGTGATCCGGGGTCTGGCCGCCGAAGGGCGCACCATGATCCTTGTTACGCACGAGATGAAGTTTGCCCGCGAAGTGGCAAGCCATGTGATCTATCTGTTCAATGGCCAGATCGAAGAAGAGGGGCCGCCGGATCAGGTGTTTGGGGCACCGAAATCCGACCGGCTGAAACAGTTTCTGAAATCGATCTCCTGAAACCCAGGGAAAACCTGGAAAACCCGACGAAGAGGAAGAAGAAATGAAAAAAACACTGCTCGCCCTTGGCGCTTTGATGCTGCTGGGCACTGCCGCTGCGGCAGAACCGCTGAAAATCGGCATCGCCGCCGAACCCTATCCGCCGTTCGCGTCGCCCGACGCCGCTGGCAACTGGGTCGGCTGGGAGGTGGATTTCATCAACGCCGTCTGCAAAGCCGGCGAAATGGAATGCGTGATTACCCCGGTGGCATGGGAAGGCATCATACCGTCACTGTCCGGTGGCCAGATCGACGCGATCATAGCGTCGATGTCGATCACCGCAGAGCGGATGAAGACCATTGATTTTTCTGACAAATACTACAATACACCCACGGTCATCGTGGCCAGCAAGGGATCGGGCATGACCCCGGATGCGGCGGGCATGGCAGGCAAGATCATCGGTGTGCAGGTTTCGACCATCCATGAAGCCTACGCTCAGGCGCATTTCCCGGATGCTGCCGAAATCAAGACCTATCAGACCACCGATGAGGGGTTTCAGGATCTCGCGGCAGGGCGGATTGATGCGTCACAGGCTGACAGCATCGCCATTGACGCTTTCCTCGGGTCAGATGCTGGCATGGCCTGCTGTGAAGCAATCGGCGCTGTGGCGGATGACGCGGCCATTCTGGGTGCCGGTGTCGGTATCGGTCTGCGCAAAGGCGAGGATGAGCTGAAAGCCAAGTTCAACGCTGCCATCGCCAAGGTGCTTGCCGACGGCACCTACGATGCGATTTCCAAGCCCTACTTTGCCTCTTCCATCTACGGCGGCTAAGGGGCCGTGCTTGGTGCCTTGACCCTGCAAGGGGCAGCCTCCGCGATGGAGCTGCTGGCCTGGTCGCCCCCCGGATGGGGGGCGACACTGGTTGCCGGGCTGGGAAACACCATTCTGATAGCGCTTGGTGCCTATGCCTTGGGGTTGGCGATCGGTGTCGCCGGGGCTTTTGGCAAATTATATGGCGGTCTGATCACCAAAGACCTGCTGGCGGTCTATACCACGCTGGTCCGCGCGGTGCCGGAACTGGTGTTGCTGCTTCTGATCACCTTTGCCGCCAAGGATGCGATCAATTCGGTGCTGACAGCCAACGGTTTTGACCCGATCAACTTTTCCGGTGTTGCCGCCGGTATCATCGTTCTGGGTGTGGTTCAGGGCGCCTATTCCACCGAAGTGCTGCGCGGCGCGATCCTTTCGGTGCCTGCCGGTCAGATCGAGGCGGCACGCGCAATGGGCATGTCGCCCAGTTTGCTGGCGCGGCGCATCACCTTGCCGTTGATGGCCTCTGCGGCGGTGCCCGGTCTGGCCAATCTGTGGCTGACGGTGACCAAAGACACGGCATTGCTGGCAGTTATCGGCTTTATCGAACTGACCAAGGCAACGTCGCTGGCGGCAGGAACCACCAAAAGCTTCCTGACCTTTTATCTTGCGGCGGGTGTGATGTATCTGGCGCTGTCGCTGGTGTCGGTTTTCATCTTTGCCCGGATCGAAAAGTGGGCACGGCGCGGGCAACGCAATGCCACCGGGGGGGCAATGTGACAGCGTTTTTGCAGCCCCGCCGCATCGTTCTGATTGCCATCGGCTTGGCGCTGGTGCTGTGGTGCGCACTCAGCCTGAACTGGACATGGCTACCCGACTATCTGCATCTGATCCCGCTGGCGATCTGGCGCACCATCTGGCTGACCGTGGTGACAATGGCGCTGGGGATGATGCTGGCGATACCGCTGGGGCTGGCACAGGCGGTTGGCCCGGCCTATCTGTCGATCCCGGCGCGGGTCTATTGCTCGATCATCCGTGGCACCCCGCTGCTGCTGCAACTGTGGCTGCTCTATTACGGCCTTGGTTCGGTTTTTGCGCAGTTTCCCGAAATCCGGCAATCTGTGCTATGGCCTATCCTGCGGCAGGCCTGGCCCTATGCAGTGCTGGCGCTGACCCTTTCGGTAGCTGGCTATGAAGGCGAAGTGATGCGCGGTGCCTTCAAGGGTGTGCCAAATGGCCAGCTGGAGGCGGCACGGGCGATGGGTATGCCACGGTTCACCATTTTCTGGCGGATATGGCTGCCTCAGGCGGTTCGCCGCGCCTTGCCGACCATTGGCGGCGAAACCGTGTTGCAACTGAAATCGACGCCTCTTGTGGCGACCATCACCGTGGTCGACATCTATTCGCTGGCCAAACGGGTGACGCAGGATACATTCATCGTCTATGAACCGCTGTTGCTGCTGGCGCTGGTCTATATGGCGATTGCCGGGCTGATCGTGCTGCTGTTCCGCTGGCTGGAATTGCGGGTGCCGTCGCGGGTGGCGTAGGGGCTATTTCCCCCGCCAAACCGGGTCACGTTTTTCGGCAAAGGCGCGTGCCCCCTCCAACTGATCTTCGCTGGAATAAAGCCGGTCAACCGTGGGCAACAGCCGTTTGGTGACGCGGGCCAGCGCATCCTGAAACCGCATGTTCTCGGCCTCGCGTACCACCTCTTTGATCGCCGCATAGACCAGCGGCGGGCCGGATTCGAGCAGCCGCGCCAGATCCCATGCCTTGGCCAACAGATCGGCCGGCGTGGTGATTTCCTTCACGATCCCCCACCGCAGCGCTTCCTCGGCATCGAACCACCGCCCGGTCAGCAACAGGTCCATCGCCACGTGATAGGGGATGCGCTTTGGCAGTTTGATCGACCCGGCATCGGCCACGGTTCCCGACCGGATTTCCGGCAGCGCAAAGGTCGCGTTCGACGAACACAGGATCAGGTCCGCGCTCAGCGCCAACTCCAACCCGCCACCGCAGCAAATCCCGTTCACTGCGGCGATCACCGGCTTGTTCAGGTTCGGCAATTCCTGCAACCCGCCAAAGCCGCCGACGCCATAGTCGCCGTCTACGGCATCTCCCGCCGCTGCCGCTTTCAGATCCCAGCCGGGGCAGAAGAATTTCTCCCCCTGTGCCCGCAGGATACAGACCCGCAGGTTGTCGTCGTCGCGAAAGGCGCGGAAAGTCTGCCCCATGATCCGGCTGGTCACCAGATCAATCGCATTGGCCTTGGGCCGGTCCAGCGTCACTTCCAGCACGGCACCGTCGCGCCGGGTGCGGATCGGGCCGGTTTCAAGCATCTGCATCGGGCATTTCCTCCAATATCAGGGCGTCCACCGCGATTGCACCGGAGCGGCACACCATCAGCGGGTTGATCTCGATCTCGACCAGGCCAGGGCGAGAGTCCATCAGGGTAGCAAGCCGCTCTACCGCAGCAATCACGGCGGTCACATCGGCCCGGTCGCGGCCACGATAGCCATCCAGCAGGGGCCAGAGCCGCAGCCGGCGCAGACCAGCCGCAATTTCGTCAGCGCTGACGGGCAGCACCAATGTGACGGTATCGGCCAGCAGTTCGGCGATAACGCCACCAAATCCCAGCGTCAGCGTCGTGCCATATACCGGGTCACGCCGCAGGCCGACCAGCAGCTCGGCGACGGCACCCGTAACCATCTCTTCGGCCAGATATCCGGTGGCACCGGGCATCGCTGCCTGGCCTTCCAGCCCCTGAAGCCCAAGCCGCACCGCACCCGCCTCGGTCTTGTGGGCAAAACCCATGCCTTTGAGCGCCAGAGGGGCCGCCAGCTGCGCCGCCAGCGGCACCAAAGCCGCCAGCGTCAGGGCCGACACGCCCGTTGGCACCGCGACACCCGCCTGCAGCAGCAGCACCTTGGCGCTATCTTCACCCAGCATTTGGGTTGTCCGGGCAGGACGCACCGGCCAGGGGCGCCAACCCGGCTGCCCGGGCCCGGTCTGGGCGGCACGCAAGGCCCCCAAGGCCGCCTCCAGCCCCATCAGCGGCACCACGCCCTGATCCAGCATGGCCACCGCGCGATCTTCCTCGAAATTCTCGGGCAGTGACGAAACCGGAAAAGCCGGTTTGCCGGTGGCTTTCGCCGCAGTCAGGATCGCTTCGATGGCAGGCTTGAACGAACTGGCGTCGCAGCGGTCCGGTCGTGGCGGGTCAATCACGAAGATCCCGGCATCATAGCCCTTGAGCATGGTGGTAAAGACGTCGGTGGTGCGCGGCCCGTCGCCCCAGATGAAGGTGTGATAGTCGAGCGGGTTGGCGATGGCGACGATCGGGCCGAGGATCTCGCCAAGCCGTTGCCGTTGTGCGGGGGAGGGCGGCGGGAAATCGAGACCAAAAGGGGCCGCCATATCCGCCACCAGCCCAGCTTCGCCACCCGAACAGGATAACGAGCAGAGCCGCTTGCCGATCTGTGGGCCATGAACATGAAAAATCTTCAGTGTTTCAAGCAGTTCCGTCAGACTGTTTACCTCAGCTACGCCAGCCTGGCGCAAAAAGGCTGATGATGCCGCGCCGCCTCCGGCGAGTGAGGCGGTGTGCGATGCAGCGGCGGTTCGCGCAAGTTCGGTTTTGCCCGATTTGATGCAGACGATGCCCTTGCCTCTGGCGCGCGCCGCCTCGGCCAGCGCAGCAAATGCGGGAGCGTCATCGATCCCTTCGACATAAAGCCCCAGCGCCGTCACCCGCTCATCATCCAACAGCGCGCCCGCCAGTGCTGCCAGACCGATCTGCGCCGCATTGCCAAGACAGGCGACATAGGCCACCGGCAGGCCCCGGGTCTGCATGGTCAGGTTGATGATGATGTTGGACGATTGGCTAAGAAGCGCCACCCCGCGTTCGACCCGCCGCCCGCCATGCTGATCGGGCCACAAAAGCGCACCGTCAAGGTAGTTGATGACGCCATAGCAATTCGGTCCCAGCACCGGCATCGCACCCGCCGCCTGCACCAGTTCGGCCTGCAGCCCGGCTTCACCCGCCTCGGTCCAGCCAGACGCGAAACAGACGGCGCCACCGGCACCACGTGCAGCAAGCGCCCGGACCACATCGACCGTGGCGTGGCGATTGACCCCGATGAAGGTAGCATCCGGCGCGGCGGGCAGGTTGGCGATACTGGCATGGCAGGGCAGGCCGCCAATCTCGGATCGGGTTGGATGCACCGGCCAGACCGAACCGGAGAACCCCATCTTGTGGCATTGCGCCACGACATTTTCAGCCCAGACCGAGCCAAGAACGGCGATGGAACGCGGGCGGAGCAGGCGGGAGAGGTCGCGGGTCACTGTCGCAGGCCCTCCTTGCCGAAAAAGGCGGGCGGTTGCCTGCCCCCCGGACCCCCCGGGGATATTTGCGAACCGAAAATGCCGGATGGTGATGCCGAAGCAAGAACACCCCGCCCGGACTCGCCGGACGAGGTGTCATTTCCTGTTACGGTCATCGGCGTACCCGTTTGAAACGTGACGGCAGTCTTGCCAAAGTTGGTTGACCAAGGGTGAATGGGCGATCTCAACTTGCTCATTTTCTGTTCCTAAATATCCCCCGCGCGGAGCCTATTGACGTTTATGCCCCCAACGGGCGCAGCAGTTCGCGCGCGATGATGTGGCGCTGGATTTCCGAAGTGCCGTCCCAGATCCGTTCGACCCGGGCATCGCGCCAGAAACGTTCCAGCGGAAGGTCATCCATCAGACCCATGCCGCCGTGGATCTGTATGGCGCGATCGGTGATGCGGGCGAGCATTTCGCTGGCGTAAAGCTTGGCGCTGGCAATCTCTCGGTTGGCAGGCATGCCCTGATCCAACCGCCAGGCCGAGGCCAGGGTCAGCCAATCGGCAGCGTCGATTTCAGTAATTGAATCAGCAAGTTGAAAGCCAACGCCCTGAAATTTTCCAATCGGCTGGCCGAATTGATGGCGGCTGGCGGCATAGGCAACCATCATGTCGAATACCCGGCGGGCGCGGCCGACCGCCATGGTGGCGACGGTGATGCGGGTGGCATAAAGCCAGTCATTCATCACTGCAAAACCGCCATCGACCTCGCCCAGCACCTGTGCGTCGGGCAGGCGACAATTGTCGAATTCAAGGATCATGTTCTTGTAGCCACGATGGCTGACCGATTTGTAGCCGTCGCGGATGGTGAAGCCTCTGGTGCCCCGGTCGACCAGAAAGGTGGTGATCTTCTTTTTCGGGATCGTTGCGTCCTCTTCCCCAGTTGCCACGAAAACAATCACGAAATCAGCATGTTCCGCGCCGGAGATGAAGTGTTTGGTGCCATTGACGACCCAGTCTCCGGCATTCCGCCGGGCGTTGGTTTTCATGCTGCGGATGTCTGATCCGGCGTCGGGCTCGGTCATTGCCAGTGCATCCATCCGGTCGCCGCGCACCGCAGGCTTGAGGTAGCGCTCGATCTGGTCGCCCTTGCAAGCCATCAGGATGTTTTGCGGGCGGCCGAAAAAGTGGTTCAGCGCCATCGAGCCGCGCCCAAGTTCGCGCTCTACCAACGCGAATTCAAGATGGTTCAAACCCGCGCCGCCGGCGCTTTCGGGAAAGTTGCAGGCGTAAAAACCAAGCTCAATGGTTTTCCGCTTGATCTCCGCGCTGATTTCAGCAGGCACCGTTCCAAGGGATTCCACAAGCTTTTCATGGGGATAAATCTCATTTTCCACAAAGGCGCGGACGGTGGAGACGATCATTTCCTGTTCCTGGCTCAAACCGAACTGCATCAGGATTTCCTTTGTCCGACATGGCGGCCTGCCGTCCCGGGCCGGGGCAGTGTGGCGTGGGCGGCGGTGAGCGGGCGCAATTTGGCGAGGATTGCCTCGGGTGCAATCACGGTCTTGCCCGCGTTCATATCGACATGCAGCAAGATCTGTTCCAGTGTAGCTACGGCTTCTTCGCCTTTGAGAATCCTCATGAAAATATGGATACGCTTTTCATCGGATGACAGGATTTGCAAGTTTCCGGTCAAATGATCCCCCAGCCTGGCTTCACCCAGATGCAGGATATGCGTTTCGGCGGAATAGTAGCTGTGGCCGGCTTTCACATAGGCAATATCGGCGCCGATCAGCCGCAGGAACGCATCGCAAGTCTCTGATCCGGCAAACAGATAACGGCTTTCGGTCATATGGCCGTTATAGTCGATCCAACCGGGCAGGACCTGCATCCGGGCCAGTACCAGCGGGCCGTCGGGCATGGTTTCCGGGTCCAGCACGGCGACGCGCAGGCGATTGTCATGCTCTTTCAATACTTTGCCCGCGCCCCAGTCACGTTCTTTCAGGGCGCGCAGGAAGCCGATCAGGTTGCTGTCGCGGATACGCTCCAGCTCGCGGATCGTGTGATGGCCGGATTGTGCATCGCTTTGCCCGGCGATCAGATCGACCAATTCGTCATTGAATTCAGGTACATCCATCAGTTTTGTCCAGGGCCAGGTCAGGCAGGGGCCGAACTGGGCCATGAAATGTTTCATCCCCGCCTCGCCACCCGCAACGCGGTAGGTTTCGAACAGGCCCATCTGGCCCCAGCGCAGGCCGAAGCCCATGCGGATCGCCTCGTCGATCTCTTCGGTGGTGGCGACGCCATCCTTGACCAGCCACAGGGCTTCGCGCCAGACCGCCTCCAGAAAGCGGTCGGCGATGTGGGCGTCGATTTCCTTGCGGACATGAAGGGGGAACATGCCGATGGAGCGCAGGATTTCCTTGGCGTTTTCAATGAGTTGCGGATCGGATTTTGGCGATGGGACTATTTCGGCGAGGGGGAGCAGATAGACGGGATTGAAGGGGTGGGCGACGAAAATCACCGATGGATTGGCGGCATTTTCCTGCAATTCCGAGGGCTTGAAGCCCGATGTTGACGAACCGATCATGGTGTCGGGAGCGGATTGCTGGATCTGGGCGAATACCCGGTGCTTGAGGTCAAGCCGTTCTGAAACGGATTCCTGAATATAATCAGCGCCTTCGACAGCTTCGGTGATGGTTCCGGCGAAGGTCAAGATCCCTTCGGCGGGCATCGGCACGTCGGACAGGGCGGGAAGCGAGGCGCGGGCGTTGGCCAGCACCTCGCCCACCTTGCGTTCCGCCTGGGGATCAGGGTCGAAGATCGAGACATTCCAACCATTTAGCAGAAAGCGCGCGGCCCAGCCGCCGCCGATCACGCCGCCGCCGATGATGGCTGCCTTGCGGGTCATGGGGTGTCTCCGTTCAATCGAGGGTTGGCCAGGTGGCAATGTGTTTTCCATGCAGAAACCATGCACAAACCATGCATACGATCACCGCGGCGCGCGTTTGGTCAGGCCCAGACGTATCCGAACCTCGGCAGGGGTGATAACGCGAGCGCCCATACCTTCGATGATCGTCACCGCCCGTTCGACCAGTTGGGCGTTGGTGGCAAGCTGGCCTTTGGCAAGCCAGAGGTTATCCTCCAGCCCGACCCGGACATTGCCGCCCGCCAGCACGGCGGCAGCCACATAGGCCATCTGATCGCGGCCGAGCGAAAAGGCCGACCAGTTCCACCCGGGTGGCACGTTGTTGACCATCGCCATGAAGGTGTTGAGGTCGTTGGGGGCCCCCCACGGCACGCCCATGCACAATTGCACCAGCGCGGGCGATTTCAGCACGCCCTCTTTCACCAGTTCCCTGGCGAACCACAAATGGCCGGTATCGAACGCCTCGATCTCGGGCAGCACACCCAAAGCCGTCATCATTCCGCCCATGGCGCGCAGCATGCCCGGCGTGTTGGTCATCACATAATCGGCCTCGGCGAAATTCATCGTGCCGCAATCGAGGGTGCAGATCTCGGGCAGGCAGTTGGCCACATGTGCCAGCCGGTTGGTGGCTCCGCCCATGTCGGTGCCGGGGCCAAGCGGCAGCGGGCTTTCCACCGGGCCAAAGATCATGTCGCCACCCATGCCCGCTGTCAGGTTCAGCACGACATCGGTGGCACTGTCGCGGATGCGGTCGGTGACCTCGCGGTACAGCGCCGGATCGCGCGACGGTTTGCCGGTTTCGGGGTCGCGCACATGGCAATGAACAATGGCGGCCCCGGCCATGGCCGCTGCAATCGCGCTGTCGGCGATTTGTGCGGGAGAGCGGGGGACATGGGGGCTGCGGTCCTGGGTGGCACCGGCACCGGTGACGGCGCAGGTGATGAACACCTGATTGTTCATGGCAAGCGGCATGGTTCCCCCTGATGGCTGGCGGCATCATAGCGCGGTTGCCGGCCGTGGCTTTACCGAATACGAAGGGAATATGACAAAAAGCGCCGACATTTTCGCGCCATCGGCCGCACCGCTGGATATTGCCCTGCTGGTGCTGCCGCAGGCCTCGATCTGGGAGGTGGCGGCGACGCTGGACCCGATGAGGAGCGCCAACCGGCATCTGGGGTATGAGGCCTTTCGCTGGCGGGTGGTGTCGCCCGATGGTGCGGCGGTGCCGCTGACCTGCGGCATCGAATTGCCCTCGGTTGGCGGTTTGGCAGCGGCGGCAGGGGCCGATGTGCTGATCGTCGTGGCCGGGTTTCAGCAGGCAGAGGTGGCGGACGGGCGGCTGATCCGGCTGCTGGCGCGGATGGCGGGCGGATTTCGCGCCGTGGGCGGCATTGACGCCGGGGCATGGGTTCTGGCGCGCGCCGGTCTGCTGGAAGGGCGGCGCGCGACCGTTCACTGGGAGGATCTGGAGGATTTCGCGGCATCCTGGCCGGGGGTTGAGGTGGTGCCTGACCGTTTTGTCATCCATGGCCCGCGTTTTACTGCCGGTGGTGCGGCACCTGCTGCCGATCTGATGCTGCATCTGATCGAACGACGGCTGGGTGCGCCGCTGGCGCTGCAGGTGGCGGGGTCGTTTCTGTATGAAGCGCGCGCCGGGGCGGAGCCGCAGGTGGTGCCGCGACATCGCCCATTGGCTGACCCGAGGGTTGGTGCGGCGATTTCCCGGATGGAAGCGGCGCTGGAAGAGCCGGAGCCGGTGGCTGCGGTCGCCGCGGCGGTCGGCCTGTCGGTGCGACGGCTGGAAGCGCTGTTCCGCGCCGATCTGGGGATGGGGCCGGGGGCTTACGCTTTGGATCTGCGGCTGCAGGCGGCGCGGCGGATGGTGGTGGATACCCGCCACCCGCTGCAGGTGGTGGCGGTGCGTTGCGGTTTCACCTCGCAGTCGGCCTTTGCCCGGGCATTTCAGCGCCGGTTCGG
>Ga0209490_10006080_pt1 | contig 10941 bp, 10 predicted proteins | sample MAT06_FD_187209 | JGI IMG/M metagenome (GOLD analysis project Ga0209490, IMG submission 187209) | Freshwater microbial communities from Lake Fryxell liftoff mats and glacier meltwater in Antarctica - MAT-06 (SPAdes) (version 2) | ecosystem: Environmental > Aquatic > Freshwater > Ice > Liftoff...
GGAGGCAAAACAGATGGAACACACCCGCTGACGAAAGCCCTGGAGGGTTCGCCCTGGCGGAGATCAAGAACTGTGTGGAGTATTGCCGGAAGGTGCTGAAGAGTTAGTACTTCGACCGTTTAATTACTTCTTTTTCCGTAACCAACCCCTCAAGCGAGTATCGGCGCGGGAGGGAAGAAGCCGAGCGCTATCCTAACAAAGTGAAGCACTTGCCGCACCGGCGCCGATTCTCGTTTCCCGGGCTGCCCTCACCCGTGGTGAGCTTCCTGCGGTTCCTACTCTCGGGTTTCGCCAGGTTCTTCGGTTTGCGGCTTACCGTCTATGGCTGGGAGCTGCACTTCAGCCGCGAGGGGTTTCTGAGCCCCATCGAGCCCGAAGCGGAGCCACAACTGTGGGGCGCATTCCGGTTCGTGGGCTGGCTCTTCCGCTGCCCCGCTTGCGCCGCGCTCAACTTTTGCCGCCCTTTCATCCTGTCTCCTGAGAGGATTTCGAGGGGCCGAGCCGGCAACCCATCAGCCAAGATAAAGCTAAGCTAACAAGCTAAGCAAGCTAAGCTAGCTTTAGCTTCTGTCTATATCATTCAAACTAATAGCTTTATTCCCAAACGGGGGCATCCACGCGCATCCCCCGATTTCCCTGTAAGTGCTTAAAATAAATCAGCTTAGGCCCTAAAGTGAGCCGGCGTCTAGATGGATCGGGGGCGCGGGCGGCGGTCCTATCAGAATGCGCTTTTCGAATCAGGTACTTACGCCGAAACGCGTACCGGCGCATGGTAAACTGATGTTGTAGATACCGAGGTTCCGGTCAGCCAGGACGCCGGTCCCACACTGCGCCAATAGAATCAACAACTCCCGGGTTCGTTTCGTCAACTAACGTAGTGGCGGAACGCTGGCTGGGGCATGGCGCCAGCGGGTGGATTGCTCATAGCCAGAAGCGAAGCGGATCAGCTTCAGTTCTGACCAGGCCCGCCCAAAAAAAGTCATCCCCGCCGGCAGCGTGCCGCGCGTGTAACCCATCGGTACGGTGATGGCCGGAAAGCCGGTAATGGGCGAGAAGACCTGGCTGTTGTCGCCGCCGGGCGTGTTCAGGTCGCCAATCAGGCGCGGCGGATTGCTCCAGGTCGGGTAGACGAAGCCGTCCAGCTTCAACTCGTCCATGGTCCCTGTGACAGCATCGCGGAACTTCTGCCGATAAGCTGCCTCGGCTTGGCACTCAGGCGAAGCCGGACCATTGGCCGGGCTCCTCAGAGCCTGCTCCAAACGCACCTGCACCGACGGATGGAACTTGCGCGACTTCACGATCTCCGCCAGGCTTTTTACCGGCACGCCATCGCCCAGGCTGGCCAGAAACTGATTCAGGTCGTATTGAAAGCCCATGCAGGCGTTGCCACCGGCGGTGCGCGGGGGCAGTTCGACCTGGGCCGCATCGACCACCACGGCGCCTGCGCGGCGCAGATCTTCGAGGGCCGCCGCAAAGACGCGCACCACTTCGGCGTCGGTGCCCTCGCGCTCATAGGCTTGGCGCAGAATGCCGAGGCGCGCGCCTTTCAGTCCGTCCTTGTCCAGGGCTGAAGCGTAAGTCTCTTTGGCGCGGCCGTGCGAGGCGGCGGTGGCCGGATCATTGGGGTCTTCGCCCACGATAACGTCAAAGACTTTGACGGCGTCCTCAAGGGTGCGCGCCATGGGCCCGGCGATATCGGCCAGCAGGTTGAGCGGGAACACACCGCCGCGGCTGGTGAGGCCCATGGTGGAGCGGATGCCGGCCAAGGCTTGGTGCGCGGAGGGTCCGCGAATGGAGTTGCCAGTATCCGTGCCCAAGCCCACGGCGCCGAAGCTGGCGGCGACGGCGGCGGCCGTGCCCCCGCTTGAGCCGGCCGTCACCCGGTCCAGCGCGTAGGGATTGCGGGTGTAGCCCGGCAGAATCGAGCTCACCGTTTCGACGGGGCTGAAGGCAAATTCGGCCATGTTGCTTTTGGCGAGCACCAACGCGCCGGCTTCTTTGATGCGGCGCACCTGGTAGGCGTCCTGCTTAGCGACGAAGCCGGCCAAGGAAAGCGAGCCGTCGGCGCTCTGCATGCCGATGGTGGTGAAGTTGTCTTTCACGATGATCGGGATGCAGTGCAGCGGCCCGGTGAGTCCGCTATGGGCAAAGCGCCGGTCGAGTTCGGCGGCTTCGGCTTCCACCTTGGGGTTCACCAGGATGATCGAGTTGATGGCGGGGCCGTTCTGGTCATAGGCGGCGATGCGGCGTCGATAGTGGCTGACTAACTCACGGCAGGTAAGCTCGCCGGCCTTCATGGCGGCGTGGATTTGGGCGATGGTCGCTTCAGTTACTTCGAACGCGGCCGGCAAGGGGGCGGCCAGGGCGAGCCAAAGGCTTACGAATCGGAAAGGCATTCCCCAAATTAACAAAGAATCGCTTATGTTGGTAAGTTACTGTTTTATGCCCGCTGGGCCGACCCCGTCGTGCCCCCGCAAGATACGATAAGTTACTACAAGGCGTAAATGCGGCGATGGGCGAAGCGAAAATACGCTCATTCCAAGCGGCCAAGTACCACGCGGCCAAAATGCCAGGGCATTCCGCCAAGATGGCCATGCCGCCGACGAAGTAACTTACTCCGCGTAGTAATCCAAAGTACGGCGTGCCGCTCGAGCAATCGAGTTCGGCACGCCGTATTTGTTGGTATCGGCGAAAGGACACCATAGGACCGCCATGGTCTCGCTGCTTACCGTGAGCGCGGTGGTAGCCGCGACCAGGCCGAACTTCAGGTCGTGATGTAAGTGATACGGCTCGTCGCCTTTGGGCGGAATGCCATGGACATCGATTCCCGCCAGGAACGGCGCTCCGGCTTCCACCGGCACTCCGGTCTCTTCGAGCACCTCGCGCGCCGCGGCCGCCCGGGGCGATTCATCTTCGGGCTCCACGTGTCCGCCTGGCGCAAGCCAACGGTCCAGCCGTTTATGGTGGATCAGCAGGAAGCTTTCACGGTCCGGATGCAGGACGATGCCGGTGCACGTGAGGTGGCCGGGGGTGAACTGGCGGCGCGAAAGGGGATCGGGCGAATGGCGAAGCATTCCCAAGGTCAACTCCTGGGATTTGTCATCTTCGCCCGGCGGGAAAGTACTTACGAAATCGATGGCTACGGAAACTAAGAAAGGCATGCGGCTCCTGCCTAGGATAGCGAAGCCGCAAGGCCAGGCGCGAACTTACTCCTCGCGCTTCACCTCAATCGTTCTACGGACCTGTGGTGTGCGCATCAAAGCATCCTGCACAGTATAGTCGGCGGGGACTTCAAACAAGGCCGACGACGGTTCGCCCAAGCGAACATTCGTCAGCCGCAGCGTCGTTTCGCCAAACCGGGGATCGACGTGCTTACTGAGCACCAGGGTCTTGAGTTGCTCGGAGTACCAGCGCTCGCTCACCACTTCAATGGGGCGTTCGTTGCCGACTTCGCCAGCGGGAATCGTGAGCGTCCTGCGCGTTCCCTTGGCCTCCACGCCTTCGATATTGCGCGCGCCGAGGTCTTCCGATTTACTGTTTCGCGCGTTCTCGGCATCGGCCCCACCTTCGCGGCGCACAATCTTCCGGCTCATCACGACGTGGGCGTCGGCGGTCGTTCCGGCATTTCCGAAAATCATCACGTCGGCTGAGGGCCCGGGGTTAGGACTCGGACGGGGTGTGGCCAGGGTAAATATACCCTCACCGCGCGGCATCTTCATTGCCGTCTTGGTCTTGGCATGTAACTGATAATTCGCCTTCGCGATGGGGTCATCGATCATAATCGACTTACCCAAGCCACCGGCCAGGTCGCCCAGGTCGCCAATCGATTGTAAGTCAAATTCCCGCCGCGTCCGCCCTTCGCCATCGCGATACTGCATCACGCTGTTCTTCCGGACAATCCGGTTGCCGTCGCCCAGGGTTTGCACGGTCTCCGTGACGGATTCAGCCGAATAGGGCGAGTTCTTGACGATGGAAGAACTGCCCATCTCCATGGACAAGAATTCCACGGCGGCGGAGCCCGGCACGAGGTTGCGCGGGCCAGGGCCTGGCCCCACGATGTCGTGCTGGATAATCTGTTGGGCTGAAAGCAGCGCTAGCGGTGCCGCGAATAGTAGTAACTTGGTCATCTTTCTTTCTCCTTCAGTTTCGTAACTTGAATTTATTGCGCCGTCCGCACCAGGCGAACCGCGCGGGCCAATCCGTCATCGCCGACGACGACATCGGCCAAAACCGCTTCTTCCAACCGGTCCACATTCACCGGCCAGCCCAAAGCCTGAATCCGAGTCCGCGGGATGCGCACGCGCAGCACTTGCAGATCCTGCGTGGGCGGCATCGACTCGCTGCCCGGCAACATCACAAAGACCGCGGCCGGCCGGCTTTCCGCTGCTCTCGGCAACTGCCTCCGGACCGGGCTCGGGGCTTCGCGCAGTGGCGCTTCTGGCGCCGACGGCGGCTCCACCACGCTCACCGGCGGCGATTGAGCCAAGGCCGGTACCAAAGGCAGGTTGGTACGGCCGCGGCCGATCCAAATGCCCAACGCCAACACTGCCGCCGCACCCGCCGCCAGAAGCCACGGGGCCACAGAAACTCGCCTCCGCCGCCGAACTTCGGCCAGCAAGCGAGATTCCACCCTGGCCGGCGTCGACGCCGGGTCCAACGAGTCACGGTAATCCGCCAGCCACTCGGTCAACCGCCGTTCTTCCTTCATCGCGCCTCCTTTAGCCGGTCGCGCAGCAACCCGCGCGCTCGATTCAACCGGGACCGCACCGTCCCCACCGGGCAGCCCACCGTGGCCGCCGCCGCTTCGTAACTCCACTCTTCGATATCGCAGAGCACCACCATCTCCCGGTAGTGCGGTGGCAGCGCCAAAATCGCCGCCGCCAATTGTTCGTGGGCCACCGCCCGCTCAAGGGCTATCCGCGGGTCGTCCAATTCGCCGGCCGGCGAGTCAAACTCCTCATCCAGGGCCACAAACTGCGTCCGCAGCGCCTGCCGCGTCACGTTGCGCAGAATGCCAAAAAGGTAGGACTCAATGGACCCTTTGGCGGGGTCGAATCCCCCCGGCTGGCGGATCAGACGCAGGAACGTCTCCTGCACGGCCTCCTCCGCCGTCGATGCTGAACCCGTCATCGCGTACGCGAAACGGTAAAGTGGGCGCTCCAACCGCCGATAGATAAGCGTGAGCGCCGCTTCATCTCCCAACTGCACCTGCCTGAGCAAGGCTGGATCATCAAGGGCGAGCGGCGGCGCACGCCGGGCAGTCCATCGGGATGTCCAGGTTAAGGCCGGCATCTTCTACCTTTCCATTGTCGCCGGAGGCCGGAAAAGTTCCCGATAAGTCCCCTCGAAGCGGGGATAAATGGCCATCAGGAGTGGAATACAGTATTTTGACCGGCGAAGACGATAGGAAACCTTAGGCGTGAAGGCCCTAGAAGCGGCCTAATTCCGACCTTAGTCTATGGATTAGTCCACGGGACTTCGGTTAGCATCGAGTTCGACGGCATGTTTTTGTAACGATATGAAGTGTCAATTCTGCGGGACGCAACTCGGTTTGGTTCGGCGATTGTTCGACAGTCAGTACTGTTCGGCCGATCACCGTAAGCGCTCCTCTGCCCGATCGGCACGCGCCTCCCGCGATCATTTGTCCTCTTACGGCGACGAGGACCTTTACCCAGTCGACGAGGTGATGGGCCTGCAGCGCCCGGAAGGCTCCGAGAACAAAGATGGCTTACAGAAGATGCAAGCCGGCGTAGCGACCGCCATTTCGGTAGTACTCCTCTTCGTGCTGGCCTATTCGTGGGTTACCGGCCAAGGGGGTAACGCCGAGCCCAGCGGCGGCGATCGTAGCCCGCTGGTGGGTGAGATTGCCCGCAGTTCCGATCGCGCTTCATCGAGCCTCCTCTCCGGTCTGCGCGACCTAATGCCCGCGCGCCCGCCGATTCATTTGAAAGAGGACTTTAAGGGGTCAGTGGACGACTGGCTCGGCGCGCCGCTCAGCGCGGCTATGGCCCGTTCGCCCAATCTGCGTGACCTGGGCTGGAATTTCGACAACGGCATGGTCCGGCCTGGCCGCCTGCGCATCTGGCAACCTTCGGTGGACTTGGCGGACTACAAGATGGAGTTCGAAGGCACGATCGAGAAGCGGGCCATGAGTTGGACTTATCGCTCCGTGAACCTCGATAATTTCTACGCGAGCAAGATCGTCGTCCGCAAGCCCGGCCCGATCCCGACGCTTGAGATCGTCCGTTACGCCATGCTCGACGGCAAAGAAGACGGCCGTGCCCGCTTCCCTCTGCCGATGAACGTTCTGCAGGCCAATAACAGCATCTTCCATGTGGAAACCAAGGTCCGCGGCGGCCAGTTCACCACTTACATCAATGGGCTGCAGATCGATACCTGGAGCGATAGCCGAATTAAGAAGGGTGGCGTGGGTTTCTTCGCCGAGGCGGGCGAAGTGGCGGCCATTCACTGGGTGAACGTCGAAGAGGAGCGCGCCGGGCTGCTGGGCCGTGTGCTATCGCTCGGCTTCTTTGTGGGACCTGCGGTTCAGTTCGGCCCGATTCTGTAACTCAATCAATTTGCGGCAATTAGGCGATTCTGTGCTATAAACGGGAAATCTTATGGATTCCGAGTTGCTCGTCGTCGCTTTCTGCACCTATCTAGTCTTCCTCTTCTCCACCGTCTGCCATGAGGCTGCGCATGCCTGGGCCGCCAAGCTCGGCGGCGATCTTACCGCGTATCACGGTGGCCAAGTGAGCCTTAATCCGGTGCCGCATATCCAGCGCGAGCCCTTCGGCCTGGGGCTCTATCCCATCCTCACCCTCTTCCTCACCGGTGGCACCGGCATCATCGGCTTCGCCAGCGCCCCCTATGACCCCTATTGGGCCATGCGAAACCCCCGTAAGGCGGCCTGGATGGCCATGGCGGGCCCGGCCGCCAACTACGTGCTCGCTCTGCTCTCGGGCATTTTGCTGAAGCTGGGCGTAGTCGCCGGCCTATTCCGCTTAGCCGATAGCTTCCGCTTCCACCAGATCCTGCAGGCCACCACCCCGGACTCGCTCTTGGAGCCGGTCGCGCTGGGACTCAGCCTCTTCTTCTACCTCAACCTCATGCTCGGCACTTTCAACCTGCTGCCCATCCCGCCGCTCGACGGCTTCAGCGTCTTTCTCTTCTTCCTGCCGCCCTCCCTGGTGCAAAAGTTTTTCGAGTTCCGCGCCTCGATCGGTATGTACTCCTTTCTGGCCATCTTCTTGTTTTCGCGCTACTTCTTCTGGGACCTCTTCGACCCCTTCTTCGTCTTCTGCGCCCGGCTCGTGATTCAGGGTTGACACAGGCCCGCCGGTTCACATACTGTCGGTATCTTCATGTGGCAACAATCCTATACTCCGATCGCGGACAGCCTGATGGCTTCCGCCCTCTGTGCCTGCTTTCCGATCGCCGTCCTGCTTTACCTTCTTGGGGTAGCGCGTAAGCCTGCCTGGGTCGCCGCTTTAAGTGGCTTGGCCGCCGCCATCGCCGTCGCGTTGTTTGAGTACCAGATGCCCGTGGGGCCCATGATTGGGGCCATTACCTACGGCGCCGCTTTTGGTTTGTTTCCCATCGGTTGGATCGTCTTTTGGGCTATCATCCTTTATCGCATCACGCTCGAAACCGGTAAGTTTGAGGTTCTGAAGGACTCGATCGGGTCGCTGACAGAGGACCGGCGCTTGCAGGCGTTGCTGATCGCCTTTGCTTTCGGCGCGTTTATCGAAGGTGCGGCCGGCTTTGGGACTCCCGTGGCCGTTGCCGCCGGCATGTTGGCCGGGCTGGGCTTCTCGCCGTTCTACGCGGCCGGCATCTGCTTGCTGGCTAATACCGCGCCCGTGGCCTTCGGGTCTATTGGCATTCCGGTGATCACCCTGGCCGGCATTACGGGTCTGCCACTGGCTGAGCTTTCCGCTTGGGTGGGCCGCATCTGTGCCCCGGTCTCGCTCTTCGTGCCGGCTTATCTGATCGCCGTGATGGGCGGTTGGCGAGCGCTGAAGGGCGTGTTGCCGGCGGTGGCGGCTTGTGGCATCTCCTTCGCGGGCGTCCAATTCTACACGTCGAACTTCATGGGGCCGACTTTGGTGGATATCCTAAGTTCTCTTGCCGCCCTCATGAGCCTCTTGTTGCTCTTCCGGGTCTGGAAGCCGACCGATAACTTCGTCTTCGCCGAAACGACTCGCGCTACGAGTAACGTAAAACACCACGCGCCGGGTGAGATCTTTCTGGCTTGGAGCCCGTATTTACTCCTGGTGGTTTTTGTTTTCCTCTGGGGAGAGGAGACGATCAAAATTGACGGTCATAGCATTAAGTATTATCTGAATCAGGTTTCTATTTCTTATCAATGGCCGGGTCTGCATAACTTAGTGGAGCGGATGCCGCCGGTGATGGCGAAGCCCACTCCTTATGCCGCGGTATTTAACTTCAACTGGCTTTCGGCCGCCGGTACCGCGTGTATGTTAGCGGCTTTTGGCTCGGCATTGATTCTGCGCATTTCGCTCGCCCAGTTAGGTAACGTCTTTTCTACGACGATCAACCAATTGGCCAAGTCGATGTTGACGATCGCGAGTGTGCTGGGTCTCGCTTTCCTGATGAATTACTGCGGCGCGACGGGTTCCCTGGGGCTCGCTTTTGCGTCGACCGGTAAGTTGTTCCCGTTTTTCTCGGCGTTACTTGGCTGGCTGGGCGTCTTCCTCACGGGTTCCGATACTTCGGCCAATGCCTTGTTTGGCAACTTACAGGTAGTTACCGCCACGAAGCTCGGGCTTGACCCGGTGCTGATGGCAGCTTCGAACTCTTCTGGTGGCGTGATGGGCAAGATGATCAGCTTACAGTCGATCGCGGTGGCCGCCGCGGCCACGGGGATGAAGCCCGAAGACGAAAGCCGTTTGTTCCGGTTTACGCTGCGTCATTCGGTAATTCTGGCTTCGGTGATTGGTTTGGTGGTGGTGATGTACAACGCGTTCCAGTAATCATGGCCAGCGACTACAAGTGGAAACCCATTGAGGACTTACCGGCGGACTGGCCCTCGTTAACTGACTCTGAATTATCCGCCATTCGCCAGGTTTACGCGGACCTGAAGGCTCTCGATCCTGCCGCCACTGCCGTCTGGGAGGAGCAGTCGCGCCGCGAGTGGGCCATTGAGACCGGCCGTATCGAAGACGTCTACCGTTGGGATCGCGGCACTACGGAAACCCTAATGGCTAAGGGGATCTTTGCGGACTTGATTCCCCGCAAGGGCAACGACCTGGAGCCTGAGCAAATCGCGGCGATTATTCAGAACCAACGTGAGGTACTGGACGGCCTCTTTGATTTCGTCAAAGGCGAGCGTCAGCTTTCGAAGAGCTACATACACGAGTTACATCAGGCGCTGCTGAAGAACATCCCTACCTACAAGGTGACTGACGAAAAAGGTATCGTTACCGACCAGGCGTTAGAAAAAGGCGTGTACAAGAAATGGCCGAATTCGGTACGCACAACGGACGGAGGGCGACACGAGTATTGCCCTCCGGAGCACGTCGAGTCTGAGATGGACCGGCTCATCGAATGGCATCGCCGCCATATGATGGAAGGCGTCGCGCCGGAGGTAGAGGGGGCTTGGCTGCATCATCGGTTTACGCAGATTCACCCGTATCCGGATGGAAATGGCAGAGTGGCGAGAGCTCTCGCCTCATTGGTCCTAATCAAGGAACGGCTCTTTCCCCTTGTTGTTCGAACCGAGAAGCGGTTGGAGTACTGGGATGCGTTGCGTGCAGTGGACCTTGGCGATCTATCGCGCCTAATCGAATTCATTCGCCAACAGCACGGCCAAGCGCTCGTCGAATTCAGTCAAGTTGTCGAGCCGAAGGGTCCGGACGCTGACCAAGTAACTTCGGTCGATGCCGCGATTAAGGCCCTACGTCTCGACTTAATCAGTCGAGGGCAACTTGAACCTAGAGATTGGAGTAAGGCCATCTCAAATTCTGCGGCGTTGCACCGCTATTGCTGCGGCCGGTTGAATACGCTGGGTTCTCAACTTACTGAGGCGCTGGGCCAACATTTTTCTACCACTGAAGAACGGATCATAGTTCCTGATCGTGCACCCTCTGATAGGGTGAACTATACCGCAGGCTTTCTCTTTGCTGATGCAGGGTTTCCTAAGATATTATTTTTCGCGGCAACTGCAGGGGAGAAGTATCGCGGTGTGGCCACCTATCTGGCGACCTACTGCAAATCAGCGTCAGATTTTACCGCCATTGCTCAACCATTCCTTGTGACCTACGCAGAGTCACAAGATGTTCAAATTGACCGGTTCTCCAAATGGGTGGAGTCAGCAATCCTGAATGGACTGCAGCGCTGGCGCGCGAGTCTTAAGGCTTAGAGGCGGGCGGAGGCAGCGGTACTGGGGGCTTCACCGCATCCGCCGCCGGGCGGCGGATGCGGGGGACCCGGGGGACAGGCTTCATGCTGGCTAGCTCTATATATTGTGCCGTCAGCTTTTCCTTCTGTGCGGGATCGAGCCGTAACAGGCGATGTTTGCCGGGGCCACTTAGGGTGACTTCGCCCTGGGGCGAAACGGCTAAACCACCCGGCTCAGAGAACTTGAATAAGCCCGAGTCTGGCCGTACCGCCGCCAGCACCGCGGCTAGGGGGGCGGCGGGGGCGTCGTAGGGCATGGTGCCAGCGGCGCGGTAGGCGTCGACGATGGGGTGCGACTGACTCCAGGCGAAATCCTTTTCGATGGCCGCGCCGGGGAAGACGCCGCCGTCGGGGACTACCAGAATCGGGGAGAGCCACTCGGCGAGGACTTTGCGTAAGGCGGGTAAGTCCGAGGCGTCGGGCACCAGGGCCAGTAAGCGGACCTTGTCTTGCACCCAGGGCTTGGCTCCGGGTAAGTCGAGCAGGGCGGCTAAGTTGGTGGCGGGGCCGGCCAACACG
>Ga0209490_10006087_pt1 | contig 10936 bp, 11 predicted proteins | sample MAT06_FD_187209 | JGI IMG/M metagenome (GOLD analysis project Ga0209490, IMG submission 187209) | Freshwater microbial communities from Lake Fryxell liftoff mats and glacier meltwater in Antarctica - MAT-06 (SPAdes) (version 2) | ecosystem: Environmental > Aquatic > Freshwater > Ice > Liftoff...
GCCGTGGCGTCACTCCGGTCGGGCTACGCCCGCCCTGCGCGACACCACGACATCGGCAAAGCGTGCATATCAACCGGCAGGGAATCCACTTATCGGAACCGAAACGCTGTAGCGACAAACCGAGCCGCCTCTGTCCATTGCTGAAATCGAACGGATTGAGTGTGTGCCGTGGTGAAGTCGATGATGCCTGCGGTTATTTATCTCGTATTCTTGGTATTTTTGGTGGCCGTATCCCTGGCCATCGATGCCGACCCGGCGCACTTCGCCGCGGGAGTCGCCGTGCTGATCGTCATCGTGGCAGCTATCGAAGGCCTGAATGGCGCGAAGGCAAAGCCCCCTATTCTTCGCGCCTTGGCACTGTGCAAAGGCGCCGGCATCGGACTGCTCATCCGCCTCGGGGTCGCCGCCTTCATTGTCGTGAGCGGACTTCTGGGTGTCGGAAGCGACTGCGCTCCGCATCGGCCTTACGCCTGCTGAACGCGGCACCCTACCACCTGCCTCAACCCACCAGCACCAGCGCGCGGACGCCCGCCGCCCCATCCCGCACGAGGCCGTATTCGACGCAAAGGTAGCGGTGCGCTTCGTCAGCGCCCCCGCCGTCCTCGTGCATCACGATGCCCATGAGATCCGCCACCGCGCCGTTGCAGCGGGTTGTGCGGTGGGTCTGGATCAGAGCGGCGATGCGGTCCTGCAAACTTATAGTCGTCGTGGTGCGATCCTCTCATGCGCGCAAATGCGTCCACACATGAAACCCCATATATCCATTTGATTGCAGCGTATTAATTTCGTTTAATGAACGAAAAAAGCGGACGAACGATCAACACACCGCGCCGACGTGATTCCGAACGTCCACGAATTGACTCGGATTCTGTCGGAGCGTCCATCACTCGATTTGATCGCGTCGCGGAACGGCTCCCCCGGGGGTGGAAGCGGGGGGGGCGGGCACCAGTGGGAAGCGGCGAGGGTGAAGGAAGAAGCGGCCGGCACCGTGCGGTGGCTTCGGCCCGAATTCCAGGTGCCCGAAGAAACCCGCCGGAGGGCCGTGCAAACCGAGATGGCGGTGGCCGAGACCACCGCGCCGGGCGCCGTGGCGTGGCCGAGGGATGTGCCTTCTCAATTCGTCCTCCTCCGCACCGCGCTCACCCGCGTCCCAGCCTCCGCCCAGGATGTGACCCGCCGCTTCAAAGGCGCGCCCCGCGGCGCAAAGATGGCCGAGATGCTGGTGACCCTCGCCGCACTCGGACAGGCGTGACCGATGGGGGACGGGCGGTACATGGCGTAGCCCTGGCGCACCTGCGACCCGGCCCTGAGCATCCCGACCTCGGCGACCACCGCGGCCCTCCGGCGCCAGAAAAGGGGAATAGCAGGGGACGCCCCAAGCGCCACGCCAGTCAACTTCGCGGAAGTCGTTGGGAAATATGGTGGGCGCTGTAGGGCTCGAACCTACGACCCGCTGATTAAGAGTCAGCTGCTCTACCAACTGAGCTAAGCGCCCACACCGAACGCGCGGTGTAGAAGTGAGCGGCGCTCTTGTCCAGCCCCCTAAGGCCCTTCCTGCGCGGCGGCCATCTCGGCATCGCGATGCACATGCGCGGACAGCAACAACCCAAAGCCCAGCATCGTCGTCAGCATCGCCGAACCGCCATGGCTGATCAGCGGCAAAGGCACGCCGCCCACTGGGATCGAGCCTGTCACCATGGCGATGTTCACGAACACGTACAGAAAGTAGTTCGTCGCCAACCCCACCGCCAGCAGACGGCCGAACTGGTGGCGGCTGCGCAACGCGACCAGGAAGCCGAAAGCGATCACCCAGGCCAGCAAGGCCAATACAGTCAACGCCCCGACCAGACCGAACTCTTCGGCCAGCATGGTGAAGATGAAGTCGGTTTGCTTTTCTGGCAGGAAATTCAGATGCCCCTGAGTGCCCTGCAGGAAGCCCTTCCCCCAGAACCCGCCCGACCCAAGCGCGATCTGCGACTGGATGATGTTGTAGCCCGCGCCGAGCGGGTCGCTCTCGGGATCGAGAAAGGTCGTGATGCGCGCGCGCTGATAGTCGTGCAGTTGGTCATAGGCGATCGGCGCAGCCACCGCGACGCCGCCGATCAGCAGCGCAAATTTCCAGAAGCGCACGCCTGCTGCGAAGAACACCGCGCCGCCGATCATCAGCGTGATCAGCGCCGTGCCAAGATTGGGTTGCTTGAAAATCAGCGCAGCAGGAATCAAGATCGCGATCAGTGGTGGAATGAGGAACAGCGGATTGCCGATCCGCTCCCAGCTCGCCTTGTGGAACCAGGACGCGAGCGCCACCACGAGCATGATCTTCATCAGCTCCGAGGGCTGCAATTGCAGCGGGCCGAGATCGATCCAGCGCTGCGCGCCCTTGCCTACATTGCCGTGCATCGCGACCAACACCAGCAGCCCCAGCGCACCGACATAGCCGACCCAGGCGAAACGCGCGATCAAGCGCACATCGATCAGCGCGATGGAGAGCATCAGCACCACGCCGAAGCCGAAGCGGATGGCATGCCGACCGGCATAGGGCTCCGGCGAGCCTCCGCCCGCCGAATACAGCGCCACATACCCCACCGCCGCCACGGCGCAGAGCAGCAGCACGAACAGCCAGGGGATCTGCCACAGCTTCTCGAGCACACCTGCGCCGCGTTCGCGCGTCAGCAGCCGCCGTTCGAATTTCATGCCGCGACCCTCATGGCCACCACCCTCTTGCCCCCCGCGCTCATGGCCTCCGCACTCATGGCCCCCGCGCTCATGGACGAGGGCTGCCGGCGCTGCGTGGCGGTTCTGGGGGAGTGCGCACCGCCTCGGCCATCCGCAGCCCGCCGGCGCCCGGGCGCAAGCGCTGGAAGGCCTCCACCAGCACGTCGCGCGCCAGCGGGGCCGCGGCGCCCGAGCCGCTGGTGCCATGCTCGACGACGACCGAGACCGAGAAGATCGGGTTGTCATGCGGCGCGTAGCCCACGAACAGCGCGTGCGGGCGCCATTCGCGCGGCAGTTGCTCGACCCGGAAGCCACGCTCACGCTGCTCGCGCGTCACGCGGCGCACCTGGGTCGTGCCGGTCTTGCCGGCCATCTGCGCTCCCACCTCGGTCGGCAGGCGCGAGGTGCGGGCCGTGCCACCGGCCTCGTTCACCACGGCCCACATCGCCTCGCGCATCAGGCGAAGGTCGCGTTCGGGGATGCCGAGGCTCGGCCAATCATCGGGCCTGCCGCCACGCACCGGGCGGCCGCCGATGGTGCGCGTCAGATGTGGCTGCACGGCGCGCCCGGTGGCGAGCCGCGCCGTCATCGTCGCCAGCGCCAGCGGCGTGAGCTGGTAGAAGCCCTGCCCGATGCCATGCACCACCGTATCGCCGAGCGCCCAGGGCTTGCCCTGCGCCAAGCGCCAATCGCGCGTCGGCACCAGGCCGGCGCGCGTGCCTGGCAGCTCGATGTCGAGCGGCACGCCGAGGCCAAAGCGGCGCGACATCGCGGCGATGCGATCCATGCCGACACGCTTCGCCATCTCGTAGAAGTAGACGTCGCAGGAGAGCTTGAGTGCGGTGCGCATGTCCATGCCGCCATGGCCGGGCCGATGCCAGCAATGGAAGCGCGAATCGCCGAGGTCCATGTGGCCAGGGCAGGTCACGCGCTCGCCCGGCGTCACCACCCGCGCTTCCAGCGCCGCCAGAGCCACGACCATCTTGAAGGTGGAGCCGGGCGCATAGAGCCCGTTCGTTGCCCGGTTTATCAGCGGCGTGGCGCGGTTGGACGTCCATTGCCGCCATTGCGCGGCGCTGACGCCCGAATTGAACACGTTGGGGTCGAAGGAGGGCTGCGTCGCCATGGCCAGCACCTCGCCATTACGCGCATCCATCAGCACGACGGAGGTGCCTTCCTCGATCTTTCCACGCAGCGATTTCTGCAGCTCCGCATCGACGCTAAGCTGCACGTCCTGGCCCTGCACGCCCTCCCGCCGGTCGAGCTCGCGGATCACGCGGCCGACGGCGTTGACCTCAAGCTGCACGGCCCCGGCGCGGCCGCGCAACGCGATGTCGTGGTGCCGCTCGATCCCTGCGCGGCCGACGCGGATGCCGGGCAGTTCCAGCAGCGGGTCGCCGTCCATGTCACGCTCAGCGGGCGGCGCCACGTAGCCGACCATGTGGGCGAGGTGCTCGCCCTCGGGGTAGATGCGCGTGGTGCCGACATCGACGCTGATGCCCGGCAGGTCAGGCGCGTTGAGCTCGATCCGCGCCATCTCCTCCCAGGCGAGGAATTCGCGTACAACAACCGGCACGAAGCGGCGGCGACGGCGCACTTCCCTCTCGATCCGCCCCCTTTCCTGCTCGGTGAGCGGTACGATGCGACTGAAGGTCTCAAGCGTCGCCGCCACGTCCGCCGTCTGCTCGGCCACCAGAAGTGCGCGCCAATTGAGCTGGTTGCCGGCGATGATGCGGCCCTGCCGGTCGAGCACGCGGCCGCGGGGCGGCGCGAGCAGGCGCGCGGAGAGCCGATTCTCCTCGGCGAGTGTCGCGAATCGCTCCCCTTCATCGACCTGGAGGCGATGCAGCTGGTGCGCGAGGAAGGCGAGCAGCCCCATCTGCCCCACGCCCAGCATCAGGGCGCGGCGCGAGAAGATGCCGCGAACCCGTTCTTCCTCTCGTTGCTTACGAGACATGCTTATGCCTTCGGATTGCTGGCGAGCGGATCCGCGCGCTTGCTTTCGCGCCGACGCGCTGGCTCGACGGGCCAATAACGGCCAGGGCGCTCGCGGGCTGCGTCGCGGCCCCGAGGGGGTGGTCCTGGTCGCAAGGTCACGGCGTGTCCTCAGCCCGCGTCATCATCGCATGAACGCGGCCGAGGAAGAAGGCGAAGGCGGGATAGAGCCCGGCGGAGAGCCCTGCCTGGTGAAGCGCGGGCGGCAGGGGCGGCAGGTTCCAGGACAGCAGCGCAGTCAGCAGGTAGCCCAACCCTGCCACACCCAGCGCAAAGCCGCAGAAGGCGAGCCAGACGAACAGAAAGCTCTGCCGCGCCAGGAAACGCCGCCAGCTTACCGCCAGGCCATGCGCCACCAGCAGCGTCACCACCCCGATGCCGAGCGGCGCCAGCGTCAGCAGATCCTGCAAGGCGCCAAGCGCGAAGACGGCCGGTGGCGGCATCGCGCCGGGGCGAAACAGCGACCAGAAGAAGATGCAGGGCAGCGCCGTGGCCGGCACCAGCGCAGGCACTCCGGTCGGCCCGGCCGCCAGCACCAGCAGCAGCGCCGTTGTGAAGGTGGGCAGGGCCGCCCGGGCCAGAGCGTCGATCCGCCGCAGCAATCCGGGCGAGGGTTCGGGCCGCCCGACCATCAGGCTCACCGCCTCGCCCGTGGCTCGGGCCTGGCGATGGCCTCTGGCGGCAGGATCCCCCCGAGCCCGAAATCGAACAGCCGCACCACGTCCAGCCGGTCCGTGCGCGCGAACAGCTCCACCTCCGGCACGCCGGATTCCGTCCAGCGTACCACGCCGATCGGCAGGCCGGCGGGGAAGGCGATGCCCTCGGCGGAGGTCACCACCCGCTCTCCTTCCGCGGGCCGGCTGCCCTCGGACCAGTGTTGCAGGCGCGGACGCGCGCCGTTGGTGCCGGCCAGCATGGCCCGGGCGCGGGATCCCTCCAGCGTTACTGGGATGCGGCTGTTCATGTCGGTGGCGAGCAGCACGCGGGCCGAGCGGGTGCCGACTTCGGTCACGCGGCCGACAAAGCCGCGTTCGTCCAGCGCGATCTGCCCGCGCCGCACCTGGATTTCGGGCGGCACGGCGAGCAGCACGGCGCGGGCGTAAACGCCGCCGCCATCGGCGATCACGCGGGCCGTATGGAACGCCGGCGCGCGCTCCGGCACGAAGGAGAGCTGCCGGCGCAGCATCGCATTCTCCGCCTCCAGCGACAGCGCCGCAGCCTGCCAGCGGCGCAGGCGCTCATTCTCCTCACGCAGCCTTGCGTTCTCATCGCGGATCACGAGCAGATCCTGCGCGTCGGCGATGACATCGCGGACCGAGCGCGCGGGCTCGGCGAAAGCGGCGTAGAAGGGGGCGAGCGCATCGGCCAGGAGGGTGCGCGCACGCTCAGCGAGCAGGGCATCGGCCTTGCCGAGCAGCATCGTTCCGAAAGCGGCGGCGATCAGCACGGGCAGGGAGAGCCGTGCCAGGGCCTGGCGCAGCGGGATGCTGAGACGGATCACGCCGCGACCTCCCGCACCCGATCACTCCCCACTGGACCGAAACCTGTCAATACATCGACGACAGGACGTGGCGAAGTCGCTTCATTTCCTCAAGCGCCCGGCCCGTGCCTAGAGCGACGCAGGAAAGCGCATCCTCTGCCACCACAACGGGCAGGCCGGTGGCTTCGCGCAGCACGCCGTCGAGGCGGTGCAGCAGGGCGCCGCCGCCGGTCAGCACGATGCCCTTGTCCACGATGTCGGCGGCGAGCTCGGGCGGCGTGTTCTCCAGTGCCACCTTCACCGCCTCGACGATCGCGACCACGGGTTCGTAGAGGCTTTCGGCCATCTGGCGCTGGCTCACGATCACCTCGCGCGGCACGCCGTTCATCAGGTCGCGGCCCTTGACCTCGGTCAGCGGGCCGTCCTCGCCATCGGGGGGCGCGGCGGCGGCGCCGACTTCCATCTTGATGCGCTCGGCCGTGCTCTCGCCGATCAGCAGGTTATGCTGGCGGCGGATGTAGCTGATGATGGCCTCATCCATCTTGTCGCCGCCGACGCGCACCGAGCGCGCATAGACGATGCCGCCAAGCGAGATCACCGCCACTTCCGTGGTACCCCCGCCAACATCGACCACCAGGGAGCCGGAAGGCTCCGTCACCGGCAGTCCGGCGCCGATCGCGGCCGCCATCGGCTCCTCGATCAGCAGCACTTTTCGGGCACCCGCGCTCTCGGCGGATTCCTGGATGGCCCTGCGTTCCACCGCCGTACTACCGGAGGGCACACAAACAATAATCATCGGCGAGGCGAAGGAGCGCCGGTTGTGCACCTTGCGGATGAAATGCTTGATCATCTCCTCCGCAACCTCGAAATCGGCGATCACACCGTCGCGCAGCGGCCGGATGGCGGAGATGTTGCCCGGCGTGCGGCCGAGCATCAGCTTGGCTTCCTCGCCCACCGCGAGGACCTGCTTCTTGCCGCGAAAATCGGAAATGGCGACCACCGAAGGCTCGTTCAGCACGATACCGCGGCCCTTCACGTAGACCAGCGTGTTCGCGGTGCCGAGGTCGATGGCCATGTCGGCCGACAGGAAGCCGAACAGGCGGGAGAACATGGGGTGGCGGACCTTCCGTGGGTAGGGTGTGTCGCGCGTCCCGGCAGCACCGGCCCGCCCGGCGGCAGCGCTCCGGGAGGGGCGATGCTCCGCCCGGGCCGAGGGCTCCGCAAGCTGGCGCGAGAGGGGGTGCTTAGACCTCCCCCGCCCCCGGCTCAAGCCTTGTCCTGAGTCACGCCGAAAGCGCGGGTTCCAGCCCGGCGGGCGCCGTGCGCTCGCGCTTCACCAGCAATTTGTTCAGCGCGTGCACATAGGCCCGCGCCGAGGCGACGATGGTGTCGGTATCCGCCCCCTGCCCGTCCACCAGCTTGCCGGCCTCCTCCAGCCGGACCGTGACGCGCGCCTGCGCATCGGTGCCGCCGGTGACGGACTGCACGGCGTAGAGCTTGAGGTTCACCTCATGCGGGAAGGCCTGGCGCAGCGCGGCGAAGGTCGCATCCACCCCGCCATCGCCGCCGGCCACGCCCTCACGCACCTCGCCATCCACTTCGAGCGCGATGGAGGCAATGGGGCGGGTGTGCATGCCGGTGGACACGCTCAGCCCGGTCAGCTTGATGCGGTCATTGGCGCGCACGATCTCGTCATCGACCAGTGCCACGATATCCTCATCGTAGACCACCTTCTTGCGGTCGGCGAGGTCCTTGAAGCGCTTGAAGGCGTCGTTCATGGCGTTGTCGCCGACCTCGTAGCCCAGCGCCTTGAGCTTGTCCTTGAAGGCGGCGCGGCCGGAATGCTTGCCAAGCACGAGGGAGGATTTCGTCCAGCCCACACTCTCAGGAGTCATGATCTCGTAGGTCGAGCTGTCCTTCAGCATGCCGTCCTGATGGATGCCGGATTCATGCGCGAAGGCGTTGCGGCCGACGATCGCCTTGTTCGGCTGCACGTCGAAGCCCGTGATCGTCGCCAGCAGGCGCGACGTGCGGAGAATATTCTGCGTGGCCACGCTGTTCGCGAAGGGCAGCGCATCCTGCCGCGTGCGCAGCACCATCGCGATCTCCTCGAGGCTCGCATTGCCCGCGCGCTCGCCGATGCCGTTGACGGTGCACTCCACCTGGCGCGCGCCGGCGCGCAGCGCGGCGATGGTGTTGGCCACCGCGAGGCCGAGGTCGTTGTGGTTGTGCGTCGAGAGGATCACGCGATCCGCGCCCGGCACACGCTCCCGTACGGTCGAGAAGATGCGGTGCATGTCCTCGGGCACGGCGTAGCCGACGGTGTCGGGGATGTTGATGGTGGTCGCTCCGGTCTTGATGGCAGCCTCGACACAGCGGCAGAGGAAGTCGATCTCGGTGCGCGTGCCGTCCTCGGCCGACCATTCGACATCATCGGTCGCGTTGCGTGCTGCGGTGACGGAGGAGGTGACGAGGGCGAGCACCTGTTCGGGCTCCATGCGCAGCTTCACGCGCATATGGAGCGGCGAGGTGGAGACGAAGGTGTGGATGCGGCCCCGCGCCGCCGGCTTGATGGCTTCGGCAGCCCGCGCGATGTCGCCCGGCGCGGTGCGCGCCAGGCCGCAGACCACCGGGCCGTCCTTGCTGAAGCGCTGGGCGATGGCGTGCACGCTCTCGAAATCGCCGAGACTGGCGATGGGGAAGCCGGCTTCCAGCACATCGGCGCCGAGTTCGTGCAGCGCCTCCGCCATGCGCAGCTTCTCTTCGAGGTTCATCGAGAAGCCGGGCGATTGCTCGCCATCTCGCAGCGTCGTGTCGAAGACGATGATGCGGTTGGGGTCGAGCGTCCCGAAGGACGGGTGATTGATGGCCATGGGGGCGTTCCTTCGTGTTTCGTGTGCCATGCGCGAGGGCAAGAGAGCCCTCAGGGTCCCCTGAGCGAGTCCGGCCTTTCGTGGCCGGGCGTTACGCCCAGGGGTGGCTAAGTCGAAGGAGGAGAAGCGCGCGCACGCAAAGTCCGGCCCGAAGGGCGGTGGACAGCTCAATACGGGGCGCGCGGGGCATCATGGCTAAATTTAGCGTAGCGGGGGGGCGGGCGCGGTGCAAGCGCGGTGTTTCAGCCGCAGTCGACCCGCACCACGCGCCCGTCGCACAAAATCCCCGTCACGCGATCCTCGCGGATATCCATGGTCGCGGCATCGTTCGGGCCGAGCAGGCGGATGTTGCGCACGCCCGGCAAGGTGGCGAGGGCCGCACGCGCCTCGTCCTCGGTCTTGCCGGTCAGCGCGGCGATGGCCTCGCGGTGGTCCGTGCACCGGCCGCGCGGTTGCGCCAGCGCGGGCGTGGTGAGCAGCAGGGCGGCGACAATGGGCCGGATCATGCCGGCGGGTGTTCCTTCCACCAGTGCCTGGCGATGTCGGCGCGGCGGCACACCCAGACCTCGTCACGATGCGCTGCCACATGCGCGAGGAACCGTTGCAAGGCCCGCGCCCGCCCAGGGCGCCCGACGAGCCGGCAATGCAGGCCGATCGACATCATCTTGGGGCTTCCAGCGTGGCCTTCCTCCAGCAGCAGGTCGAAGCTGTCGCGCAGATGCCGCTCGAAGCCATCGGGGTCGCCAAAGCCGGGCGGCACGGCAAACTTCATGTCGTTGTTGTCGAGCGTATAGGGGATGATGAGCTGGGCCTTGCCTTCCACCGTCACGTAGTGCGGCAGGTCGTCATCGTAGCTGTCGCTATCGTAGAGGAACCCGCCGTGGCGGGCGACGAGGCGGCGCGTGCGCGGGCTGAAACGCCCGGTGTACCAGCCGACGGGGCGCGTGCCGGTCAGGCGCTCGATGAGTTCGACACACCGGGCAATATCGGCGGCTTCCTCGGCCTCCGCCATGCGGTGGTAGTCGAACCAGCGCCAGGCGTGGGACGCGACCTCATGCCCGGCTGTCGCAAAGGCGCGCGCCACATCGGGGTTCAATTCCAGCGCACGGCCGACACCATAGACGGTGAAGTTGAAGTGCTGCTGCGCGAACAGGCGCAGGATGCGCCAGACGCCGGCACGGGCGCCGTAATCGAACTGCGTCTCGACGCTGCGGTTGCGCTCGCCGAGTGTCGGCGCGCCGCCTGGCACCTCATGCAAATAGAGCTCGCTCCCCGCATCGCCGTTGAGCACGGTGTTCTCGCCGCCCTCCTCGTAGTTGAGAACGAAGGAGAGCGCGAGTTTCTTCGAGTCCGGCCAGCGCGGATCGGGGGGCGTGGCGCCGTAGCCGCGCAGGTCGCGCGGATAGCCGGAGCCGTCATCGGGAATCATCATGCGCGAAGGCTGCAGAGACGCGCGCGCGCGGTCAATCGCGCGGCATGACGGGGACCGCCACCTCGTTTCGGCGCAGTGCCGGGATGGTCCAGGGCGGGTCGTAAAACCAGGCCATGGGCTCGCCAACCGGCCGCCAGGGGCCGGTCCTCAAGGCATCGAGTAGCCGCGCACGGGTCGCAGCCACGGCCTGCGGTCCGGTGCTGCCGGTGTAGCGCAGCACCGCCACGGTTTCAGCCGGCACCTCCACGATCCGCACAAGCGGGTCGCGCGGGGTGGGCGGGGTCCGCAGCGCGGCGGGGAGGAAGAAGCGAATGCTGTAGCCCTCGCCGCTCGGCACCTGGGCGACCGGCGCGGTCATCGCGATGCGCTGCGGCGCCTGCGACACCGGCGCCGTCATGGCGATGCGAGAAGCCCCCACATTGCCGCCGAAGATGTAGCCGG
>Ga0209490_10006088_pt1 | contig 10936 bp, 9 predicted proteins | sample MAT06_FD_187209 | JGI IMG/M metagenome (GOLD analysis project Ga0209490, IMG submission 187209) | Freshwater microbial communities from Lake Fryxell liftoff mats and glacier meltwater in Antarctica - MAT-06 (SPAdes) (version 2) | ecosystem: Environmental > Aquatic > Freshwater > Ice > Liftoff...
CCCTTGATTTAGTTTTAGAGGGCGGCGGCAGCTTTCAAATTCTCGACTTCAAGTTAGGTATTCAAAAACAAAGCACCTCTGAAGCAAAAATTCGGGTATCTGCACCTTCCCACATGGTGATGACTTCGATCATGACGCAATTGATTGATATGGGGGCAGTATTGCCAGAGCAAGAGGCTTCTAATGCTGAGTTAGAAAAAGTAGTGCAAGCAGGTGTTGCGCCCGAAGAATTCTACGCTACAACAATTTATCCAACGGAAGTTAGAGTTGACGAGCATTGGGTTAAATGTCAGGCACAGCGTATGGATGGAGCTTTGGTTGTCGATCGCTCTGCTGTAATTCCTAAAGTTCAATGCAAATTATTAAGAGATCTAGAACTTGGAGAAGAGGTAGTAGTTGGCGTTGAAGGCATTCGCACTGCCCATAAAACCGATATTAGAGAAAAAGCTACCAAAGAATTTTCGTTCATGGGCGCAGGGGTATCCAGTGAACGTAGGGTAGAGTTAGTAGTTGAGCAGGTAGCTTGGGAACTCAGACAAGTGCGCGATCGCGGCGGCAAAGTTGTAGTTACAGCAGGTCCAGTAGTTGTGCATACAGGCGGAGCAACTCATCTTTCTTATTTAATTCGGGAAGGTTATGTGCAGTCACTTTTGGGCGGAAATGCGATCGCTGTTCATGATATCGAGCAATCAATTATGGGAACATCTTTGGGCGTAGATATGCAAAGGGGCGTAAGTGTGCGGGGTGGACATAAGCATCATCTCAAAGTCATCAATATTATTCGCCGTTACGGAAGTATCGCTAAGGCAGTGGAAGCAGGAATTATCAAGTCGGGAATCATGTACGAGTGTATTCAGAAAGATATTCCTTTTGCCTTGGCAGGATCGATTCGCGATGATGGACCTTTGCCTGACACCGAAATGGACTTAATCAAAGCCCAAAGAGCCTACAGTGAGCAAGTCAGAGGAGCAGATATGATTTTGATGCTGTCTTCCATGCTCCACTCCATTGGGGTCGGCAATATGACTCCATCGGGGGTAAAAATGGTATGTGTGGATATTAATCCTGCGGTTGTGACTAAACTCAGCGATCGCGGCTCAGTGGAGTCTGTAGGTGTAGTTACGGATGTGGGCTTGTTTTTAAGCCTATTGGTACAGCAGTTAGGTAAACTGGTGAGTCCATTTTCTAGGGTTGATTAACTTCTCGCCTGCAATCTTTTAGTTTATCTTTTATGAAAGAAGTAGGGTTATTTTGAAGCCTTATAATAGCCACATAATACCTTGGACAGAACTATGACTTTTGAAGAAATGCAGTCAATTATGGCAAGCGTCGTCCAGTCGCAGATTAAACTTGGAGAAAATCTTAATAAGCTAGAAGGTAATCTTACTAGGTTTGAGGGGAATTTTACCCGCCTAGAAGGTAATTTAACCCGACTTGAGGCTACTGTCCAGTTCATAGCTGAATCTCAAGCTAAAACCGAGGCTAATATCCAGTCTATAACTGAATCTCAAGCTAAAACCGAGGTTACTGTTGCGGCACTAGCTGAATCTCAAGCCAAAACTGAGGTTACTGTAGCGGCAATTACTGAATCTCAAACCAAAACTGAGGCTACCGTTCAGTTCATAGTCGAATCTCAAGCTAAAACTGAGGTTACTCTAGCGGTAATAGTTGAATCTCAAGCTAAAACTGAGGTTACTCTAGCGGCAATAGCTGAATCTCAAACTAAAACCGATGCTACTGTAGCGGCAATAGCTATATCCCAAGCTAAGACCGAGGCGATCGCCAATAGTAACGCTAGAGCAATTGAGGCGGTTGCCAATCAGCAAGCAGAGAGTTATGCCCATTCCCAGAGTCAATTAGTAGAGTTAATTCGTATTGTTGGTGAATTTGCCCAATCTACTAACCATCGTTTGACAGCCTTAGAAGATAGAGAATAAATAGCTTTAATATGCTCATAATTGGCTTAATTAGCGGTACTTCTGTCGATGGGATTGATGCGGCTTTGGTGGAAATCACAAAACTTGACCAAAATATTAAGCTAGAGTTAATTGCTGGTAAAACTTTCCCCTATGCTCCCGAACTTAGGGCAGAAATTTTAGCAGTTTGTGCAGGAGAACCAAGAGCGATCGCCCAAATCTGTGAACTTGATGATGCGATCGCCTTTGCCTTTGCCGATGTTGCTAATCAACTTATGCAAACAGCCAAGGTTAAACCCGATCTAATTGCCTCCCACGGACAAACCGTATTTCATCGCCCGCCTCTCAACTCCCAATTGGGCTACAGTGTGCAGCTAGGAAGAGGTGCTGTAATTTCCAAAACGACAGGGATCGCTACTATCAGTGACTTTCGGACTGCGGATATTGAAGCAGGAGGACAGGGTGCGCCGATGGTATCCATGCTAGATTTACTATTCTTAGCAGAACAGGGCAAGCACACCGTAGTCCAGAATATTGGCGGGATCAGCAACCTTACCTATCTTCCCGCTACTTTTAATTCTAAAAATGGGGATCAAGTATTTGGCTTCGATAATGCCCCTGGCAATGTACTAATGGATATGACAAGCTATAAATTATTTGGGGTGGATTATGATCGCAATGGTGAACTAGCTGCCCAAGGTATCCCTGATTTAAGATTAATAAAATCTTGGTTAGAGCAGGAATTCTTTTTAATACCACCGCCTAAATCCACGGGTCGAGAGCTATTTTGTCCTAGTTACTTAGATCAGCTTCTCAGTCAGTGCCAACATCTTTCAAATCACGATATTTTAGCGACTTTAACTGAATTTACAGCGAGAGCGATCGCCCAGAGCTATCAACTATTTTTACCTGATTTTCCTGATCGGGTTTTGCTGTGTGGAGGCGGCTGTCGAAATGCGTTCTTAGTGAAAAGGCTGAAATCACTTTTGGCTCCTGCTATGGTTACGAGTACTGAGCAGTTTGGGATCAATGCAGACTTTAAAGAGGCGATCGCCTTTGCCGTTCTAGGTTATTTAACTTGGCATGGAGAATCTGGAAATTTACCCAAAGTTACTGGGGCAGAAGGCTCTAGGGTTTTGGGAAAGATTCATTATGCCTAATATTTAGAACTCAAATGTTAAGATGAGCTTAATAATCTTGGCGACTAAATAATCTTGGCAAGCGTAACCCGTGAATAGCACCATAGCCGATCGCATTTTGCAGATCAAACAAGAATTACCAAAGACAGTTAAGCTAATTGCTGTCAGTAAATATGCGTCGGTTGAGGCAATGCGGGAGGCATATCAGGCGGGGATCAGAGATTTTGGCGAATCTAGGGTACTTGAGGCGATCGCTAAAAAACAAGAACTCCAAGATTTACCCGATATTACATGGCACATGATCGGCACCTTGCAAAGTAATAAGGCACGTCAGGCACTATTAAACTTTGATTGGATACACTCTGTAGATCGCCTAAGTTTGGCACAGCAACTAAATCGATTAGCGATCGAGACTAATACCCAAATCTCAATATGCTTACAAGTTAAGCTGGCAGATGATCCCAGTAAATCAGGCTGGTCTGAGCAGGAACTGATTGCCAATTTAGCAAGCCTAGCTCAATGTCAGGCAATCCAAATTAAGGGCTTAATGACGATTTTACCCCTAGGGCTTACCCCACAACAAAGTTTAAACATTTTTCAGAAAGTTGCTGCACTTAAAAACAGGTTAAACTCACAGGGATGGCAAAACATTAAAGAGTTATCAATGGGAATGTCACAGGATTATGACCTAGCAGTTAAAGCAGGAGCAACCATGATCCGTATAGGAAGTAAGGTTTTCGGCTAAATTCTAGACCTAGCATTTGATCAAGGATAAGTCTAAAAATTAGTTAACTTTTTCTTAATCCTAAAATAATGTAATTTGATGTATCCTATCGGAAATCAACGCTATAGTTGGCTAACAATAAATGATACACATTGTATTTTGTTATACAACTATTTTATTAAAGTAAGGTGTATATTATCACCCCATTAGTTCTTGGCAATGAAATAGAAATACATCAGTAAATTTTTAGTAATCAATAAAAACTTGATTACTATTAACTAGATTTTTAGATGATATTAGCTAAAGTCTTTGCCATACTATTAATTTAAGAATTTACATCAGTAAATAACTACCGAACTACCTAAATACTAAATCATCTAAATAGAGGAGCATCACAATGGGGATATTTGACAGACTTAAAACTATGATCGGCTTTGAAGAGGCATATACTTACGACTATGACAAGGTGGAAACTGAGCAAAAAGACCTTGACACAGAAGAAGTTAACTCATCAACCGAAGAAATTCCTGCCACATCTCGTCGTAATCGCCCTTCATTTTTTAGAGGAAGTATGGAAAATAGTAATAATGTCATTGATATGCCTGGTACTGGTGGTAGTTCAGAAGTAGTTGTTATGTATCCTCGCAAATTTGAAGAAATGCCTACAGCAATTCAAGCTTTGCGTGAACGTAAGTCTATAGTTGTTAACCTCACTACGATGGAACCAGATCAAGCTCAACGTTGTGTGGATTTCGTGGCTGGCGCTACCTATGCCATTGATGGTAAGCAAGAACGGGTTGCCGATAGTATCTTTTTCTTTGCTCCTTCCTGTGTCAATTTGACCACCCATAATAGTGTTACTGATGAAGAAGTAATTCCTGTGCAGCCTGCGCCTAAATCAACTCGTGTTTCTACACCTGCTTGGGCAACTGAGTCAGTCAGCCGCTTTGGTTAATTATTAAGTGAATTAGTTGTCAACTCAAATTGGAATCATTGGTGGCGGCGTGATGGGGGAGGCGATCGCTGCTTGCTTAATCAGCAATAATATTTATCTCTCCCCGAATATCTGGATTACAGAACCTCATCTTCAACGCAGGGAGTACCTTCATGCAAAGTATGGGGTTTCTTTGGGTGAATGCCTGAATGCTGAGGCTTATATTTTAGCGATTAAACCTCAAATTTTTTCTAAGCTCGCATCAAGCCTAGTGCCAAGCAATGCCCCAGTGGTGATCTCAATTATGGCGGGTATTAGTATTGAGCAATTAGAATTAGCTTTAATTCGCCAATCTCAACCTGTAATTAGGGCAATGCCCAACACTCCTGCTCAAATTGGGGCGGGGATCACGGCGATCGCCTTAAATAAATCTGTAGAACCTGCCCATAAACTAATTGCCGAAAAGATTTTTGCTGCCATTGGTGAAGTTATTGAAGTGCCAGAATCTTTACTTGATGCTGTAACTGGGTTGTCTGGTTCTGGTCCTGGTTATGTAGCTGTAATAATAGAAGCATTAGCGGATGGGGGCGTAGCTGCTGGTTTACCACGGGCGATCGCTATGCAATTGGCGATTCAAACTGTCTTGGGAACGAGTCAAATGCTCAAACAAACTGGGTTACATCCTGCTCAACTCAAAGATCAAGTTACTAGTCCAGGTGGAACTACGATCGCTGGAATCAAGCAATTAGAAAAATCGGGCGTGCGATCGGGCATAATTGAAGCTGTCGTTGCAGCAGCACAGCGTGCTCAAGAGTTAGGAAGCTAGTGGATTACCGAGAATCAGGTGTAGATATTCAAGTTGGTCGCAACTTTGTCGAGGGTATTCGAGATCTTGTGTCTCAAACTCGTCGTCCAGGGATGCTAGGAGAACTAGGGGGATTTGGGGGATTATTTGAATTACCCAGTGGTTATCGGCAGCCAGTTTTAGTTTCGGGTACCGATGGGGTCGGGACTAAGCTCAAAATTGCCCAAGCCTGCGATCGCCATGAAACGGTGGGTATAGACTTAGTAGCAATGTGTGTGAATGATATTTTAACTTCTGGGGCAGAGCCATTATTTTTCCTAGATTATATTGCTACAGGTAAACTTAAACCCGAACAACTGACTGAGGTCATTAGAGGAATTTCCCTTGGCTGTCAAAAGGCAGGTTGTGGCTTACTAGGTGGAGAAACTGCGGAGATGCCAGGCTTTTATGGTGCTGGTGAGTACGATTTAGCAGGATTTGCCGTGGGCATTGTCGAGAAAGAGCTTTTACTTAATGGCAGTCAAGTCAAAGGTGGCGATGCGATCGTGGGCTTAGCAAGTAGTGGGTTGCATAGTAATGGCTTTAGTCTCGTTCGCAAAATTGTCGCTGATAAAGGGTTTAATTGGAGCGATGAGCTTTATTTTGCAGATGGAGTATCTGGAACCTTGGGAGAAATCCTCTTAACTCCCACAGAAATATATGTTAAGCCCATCCTTGCTGCTCTAAAATCCTCTCTCAAAATTCATGGACTAGCTCATATTACAGGCGGTGGCATTCCTGAAAATTTACCTCGGTGCCTTGGACAGGGACAAATCATGGAACTTTTACCAAAAAGCTGGGAAATTCCTGCAATTTTTCAGTGGTTAGCAGAGCAGGGTGAGGTTAGTGAAGTCGATATGTTCAATACCTTTAATATGGGCATTGGCATGGCAGTGGTAGTTGCCGCCGAGGATTTAGAACAGTGCCTAGGATTTTTTGCTAACTTTTTTGCCGACAGTGAGATCAAAGCTTGGCATATTGGGTGGGTTCGATAGAAAACATCAAGATTATTGTAGTGAGCAAGTCTGAAAAATGTTAGATTTGTCTAGCAGATGCTGTTTAGTTATAGCCTTGGGCGTAATTAGTGATTACTAAATAGGATTTGCATTATTTAGCCCAGATAGATATAACCTTTTGCATGTATAGCATTCTGATTCCTTGATAAATGTTTGCGAACTCTATGAATCAAATTCTGCTTCGAGAATCAGTCAGTACTGTATCTGTAATCATGATTACAGGGGTAGTAGGTTTGCAATCAAGGTTAGCTAGTGATCGAGATTGGACTTTGGGGCTAGTAGAACGGGACTATAATTTTATTGCAGAACAATGTAGCTACTTTGGAGGGCGGGTAATTAAGGCAACTGATGGCGGAGTGATTGCGACATTTAAAACAGCAACAGACGCTGTGCAGTGTGCTCTTGATTCTCAAAAAACCCTGACAAGAGCGGCAGCTAGTATGCAGCCCAAGGACATCTTAAATCATGCCATTGGTATTCATTATGGTGAGTTAGTGGTTAGTGGTACTGAAATTAGTGGATCGGGTGTAGTAATTGCTAATAGACTACAATTGGGGGCAAATTGGGGTACTATTCATATTTCTGAAGCTATTTATGAGCAAGTAAAAAATGTCCTTGAACAGCCAATTAGTTATGTAGGCGAACGCTATTTACTAAGGGTTTATCAACTTTTACCAAAGGGTTTTAGTAGTGCCATTCCCCAACTCCATCCTCAGAGCTATGTGGATTTGGAGAATACCGAGATTCCTAATGAGTTGATTAATAGCGATCCTGAAGCTGCCCGCCATATTTTTGATCAAGTAATTGAAAAGTTAAATCAGCACAGCAATATCAATGAAATTAAGCAGATAATTTTATTTATTTGCCTCCAAAAGTGGGAAGTTGAACTCCCAAAGTTACAAAAAATCAACTTGAAGGGCTTAGTGCAAGAGCTTATAGAGTTAACTGGGACGATTTCCGAGCTTAATGCTCTAGTTCAAGATGCTCTGTCAGGTTTAGATACCCATTACCTTGGCGTAGGAACAGTAATTTTAAGTACTATTGATTGCCTTTACCCAGATTATCAGCCGCTGCCCCAGAATATCTATGAAGAGGTTGCCCAGTCTTTAACTGATCCCAACAAGGATATTTTACGCATTAAAAAGCTGGTTTTTCATGTTTGCAGGTATGATTTGCCAGATCAATATATTTCTAGTTTTAGTGGGGCGATTCAGGCGATTCAACAGCTTTATCCTAACCTTGAAACATTACGCAATCGTTTAAAATTAGCGATCGCCAATAAGCCCGAATACAATGAAGTGGTGGATATGGTTGTAGATGAACTAAGTGCCATTTATCCCACTCGTTCGGTAGCGGGAGCAACCTTCATTGAGTCTATTCCTGCGATCTCAAATACTGCTGATCATGGTGTCAATGACTCGATTCCTTTAGTAGATAGCAATCATGGATTTGCCAATGATAATAAAGTTAATCAAAAATCTATTGATCAAAAAATCGCTAATTTAGATTTATTTGATCTACGTTTAGAGATAATTAAATACCTAAGTCCACTCCGTGCCAAAATTTTAATATTTTCCACCTTAAATAATGTGGCTGAGTCCACAAATGAGAGTATTTCGGCAATTAGAACCTTTGAGCTTGATGATTTATTGCGAGATTTGTTTTATGCCTATAAAAACCCCAAAGATTTAGAAGTTGAGCTTAATAACACTGCTAAGCAATTTAAAGATGTAGATGAATATGAACAAGCAGCTACAGTAATTATGAATGCTGTTAGATCTATCTATAATCAAATAGGAATCGCATCTTAATTATAAAAACTATTATAAAAATTACAAATTTAACTATGAACCCTGATGAGCTTCTAAAACGTTACACGGCGGGCGAAGTTAACTTTGCTGAAATTAATCTTCGTGGTGCGAATTTGGCGGGGGCTGACTTAATTGGGGTTAACCTGTCTAAAGCTAATCTCCATAGTGCTAGTTTGGTCTTTGCCTATTTGACTAGAACTAACTTGCGATCGGCAATTTTAGTTGGGGCAAAGTTAGGCGGGGCTAATCTGAATCAGGCACATTTAAGTGAGGCTAATCTGAGTGATGCGGATTTACATGGAGCCAGCTTGACGGGCGCAACTATGGTTAATGTTAATGCGGCTTTAGCCAATCTTTTGGATGCCAACTTAATCGATGCTGATATGCGGGATATTAACCTACGGGGGGCAAATCTCGCTGGAGCCTGCATGCGGGGGGCAAACTTGCGGAAAGAGTTAAAGCGATCGGCAAATTTAACAGGAGCCTGTTTTCATAAAGCTGATTTACGGGGTGCTAACTTTTCAGGGGCAGATTTATCAGGAGCAGACTTGCGAGCGGCTAACCTGAGTGAAGCTACGTTTACGGGAGCCAATTTGAGTGGTGCAGATCTTACTAATGCTATTATGCAAGGCTGTTTTTTAACTGAGGCTAACCTCACAGGTGCAAATCTAACAGCAGTTGATCTAGCAAATGCCAAGATTGAACGCGCTAATTTGACTGATGCCCAAATGGAGGATGCAAATTTAGCTTGGGTAATTATGCCTGATAGCAAACTAACTAGAGCCAATATGGTAAATGTAAATCTAATGATGGCAAAGCTGGCTAGGAGTGACTTTAGCCGCGCCAATCTCCAAAAGGCAAACTTGCAAGATGCCAACCTCACTGAAGCATACTTAGCCCGAACCAACTTGTTTGGGGCAGATTTAACTAATGCGATCTTGAGTAAAGCTGAACTGAGTAGTGCTAATTTGGCAGGAGCAACTATGAAAGGGGCGACTATGCCTGATGGTACGACCTATAGCTAAATACCTTAATATCATTAAAAATATCAATAACTATGACATCTCCAACTATTGCCTTCACTAAATATCACGGACTTGGTAATGACTTTATCCTGATTGATAATCGCAGGAGTAATGAACCCTATTTATCACCAGAGTTGGCAATTAAATATTGCGATCGCCATTTTGGCATTGGTGCAGATGGGGTAATTTTTCTGTTACCTGATAGTGGCGATACTTATAGAATGCGGATATTTAACTCCGACGGTTCCGAACCTGAAATGTGCGGCAATGGTATTCGCTGTCTTGCTAAATTTATGCAGGATTTGGAGATTTTAGCCCTAGACAATAGTTACTCCATTCAAACCAACGCAGGACTGATGGGGATTAAGCTTAATGCCGATGGACAAATTACTGTAGATATGGGTGAGCCTAGGTTATTGGCACAGGAAATTCCTACGACCTTGGCTGAGTCCGACCAAAAAGTAATTAACCTGCCTTTGGAAGTAGATGGAAAAGTATGGAATATAACCACCGTAAGTATGGGAAATCCTCACTGTATAACCTTTGTAACTGATGTAGATTCTATCCCTCTAACAGAACTTGGCGTAAAATTTGAGCAGCATCTCGGATTTCCCCAACGCACTAATGTCGAATTTATTGAAGTGGTAAATTCTAGCTATATCAAAATGCGAGTATGGGAAAGGGGGGCGGGGATTACCCTTGCCTGTGGGACTGGTGCCTGTGCCTCTGTGGTGGCAGGGGTTTTAAATGGAAAATGCGATCGCCTTTGTACTGTAAACTTACCCGGCGGCAACCTCAAAATCAATTGGGATATTTCCACAAATCACGTCCTGATGACGGGTACAGCAGATAAAGTATTTACGGGTATAATTCAGTGTTAGCTAGGGTTTGGAGTGCTGCGATTATAGGCATTGAGGCAGTACAAGTCGGGGTAGAAGTGGATGTGACAGGGGGCTTACCTACGGTGGTAATTGTCGGTTTGCCTGATACTGCTGTCCAAGAGTCACGGGAACGAGTCAAAGCGGCATTAAAAAATTCAGGCTATGCTTTCCCCATGCGAAAAGTTGTGATTAATCTGACACCTGCGGATTTGCGAAAAGAAGGACCTAGTTTTGATCTACCCATTGGTGTTGGCATTCTGGCTGCCTCAGAACAAATTGATCCCCAACTATTAGAGGATCATCTATTTTTAGGTGAGGTTTCCCTTGATGGCAACTTACGAGCAGTTTCAGGAGTACTTCCGATCGCCGCCTCTGCAATCAAAATGGGAATTAAAGGCTTAATTGTTCCCCTAGAAAATGCCCAAGAAGCGGCAGTGGTGAAAGGGCTTAAGGTCTATGGTTTAAGCAATTTACGGCAAGTTGGAGACTTTTTAGCTAACCCTGATAAGTACATTCCCGTAATAAGTAATATCAATTTTGATCAAGATCTAGTTCCTTCCGAGTTTCAGCTAGACTTAAAAGATGTAAAGGGGCAACAGCACGCCCGCCGAGCTTTAGAAATTGCCGCATCAGGTGGACATAATTT
>Ga0209490_10006093_pt1 | contig 10933 bp, 8 predicted proteins | sample MAT06_FD_187209 | JGI IMG/M metagenome (GOLD analysis project Ga0209490, IMG submission 187209) | Freshwater microbial communities from Lake Fryxell liftoff mats and glacier meltwater in Antarctica - MAT-06 (SPAdes) (version 2) | ecosystem: Environmental > Aquatic > Freshwater > Ice > Liftoff...
AGTCAATTACTAAACGGGTAGGATTTGCAATGAGTTTAACTTGCGGCTGAACTCCTGAATCTGTTGTTAAATTGAGTTGATTTTGGTTGGCATCGAAGTGCCATGATGTTAGTGTATCAGCTTTTGCGGGCAGGGCGATCGACAAAACACTAATTAAGGCAGGCAACAGCCATCGGAGTTTTGGAGTCATGTGTGAGGAGTAAGAGTTTAACGGCTGCAACGTGAAAACGGCTGGAACAGTGTTCTCAACCGCTTTCGAGGCGAACCACATAGCATCATACAGTGAACTCTTGCCCGCAGCCGTATGTTTTATTATTTTCTTTGAGAATATTCGGTTTCCGGGAATTGTATCGCATCCGGTTATATTAAACCTTTTTATTCTCGTCTCGCGTAGGGAATGAAAGTTCATTCAGTCGCGAATTATCTTCGCAGAATTCTTGTTTTGTCGGGGCGAATTGTATTTGCTTTAGAGCACAAATTCTAGTTGTGCGATCGCCTTATTTCTAGCATCTTCGATCGAATCGATCGCACTTTTGGCAAAAACTTGGCTTTTCGCGACAAATCGGCGATCGCTCAAATGGTCGTAAGCTTCCCAATTACCGCTAACTTCGCGATCGTGCCACAGGAACCAGCCGCGGTAAATTTCCCCGCTATCAATATCATCGCACAAAACCAGCCAATCATCACCCGTGAGAGCGCTGTCATCTAACGCTACCAATTCAACCCACGCAAGTGCAGTGCAGGCATCGATCGCATCAGCATCAACTAAGTCAGATTTTGTAGCGGTAGCTGTTGGCGAGTAAAGTGTAGACTTCATAATTTCTCCTTGATTAAAGTAACAAATTTCCTACTTTTGAAACTGACTTGGTATGGGAATTGAGAAAAGTTTGTTTTGATGAACTTCGGGTTGGTCAAATTTACCAGCGGCTGATGCTTCTGTTAAATTATTGAGTGTATTAATTGTGAAAATGGCGGCGGTTCCTAACGCGGCCATTGCCAGTCTGTGCAAGATTTTACTCATTTTGATGCTCCTTTTTGGCTTGATGTATCTACTCTAAAAAATTAAGTCGTTTTTAGTGGCGGAGATTGGGGAGTTAAGAAAACTTTTTTCTCCTCAAATATATTCAAAGGTTGAAGCCGTTATCAGGACAGAGTTTCAGGAGTCGATCGCCCAAAAACCCTCTCTTCGTAAAATTCCTTAAATTCCGGCTGGCTGACGATCTGCCTTAAAATCGCTTAAAATAGGCAGTTAAGGCGTTAAACTTCCTATATTCCTGCCCCCTTTCACTGCAAGCGAAGTGCTCAAGTCAAAACGCGATCGCGGTCGCATTCTCACAGCCCCGGGTTTAAAGAAGCTCAATGAGGCGCTCCAAGAATGGTCTGACCGATATAACATTAGAGGTACTCTGACGGAAATCGAGGCTGAGTCTGGCGTCGGTATCGATACAGTCAGCAAAATTAAGCAGGGTAGAGAAGGTGCGGATTTGAGTAAAATTCGTCAGTTATTCGCGGCTTTTGAGTTGACTCTGACGAATGGCGACCATCGATCGGCTAAACTAGACGATGCCGAAGATATCGATGAGTCGGACAATTTGCCGACTGCGGTGGAAACAACCAGCAGCCGAAGTGTGAAAGTATTTGTGAGTTATCGCAGCGCCGAACCCGATCGCGAGTTGGGAAAACAGTTGGAAATGGCGTTAAGTGCGATCGGGCATACAGTCTTTACCACAGAAAACAGCATTAAATTAGGAGATAATTGGTTCGATCGCATTAACTTCTTCCTCAAAGAATGCGATTATTTGCTGTTGCTATTGCCGCCAACAGTCAGCCAAAGCGAACTGCTAACATATCAAGTTCAGCAAGCAAAAGAACTGCAAGACTCTCGCCCTGACAAAAAACCGATAATTTTACCCATTCGCGTCGGTTTTCCGCTGAACACGCCCCTAAATCACGATTTGCGCGGCTATCTGTACAGAATTGAACAGAGGGAATGGCAAACCACCGCCGATACTCCAATTATTATCCAAGAAGTTCTGAATTTGCTAGCAGAAACTCCTGCACAAGTCAACAAAGAACTGGAAGATTTAACGCCAAACCAAGTATTAGAAATTAGCAGCGATAATATTCCGTTACCCGCCGCCGAACCGGAATTACCAGGAGGACAAGTCGATGTTGCTTCTCAATTTTATGTAGAACGCCCGCCCATCGAAGAACGTTGCTATCAAACCATTTTACAACCCAGCGCCTTAATTAGAATTAAAGCACCAAGACAAATGGGCAAAACATCCTTGATGGCAAGAATTTTGCATCACGGAGCCCGTCAAGGTTATTGTACAGTGCCGCTAACTTTTCAGTTAGTAGATAAAAGCGTCTTTGCCAACTTAGATAAATTCTTAAAATGGTTTTGCGCTTACGTCGGGCGCGAGTTGCACTTACCCAATCAATTAGATGATTATTGGGACGAGATTTTCGGCAGCAAAGTCAACTGCAAAGATTACTTTGAAAAATACATTTTACCGCAAATCGACAGTCCTTTAATTTTAGGATTAGACGAGATCGATCGCGTTTTCCAATATCCCGACATAGCCGAAGACTTTTTAGGACTGCTGCGGGCTTGGCACGAAGAATCGAAGCGGCGCGATATCTGGAAAAAACTGCGATTAATTGTAGTTCACTCCACCGAAGTTTATATCCCGATGAATATCAATCAATCGCCTTTCAATGTCGGATTACCAGTTGATTTGCCGGAATTCAACGCTGGGCAAGTCCAAGATTTAGCAGCACGCCACAATTTGAATTGGTCAGATGCCGAAGTTGCGAAATTGATGGCAATTGTGGGCGGACATCCTTATTTAGTGCGAGTTGCATTATATCACATTTCGCAGTCAGAGTTGACACTTGATGAATTACAAGAAAGTGCGATCGCCGATGCCGGAATTTATAGCGATCATTTGCGCCGCCAACTGTGGAATTTAGAAGAATATCCAGAGTTGGCTGCGGGGATGAGAGAGATTGCAGCGGCGGATTGTCCGGTGCAATTAAAGTCGATGCAGGCGTTTAAATTGGATAGTTTAGGGTTGGTGAAATTGCAGGGAAACGAGTGTATTCCGAGATGCGAGTTGTACCGGCAATATTTTCGATCGCACTTAAGCGCGATCGGGTAAGTTCGATCGCTCTGTTATCATATAATTCCAGATATTGTAGGGGCGGGTTCACCGAAAATAATGGCCTAAAACTGACAATCTCATAAACCCGCCCCCACTGTACTCTGTTATCATATAATTCCAGATATTGTAGGGGCGGGTTCACCGAAAATAATGGCCTAAAACTGACAATCTCATAAACCCGCCCCCACTGTACCGGCAAATCACAATCTACCTCTTTTTAGATTAAAACAGCCCATGAACGATATTTTTTTGATAACTTCCGATAATTGGCTAGATTGGATAACCGTGTTTGGCTATCTAAGTTTGACTGTTTTGATTATGTGGCGTATTTTGGCTGCAAGTTAGATGTTAAGATTGAGGTAAAATAAGAGAGTAATCAACTCCCGCAGACTATGATGTCGCCTGTTGAAAGTGTCGCAGCAATCCCGAATGATTTGATTTTGCGCTTGAGCGTCGAGCAGTATCATGCTATGATTCAAGCTGGCATTTTGTCGGATGATGACCCAGTAGAACTGCTAGAGGGATGGCTTGTTTTCAAAATGCCAAAAAATCCGCCCCATCGAGTAGCAACTCGCCTTGTCAGAACTGCTTTAGAGAATATTTTACCTCCCGGATGGTATGTTGATTCTCAGGAACCGATTACACTGGAAAATAGCGAACCAGAACCGGATATAGTGGTTGTGCGAGGGGATACGCGACAATATCTCGATCGCCATCCGGGCGCTGAAGATGTTGCTATTGTGATCGAAGTATCGGATACTACGCTTGGGCGCGATCGCACTATCAAGAAACGGACTTATGCCCGCGCGGGAATTCCGGTTTATTGGATTGTCAATCTGGTGGAAGGACAGGTTGAGGTGTACGATCGACCTTTGGGAGATTCCGAACAACCGGATTACGGGCAAATGTTGATTTACGGGCGATCGGCTGTGTTGCCGATCGCGATCGCAGGAGTTACAATTGGGGCGATCGATGTAGATGCTCTTTTGCCTTAATTTTGATTGAAAATTAAGTAATGAGTACAAATCCCAAACCATCATACTATCAAGTCGGCGGCAGTCTCACCAATAACGCTCCGAATTATGTGCAGCGCCAAGCAGATGACGACTTCTATAATGAATTGAAGGCGGGGGAATTTTGCTATGTTTTGAATTCCCGGCAAATGGGCAAATCTAGCTTGCAGGTGCGGACAATTCAACGGCTGAGACGTGACGGAATTGCTTGTGCTGCGATCGACATTTCGGAAATTGGCAACCGCGGCGTGACTCCCGAACAGTGGTATGCTGGGTTACTCCGCATCCTCGAAAATAACTTTAATCTGTCGGATATTGTCAACGTGCGAACTTGGTGGCGCGATCGCAATTTCTTAACTCCGGTGCAAAGATTGAGCGAATTCATCGAAACCGTACTGTTAGCCAATATTTCCACCAATATTGTCATCTTTATCGACGAAATCGACAGCATTCTCGCCCTCGATTTTCCCGCCGACGATTTTTTAGCGCTAATTCGATCGTGCTACAACAAGCGCGCCAATAACTCAGAGTTCGATCGGCTAACATGGGCTCTCTTAGGTGTAGCATCGCCGACGGATTTGTGCCGCGACAGGAATATCAGCAGCAACACGCCTTTTAATATCGGCAGGGCGATCGAGTTAACTGGTTTTGACGAAACAGAAGCGCAACCGCTAGCAGCGGGGTTAGCAGAGCTTACAGACCGCTCTGGTGAAGTTTTGAAAGAGGTTTTGTATTGGACGGGCGGGCAACCGTTCCTGACTCAAAAGCTGTGCAAACTTCTATTTGAAAATGCTGCATTAATCGAAAATCCCAAAACGTGGGTTGAGAAAGTAGTACGCTTGAAGATTGTGGAAAATTGGGAATCTCAGGATGTGCCCGAACATTTGTCCACAATTCGCGATCGGCTTTTTAGAGAAAACCAGCGGATTGTCAGAAGACTCGGATTGTATCAGCAAATTTTAGAACAAGTTGAAATAGTCCCCGATGGTAGTGCGGAACAAATGGAATTACGATTAAGCGGATTAATCGTCAAGCGCCGGGAAAACTTAACAATTTCTAATCCTATTTATGAAGCTGTATTTAATCAGAAGTTAATCGAACAAAAATTAGAAAAACTCTCGCCTTACTCGGAAGCGATTAAAGTTTGGCTGCATTCTAACAGTGAAGATGATTCCCAACTGTTGCGAGGTGAAGTTTTGCAATCAGCATTAGTTTGGGCGGCAGATAAAAGTTTGAGAAATGAAGATTTTCATTTTTTGACAGCCAGCCAAAAACTGATTTTGAGCGACCAAAATCAACTGCTGCTGGCAGCTACGCGCGAAACCAAAAAAGCTGTGGGTGATGCTGCAAAAGCCTTAACTGAAGCTAACGCAGCCAAGCAAAAAGCCAAACAGTGGATAGGAATCGGTTCTGCGGTACTGGTAGGATCGTTGATTGGGGCGATCGGCTTTTCAACTCTCGCTTACCAGCGCTTTAAGCTAGCACAAGCAAGTATTGAAATCGAACAAAATGGCAGCGATGCTTTACTGTTGGCGGTATCTCAAAAAACCGAAAACGGCGAAGCTTTATCAGAAGCTTTATTGAGGGCGATCGCCTCTGGAAAAAGATTAAAAATTTTGGTTGAAAACAAACCCCGTTTAGAACAATATCCGGCAACTAGACCGCTGTTAGCCTTACAAGTGATTTTAGATAAAATTACTGAAAAACAGCAGATCAAAGCATCATCACTTTCGCAAATAAAGCTGAACTGGCAAGCTCATGCTGGTGCAGTTACTAGCGTCAATTTTAGGCCAGATAGCCAAATTCTGGCAACCGCAGGAATAGACGATAGAGTTAGACTTTGGAACTTTTCCGGTCAGAAAATTGCTGAATGGAAAGCTTTGCAGCAGTCAGTTAATATGGTAAGCTTTAGCCCAGATGGTAAATTTTTAGCGACTGCCGGAAGGGACAGCACAGTTAAATTATGGAATTTATCAGGTAAAAATATTGCTAAATTCAAAGGAATTCAAGGCTCTGTTACCAGTATCAGTTTTAGTCCCGAAGGAAAGTTTTTGGCGGTGGCAGGAATAGACGGCAGTGCTGCAATTTGGAACTTGTCAAAACTACCAAAAGTAATATCATCTAGTGTGAAACTTCCCGGTCATAACGGCTTAGTGAGAAGCGTTAATTTTAGCCCCAGTGGCGATTATTTAACGACTTTAGACGGCAAATCTACAGTGCGGATTTGGAATTTGTCAGGACAACTGGAAAAAACACTGCCGGTGCAGGCAATTGGTATCAGCTTCAGTCCTGCTCAACAGCAGTATCGCTTTGCTACAGTAACATTGAATGGCAAGGTAGGGCTATGGAATCTGTCAGAAAAAAAATTAGTTAGTGAATTTGAAACCTTGCATTTAGATGCGAAGTCAATTAGTTTTAGTCCTGACGGAGAAAGGCTGGCTACTGTGGGAATTGACAAGACTGTACGGCTGTGGAATTTAGCGGGGCGGCAAGTTGCTCAATTTGAGTTTGAGGAGAATGTTGTTAGTGTCGGTTGGAGTCGAGATGGTAAGCAAATTGCTGTGGCTGGAAGCAATGGCACTGTCTGGCTGAGACAGGTTGAAGGGTTGGAAGAATTGCTGAAGCAAAGCTGCAATTTTCTCAGTAGTAAACCGGAGTATTTGAGCAGGGTTTCAACTATCTGTAAGTAACGTAGACGGCGGTTGAAACCGCGCCTATACAAACGATGTCCGCCTCCGCGGACTGAAGAAAAGAACCTATTTATTATTCACTGCCCGTTCTTCAACCCGCGGAGGCGGGTTTTGTTTTTATAGACGCGGTTTCAACCGCCGTCTAATTTATTATTCACTGCCCGTTCTTCAACCCGCGGAGGCGGGTTTTGTTTTTATAGACGCGGTTTCAACCGCCGTCTAATTTATTATTCACTGCCCGTTCTTCAACCCGCGGAGGCGGGTTTTGTTTTTATAGACGCGGTTTCAACCGCCGTCTGATCTATCAATTTACTTTAACAGGCGAAACACTTACATTAGGATTTTTGACTCTTCTTAAAAGTTCTTGTCGGGATTGTTCGGGATTTTGCCCTTTGGGTACTTGATATAATAATCTACAGGAACCATCTTGAGGATTAGCTGCACAAATAATTAGTTGACCGCTGGGGGATGCACCTGCTGTGACAATATTATCCCAGTTTCCTGGCGATTGCGAATTGTTGAGAATTCCAGAGACTCTGGTGCACCGAGTAATCGCGTCTTCTCCCGATTCGTTGAAATAGTTATCGGCTACCCACAGAATAACGGGAATATTTTTGCCTTGTTGGACAGCAATTGTCGCTGGGCGGCCGCCAGCAGCGCCACAGAAGAAGGATGGCGTTTGGGCAAGGGCGGGACTGTTTGCTAAAATCGGAGCTGCCAGGGCAATAATTGACGCGCTAAAAACTGACTTTAAAAGCCGAAATTTCATGGGCAGTGATAAGCTTTTTAATTTAAGGTTACTAATACTCTAAAAAATTCGGCTGCTGGTTGCCGGGAAGATTAGGCATTTAGGGGAAAAAATAAAATTTATTGTGTAAAGTTTTGCCGTTAGCGTTTAAAGCCCGCCCCTGCGGGGGCTACGCCAACGGAGAGGATCGCACATACTGCCATTATCCTGACCAAAACTGGCCCAAAAGCGCTCGCTGACAAACGCTTCGGCAAAAAATACGTGCAGCCGCAGGGGCGCAGCCGCGAAGGTATAGGATTTTACGCCGTTTTTTGCGATCCCTTCCCGATCCCGCCCCCTAAATTGGAACCTGTGTTAGCATCAGGAAAAATATTCTCTTTAATAATCAACAATGGGCAATGTTCTGGTGCTGAATGCCTCCTACGAACCGCTCAACATCACCAATTGGCGAAGGGCGGTAGTTTTGTTGCTGAAAGGAAAAGCAGAGCAGGTAGAACATAACGGGAAATTTATTGCGCCAAACTTCCCGCTACCAACTGTGATCCGACTGCGGCACTATGTCCGAGTTCCCTATAAGGATATTCCGCTTACCCGCCGGAACATCTTGCACCGGGATGCCCACTCTTGTCAATACTGTGGCTATACGGGCGACGATTTGACGCTGGATCACGTGATTCCTCGATCGCGCGGAGGAGTCGAAAGTTGGGAAAACCTCGCTACGGCTTGTATGCGCTGCAATGTCCATAAAGGCAGCCGCACGCCGAAAGAAGCGGGAATGCCACTGCGCCATCCGCCGAGGAAACCTCACAGTGGTCTTTATTTTGAAGTGACTAAACACGTTAAAAGTGGTATGCACCAAGAATGGCAAAAATATGTAATCGGCCTTTGAAAACCCCTGTCGCAAGCAAGCGCGGGGGTTTTTTGCGCAAGTTTTGAGTTTTGAGATTCCTTGATTCCTCGAAACGCTTCGCGGTTTTTCGCCATCGGTGCGATCGTGAACGAATCTACAAAAGATAAGATGGCATTCAATCGCTTTCCTATCTGGAAATTATCTGCGTTGATCTGCGTTGAATCTGCGGTTGCTGTATCAATCAAAGATTTATGAAATTCAAGTCTCAAGAAACCGGGTTTAAAAGCTTGTGGTGCGTAACTCCTGAAAGAATTAAATTGTGAATTTTTAACTATGAAAGACCATCCCCCTAACAATTCAGATGAAACATCTGGTAATCTCGAAGCTGAGGTTGACCCCCTCCGCGAGGTTGTACCATCCGCGAATACGCCCGGGAAACGGCGCGGCAAAGCCGAAGTTGTTTCCGAAGAGAATCGCCCCAGTCTGCGCGAGGAATTGCACGATCGCAAAATCGAGCAATTACGCCAAATGTTCGATCGGCACAAAGGCAATCGCCACTTAATTTTGCTGCAAGATTTTCCAGATCCCGATGCACTTTCCAGCGCTTGGACTTACAAATTAATCGCCGAAAAGTACGATATCCAATGCGAGATGATCTACGCGGGCGCCCTCAGCCACCAAGAAAATATTGCTTTAGTTAGATTAACAGGGTTGCCATTGCAGCGGTGGACGCTGGAAACGACAAAAACTAAGGATTTATCGGCTTATCAGGGCTGCGTTTTTATCGACAATCAAGGTACGACTTGTAACTTAACTGAGTTTATTTTAGGGGCGGGAGTTCCGATCGCAGCAGTGATCGACCACCACAGCTTGCAGGGGGAAATCAACGCAGATTTTACGGATTTGCGCCCGGAAATCCGCGCTACAGCCACGATTTTTACGGAGTATTTGCAGGCGGGAATGTTAGCTTTCGACAGCAGTATCAGCCAGCACGTCAAGTGCGCTACGGCTTTGATGCACGGTTTGCGATCGGATACCAACGCCCTCAGACAAGCTCAGGAGGAGGATTTTTTAGCTGCGGCTTATTTGAGCCGTTTTTATGACCCACAGTTGCTGAATGCGGTGTTACAGTCCTCTCGTTCTAAGTGGGTGATGGATGCGATCGAGCGATCGCTCAAACACCGCACCGTCCAGAACAATTTTTCGATCGCCGGCATCGGCTACCTGCGCTATGACGATCGCGATTCTATTCCCCAGGCGGCGGACTTTTTAGTCACAGAAGAGAACGTACACACAGCAGTTGTCTACGCAATTGTTCACGACAAAGACGAAGAAATTGAAGTAGTAATCGGCTCGCTGCGAACGAATAAACTTACTCTCGATCCAGACGAATTTATTAAAGAAGCCTTCGGACAAGATGCTCAAGGACGCTTTTTTGGCGGCGGCAGAAGTCAAGCTGGAGGTTTTGAAATTCCAGTAGGATTTCTGTCTGGCAGGAATGAGAACAGCGACTATGCAAGGCAGAAATGGGAAGTATTCGATGCTCAGATTAAACAAAAGTTACTAAACTTAATTAGTCCGAAAGACAATCCTGTTTACGATCATTAATTGTGGAGTTTGTAGGTAGAGTCTTGATTTGAGCAACAGCCCGGGAATGCCGAGCAATCTGTCGCTGTGAGGTTCGACCGCATTTTTTACTCGTCTCGCAAACATCTCAACTTGAGAATCTTATTTGGTTCGTAGTGATGACTTTAGTCCTCACTACGAACCTTTTTTGTTACCAGTAATTGACCGGATATAATACAATACGGTTCAATTAAGGTTTTTTTGTCCGAAGAGAATGTACTCGTGAAGCAAACAAGAGTGTCTGTTTTTCACATCGTTTTACCGCCAAGACAGTCTTAAGTGAACCGTAGTGAAATATACAATTAGCTATTTCCGAGACAAAACAACATAAATTCCTGGGAATATAACATAAAAATGATTTCTTGGATTGAAAATTCCTGAACAAGAAAACAAGTTTTTAGTTTTATTGTTGTCAAAAAAAACGTTGCTACGATTTAAAACAAATTTTTATATTTATTTGTCGCAGGCTAGAATAGGAAAAATTTGCTTAAAAAAAAGGAATATGGAGATGTCTACAAAACAGGCTTTCTCTTGGTCGTTAGAGAAAAATCTAGAAAAAATTTCAGAAATTGCACTTCAAATCAACGAGTTCGGGGATCTGGAGAGCATTTTGCAATGTGCGGTAGCAGAAACCAGGCTGCTGCTGCAAACCGATCGCGTAATTATTTATCGCTTCCTACCGCGTGGAGATAGTGTAGTATTGGCTGAATCCGTTGGTGGCGAGTGGCCGCCCATCGTGGGACAACTGATTTATGACCCTTGCTTTGAAACAACCTGGGTAAAGCGTTACAGCCAGGGACAAACCAGCAGCATTGCTGATATTCACAGCAGTCATATTC
>Ga0209490_10006098_pt1 | contig 10930 bp, 5 predicted proteins | sample MAT06_FD_187209 | JGI IMG/M metagenome (GOLD analysis project Ga0209490, IMG submission 187209) | Freshwater microbial communities from Lake Fryxell liftoff mats and glacier meltwater in Antarctica - MAT-06 (SPAdes) (version 2) | ecosystem: Environmental > Aquatic > Freshwater > Ice > Liftoff...
GCCATGGCGGCAGCATGATAGTTCATCGGGCGGCTCTCTGAGGAAAAGCCGTCCGCATCGATATCCCGCAATCGCGAGATCAACCCCGGGTCGCTCAACAGAGCCTGGCGAACGAGGTTGGAATCGTCAAACACTAGACCCATCACGAGCAGGTTGTGGTTGGCAATATCTGTCATGTTGGAAATTCCTCCGGGAAATTTCGCCGTCTCGGTGGCAAACGGCAGGACGAAGCCCTGGTAGATTTTCCGCCGGGCATCGGGGGTCAGCGAGACGGAATCTCCGATCAACCCGAGCATGCGCATGTGCCAGCGCATGGCCATATTTCCTGGATAGGTGCTATTGGGAGCGATACGGCTGGACGACATTTGCGCGGGCCCGTCGCTCCAAGGCGGCTCGTATTGGTTTTTCCAAGGGAGCTCCTTGTATTGGGCAGCCCAAAGCTCCATGAGTTCGACAGCCTTCGCCGCATATTTTTCATCTCCCGTGAAGATGTATGCCAGTCCGAGCTTTTCGGTGATTTGCCCGACATGGCCAAGGTATTGTTTCCAAAAAAGATTCGCGGCAGGCGTTCCGGATTCGCGTTCCCCGGTGGCGGGGTTGACGACTTCCGGCATGAAGGAACCTGCCTCATAGCGAACCGGGGGATTTGGTGCGGGCGAGGGGCCTTCCAGATGGCCGGTCGGGATGTGGGAAAGGTCGATTTTCGAAAATTTGTCCGCCTCCGCAATGGTTTCGTCCACTTTCAGAGCTTTGCGCACCGATTCATCTCCTGCCGCGAGCTTGTCGCGGAGAAACTTTAAATCGTCCGCTGAAATCACAATCTGCCGGTTGAGGCCGGGCGCGAGCGGGCGGGTGAGCGGCATTTCAAAAGTGGAGATGGCGGCGGGGGCTTTTGTGCTGCTGAAAGCGACGCGCACGATCTCGCTGTAAAGTTCGGGGACCGCGGCGATGTTTGCTTTGGTGATGCTCGACGTGACTTCGAATGTGCCGACCTCCCCATTTTTGAGATCTCGCGACGAAGGTTCGATCGCCACCTGAAAGCGTTCATGCGGGGAGGCAACAGCCGCCTGAATCGTCGAAGTGCGGCCGCTCGTGTTGAGCACGGAAATGGTCATCGTGTAAACGGCGGAACCGTCCGGGCCATCGCTGCGAACTGGCCACGTGATTGGATATTCAAAGAACGGCTTGACCACAAACGTGGGTGAAGAAAGGCGGAGCCTGCGCAGTTCAATCACCGTGTCGGGCATAGTCGCCAGCACCCCGAACAGGAACTGGGGATCCGTCCCATCGGCTTGATCCCAAGGCATCCAGTTTGGACGATCCAATTCCAACTGCCGGGGATGCCAGACGGCTGGTAAGGTTGTCAGGGTGCCAAGGCGCCATTGATGGACTTTGTATTGCCGTGGGCCGGTGACATGCCCCATGGCCCGGAACTCCAACTCGTCAAATTGCCCCTGGACAATGCGGAACTCAAACTCAAGCCTGCCGAAGTAGCGCAGCCGGTTGAAAAGTGCGCTTTCCGGGTTAACGGCCAGCGTAGCGCTTTTCCCTGCTTGCGGCTCCCAGCGCAACACGGTTTCGCCGTCCACTTCGACTTTCTCCATTCGGCTGTTGCTCGCAACCCACAAATCCGGAAGCGCCTCCAGCTTTTCCGAAGAGGCCGCCCGTGCGGAAATCGCCACCAAACACAAAAAACTCAAGAGATAGGTGTTTTTCATCACAAAAAATCGGGGAACATGCAAACAAATGTCATGAATAAACATAAAAGAAAATAACTTTTGTAATCAATTGTCACAAAATTCTTTGTTTGATGTTTTTCCCTGACATCAACCAAAGAAAGTATTAGGAATTAGTCAGATTTTATTTCATGAATCCAGAAGCAGAAACCGATTCCTTGACTTCCGATGGCGCATTCAAAATCCGAGAGTTGCGTCCCGGGGAGCGCCTGCTTGAGTATTTATTGACCGAATTTGAAAGGCCGGAATTCAAGACGGGCAGTCGCCTTCCCACAAATATCGAGCTGGCCAAGAAGCTGGGTATCAGCCCGGGAACGGTTCAGAGCGTGCTGCAAAAGCTGGCCCGTGAAGGACGGGTGTCTGCCACAAGGGGGAGCGGCACTTACCTGATTCAGAGTTCAGGGAAGGTCAGCCGGACTCTCCGAATCGGAATCGGCGTCCCTCTGGCCAGATTTGAGTCAGCGGATGGTTGGATGTCCAAGATCGCGGGCGGGATATTCCAAGCCGCGCTGGCAGAAAGCGTTGCGATTGAGGGAATTTCCGATCGTGCGGTCGAGTCTCAAAGAGGCATCGAGGAACTTCGGGAAAAACAACGTCATTTGGATGCCCTGATTCTTTTTCCCTACGTGTTTCCTCTCGAAAAGTTTTCTTTGATTCAGGACTATGAGAAGCAGGGAAAGCCAGTCGTGCATATCTACCCCCCCTCGCTCACAGCCACGGCAAATTTTTCGACAACTGACTTTTTGAGTTCAGGCTACGAACTCGGTAGAGCTTGGAAAAAATCTGGGCGACAGCGCGTCGCTTTACTATCGTTTCCCGTCGGGGAAGGCGATATGCGGATCGCCATCTCCCACCATCTGCGCTACGCTGGCCTGGCGAACGGATTTGGGTATGCGGGCGGTGGAATCGAAAATCCTTTGAGGATTCTCCAAACAGCAGATCCCTCCCCATCGATTAAGTCAGGTTACGATTGCATCAAGAGGCTGCTTGCCAGTGGCGGGGAACTGCCGGATGCGATTTTTTGTGCGGGCGATTGGCTGGCACTAGGGGCTTTTCATGCCTTGATTGAGGCAGGGGTTGGCGTTCCAGAGGAAGTCTCGATTGTCGGGGCTTCCGGGCTCGATCTCTCCGGCACGGATTGCCAAAACCTCACCCGTGTGAACAATGACCTCGCACGTGTGGGGCAGGCCGCAATGGACATGGTTTTGCGGCGGCTCGAACTCAAATGCCTCGACCTTCCGGGGATCGTTGTTCCCATCTCATTTATTGGCGGAGCCACCACTCGCCCCGAGGAAAACGCTTTGTTGGGCTGCAGTTAGGACAACTTCTTCGTAATTACTCAAAATAACATTATAAAAACATGAAATAAAACTTGAATTGATTTTGTTAGGTCATAATTTTGTTTCATGATCTTGGAAGTGCCGCCTCGGTTTGCAGAAAAACCTCCTGATCGGGAGTTGCGAGCGGGGGAGCGGGTTTTAAGTTATTTGACTGCGGAGTTTGAGCGGTCAACGTTCAAGGACGGTGAGCGGTTGCCGACGAATAAAGAGCTGGCCCTTCGCCTCAATGTCAGCCCGGGAACGGTGCAGGCGATTTTGCAAAAATTGGCGAAAGAAGGCCGCATCTCTTCCCAGCGTGGCAGTGGAACCTATCTCGTTGCCCGCTTGCCGGAGCCCGCCAAGGACATTCGGATTGGGATTGGGGCCTCATTGCAAAAGCTGCACGATCCCGACGGGTGGATATCGCGGATTGGAGGAGGGATTTTTCAGGCGGCGCTCAAACAACAGGCACTCATCGAAGGGGTCTCTAATTCCAATGCCCAACCGGAGGTCATGATTGAAGAGCTGATGGAGAAAAAATCGCAACTCGACGCGCTGATTCTTCTGCCCTACTCGGCGGTCTCCGGTCACAAGCAGTTGATCGAGGCATATGAGAGCGAGGGGAAACCGGTCGTCCACATCCATCCGCCCTCGCTCATTGCCACGGCGAATTTCACGAGCACGGGATTCATGGACGCGGCCTACGCGATAGCCCGGGTCTGGAGACGAACCGGGAGAAAGCACCTGCTCTTTTTCACGACCATGTGCCGAAGCCAGAACGTCACGATCTCCGACCAACTGCGATACGCCGGCCTTGTGAGTGGATGGGGGGCTCAGGGCGAAACTTCGTTGACCGCCTGCGAGTCCATCGGGAACTTGGCCAGCCAGGAGGCCGGATACCAGACGATCAACCGGCTCCTGGCCAGCGGAAAAAAAATTCCCGATGCGGTCTATTGCTCGGGCGATTGGCTCGCGCTCGGCGCTTTTCAAGCGTTCGAGGAGGCGGAGATACGAGTTCCTGCGGAGGTGTCCATTGTTGGCGCAGGCGGCATGAATCTGTCGCGCACGATTTGCCCGAATCTCACGCGGGTGCGCAATGATCTGGAGCGCGTCGGGCAGGAAGCCGTCGAGATGGTTGTGCGCCGAATCCGACACAATGGGATCGCCCTGCCCGGAGTCGTCGTTCCCGCGTCGTTCATGGGTGGGAGCACCACCAGCGCGGAAGAAAACAAACTGCTGGAGATCGGACTGCATCGCAAGGCAACCAAACCCGATGCCTCTCAGCCGACGAATCAAGAAGCTGCGGCCGAGAACAATATTCCGTTTTCAGCGACACCAAAAGCTGCTGCCCCTCTTAAAACGCCGAGCCCGCGCGTCCGGCGATCCGGTTTCTCACTAGTCGAGGTGACCATCGCGATCGGCATCGTGGCCTTTGCCATGGTCACTCTGATGGGTGTGATCCCCATTGGTCTGATCTCCACCCAGGATGCCATGCAACAAACGGCCCGCTCGCACATCATTAAGCAAATCTCCAGCGACTTGGGCATGCTGCCCTTCGCCGACATGCCGGCTTATCTCGCGGCGAACCAATTCTACGACTATGAGGGCAACCGGCTCACGGGCGCGAGCACGAACAGCCGGATCTACATCGCCACCATGACCGATGCCCTGCCGAGCTATCCCGGTTCCTCCAACCTCGCCAACCTGGACGAGCGCTTCGAGCGGGTCGCGATCAAAATCCGCCGGATCGCTGAATCGACAAATGCGGAGTTCCGCACAACCATCTCCGTTTTTAATGCCTCGGGGAAACCCTAAGAAATGGATTTTTCAGGCAAAGTGGTTGTCAGGGGAGGGTTCACCATCCTGGAATTGCTTGTCGCAACGACCGTCCTCAGCCTGATCTTGGTCGTTATGCTTTCGCTGATCACGCAAACGAGCAATGTGTGGCGCGCTTCCAGCGCCCGGCTCGATGCATTTCAAAGCGCCCGTCGCGGATTTGAGACGCTGACCCGCTCGCTCGAGCAAGCGACTTTGAACACCTACTGGGACTACGATAATCCCAACAACCCCGTCGACTACAAACGCAAATCCGAACTGCATTTTCTCGTTGCGGGTGCTGGGACCAACGGCTTGCCCGGCACCGCAGGCACCGGGCAGGCGGTCTTCTTCCAAGCGCCCGTCAATAAAACCTCTACGGCGAATTCCGCAAACTACGACGGCCTCACGGGTCTCATCAATGCCTGCGGGTTCTTTGTCCAATTCGGCTCGGATTCCGCTTGGCTGCCCGCCCATGTCAGCGCGAGCCAGGCCCGCGATCGATTCCGCCTCATGCAATGGATCCAGCCCACCGAATCGCTCTCCGTTTACAATACAAACCAGGCAAACTCGGCATGGGTATCTCCAGCCGCTGCGGATGTGTTTCCCGTCGCCGACAATGTCATCGCGTTGATCGTCTGGCCAAGAGAGGAGGGTAAGCCAGCAATCCCCGTCTTAAATGCCTATTCCTACGACTCGCGTTCGGATTCGCGCCCCTCCGCGATCAATCAGCTGCCGCCGGTGTTGCAAGTGGGTCTCGTCGCCATTGATGAAAACTCCGCCGTCCGGCTGGGGAACGCCCTCCAATCCACTATTGCCACCTGCATGGCCGGGCTTTTTGGAAACTCACCAAATCCGCCGAGTTCGAATTTTTCCGAAGATTTAAAAACCTTGGGAGACAGGCTCTCAGGGCAATCCATCAACTACCGGTCGTTCGTCACCGCCGTGCCGATGCGAGAGGCGAAATGGAGCCCATGAAAATCCCCGGATTTCATAGCGGATGGGGTGCATTTTCCTTGATCGAGCTGCTCGTCGTTATCGCGATCATCGGGTTGCTCGCCGCCCTTATTGTCCCCTCCATCGGTAGCCTCGGTTCGGCTTATTCCCTGACGAGGCAAGGCCAAATTCTCAAGGATCAGATAATCCTGGCCCGGCAGATGGCGACATCCCGAAATCGGGATGTGGAGGTGCGTTTGACTCAAAGCAATTCTAATTGGGCCGTCCAGCTCTGGCTGCGTGAACCCTCAGGCAATGAAACAAATGTGATCGGTCGTCGTTTGCCCTTTGCCGACAATGTCATCTTCGATCCGGCGCGCTCCCCCATGATCACCAACGCGCTTTCCACCAACATGCTTTTGTTTCGTCCGAACGGCCGCTTAGACGGACAGTTGGACAACGCAAACAACTTCCTCACCCTCCAGCTCCGGCATGGAAATTCGAGTAACTATTTTACCCTCCAAATTAACCCGGTCACCGGACGCATTTCCACCTACCGACCATGAACACAGGCCCCCTGAAAACATTTCAATCCCCACGGTCGCCCGCGAATTTCCGCCAGCGCGGCATGGCGCTCATCATCGTTTTGTCCGTGCTCGTCCTGCTGACCATCCTGGTCGTCGGATTTCTCAGCCGGGCGACGATTGACCGCACTTCTGCCTCTGCCTATGCCGACGGTGGCCGCAATACCCTTCTGGCTGACGATGCGGTCAACATCGTTCAGGCCCAGATTGACTATGCAGCCACCCGCCCAGATACCGCCTGGGCTTCCCAGCCGGGGATGGTTCGCACGTTCACCGGAAACGGCACCTTAGCCCAAGCATATAAACTTTACTCGGATGCGGACATGGTCGCCTCCACGGTTGACCTCACCGCCGCTACCACCGCCTTGCAGGGCTGGGGAAACTCCCCCGCTCTCTATGTTGATCTCAACGAACCGGTGCGAAATGAATATCCCATCATCGATCCCTCCGCACTTGAGAAAAAGGCGGACGGCATCACCCCGAAAATTGAAGGCTTCGAGGTAACGAACGCCCCTAACCCGACTGCGGGGCAGCCCATTCCCATGCCGGTCCGATGGCTCTATGTGCTCGAAGACGGCCAAGTGGTTGCTCCCACCAACACAAGCGGCACAACGGCAACCATTCCCGGGGCCTCTGCGTCCGACAACCCCATCGTCGGCCGCATCGCTTTCTGGACCGATGATGAAACCTGTAAGCTCAACATCAACACGGCGGCACACGGGACGTTCTGGGATATTCCCCGCGCATTCACCCTGGATGAGCGGGATCGAATGGCACGTTTCCAACCGGCTCTACGCGAATTCCAGCGCTACCCCGGACATCCCGCCAGCACCAGCCTCTGGCCGGTTCTCGGCTACAAGGTTGCCGACCCAAAAGACTTCGGATCCTTCGTTTACAATCTCACGCCCAGAGTGCAGCAGGGAGGCTCTGAAGGGGGAACCAAGTTTACCGGCGCCACGCCGGTGACGCTGGATAACGAGCGTCTCTACGTTTCCCTGGATGAGCTGCTCTTCAGCGCGACGGCGGGAATTCGCGCGCCGCAGACCGGGCTTGACCGCAGCGATATCGAACGCGCCAAGTTCTTCCTCACCGCCCGCAGCAACAGCCCAGAGGTCAATCTCTTTAAACTCCCGCGCATGGCCATCTGGCCGATCAACGCCGGAACCAAGACGCCCAGCACGCTGGACAAACTCATTGCCCGCTGCGCCACCATTAACGGCAAGCCTTATTTTTTACAACGCTCCGACCCGGCGAGCGCAACGGCTGACATGGCCTTGGATGGCGGGCGGAACCAAAAGCTCTACGAGTATATCAACGGGCTCCTGGCGAAACCGTTTCCCGGATTTGGAACCACCTCATTTGCGACGAAAGTCACTCCGGCAGAAACCTCACAGATCGTTACTAGCATTTTTGACTATATCCGGAGTTCCAATCTCTTTTCCACCGCGCTCGGCGCGACTTCTTACACCGGCACGAATGCGACCACTGCCGGTTCCCGCGTCGGGCAGGCCACGCCGCTCCTGATTGCGGATACCAAAGGCTTTGGACGACTCCCGACCATTAGTCAGGCCTTCTTCCAACTCTACGTCAGCGGCCTGCAGTCCTCCAACGGCACCTTCCCGTCCGCAGGCTATCCCATGCAAACCGGGCCGACGCCAAGATACTCGGACGGCTTTTCCAGCGGCAGCTACAAGTCCATTCGGGATCTCCTGACTGCCACAGGAACTAATAATCCGGTGAACCTTCTTACCAGCGGAATCATCTATTTCGATACCTTCGACCCAATGTTAGGTTACGCAAAGCCACGATATAAGTTCGATATCGAGGTTTCCTTTTCTGGTGCTTGGACCGTGAACGGCCAGAGTCTGGGCTTCCAAGCTGCCACGTTAAACATCGCCCGCGATCAGGAATATTCTCCGTATAATTCTAAAACAAATGGTTGGACACCAACTTATTATGGCAGGTATTATGGCGGGCAGCTCGGGCCGCTGTGGTTGATGCAGAATTTCACCTATGTAAAGGGAAATCCCGTGAATACCTCCGTGAGTCCCCCGCTGGTGCTCGAATACCCTCTCGCCAGTCAACGCGTGGCCATCCACCTTCCCATCAACTTGGTCAGCGGAACGGATGGTTTAGGGAACCCCCAGGCTAATCTGCCGGACAGCGCCTCGCTCCCTGCTAGACAGGTGATTTTTTCGGGGGGAATCGTCACGGCAAAAATCAAAGTTGACGGGGTTGTGATCCAGACCTTCGACTTTGATTTTCCCGCGTTCACCAAACCAGCGCCGACTTATGCCCCGACCGGTTACCTTCCTCTCGCAATCAACGTGTCTCCCCTGCCGACGCCGGCTGATCTGGTGCTCAAACAACTGGCCACGAGCGCGGATTTCAAAAACCGCTGGGCCCAACAACCCAATACTCACGTTAAATACGCGGGTCTCTTGGCAGGCAACACGGTGACTATTGGTGGAGGTAACGCCTACTGTGATCTCTGGCTGATCCAGAGCATGGATACCATGGTCGCCATGGAGCCGGCCTTTGGCGACAAGAGGATCCTCGCCGCCCGCCCGACTCTCAAATCAGGATTGTTCGGCGACGCGACGGCAAACTTTATTCCCAACAAGGATTACTCTTCCACGACCGTCAAAATCGCCGCTGATCTCCGCAATGATCCCTGGGCATTAGATCGTAGGACGCGCGCCATTAGTAACTCCACAAGACCCGGGCGAATTCTGGATATCACCTACGGACGCAATGCCATGCCGGATGTTCCCAGTCGCTATGCCAACGGCGTAAAAAGCACCACGGACGGGAACTTCTGGCCGGACTTTGATAACGGCACGCTCACCCAGCCGGATGATGCCTATGTGAACCGGGCCGACGAGGGAAGCATCGTTGCGGCGATCAATGACTCTTTGGTCGGAAATGCCACGGGGTCACGCGGGTTCTCATGGTATTCGGAGGGCAATAGCACTTCCGCCAACAATGCCAGCTTTTTTAGCCCCAACAAACAGATGCCTTCCGCGGGAATGTTCGGCTCTCTCCCGACGGGAGCGGTCCGAAACAAGCCGTGGCAAACTCTGCTTTTCCGCCCGGACCCGGGCAACCACCCCGGAGCGCAGAGCCCCCCGGATTATTTACTGCTGGACCTCTTCTGGATGCCGGTCGTCGAGCCCTACGCCATCAGCGAGCCGTTTTCCACCAACGGCAAGGTGAATATGAACTACCAGATCATGCCATTCGGTGGCTATCTGCACCGATCAACGGCTTTACGGGGCGTCTTACAAACTCAGGAGATCGTGACCCTGCCAAACACATTGGCTTTCTCGGGCGCGGCCAACGTCACGACGGGCTATGCGGGAAATCCGGCGAATACCGCAACAGACGATGAATACAAAAAATATGCCCCTAGCGACCTGGCGATCCTTTTCTCGGCAAATTCCATTCGCAGGACCCTCGATCTCAGTAGAACCACCGGCACTCTGAAAACCTTTGAAGATCTCTTTGCCCAGAATCAAATATTCCGCTCGGAGACACAGATTTGCTCGGTGCCGTTGATTCCCACAGGCTCCCTCTGGAGCGCGGATTTTGAGAGCAGTTACTGGGATTCGCGACGACTCACCGGTGACAACTCGCGCGAGATGCCCTACACACAATTGCTGCCGAGGTTGACCACTCGTTCGAATACCTACACCGTTCATTTCAGGGTGCAGAGCCTGAAAAAAAGTCCCGCCGGGAATGCCGGGGTATGGACTGAAGGCATTGACAAGGTCACGGCGGAACTTCGCGGTTCGCGGACGATCGAGCGGTATCTGGATCCGAACGACAAACGCATTCCCGATTATGCATCAGACCCTGCCGCCACGCCGACATTAGATAGTTTTTACCGCTGGAGATCACTTTACAACCGAACTTTTGCCCCATGATTGTATTCTTGAACATTCCGTTGATAGCTCACCGTGCGCATCTCCGAAAGCTGCAAAGCCACCTCTTCAAGGGAGCGTGGGCGTCCCGTCCGCTTTCTTCACCACGCGGGCGGCCATCCTGCGCTGCTTTGGTTTGCTGCGCCCTTACTTTTCTTTTTTTCGTGCCGCTCCTGGCCGCTCAGACCGCGATTAACCTTAAGAAGCCGGTGTCTGAAAGCCTTAAGCCGGACGTTCTTTATTGGTCGCTTGACGGCGGCACGGTCGGCCATTCCGAGCCTGCGGAGGTAGAGGACGGCTCGGGAAATGGTTTTACGGGGAAGCTTAGGTCCGGAAAAATTCATCCCGAGCCGGTCTATGCGCCGGGGAAGTTCGGGACGGCGCTCCGGTTCCATGGCGTCACACCGCCGGTTACGGGTGAAGACGGTCTCCAGAGAACAGCAGATCCGAGCTCGTCCATTGGCTGGCGTGTGCGCGATACCCCGGACGTCCCGGATCTTCAAAAGTTCGAACTGGCAGGGAAGAGCTTCACCGCCGGCCTTTGGATCAAACTGGAGAAAATCAACGAAGGAGAGTCCCAGTCGGTGTTTCTGATGAACTGGGGAACCTCTCCGGCG
>Ga0209490_10006100_pt1 | contig 10926 bp, 9 predicted proteins | sample MAT06_FD_187209 | JGI IMG/M metagenome (GOLD analysis project Ga0209490, IMG submission 187209) | Freshwater microbial communities from Lake Fryxell liftoff mats and glacier meltwater in Antarctica - MAT-06 (SPAdes) (version 2) | ecosystem: Environmental > Aquatic > Freshwater > Ice > Liftoff...
TCGGTCTCTTCGCCACCCAGGCTGAAATCCACTTTCTTGCCGATCTTTTTGGCGGTGTCGTAGACGACCCGCGCCATCTTCTGGAAGGTTCCGCGCAGGGGCACCATCCGCAGACTGAGCGACAGGACTTGCAGGCTGCGCAGGATTCGACCCTGCCGCACCACCGCCTGGGCGAGGTGGGAATTCGCCTGCAGATCGGGGTGATGCTGCACCATGGCCTGGGCAATGAGCAATTCCCCGACCTGGTTCATCAGGTCTTCCAGCTTTCCTGTGGCTACCCGCGAGAATGCATCGGCGGCTTTGGCTGGTGGCGCGCTGGTAGCCACCTTGTCCGCGGCTTTCGCCGGCGCCTTCGACGCTCCGTCACTCGGATTCACCACTGCGGGATTCGCGGGATTGGCGGTGACGGATTGCGGCGTAGGTGCTGTCGCCTCCGGTTCAGGCACCGCCTCTGCAGGAGACGCACTCGCCTCCGGCATGGCGCAAACCGCCAAACGCTGCGTGACCGCCTGCATCAGCTCCCGCAAGGCGTCGACGCCGCTCAGCACGGTCGACGCGAACGATTCATCGGCCTTGACCGCCCCATCCCGCACCGGCTGGATCCGCGCCTCGTAGTGGTGCGCCGAACGCTCGATGTCCGTCTGTCCGAGATAGGACGCCATGCCTTTCACAGTATGGAACGAGCGGAATATCGCGTTGACCTCCTCGGCGGTAAACTGCGTGCGGCCCAGCACGCCAGCTTCGGCCTGATTGAGCAGTTCGGTGGCTTCTGCCAGGAATTCAGTGATGACCGACGCACTCTGATCGGTGACCGGTTCGTCGGCGATGGTCACCTGAGCAGAACCGTCGGTGGCCGTGGCGACCGCCATCGGCAAGCGCTGCAGCGACTCCAGCTGCTCGCAGTGCTTGAGGATATTCAGATACTGGTCCTTGGCCGCAGCGCCTGTCATAGCATCGACCAGTTGGCGCATTCGCGTGATCACCACACGCGCCTCGGGATTCCATGATCCGCGAAGCATGGCATTGGCCAGACCGTCGATGATGGCGCCGACCCCGGCTTTGTCGCCCGAACCGGCGATGATCAATTCGGCGATGGCGGTCGAAATGGTGTCGAGCGGATCCTCGAGGTTGCTTGATGAGGGAACCTGCACTGCGGGACCGGCTGTCGGAGTGACCGCAGCAGGCACCGTCGACGGTGGAGCATTGCGGACGGATTCGAGTAGGTGAAAGCAGTCATCATCGGTGTCCGGCAGCGACACATCCTGACCGCCCAGATGGGCGAGATGATCACGCAGACGGTAGACCGTGGTGAGCAGCGCATCGAAGACTGCGCTTGATCCGCCGAGTTCATAGGTGCGCAACGCATCCAGGATTTGTTCGCCGGCATGGGACAGCTTCATGACCCGAGGAATGTCGAGAAAGCCCGAGCATCCCTTGATCGTATGCAGCGAACGAAAACAGGCATTGACCGCTTCGGGATCGTCTTTTCCGGGCTGGGCCCCGAAGGCGAGGAGGATCTCCTCTGCCCGGGTCAGGTGGTCAGAGGATTCGGCAATAAATTCCGACAATAGATCATCGCTCATGGAGTGTCATCCTTGGTGCGGCTCGCTGGGGAGGCCCGGTCGTGACCTGGCCTCCGAGTCGGACGTGCCAGGCCGGGATCCGGTCGTGGCAGCGGTGCTGGGCATAGCGGCCCATGGTCGCGTGTTTGGTTAGGCACTTCAGGTCACGGATCAGCGTGCAAACATCCTGCTCGAGGGCGGCAACCGCGGTGTTTTCGGACAGGCCCTGTACCAGCTCGATCAGCCGATGGACGGCGATCTGAACTGCCTCGATGCGGGCCGCCGAACGGAATTGTCGATTCCTGCGCATGTCCTCGAGGACGTGTTCGACGGTTTGGGCCAATGCCTGGATCGAGGCCAGCCCAAGATGGCCCGCCAGGCCGGACAGCGTATGGAGCAGGCGATAGCAGGCGCCGAGCTGCTGCACATCGGCCCGGCCAAGACCGCGGTCGAGTTCCGACAGCACCCGACCAACCTGCGCCAAGTCGGCGTAGGCTTCATCGATGAAGGCGATTCGGAGCGGATTGGCCATGGAAGTCGCTAACCATACCCTATGAACAAATGACCGCGCAAGTATTTTTTTGCTGGCGCATCTGGGTTAGAGACCAAATTCCGATTGGCGCGGTACCGAGAAGTCTCCTAAGTACTTACCTTAACAATGATTATATCCATGTATTCCGCTGTCACCCACACCCCCGCAAGCACCTGCCGGCCCTCCGCCCACCCGGCCACACCAGCCTCGCGTAAACCCGGGCGACGGGTGACCGTAGACCGAACCGGGAGGGTCATCACCGAACATTGCCACGATGTGCGTTACGCGAATGTGCCGAGTAGCCTCAACCGTCATCATTCCTACCTCCTGTTGCGAACCGCGAATTTCAGGGGTAGCTTTCCCCGTCTGCATTCCCACCACCCGTAGGTTCCAGTTCATGGACTCCCCCCGACGCATCGATATCCCTGCCTTAAATGCCCTCGCCGAGAACGCGTGGTCAACGGTCATAAATCTTCCCATCCAACCGAGTAACGACGAACTGGTAGATCCGTTCATCAAAGCATGCATCCAAATCACCATCGATCCGCAAATCTATGTCGTGGTCTTGTCGACCGGCAAGCAACTGGCGTTCGAAATTGCCGCTGGAATGCTGGGCCTTACTCCCGAGGAAGTAAGTGATCAGGATCGCGATGACGCCCTCGGTGAGGTCATCAACATCCTCGCTGGTGGCGTCAAATCGATGATCCCCGGAGCCTCCACCCTATCGATACCGATGGTCGTCGCAGGCGCCGATATCTCGATCGTCTTCCCGCGCGGATGCCAACTCCTCCTCTCTGCGAACTTCATCAGCGCCGACAAACAACTCTCCCTCAGCCTCTACCATCAGGAGTGATTCATGAAGAAAATTCTCATCGTCGATGACAGTAAGGTCATGCGCAGCATCATCATCCGAAATATCAAGCAGGCCGGATTTGCGGATGCCGTCTTCGCCGAGGCCGGCAATGGTATTGAGGCGCTCAAGGCACTCCGCGAGGGCGCTCCGGACATTATGCTGCTTGATTGGAACATGCCGGATTTGAACGGAATTGATCTCGCGGAAAAGCTGAAGGCCGCGAATATTCGCATTAAATTTGGCTTCGTGACCACCGAGACCAGCGACGCCATGCGCCAGCGCGCCATGGATGCGGGGGCCCTTTTCCTGGTCGCCAAGCCTTTCACCCCCGAAGCGATGGCGGCGGCGCTCACCAAAGCGCTCGGATAAGCCATCACCATCTTGACGTGGTCGTTGTCCTAGTCACCCATGAGCCCATTCTCATGCCCACCATTGAAATTCGTAAATGGCCGTAAACCAGGCCGCCGATCCGCGCGATGCGTTGGTGCATCTGTTCGCCCAACAATGGAGCATCCTGCTCGGAGTTCCCACCACCGCGACTCGATTGGTGAACGCTCCGGAGTTCTCCGGAAAATCCTGTCTCGTCGGCCTGTTCAGCTTTCCCGATGGCACTCCGGCGGCCATTGCTCAGATGGACCTGCCATTGGCATCCCGAATCGGGCATCTCCTCAGCGGTGAGAAGATCCCGAACATGTGCGACATCGAAGCGGCCGGGCACATGCCCATCGGTATGCAGGATGCTCTCAACGAGTTCTTCAATGTCCTCGCTGGCATGATCAATTCGGCTTGGGACCGCCGCGTCAAATTCACCGGGGTCGCCTTGCTTCCCCTCCCGCAGGACTTCAGTGAAATCGGTGGGATTCACCTCCCCTTTCAGATCCAGTTCCCCAAGGTGGCTGGCGGCAGACTGGATTTCTGTGGTCGGGCGATTGCCGAGCTTACGACAGCGGCGAAGGCCCAATCCGACGAATCAAATTCAGATGGATTGGACAAGCTTGCTCAGGTGTTTTCCAATATTCTCAACGCTTTCTGCGGTCGCAAAGTGACGATCACGACTGGCGGACTCCTGGTGCTGAGGCCCGATTTCATTGGTTCACTGGCGACCTTTGCCCCGCATGGCAGCGGGTTGACGTCCATGCTCATCATCACTGAAATCCCACTGTCGGCCTATCTCGGTGCGGCACCCATGATGATACCCAAGGGCGGCATTCGCGATCAGATCGTCAAGGGTCGGTTCGACGGCATGCTCAACGACGGTTTGCACGAGGTCTACAACATCCTCGCTGCACCATTCGCCAATCGCAAAATCAAGCTAGAGGATATGCTATGGTTACCGGGAACTCTGCCCGAGCCAGTACGCAAGCTCATGCCGCCAAATGCGCGCGTCCCAGCGCTGACCATCGACATCGATGGCTACGGCAGCGGGGTCATGGCCCTGCTGGGCGATCGGGCTCTCTAGTCCCGGTCGCACCACCCGGTTTTGGGTGATGGAGTCGGCATACCTGTGGACGGACAGCTTGACGGACCTGTGGTTTGCTAGATTGAATGGCCAATTCCGGTAATTTTCGGCTACTGGCTCGAAAAGCGAAAGCAGAAAACCGAGAGCAGGAAAGCCAGAGCAGGAAAGCGAGATTAATGTTCCCCGTTGTCAGTCGCACAGCGGTGCACTTGATACTTTCTGGGTTTATTGCCTCAACAAAAGCATGAGTTCCTGCCGCTATTCCAGTTTGGGTGCGGTGGCTGGCCAATCCGCATCCCAGAATATGTCCAGGATGGTCTGAACGACCGGATCGATGGCGATGAGCAAGCAGGCTTGCCCATCTACCGTGAGCAACCGACGAAAATAATCTGGGGTATTTTCCGGAAGACCTCGTTTCACCTCATCTCGATTCGCGGCACCTAGCGCAGCGAAAATGGCTATCGGTCTGCCAATCCAGACCTGTCGCGTGGTGAATATGTCATACAAGGCCTTGCCTTGCCCAGTGGCCAATCGCTGGTTGATGTCCCTGAGAACCAGAGAACGACCCACATACCCGGATTCGCAGAGCCGGATCATCGCGCTGACTCGGCTACCCGTGGTTATGGACGACTGCCAGGTCACATAGTCGTTATACACGGGCATCCAAACGATGACTGCTCCGGCCAGAATCGCGGCGGACAGAACAGCCAATAAGGGAGCAAGCCGTTTCCGGAGAAGCATCGGGCACCAGTACTTACTTTGGCAATTTCCGGGATAATTTCCACGCACATCCGGATCTTTCACCAATCCGGATCTTTCACCTGGAGGAACTGCCTGAGCGCTGGCCCACTTTTTATTCTTGCGCGGAATCTCCTGCACCATCGCCTGCTAGGGTCCGAGCCCAGCCGCGCAGGATGTTGCCCAGATCCGGCAGCTCGGCGGGACGCGGGACCGGCGGCGTGCGCACATTGGGCAACCGCGTTGACGACGTCGTCTCTGGCCCGGGCATGCCGAAGATATCCTGGAGAATGCGCAGGGTCAGGGTCTGCTGATCGGTCAATTGGGTGTTCGTTGGATTCGCGGGAGCGGTCACGGACGTGCTTCTGGTCCGAGCAAGATGGGCGTAGGTGGTATCTAGCCCTAAAAATGCCGCAGGTCGCGCGGAGGCCATGGATGGGGCTGCCGTACGCACCCCGACTCCGCGGTCATTCGTGCTGATCCGGGTGACCGCGCGTTGCACCGCGTTAGACCAGGAGGTGCTCATGAGCCGCATTAGCCCAGTATCGGCTGGTGCGTCATGGACTTGAGGCCGGACGTCAGGGCAAGGCTTGAGGGCACGGCTTGAGGGCAAGGCTTTTTGCGGGCAGTGCCTATTTGCGGGCTGGCGTGCTCAGGGCCAATTCCTGCACCGCCACCGCTCCGCCAGCAACCACGAGGCCCAGGCTGACCGGTTCGGTCGTCAGCACGACGCTGCCTTCGCGTTCGCCCACCGTCCAGGTCAGCTCACTCGCGTTCCGGGTCACGACGAAATCCCACGGCGGAGGCTGATCCAAGGCTCCGAAGTGCAGACGTTCACTGGGTTTGCCGTCAGCGCCAAGACGCTCCACGGCGAGGAATCGGGTGGGACCCAGATTGCGCACCACGGCCTGGATGCTACTGGAATCGGCGCAGGTGATCAGGATCCCTGCTTCCTGATAATCGGCGGCTCCGACGGGGCCGAAGCGACCGCGCACCCGCCACGCTTGCGCAGGGAGCGAGCGCCGCAGGACCGTGCGCTCGCGGCTGAAACCGACCAAGCCCGGGTTTTCCTCGGCCAATCCCCAACCTGCCGCGGCCTCCCAGTCCGCCAAGCCGGTCGAGGGTTCATCGCCGTGCAGGGGTCCCCAGGGGCTCCAACGCGCGATAGGGTCAGGCGACGCGGTACGTGCGAGCGGCACATCCGCCACAGGCGGAGCCAGTTCAGGAAGCGCTGGCTGCGTAAGCGAATTGGGCGAAGTGGGCGAAGTGGGCGAAGTGGGCGATGGAGTTTCTGGAGTCACCACCGTCGCCAGCGGGGTAACCCCACGGGGCGCTGCAGCTTCTGGTGGGCCTGCCTGCCCTGGTCGCCACGCAAACCATCCGCCGACGGCAAGAACGACCAGCACTGCCATTCCGGCAACGAGTCCGACATGACCAACCGCCGGCGTCCGTGGCGTCGACGCCATGGCGACCGTCGGAGCCACCCCCAGTTCGGTCTCGCACGCAATAATCAATGCGTCGTAGGTCGCGTAACGATCTTCACGGCGGCGCGCGAGCAAACGGCGGATGATTGCAGTGATCCCTTTCGGACAACTGGGGCGCATCGCACTGGGATCGGGCACCACATCGCTGGCCTTGGCGCTGACGATTTCGATCAGCGAGGTGCCGCGGAAAGCCGGTTCTCCGGTCAGGGCCTGGAATCCGACGCAGCCGAGACCGTACATATCGGCGCGATGATCGACGGCTTCCGGATCATCGAATTGTTCTGGCGCCATCGTTGACGGGGTGCCCAGAATGACCCCCTGCTGAGTCAGCCCCGCCGCGCCGATAGCCGCCACCGGCCGAGCGAGGCCGAGGTCGACCAGCTTGGCAATAAACGGAAAATCTGCGGGCGGACCCGCGGGTCCGCCAGGGGCGAGAAGAATATTCTCGGGTTTGACATCGCGATGGATGATGCCCTTGACCTGGGCATAGCGCAAAGCCGAGGCGATATCGCGGATAATCTGCACCACCGCCAGCGGCGAAAGCGCGCCATGCGCACGAATGTGATGCCACAGATTCGGACCATCAATAAATTCCATGACCAGAAAACAAGAGCCATCAGCCAAGGCCCCGGCATGGTGGCAGGCGACGATATGCGGATGGGCAAGTCCGGCGAGCAAGGTTGCCTCGCGCCGGAAGCGCGCGGTGAATTCGGCGCCGCCGACGCCGGGTTTCAGCACTTTTACCGCCACCGCGCGATCCAGATAGGTCTGGCGCCCGCGATAGACCACGCCCATACCGCCTCGACCGAGTTCCGCATCCAGGGACACTTCGGGAATATGCGGACGCGGGTCGGAGCCGGTGGAGATATCCGCCGGGATTTCCGTGGTGGTAAATGCCTGCGTCGCCCGCTGGCTGCGCACCGGGCCGGTGGCTTCGGTATCGGCCATGCGCCGGGTCGGCTCTTGATTTCCAGGAAAACCTGGACCGTCGCTCACGGCGCCGCCTCGACCCGGGTGAGAATTTCTTCGATCCCCGGACGATCATCTTTGCTGCGCCCAACATAGGCCCAATTGACGGTGCCACTGCGGTTGACCACCAAGGTGGTCGGGCGCGCCAGCATGTGCTCAATGCCCATCGCCTTGACGAAGGCAAGATCAGGATCGATAGCGACGGTGAGATCCGCCGGAACGTCACGACCCAGGGTTTGGACTGCCTGGAGGAAAACCGGCACCGATTCCGTGGACCCCGGATACAGCAAGATGACCCGACATTTCTGGGCGCGGAAGCGTTCCATCGCATCGACCAAGGCTGCGGTCTGGCTGGCGCAATAAATACACACCTGTCCCGAGAATCCACGCATCACGATGACCGCGGTGGCCGCGTCCGACGACGACAGGCTGAGCACCGAGCCATCGGCAGCGAGCACGCGCACCGGCGGTAATTGCCGTCCTTCGATGCCTGCCGCCAAACGCCGATCACCGCCCGGAGGTTCAGAGAATCCATAATCGCCGGGCTGTGAGGTGCGGCCGCGGGTGTACGCGCGTACCAGGCCATCCACCGAGGCCTCTTCCGCAGCCGTCCATAATCCCGGCAGCACCGCCAGCGGTGACAGCGATACGCCGTGCAGCACTTCGGGTACCGGCGCGGGCGATTCTTCCGCAGGCAACGCTTCCGCGACGGTGGCGGTCAGGCTCGCCGTCAGGGCAGCGATAGCCGCGTTCAGACGTTCTTCCAGCGGACCCTCCGCCTGCGGCGGGGCCGCAGCCGGATCTGCGACCGGCTGACCCTCGGCGTAGACCGTCAGGCTGCGGACACCGTCAGGTGACCACGTCACCCAGGCTTCGGGCAGACCATCGGGACGATAGAGCAGCATGCGCTCCAAACGCTCACCCCGTTCCGCGGCCGCCAGCATGCTGCCGTCACTGCGGTAGACAGTCCATACGCCCACCGGACGTTGATCGCGGAGCAGGCCCCAGCGCTTGGGCGCACCGGCCTGGGGTTCGCGATAAACACCGTAGTCAGCAGGGACCCCGCGATCGATCCATTGATCGCCTTCGTGCCAGGGACCGACACGATGACCCAGGAAATAGGCACCTTGCGTGGCGGGCTGTTCAGCAGTGGCATGGGTAGTCCACGCCAGGGCGCGACTGGCATTGCTGAACGCACCGCTGGCGGTGACGCTGCCATCCGCGCGCCACCAAGTCCACGGCCCGTGCTGGCGATCCAAGGCCCCATCCAGGCCATCACCATAGCCGCCCGCAGCCTGCTGGCTGCCGTCGCTGGTATGGAAGGTCCACCAGCCGGTGCGCAAACCCATCCCGGCATAGGTGCCGCGCTGACGAATCTGGCCGTTGGGATGCCACCACGTCCATTGGCCGATTTGTTTATCGTTCTGCCACGTGCCAGCGGCTTCCCGCGCACCGCTGGCATCGAAATAGGTCCACGTACCCGCCTGGCGGCGACCCTGCATCTCTCCCTGGCGACGGACGACACCAGCGTCGTCGACGGTGGAAACTTTGCGCGGGGCGCAACTGACGCCGACGAGGGCAATACAGGCAATCAACAACGCCGATTGAAGCGGCGATTTGCACAACAATGTGCACGACGATTGGAAAGACATAGCGGCTCCCATGGCGGAATAGTAGAGCGATGCTTGCGCCTGACTACGACGAAAAAGCGGGGCTCAAGGCAGGAATCAGGAGCCTGTCCACGGTCCAGCCGTGCTCCTGGTGGCGCGTCAGCGGGCTAAAACCCGCGGCAGCCACAGGGCCAGATCCGGCCACAAAGCGACCACACCGATCACCGCGATCTGAATCAGCACAAAGGGCCACGCGCCGCGATAGATGTCGACCGAGCGCACTTCGGGGGGAGCGCAGCCCTTGAGATAGAACAGGCTGAAACCAAACGGCGGCGTCAGGAAGGAGGTCTGCAGATTCAAGCCCATCAACACCCCGATCAGGACCAGCGACTGGTTATCCGCCCAGCCCACATGGCGCAAGATCGGCACCACCAACGGCACCACGATGAAACAAATCTCCAGAAAATCGAGAAAGAAGCCAAGGAAGAACATCAACACCAAGATCGCGAATACCGTGGTCACCGGCCCCGCGTCCAAACCGGTGACCAGACCGGCCAGCCAGGCTTCGCCACCCATGCCGCGGAAGGCGAGAATGAAGACCTGCGCTCCGGCCAAAATAGTGAAGACCATCGCGGTCATCACCGCCGTTTCCATTCCCGCGCTGCGCAACAGTTTCCACCCCAGGCGGCCCTTGCAGGCCGCAATGACCGCGGCGCCTATCGCGCCGCAACCAGCCGCTTCGGTGGGAGTCGCCACCCCGGCGAGAATAGAACCCAGCACCACCAGCATGAGCGCGACGGCGGGCAGCAGACTGCTGACGATCGCCCGCACCAACACGCGCAGCGGCACTGGCATTTCCGCGCGCGGCGGCAGGGGCGCCAAAGCTGGCTGCACATGGACGCGAATAACGATGTAGACCAGATAGGTCGCGACCAGAATCAGGCCGGGAATCAGCGCCCCCTTGAACAGATCGCCCACCGGCACGCCCAACAGATCACCGAGCAGGATCAGCACGATCGACGGCGGAATAATCTGCCCCAGGGTCCCCGACGCGACGATAGTCCCGCAGGCCAAGCGGGGATCATACCCACTGCGCAGCATCACCGGCAACGACAGCACGCCGAGGGTGACCACGGTGGCGCCGACAATACCGGTGCAGGCAGCGATCAAAGCCCCCACGATCACCACGGAGATCGCCAAGCCACCGCGCAAGCGGCCGAGGCAGCGTTCAGCCGTCGCCAATAATTCCGCAGCGATCTGCGCCCGCTCCAGGATAAGCCCCATGAGAATAAACAAGGGCACCGCCATCAACGACACATTTTGCACCGCATCAAGCAGCCGCGGGGGCAGTAAGGCCAGATCGCCGACCTGCATCACCCCAGCCCAACTCCCCACGCTGATAAATAAAAGCCCCGCGCCAGCCAGAGCGAACGCGACCGGGAAACCGCTGGCCAGGAGCAAGAGCAGGGTCAGGAAAAGCAGAGGTGGCAGAAAAGAGGTCATGGCGCCTCGGGGTCCTGATCCCGATCGCGCGGATCAGGCCACAGGATCAGCACCTGGCGACCGCAATGGGCCAGGGCTTGCAGGCCAAGGAGCAAAAAACCCAGCGGAATCAGCGCCTTGACCAGCCATCGGGCTTCCAGCCCGCCTTCGTTGGCGGAGCGTTCGCCGCGCAACACCGTCGCCCGCAAGACCCCCTCCACCGGCGCCACCACCCGG
>Ga0209490_10006102_pt1 | contig 10924 bp, 6 predicted proteins | sample MAT06_FD_187209 | JGI IMG/M metagenome (GOLD analysis project Ga0209490, IMG submission 187209) | Freshwater microbial communities from Lake Fryxell liftoff mats and glacier meltwater in Antarctica - MAT-06 (SPAdes) (version 2) | ecosystem: Environmental > Aquatic > Freshwater > Ice > Liftoff...
TCATTAACTGTGTAAACAACTTCAATAACATAATGGTCAAGCTTGGGAACAATCCTTACTTGGTCTACATTTTGAGCTTGAGTCTCAAGCTCAATATTAGTCTGAGATAGTTTAACATTCCCTTTATTCAAAGCAGGTTTTGATATTGCATCTATCGGATAAATGACAACATTTCTACCATGCTCTTTACGCTTGTATCCTGGTATTTTCGGTTTGCTCAGATATTTCTCAGGGTGTTTTGACCAATCTTTAAGTGCAGACAACCATCCTTTCCAAGCCTCAGCAACTCTCCGAACAATCTGTTTGCTAACTTTTGTTGGTAGATACCGATAAGCTTCTAAGTTCTTAGTTTGGTGATAAATATTGATGGAGTTGTAATACTTGTTGTTGGCAAAAAAGTATTGGCGCTGGACGTAGTTAGCAGAATTGTATAGATGTTTTGATTGTAATGCTAAGTGGTCGCATTCCTTCCAAAATCTATGCTGTCTGTTAATTACGTGTTTTTCTACGTTTGCATTTGACTCGACATGAGTAAATGTATTCTGCTTGGTATTATATACCAATACGGTTCACTTAACAGTATTTATACCCCGGAGATCCCCCTAAATCCCCCTTAAGAAGGGGGACTTTGAGGGCATTCTTGTCCCCCCTCTTTTTAAGGGGGGTTAGGGGGGATCTGTCTTAAGTGAACCGTATTGTATTATATACGACTTCCTGCGAGCGTCAACATGGCAGGTAAAAAAAATTTATAATTAGTCCAAACGCAGATTCCTCTGACGCAAGACGCCCGCATCTGCAATCCAATGGCACTCTTGGCAAAAACAAATTGAACTAGGGGCAAATAGTCTCGCGTGATGCGATTGAGCGAATTGCCGACAAAGCTACCCAAATAGTAAAGGATGGGTAGCTTTGTCCATAAATTAAGTTACAGTTTAAAACCCTAATTATTCGCGGTGAGTTCAGTGCCTCACCCGCAATTCACTGCTGGATGCAGAACCTCTATATTTAGGGTGTACGGCCCAAGAACACCTAACCGATATAAGTAGAACGCCAAACCACTTTTTGCGTCCAGGACTGAATTACTACAACCGCGATCGCCCGTATTAAATAATCGCAAAAATCCTCGCCCCCATCTAAAATTCCGAATAGCTCAGCAGCCGCACTATTTTTTCATCATCGTTCAATTCGCCAACAATTCGTCGCACCGGTTTCGGCCAGATTTTAATCAAAGTAGGAGTTGCTGAAATCTGATCTGCCTCAGCTTGTTCTGGATGTTTCAAAACATCAATTACTTTTAAAGTGTAGGGACGATCGAGGCATTGCTCTAAAAACTGGTGTAAAGTTTCGAGGGTGCGTTCGGTGCTGGGGTTGCTGCCGGAAACAAACAGACGCAAAACGTACCCTTGAGTTTGTGGCGGTGGGGTGAGTGCTGTTGGTTTGGGAAGCCGAGTCTGCTGCGATGGCGGAAAGCCCAAGGGAGTTACGATCGAACTACTCCAGTCCGATCGAGCTTCGGGGCTGGCATACTGTACAACTAAGTCGTGATTTTCCCAAAGTTCGGGGAATTCTTCGTAATAAGTAGCGATTGCCATCGGTTCGCACATTTCTTCGCTCCGGGGATGCCACACTAAGTCGCCAGTCCCAAAAATGGCGTTCAGCAGCGTTTGATGTCGCAGCACGGGGGGGTAAGCCTCGGCAGCAACCCGCACCTGCAGATCGCCTGGATCGAGCCAGCAGTCAACGGTTGCCGTGTAGCAAGGTATCAGAAAATGCGGCGGTTCCGACAAACCGAGGATCTCCTGTAGAGCTACGCACAACTGCAAGTGCCATCGAGTTTGCTTGTGGGGGTCTATGCAATAGATTAAGTCTCCCCCTGGTGTAAACAGCGCAATGCCTTTGAAAATTTCTGGCAAAATCGGGCGATCGACTTTCAATTCAGTACACCAATTAAAGTTAACAGTTAACTGTTAACTTTTAACTGCTAACTGTTAACACTCGACCTTTAGACTCGACCCCGAAGCATCTGAGCCATTTCGTTCGGGAACGGCGAGTTCTCTACACAAAGTTCTTCAGTAATCCGACCTTCTTGATAAAGGCCGTAGAGCGACTTATTCATCGTCGTCATGCCTTCATAAGTATCTTTGATCATGATTTGATTGATTTCCTCATTCTGACCCTTCAGAATGTATTCCTTAACCACGTCGGTATTGATCATAACGTCGTGGAAAGCAGCCCGCTTTCCGTCTGTGGTTTTGCACAGCAGTTGAGCAATAATTGCCACTAGGGATTCGGAAATTGAAACCCGTATGGCCTCTTGTTCTTCCGCCCCGAACATATCCAGAATCCGGTTCAGGGTTTTAATCGCACTGTTAGTGTGCAGGGTTCCTGCAACTAAGTGACCGGTCTGAGAGGCTTTGAGGGCGATTTCCACCGTCTCTCTGTCCCGAATTTCTCCGACTAGCAGCATATCCGGGTCTTGCCGCAGAGCGCCTTTGAGAGCGTTGATAAACTTGAGGGTGTGCCTGCCGACTTCGCGGTGCTTGATCAAGGATTTTTTGCTTTCGTGTACGAATTCTACGGGGTCTTCGATCGTGATGATGTTGTAGGCTTTATTCTTATTGATGTAGTCGATCATCGCCGCCAAGGTGGTAGACTTGCCCGAACCTGTCGGGCCCGTCACCAAAATCAGCCCTTTGTGGTAGCCGCATATTTTCTTAAATACCTCCGGCAGCTTCAATTCCTCCATTGTCAATATTTTGGCAGGAATTAGCCGCAGCACCATCGCCGGGCCGGCCAAGGAGTCCATGCAACTGATCCGAATGCGGACGAAGCCGAAGTCGAAAGCGCCATCAAAGTCTAGGGTTTTTTGGAAACTTTCTATTTCTTCATCGCTCATGCACTCGCGCAGCCAGCCAAAAAACGTATCTAAATCCGTCGGTGGATAGCCGATGTCGGCAATCTCGCCCCGCGTGCGGAAGCGGGGAACTTCGTTTACTCCGAGGTGAAGGTCGGATACTCCTTCTTCTTTGGCTCGGATTACTAGCTCTTTCAAACTCGGAACTCCGCCGCTGCTAGAGTTCGGGTCTTTAGGTGTGGCGAAGGATTGCGGCGCTGGTGCGGGTGGCGCTGCTGGTGCGGGTGCCGGGGGCGGTGCTGGTGGCATTCCTGCTGCTCTGGGGGGCATTCCGGGAGCTGGAGGGCGGGGCATTCCTGGTGGTGGGGGGGCTCCGGGTACGGGCGGGCGAGGAGCTGGCGGATGCTGTTGTGTCATATGCGCTACCTTAAGTTGGTGAGAAGGCTGACTCGAACAGATGATTTGTGGGAGTTGAACAATGCCGATCGCCCGAAGAGCGTCTCTTGCACAAAAGCTTAACTGTTGTTCTCAGTTTATCCCAAGAGGGGGTCGTAGTGCTGCACTACTAAGGAAATATTCTGCCAATTGGAGGATGCCATCACTCTCGATATATGATCAAATATGGATTTTTGACTTTTTTGGATAAATTTCTTAAGGAAAAGAGTTTGCCGCAACTCAACAGTATTAAATTATACTTTGCCCAACTATTAAGGAGTTAAACGGATGAATTCTGTCGATCGGGCTTTTACTCCAGCTCTGGAGTTGGCGGAGTCGATCCGCAACCTGGAAGTGTCGCCTTTAGAAATTGTCAATCTTTACTTGGAACGGATCGATCGATTAAACCCTGAGCTTGGCAGTTATTTTACTGTAACGGCCGAGCGGGCGATCGCCCTAGCTAAATCTCAAACCGAAAAACTAGCTGGGTTAAACAAGCCACAGGAATTGCCACCTTTTTTCGGAGTGCCGATCGCCATTAAAGACTTGACACCAGTTACCGGCGTTCCCTGCACCTACGGCACTCAGGCTTTGCTGGGTAACATCTCTGCCTACGACGAGTCAGTAGTATGGCGGATCAAAGCAGCAGGATTTAACATTCTGGGCAAAACAGCAACCTCTCAAATTGGCTCATTACCTTACACCGAACCCGAAGGTTTCCCGCCCGCGCGCAATCCCTGGAATTTAGACTATACGCCCGGAGGTTCTAGCGGCGGCTCAGCGGCGGCCGTAGCGGCGGGTTTATGTGCGATCGCCCAAGGTTCAGACGGTGGCGGTTCGATTCGAGGCCCGGCTTCCGCCTGCGGTTTAGTGGGCATTAAACCCTCGCGGGGGCGAGTTTCCTGGGCACCAGTCGGAGATTACCTCAGCGGCATTTCTGCCAACGGCCCACTGGCGCGCACTGTAGCTGACGCCGCCGCACTTTTGGATGTGATGTCAGGCTACACAACAGGCGATCCGTACTGGCTTCCAGATTCAAATCCGACGTTTCTAGAAGCTTCCCGTCAAAAGGTGGACAAACTGCGAATCGCTTTTTCTACCGAGGTTCCCCCGGTGGGCGAGGCTGCGGCTATCTGTCAACAAGCGGTACTCGAAACCGTCAAGTTACTGACAGATTTGGGTCACGATCTCGAACCTGGATGCCCCGATTTTACGGGTTTAATCGAACCGTTTACCGCAATTTGGCAGTCTGGGGCGGCTGCAAGCGGTATTCCAGGGCCTGCTTTGGAACCGATGAATCGCTGGCTGTTGGAAAGAACAGTTTCGGCTGGGGAATATTTGCGGGCGGTGAATCAAATGCAGGTTATTTCACGGCGGATTGTGGGATTCTTTGAAAAATTTGATGTGTTAGTTTTGCCCACTTATATGCACTCGCCAATTCGCATCGGCGAGTGGGCGGATTTGAGTTGTGAGGAAACTTTGCAGCGGATTATTAATTGGGTTGCTCCTTGTCCGCCATTTAATGCTAGCGGTTTGCCTGCGATCGCACTTCCTGCTATTTTAGATAACAACGGTTTACCCGTGGGTATTCAAATTATCGGGCGGCCGGCGGCGGAAGCAACTTTAATTGCTTTAGCGGCGCAGATGGAAGCGGCGAAACCTTTCCCGGTGTTAGATTTTAAATAGAGAAAGGTAAGGGATAAAAGCACGTTTCCCTTTTTTATGGGTATTATTCCAAATCAGGACTTGTGTGCGGGGAACTAGAAACCAGGTTTTTTTTAGAAATTTCTCGTCATCAAACCCATATTTTACCAAGAAACCCGGTTTCTCCCGCCCAGTCCAACTTATTACCAATTACGCTGTAAAATATTGAGAATACCTCTTTAGATTGATAGATATTTTGAGGGTTTTATTTTAAAAGTGGTAGCAGTTCGCTGCCAATATGTAGGGTAAAAAATTCATGTTAACTTCCGGGCCAATTACCGCCCCTGTTCCCGTTTTCCTAGTTCTTTTAGCAATCATGCTACTCGCGCCGCTGTTATTTGAGCGCTTGCGGCTGCCGGGAATCGTCGGTTTAATTATTGCAGGCGTAATTGTCGGGCCCAACGGTCTCAATTTGCTGCAACGGGACGCTACTATTGTTTTGTTAGGTACTGTAGGATTGCTATTTTTGATGTTCCTGGCGGGACTGGAAACTAGCCTCGACGACCTCAAACTCAATGCGGACAAAGCTGTTATATTTGGGCTGGCTACTTTTTCCTTGCCGATGATATTGGGGACGGGAGCGATGCTGCTGTTGGGATATAGCTGGCTGGCTGCAATTTTAGTCGCTTCTTGTTTCGCTACGCACACACTTTTAGCGCTGCCAATTCTCACAAAATTGGGATTGATGCGAACTCAGACTATTACTACGACTTTGGGTGGGACTTTAATTACGAATGTGTTGGGACTGTTGGTGCTGGCAATTGTTGTCAAAGCTTTCAAAGGAAATCTCACTCTCGATTTTTGGCTGTTTCTCATTCCATCTCTGGCTATCTACACTTTTGCTACTTTGTGGGGAGTTCCCAAAATCGGTCGCTGGTTTTTCAAGAAATTCGGACACGACGAGAATGCCGAATTTATATTTGTATTGGCGACCCTATTTCTAGTTTCTTACGCAGCAGAACTAATTGAAATTGAGGCAATTATTGGTGCATTTTTATCGGGAATTGCTATCACTCAAATTATTCCCAAAATGAGTCCGCTGATGAATCGGATTGAGTTTATTGGCAATACGCTGTTTGTGCCGTTTTTTCTGATTTCTGTGGGGATGTTAATTGACCCGCTAATTTTGGTAAAGCAGCCGCAGTCTTTGTTGGTGGCGGCGGTGATGATTTTAGCAGAGGTGGCGAGCAAGTTTTTGGCAGCTTGGCTACCGGGGAAATTATTTGGTTTTGAGTTTCCGAACATTATGGTAATGTTCGGTCTTTCTGTTGCTCAAGCTGCTTCTACTTTGGCGGCGATTACGGTTGCTTTTGAGATTAAATTGGTCGATCGCGTAACGGTGAACGGCATCATTGCCATGATTTTAGTAACTTGTGTCGCTTCTCCTTGGATTGTATCTCGGTGGGGTCAAGAAATGCAGCAGCCGGGGTCGAGTTTGCCGGCTGCTACTTCGGGAAAGCATTCATGGGGAGATCGAGTTTTAGTGCCTGTTGCTAACCCGAATACGGAAGATAATTTGCTGCGTTTGGCTTTGATTTTAGCAAAAACATCTCAGGGAACTTTGCTGCCACTGCATATTTTGTCCGATCGCGGCGAAGCAATTTCGCCCGCAGATAAAATGCAGCAAACTCAACTTTTGACGGCTGCGGAAACTGTGGCTAACGCGGCTGATTGTGCGGTTGAACCGATCGCGAGGATTGATGATGCGATCGATCGCGGAATCCTACGGAGTGCAACCGAACGCGAGGCTAGTTTAATAGTTTGCGGTTGGAAGGGATTTTCCACAACTCGCGACAATTTTTTTGGCAGCATCATTGACACAGTGATCAGGCGATCGCCCGTACCCGTACTGATTGCTCGATTTCCCGATCCTCTCCAGAATACAGCCAGAGTTATTTTGGCTGTAACTGACAGCGAGTTGACTCGGTTTGGATTTCAGGAAACCGTGGATATTGCTAAGAGTTTAGCCGACGAACTCAAGGCGAGTTTGCAAGTGTTGTTGGTGGCGACAAAACGGGAACAAAGCAACAAAAGTGCGGGGGAGGTGGAAATTCTTTCTGAGATACCAGTAAATCGGGTGCGGGGAAATTTTATCAAGCTAGTTTCGCAGAATTTGTTAGAACACGATTTGCTGATTTTAACAACAATTTCTCACCAGAATTTGTGGGACAAACCGGGAACTCTTAAAGAACCGGAAGCGATCGCCCGGACTCACCAAAATATTTCGATGCTTGTTGTTTATTTTCCTGTATCTTGAGGAAGATTTTAAGGGAGCATCTCATATTTGTAAAAACACTTCTTCTGACTCCTTCCTTCTGACTATTTCCTCCTGACTATTTCCTCCTGGTTCCTAACTCCAATTTCTAGCTTGGCTGCTTTCATTGAGATGCTCCCGATTTTAACTGCAGATGATGTTATGAATCTGCATTCATCTGCGGTTAAGATTCACTCCTAATCCAACGGAATTGCTAGAACAAATTCCCCACCTCTTCCCGGTTCGGAAATACACTCGATCATCCCACCGTGTTTTTCGGCAACAATTGGATAGCCAATCGCTCAAACCAATTCGGTACCTTTCCCTTACCGCAATTTGGCTTAGGATCGCGAATTAAATAACTTACAATTTTAATTGTTATTGTGGGATGGGCGTCCCGCCCGTCCCACAAACTTGTGGAAGTTATTTAATTCTCATTCCTTAGTGCCTTAAACCAAATGACCATCTTTGCTTGACAATTATGGCTAATAAGTTATCGAAGTCTAGATTAGACTGTAAGTAGGCCATATATAGCAATCCTAAATGAGTCGTAAACTTTTTACCCACCCCAACCCTCCCCTTATCAAGGGGAGGGAGTAAGAAATTCACAAATGATGCGAGGATTGCTATAGAAGCATTATTATCGATCAAAAATTAAATATGCCCAGAGGCTTTGCCGATCGCACCCTGATGGAGGCAATTTCTCGCCATCTAGGACAATTTCTCGGTATCTGGGAGAATTTTGAGAATATGGTGATATATCTCCTCTAGTTCAATAAGGTAAAAATGAGCATCAGACCAAATTTCAGATGGTTTTCTTCGGTGGCGAGTGTTTTGGGTTCGATTTCGATTAATCCTTTCAGCGGCACGACATCTCCTGTAAAAGCTGCACAAACGGTTGTTGTCCGCAAAGGTATTTTAGAATCTTCAATATCGGTTGCAGATTTGCGCGAACTCGCAGAAACAGGAAAAGTCCCGGCAAAACTGCAAGCTTATGCCAATCTCCTGTCTGAGGAACAGCGGAGTAAAATTTTTCGGGCGCTGCAAGCGAAAATTCCCCTAAATGTAGTCGGCCTGAGCAACTTGCTAAATACGGGCATCGGCACTGCCATCCTGACGGATTTGACTACAGTGATACCCAGGCGCGACGGTGGGGGTGTGGAAGCGCTGCGAGCGGCTCTGCAGCAGGGAGCAAACGCGCCGGAAGGCTTATCGGTATTGAGTTTCATTGAATCTTATCCGAACTCGCGGGTCGTGGTGGATCTCGATCGAGCTTTCGCAGTTTTGGGAAATATGAACGCAAGTTTTTGGCAAACTCAGCGCTTTATGGCGGCGATCGCACCTCAGTTAGCACCGGTTAAACCCGCGTTTACCCTGCCTTTCGATCCAACCCAGCCCGGCCCTAATTTCGTGCAGGTACGGGCGCTAGATTTGAACGATAGCGCCCGCAATCGGCGTATTCAAGTTGATGTGTATTGGTCGAAAGCGGAGACAGCCGACAAACCGACGATCGTCTTTTCTCACGGGTTGGGTTCCGTCCGCACGGATTTGCGCTACTTAGCCGAGCATTTGGCGTCTCACGGCTATGTAGTAGCAGCTTTAGAACATCCGGGCAGCAACGAAACGAATACCAATGCTGCGATGGCGGGGAAGTGTCCCTTGCTAGCTCCTCAAGAGTTTTTAGACCGTCCCAAAGACATCAGTTTTGTACTCGACGAACTGACAAAATTGAACCAAACTGATGATAATTTGCAGGGGAAAATCGCGATCGACCCATCGGTAATAATTGGCTATTCATTTGGCGGCGCTACAGCCTTGTCCTTGGCCGGCGCCGAACTGCAATTGAGCGGACTCAAACAGCGGTGTCAGGGGGATTTGATTGGGTTCAGCTTGGGCGAAGGCATTCAGTGCGCGGCGGCCGGATTGCCCGAAGAACGGTATCAATTGCGGGATGGGAGGATTAAAAGGGCGATCGCCATGAATCCGATCACATCATTACTATTTGGAGAAACTGGTTTAAGTACAATTCAAATTCCTACCTTAATAGTAGCATCTTCTGCAGACAAAACAACTCCCGCCTTAGCCGAACAAATTGCAGGCTTTCCGAAAATTCCCTCTCCTAAATGGCTAGTCGGTTTTGTAGGAGGAACCCACTTAAGCGTCAAAGATCCGACTACAACTTTAGACCAAGTTAGTAGGCCGAGCACAGGAATTACTGGCGATGAAGTTGTCGGCGACCAAGCTGTTAGCATACGCAATTATATTAAAGCTGTAAGTTTGGCTACCGCCGCTCAACTAACTGCCGAAGCTGACAAATATGCAGTTTTTCTAACACCTGAATACGCGCACTTTGCTTCTAAATCGGCAATCCCGGTGCGGCTGGTAACAGAAATTTCCCCGGAAATTAATGCTGTAGTGCAAACTTTTATTCAAGAGAATAAATAGTGATTAGTTATTAGTCTTTAAGTAGGTAAGCGCCCAAAAAGCATAGTATTTTGTTGAGTTCTCGACCCAGAACATAATTATGTAGGGTTCGCAGTCCGAACCTTACCACTATTAGTTATTAGCTAATAATCTGATCTCCGCTCGAACACCTATAATAAAGGTGTTTGTAGTGGTAGTTTGAGGGGACATCAGATTGCGACTAGCAGGCTTTGCTGTTGTAGGCCAAACCCCTTACCCCCCAGGGCTGTATTTTCTTCTTAAGCTGTTTCTGATATATTTTGTCCATGCAAGGGCAAAATATAACAAAGCGCTTTCACAAACTCTACTCCCAAACTGCGATGCCTAAAAAAAATCTTATCCCGCTATTGCTTCTGTTGGCAGCCCTGTTTACCCTTTACGGTGACACTTTAACTTTTCTCCCCAAACCTGTAAGAGATACTAGCGTGGCAAGTCGAAAATTCTTCGTCGGGTTGTGGCCGAATTGGTTGAGGCCGAGAGATTTCAACGAGCAAAGGCAAGAGGATATTGATAAATTGCAAAAAAGTCCTAGTCCCAGTCGATAGTTTTGAGCTACCAGCGAGAAACCCGGTTTCTCTAACAATACTTAGCCATTTTGTTGTAGGTTGGGTTAAGCGAAGCGAAACCCAACAGTACGATTTTAGATTTTGGATTTTAGGTTTGAGATTTTTTATCCACTCTCTAATCTGTAATCGATTAAACTTGAGATTAGAGATTTTTCTCCCAGCGGTAAGGTGTGCAGTGCACACCCTACATAATTAGGTTCTGCGTCCAGGACTGTTTTAGATTTGTCATCCCATCTAAAATCTAAAATCTAAAATCTAAAATTGATTAGGCTTGCTTTTTCAACCAGCTAAACATAGCTCGCAAATCTTTACCAACTTCTTCAATAGGATGTTCTGCTTCCTGACGGCGCATGGAGGTAAAACCTGGTTTGCCGGCTTGGTTTTCGAGAACGAATTCGCGGGCAAATTGGCCGGATTGAATTTCGCTGAGAATTTTACGCATTTCGGCGCGGGTTTGATCCGTGACGATGCGGGGGCCGCGAGTTAAATCGCCGTATTCTGCGGTATTGGAGATGCTGTCGCGCATTTTGGCGAGGCCTCCTTCTACTACTAAGTCAACGATAAGTTTAACTTCGTGCAAACATTCAAAATAAGCTAATTCCGGTTGGTATCCGGCGTCAACTAAAGTTTCAAATCCAGCTTTAATTA
>Ga0209490_10006103_pt1 | contig 10921 bp, 9 predicted proteins | sample MAT06_FD_187209 | JGI IMG/M metagenome (GOLD analysis project Ga0209490, IMG submission 187209) | Freshwater microbial communities from Lake Fryxell liftoff mats and glacier meltwater in Antarctica - MAT-06 (SPAdes) (version 2) | ecosystem: Environmental > Aquatic > Freshwater > Ice > Liftoff...
TAAAAAAATTCTCTGTACTATAAAAGTCTTGGGACACTTTCGTGAATTAGCGTAAGCCTGACTGGAGACATACTCCCTTCCCAGCATAGGACTAGATATTAAAACCCAAGAATTAGGGTGCGGCGCTTTGCGCCGCACCACTAATCTTTTACTGGGAAAGGAGTAAGAAATATAAGGGGGTAAAAAAAGCAAATAAAAAAGCGCCCCATGGGGCGCTTTTTATTTAAGAAGTAGCTAGTGTGCGACGTTTCGTCACCATGCGGAAGGCTTCTATAGTGTCACCTTCTTTCCAAGTTGAGAACTTAGCAAGAGAGATGCCACATTCAAAGCCTGCGGCAACCTCCTTCGCATCATCCTTAACCCGCCGCAGAGAATCGAGAACGGCTGAATGTACAACCTCATTACCGCGCTTAACTCGGACGTTACAGTTGCGGATCAGCTTGCCGTTCTGGACATAACAGCCAGCCACAGCACCTTTACCGATGGTAAAGATAGCGCGAACTTCTGCCTGACCTAGATATTCTTCAACCATTTCAGGATCGAGTAAGCCTTCCATGGCATCTTGAATATCTTCCAAGAGCTTATAGATGACGTTGTAATCACGGAAGTCCACACCCATCTCGTCAGCCGCCTGTCTCGCACCAGGAGCCATCGTTGTATTAAAGCCTAGTACTACCGCCGAGCTGGCTGCTGCCAAACTGATATCGTTTTCAGTGATCTCCCCAGGGGCAGATAGCAAAATACGGAGTTGAACTTCGCGTTGTGGCAATTGAGCAAGGGAGCCAAGAATTGCTTCGAGAGAGCCTTGAACATCCGCCTTGAGGATAATATTAAGTTCCTTGAGCGCACCTTCTTTGACCTTCTCTGACAGAGTTCCAAGGGTGACACGACGTGATGCCATGGCTTGAACTAAGCGAGCTTGTCTTTGATCCATCGTGCGTTGATCAGCGATCGCACGGGCTAGTTTTTCATCAAGATAGACTTCAAACTCATCACCTGCCGCAGGTACATCGCCTAAACCGAGAACTTCCACCGCAAAGGACGGAGATGCTTTGTCTACACGGACACTGCGATCGTCAACCATAGCGCGAACCTTACCAAATGCAGCACCTGCTACGAAGATATCACCAACGCGCAATGTACCATTTTGGACAAGTAGGGTTGCCACAGGTCCCTTAGCCTTGTCGAGGTGAGCTTCTATGACTGTACCCTTAGCAGTACGGTTGGGATTGGCTTGCAAGTCTTCTACTTCAGCAACTAACAAGATCATTTCTAGTAGAGTATCAAGATTCTCACGCTTGATCGCACTTACAGGAACCATGATTGTGTCACCGCCCCACTCTTCAGCAACCAGTGCATATTCGGTCAACTCTTGACGAATACGATCAGGCTGAGCGCCAATCTTATCTATTTTGTTAATAGCAATCACAATCGGCACCTTAGCGGCTCGGGCATGGCTAATTGCTTCAATGGTCTGTGGCTGAACACCGTCATCAGCAGCAACTACAAGTACCGCAATGTCAGTAACCTTAGTTCCTCTAGCGCGCATCGCAGTAAATGCTTCGTGGCCAGGGGTGTCTAGGAAGACAATCTGTTGTTTTTCGCCATTATGCTCAACATCAACGTGGTAAGCGCCGATATGCTGAGTAATACCACCTGCTTCACCTTGGGCGACCTTGCTCTTACGGATCGCGTCCAGCAATGTGGTTTTACCATGATCTACGTGACCCATAATCGTGACTACAGGAGGACGACGCTGTAACTTATCTAAGTCACCAGCATCGATCATTTCTGTTTTCAGTGCTAACTCAACCACTTCAGGATCATGAACTTCATAACCTAACTCCGCCGCCACCATTTTGGCAGTACCCACATCAAGGGTTTGGTTGATATTTGCCATGATCCCCTTCATGAACAAGGTGCGGATCACTTCGGTCTCAGAAAGTACTAACCGCTTGGCGAGTACGGCTACAGTCATGCCCTCTTCAATTTCCACAGACGTGGGTTTTTCTGGGATAACTTCAATCTGCTGGTTGTGTCGGCGATCGCGACTAGGTGCAGACTTCTTGCCCTTCTGTGTGGGCTTAATATCAGCTGCCATAGTTGGCTTAGCTGGTACTGCAACTGCCTTTGGACGTGCCGCAGGACGCGCTAAAGACAAGCTGATTTGTGCTAGCTCATTAGCAGCGTCAGCATCAATGTCATCATCATCATCTGCAAAATCACGTAGATATCGCTTCGGCTTGTTTAAACGGTTCTTTTCTTTGAGCTCTAGAAGATCTTTTTCTTCTTCTTCCTTAGATTTGCCCTTACGCTTACTTGCCTTTCCAGGAAGAGTCGGTTTTTCGAGTAGATCTGGCAATACAGGGGAAGCAAACCCATTAGATGGCTCTGGTTTCTTAGCATTGCGATCGGCAATGACAGGCTTTTCAGGGGCGCGCATCAATGTTGGCATTGGCGGACGCAAGTTGTGCGGCGGCTCGGTTGGAGCTGTAATACCACGCTCAATGAGTACAGAATCTTTAACCAACTTAGGACCACGGCTCTGAGGTCTCCCCCCAGCATTAGCGCCTTGAGAAACAGGCTCAGTTACTTTGTTTAGCTTAGGACGCTCAGGCTTGGACGGTTTAGTCGTTTCCTGTTTAGTCGTAGAAGAGTTGTTAGCGTCTCTATCTGCTTTGCTGTGGAATGATCCAGATTGGCTGACTATGGCATCACTTGTGGTCTCGTCCGAAGGTCTGGCATTTGGTGGCTTTGGAGCAACAACGACATTAGCCTTAGGAGCGACTGGAGCTGAGGGTTTATTTGGCTTCGCCGCAGGGGGGGAAACGCTCATCAGTGATTGCTTGACGGCAGGTGAATGCTCAGTTTTTGAAGATTCCTTGCGAGATAGTTGGTCTTTGACTTCTTTTGAGCTTTTGGCATCAGCATCTCTGGGAGTAACTGCCTTACTGCTAATGGCATTATTTAACTCTCTAGCTGGTTTAATAGCTTTTTCAGTTAATTGAGTTGAAGTAGATCGCTCAAAAGCTTTGGGAGGGGCAACTAATTTTGGCTCTGGTTGACCAGATGGCTCTGCTTCTTTGGGTTCGGAAGTATTTGTTGATGAAGTCAATGCTGTTTCTGATGTCAATTCAGTATTGTTCGCAGTGCTTGAAGATGAATCGTTGTACTTTGTAGCAGGACGGCTGGGGGGTTTGACTAGGGATGAGGCAGGGGGCATGGGCAAGGTGGGATGGTTTACAGTGACAGATTTAGTGGGTTCTGAATTGGTTTCAGTGTTTTGACTAGGCGCACGCTGAGGCAATTCAGTCAAAGTAGGCTCTGCTGATATCTCAGAAAAAGATGGGGAAGTAAGCCTAATTGTAGGCTTGCTGACAGCAAGAATCTGCTGCTTGGCAGTACGGGTTTCTGCATCTTTAGGCTTTGAGACTGCAGCAACCTTCTTTTCGGAAACTTTCGTTTCGTTATTTTTTACTGGCGGTTGAGGACTTTTTGTTAGTTGAGGAGCTTTGGTGCGTACCAGCGCTGCCTCTGATTCTGTAATAGTACTACTATGACTCTTTACCACTATGTTTAGCTGCTCACACACCGCGATTACATCTTTGGTGTCAAGGTCTAACTCTCGTGAAAGTTCATAGAGTCGCACTCGATTGCTTGTAGTCATTGCTTACTCTGCCCTGCGAAACTGTTGAATGGTACGAAATTGAATTTACATAGAAGTTGCTTCCTATATTTTGCTAGGTTGAATTACATTAACTGAATTACATTGACCATAGTTAATCTTAGAAGCGTAGAGCTAATCCTAATTTGTTAGGAAAGCCCGAATAGGTTTCAAGTTGTTTTAAAACTTGGGGGTCTAGTTGTTGGCTATTGTTCTAAAACCCAGCGGTCTCGATTACGAAGCGAGACTACCATAGCTATTATTACCCATGAAAATGAGTAATATCAGCATTACATTAACTTAGTAGCCAAAGCTTGGCAAAATTTCATTCAGTTTACTAGCTCTAGTACCTTAACGTAGTTTTCGAGAAGTTGGCTAATGATTCTTATTTTGACGACTCTTTACTAACTTAAAGCACTTCACATCTTGAGAATCAGTAGATTGCCAAGGGGTACATCTGGTTCTGAGATGAGATTTTTTGCCAATCCAACTTTTTGTAAACTGAATCTGTGAACGTTAAGTTTAGAATTAGAAACTAATAGTTAAATTAAACTGGCATCTTTACAGTTGTTTACATTAATTTACTTTGATGTAGTATCAAGTATTGTCCTAGCGCTCTGCCTCCCCAAGTTTTGAGATTTATGACTAATGTACCTGTCTCTCGTATTCGCAACTTTTCTATCATTGCTCACATTGATCACGGGAAATCTACGCTCGCCGATCGCCTGTTGCAATTTACGGGCACGGTAGCAGATCGAGATATGAAAGCACAGTTTCTCGATAACATGGATTTAGAGCGAGAGCGGGGGATCACAATTAAGTTGCAAGCCGCAAGAATGAAATATCAGGCTCTAGACGGCGAAGAGTACACAATTAACTTGATTGATACGCCTGGACACGTGGATTTTTCATACGAGGTGTCACGCAGTTTGGCAGCTTGTGAAGGGGCTTTGCTGGTGGTAGATGCGTCTCAGGGCGTGGAGGCTCAAACCCTTGCTAATGTCTACTTAGCTTTAGCTAATGACTTAGAAATTGTACCCGTATTAAATAAAATTGACTTACCAGGGGCTGATCCTGAGAGGATCGCCCGTGAAATTGAAGAGTTGATTGGGCTGGACTGTGTTGATGCAATTCATGCCTCAGCAAAGGAAGGGATCGGTATTCGGGAGATCCTTGAGTCGATTGTTTCTAAAGTGCCACCTCCCCAAGATACGGTGGATCAACCTTTGCGGGCTTTGATTTTTGATAGCTACTATGATGCCTATCGCGGTGTTATTGTCTATTTCCGAGTAATGGATGGCACGGTCAAAAAAGGCGATCGCATCAAATTTATGGCTTCAGAACAGGAGTATGTGATCGATGAGCTAGGAGTGCTTGCGCCTAGTCAGATTCAAGTTGAAGAATTGCACGCTGGCGAAGTGGGTTACTTGGCGGCGGCAATTAAGACCGTAGCCCACGCAAGGGTTGGTGATACGATTACTAGTGCGATCGACTCAGCGACTGAACCTTTCCCAGGTTATGAAGAAGCTAAGCCAATGGTCTTTTGCGGAATGTTTCCTACCAATGCCGATCAGTTTGAAGACTTGCGGGAAGCTTTAACCAAGCTCAAACTTAATGATGCAGCTCTAAACTATGAGCCAGAAACATCCAATGCAATGGGGTTTGGCTTTCGATGCGGATTTTTGGGGATGTTGCACATGGAAATTGTGCAGGAGCGTCTAGAGCGTGAATACAACCTTGATCTAATCGTGACTGCGCCGTCAGTAATCTATCGAGTTACGACAAACACTGGCGAAATTTTGATGGTAGATAACCCAAGCGAACTACCACCTCCCAATTCAAGGCAGTCCATCGAAGAACCTTATGTAAAGCTCGAGATAATGACTCCTCAAATTTACATCGGTACTTTAATGGAGCTGTGCGTAGCTAGGCGTGGTGTATTTGTGGATACCAAGTACATCACAACCGAACGCGCCACTCTGATTTATGAACTGCCCCTGGCAGAAATGGTCACAGATTTCTTTGATCAGATGAAATCTCGGACTAAAGGCTACGCCAGTATGGAGTACCAAGTTATTGGCTATCGCCCCAATGACTTGGTACTAGTGGATATTCTCGTCAATGATGAGCCTGTAGATGCTTTAGCTTGCATTGTCCACCGCGATAAATCCTATAACGTAGGTCGTGCTTTAGTTTCCAAGCTTAGAGAATTGATTCCGCAACAGCAGTTCCAAATTCCGATTCAAGCTGCGATCGGTTCTAAAATCTTGGCACGGGAAAATATCTCGGCTTTACGCAAGAATGTTCTAAGCAAGTGCTACGGCGGTGACATTTCGCGGAAGAAGAAACTATTGGAGAAACAGAAAAAGGGTAAAAAGCGCATGAAGTCAATCGGTACAGTGGAAGTCCCACAAGCAGCATTTATGGCAATATTGCAGCTTAACGGTGACTAGTACAGCGCCTTGCGTTGCCATAAAACCCAGATAATTTTTTAAAGGTGCCGCTTCGCGGCACCTTTAAAAAATTATCTGGGTTACTAAACCCTCAATAAGTTGTAAGTAAAAAAGGATTGACGCTATGCGCCAATCCTTTTTTGCTTTTTATATTTTTTCAAGTCCGTGATCTAAAACTTGGTAATAGAGAGGTAAGTATCCAGACTTAATCCCATTATCTTCTCTAGCTTTATCTAAGCTCCCCTTCAAAGTGTGGCTATTGTGAACACTATAAATCTCATAGCGATCGCCGATAAACACATAGTCCGCCACATCGGTAAATTCTTCGCCTTTGACTAATTGCCAGAGATCATTTACATAGACAAAGTGATAGTCGGCCAAATCTGGGCTCGATGATGGTCGCTCCACAGCCGCCGAAATTTCGGCTGTGTAATGAGGATTGCTATTGCTAGGGGGAATTACCTTGCTAGAGACATTGCGATAAAAGCAACTTTCGTTGTTGCAGAAACGTAGCTTTGACATCTTGTTTTTAATATTTTCAAATCGTTCCACAATCTGGCTAGAAGGCAAGTCAGACCCAGTGACAACATCTGCCGAGACGTTAGAAACATTAGTACTTATAAAAGTGATCGCCAGACAAACTATACAGGCAAACAATATTTGAAGAAGCGATCGCCATTGTTTCTTATTCGTATCTTCATCCATAAATTTCGGAGCTATATAATTTGATTGATGTCTTTTAAGTTTATCGCTTTAGGATCGGTGAATTAACTGAAAATGGATGTACTTTCAAGCTTTCCTACTGAAGACGGATCGATTACTTTTTGGTCAGAAACATACCAAGAGTCTTTTCATAGCTCCCACGGAGCCAAAAATGAGGCTGAAGCCAAGTTTGTTATTCCTGCCAAAATTGCCGAAAAAGCCCAAATTCAGCATCAAGTCAACATTTTAGACGTTTGCTATGGCTTAGGGTATAACAGTGCTGCCGCGATCGCCGCCATTACGGCATTGCAAGATTGCAGTACCCAGATTGATATCATTGCGCTAGAAAATAATCTTGACGTACCACAACAGGCGATCGCGCAGGGTCTAGTCAATATTTGGCAGCCTGCGATCGCTCAAATATTAGCCACAGCAGCCGAATTTCAATTGGCTCAATCAGCAAACGTATCTTTAAAATTGCTAATCGGTGATGCTAGAAGCACTATTCGTCAAGTTTCTGGTCGATGGGCGGATGCAATTTTCCTAGACCCATTTTCGCCACCGCATTGTCCGCAACTATGGACTGTGGAATTTATTAAGCTTTTGGCTGGCTGCCTTAAACCTGACGGATACTTAGTTACCTATTCAGCTTCGGCGGCTGTACGTGCTGCCATGTGTGAAGCAGGCTTGCAGTTTGGATCGATCGCACCTGTCGGCAGAAAATCTCCAAGTACAATTGCGGCTTTTGCGCCCACACCATTGCCATCAATCTCTGAGTACGAGTCTGCTCTTATGTCAACTCGTACCGCGATTCCCTATCGCGATCGCACTCTCACAAGTACAGCCTCCGCAATTATCGCCACTCGTCAAGCCGAGCAAAGCAATAGCGAACTCCCACCAAGTTCTAGCCTCCGCAAAAAAAGTTGAGATGTAGGGCGAAGCGCTACATCTCGTCTTTCTTGCAAAAAAATATAGACATTACAACATTGATGCTCTAACATAGATGATCGCGACTTTTTTGGCATTCCTTATGAACGCTTCTGAAATCATCCGCTCAATTGAAGCGGAATATATCAAAACAGATCTCCCAAAAATTTATGTTGGGGATACTGTCAAGGTTGGAGTAAGGATCAAAGAGGGTGGCAAAGAACGTACTCAGCCATACGAAGGCGTGATTATCGCTATGCGCGGTGCTGGCATTAATTTTGTCGTTACTGTGCGGCGCGTATTTCAAGGAGTTGGAGTAGAGCGAGCCTTCTTGCTACATTCCCCACAAATTGAAAGCGTCAAAGTAATTCGTCGTGGCAAAGTGCGTCGAGCTAAACTCTATTACTTACGTGACTTAGTTGGTAAAGCAACTCGTCTAAAACAACGTTTTGATCGTCCCCTATAGAGTCATTTATAGGTATACTAATCGATAAGTAGTATTGAAAAGCCTAAAACTTTTCACTGCCGAATTGATAGATTAGATATTTAGGTAAGCTATCAAAGCGTGTTTTAACTACGTGCGTCCTTAGTTCAGTTGGTAGAACGCAGGTCTCCAAAACCTGATGTCGGGGGTTCAAGTCCCTCAGGGCGCGCTTCACCATCTATTACTAAAACTTTCAAAGTAAGCATTCTGCTTATATTTCGTATTTATACAAAGTTGCAAAGGGATCGCAAGAGTCGTCGCTATGACCAAAAACGAACTGAAAGAGCAACCAAAGGAAGAGACTAAAGTACCATCGGATTCTTTGTCTGACTCTAATGGTATCGCTAAGCTTTTCACAGAATCTAAGGCTGAGTTTGGCAAGATTGTCTGGCCAACTCGTCAACAATTGATTAGCGAATCTGCATCAGTTCTTTTGATGATCGTTGCTGTAGCTACTTTTGTATATCTAATTGATGCTTTGTTTAAGGCGATCGCATTGCAGGTGTTTCAATAATGTTTACCAAAGATGACCGTTCACCTGAAATTTATGAAGAATCTGAAGTACTGTTTCAATGGTACGCAGTTCAGATTGCCTCAGGGTGCGAAAAAAAGGTTAAATCAAGCTTAGAGCAACGCATCAAAACCCTTGATGTCGAAGATAGAATTAAGCAAATTGAAATTCCTCAAACGCCCACGGTCAAGCTTAGAAAAGATGGGAGTCGTCTCAACTCCGAAGAAAAGATTTTCCCTGGCTATGTTTTAATCCAAATTAAAACTGTCAGAAACGAAGTCGGTCAATTAGAAGTTGATGATGACGCTTGGCTAGCTGTTAAAAGTACGCCCCACGTAATCAATTTTGTCGGTACTGAGCAAAAGCGCCACTATGGTCGAGGAAGAGGTCACGTCAAACCCCGCCCTCTGACCGAAAAGGAAGTTGAAAGAATTTTCCGTGTTGCTATTGAACAAGAGCCAGTTCTCAAGATCAATATGTCTCAAGGCGACAAAATTAAAGTGCTTAATGGACCTTTCAAAGATTTTGAGGGTGAAGTGGTAGAAGTTAGCCCAGAACGGAACAAACTAAAAGCACTACTTTCTATCTTTGGTAGAGATACTCCTGTTGAATTAGAGTTCAATCAGGTGCAAAAGCAAAACTAACTCACTCAAACTCAGGTTTGTAGATTTTTTAATGGCTAAAACCAATGGCTAAGAAAGTTACAGCAATTATTAAATTGGCACTGAACGCTGGAAAAGCCACCCCGACTCCACCAGTCGGTCCCGCTTTGGGTCAGCACGGTGTCAATATCATGATGTTTTGTAAGGAATATAATGCCCGTACTGCTGATCAAGCAGGTATGGTCATTCCTGTAGAGATATCTGTATATGAAGATAGAAGCTTTACCTTCATTCTTAAAACTCCACCTGCATCAATTTTGATTCAAAAGGCTGCTGGAATTTCTTCTGGCTCTGCTGAACCAAATCGCAAGAAAGTTGGTTCCATCACTAAAGATCAGCTTCGTCAGATTGCTGAAACTAAGATGCCTGACATTAATGCCAATGACATTGATGCAGCAATGAAGATTATTGAAGGTACTGCTAAGAATATGGGCGTTACTATCAACTCCTAATTCTTTAGTTTAACGGTCTACAAAAATTAGCAGGGGGAGGAAACAAGTTTTCCGATCGCACCCCACAGGAGTAAATATGGCAAAGAAAGTATCAAAACGACTGAGAGAAGCCCAGAGTAAAGTTGAGGAGCGTCCTTATCCCCCCCTAGAAGCCTTGCAACTAGTAAAAGATACGGCAACCGCAAAGTTTCCTGAGTCTGTAGAGGCTCATGTAAGACTAGGAATCGATCCGAAGTACGCTGATCAACAGTTGAGAACCACTGTTGCCTTGCCGAAAGGAACTGGACAGACTATCCGTGTAGCAGTTATCGCTCGTGGTGAAAAGGTTGCTGAAGCCGTTGCCGCAGGTGCAGACATTGCTGGTTCTGAAGAACTGATTGATGAAATCATTAAGGGTCGCATGGACTTTGACTTGCTGATTTCTACGCCTGACATGATGCCTAAAGTGGCAAAGCTTGGTAAATTGCTTGGTCCTCGAGGATTGATGCCTTCACCTAAAGGTGGCACGGTAACTACTGACTTAGGCGGAGCCATTAATGAATTCAAAGCTGGTAAACTAGAATTCCGTGCTGATCGTACAGGAATTGTACATATCCAATTTGGTAAGGCAGCCTTCTCTTCTGAAGACTTACTAATTAATCTCAAAGCACTACAAGAAACGATTGATCGTAATCGTCCTTCTGGTGCGAAGGGTAGATATTGGCGGTCAGTATACGTTTCTGCAACAATGGGTCCATCGATTGAAGTTGATGTCACAGCTTTACGCGATCTCAAATTAGGGGAAGCCTAATTAAAACCTTTCAAAGTCATTCCCTTACAAAGTTGTACCCATCGAGTACACCTTTGTAGGGAGATAAAAAGCTAAGTCTATTTGTGTAAAAAGCCTAGAAAGAAATTTCGACAACTGAATATCTCCATAGACAGCAGGTGCTAATAGCTTAATTTCCTGCCGAGGTGTTTTAAAAAAGATTCTTGAGAGAATACTTTTTTAGCCTCGGTCTGCAAAAAAGACGAGGCTTTTTTGATGGCTTTAAAAATTCATTCAAAGTGAGTTTAAGGTATTTCC
>Ga0209490_10006105_pt1 | contig 10915 bp, 11 predicted proteins | sample MAT06_FD_187209 | JGI IMG/M metagenome (GOLD analysis project Ga0209490, IMG submission 187209) | Freshwater microbial communities from Lake Fryxell liftoff mats and glacier meltwater in Antarctica - MAT-06 (SPAdes) (version 2) | ecosystem: Environmental > Aquatic > Freshwater > Ice > Liftoff...
CAATGTGGAACACAAGAAATTAATCTTACAGGCAATCGCCGCCGGCTGTCATGTGATCTGCGAGAAGCCGTTGGGCATGAACTTTGCCGATACGCTCGAAGTCTACCAGGCGGCCAAGGCGGCTGGTGTACGCCACATGACGGCCTTCACCTATCGCTTTGTGCCGGGTATGAACTATCTGCGTCACTTGGTAAAAGCGGGTGAGCTGGGCGAAATCCGTCATGCTCGCTTTCAGCGTTTGAACGACTGGGGCGAATTTGCCATCGGCTGGCGTCAATACAAAGACTTGGCTGGTTCGGGTGAACTAGGCGACATGGGCATCCACCGGCTCGATTTTGCCGAAGATTTGCTGGGTCCGATTGCCTCGGTCTGTAGCGCCACCAAACAATGGCTGAAACGCGAACGCACTCAGGATGGTCAGACCGTACGTGCGCAAGATGTGGAAGATTGGGTGGCCTGGATCGCTGATTTTGAAAGCGGTGCAACCGGCGTCTTCGAGATGGGCAAGCTCACCAAAGGCACTAGCCCCAAGGGTGACCATGATCTGGCCGAACTGAATGGCACCAAGGCTTCGGCCGTCTACCGCTTACACACCCCGCACGAGATTCTCTTCGCCAAAGCTGGGCGTGGCGAAGCCTACGCGGTGCGGCCCGTACCCGCGGAGTTCCTCACCCGGCCCGGTTCCCCGCGCAATCCCGCCGACGGCGATCCGCTCCAGGTCTTCCGCTTTGATCAGGCCTGGGAATTCATCAGCGCGATTCGCGAAGGCCGCGACTGTGTGCCATCTTTCTATCACGGCATGCGTTCCCAGGCGGTGGCCGACGCGATTTTGCAGGCGGCGGCAGAGCGGCGTTGGGTGGATGTGCCAGCCGTACCGGCATAGGCAGTCGATCGGCAGTCAAGGACAGTTAACAGCAGTAAGGAACAGTCAAGGGCAGTCCAAAACAGTCGTCAGTTATCAATCTTGAATTTACAATGACGACTGCTTTCGACTGCTGTTTACTCTCCTAACAACTGAGGAGTCACCATGCAATATCGAATGTTAGGCAGAACCGGTCTGAAGGTTTCCGCGCTTGGCTTTGGCTGTGGTGCGGTTGGGGGTCTGCTGGTGCGGGGTGATGCGCAAGAGATGACGCGCGTCGTAGCGCGCGCCATCGAATTGGGTGTCACCTATTTCGATACGGCGCGCTCGTATGGCAATGGCCAATCAGAAAGCAATCTGGGGCGCGTATTGGCGGAGTTGCACGCCGATGTTGTCGTCGGCACCAAGGTGCAACTGGCCGCGGGTGAGATGGCGCAGATCGAACAGGCGATCATCACATCCGTAGAAGGCAGCTTGCGCCGGCTGCGCCGTGAGCAGCTCGATCTCTTCCAACTGCACAACCCGATCGCGGGCGAGCGCCGACCCGAACGTGAATGGATCGGGCTAGGCGATGTCGAAGCTATTTTTCGCACCTTTGAGCAGCTCCAGACGCAGGGCAAAATCCGCTGTTGGGGCATCAATGGGTTGGGCGAAACGGCAGCCTTGCATCAAGTGGTGGATCGCGGCCAGGCCGCAACAATCCAGACTTGTTATAACCTGCTCAACCCAACTGCCGGTGCGCTCGCACCAGTCGACTTTCCTTTTCAAGACTACGGCCAACTGATTGATCGTGCCGCCGTCCAGCAAATGGGCGTGATCGCGATTCGCGTCTTGGCCGCCGGCGCGCTGAGCGGTTCGGCCCAGCGCCATCCGCTGGCCGCCCAATCAGTCGCGCCCATCACTTCGGGCACGGATCTGAGTGAGGATGCGGCGCGTGCCCAGGCATTTCAAGTTTTGATTGAAGCAGGCTATGCCGATAGTTTAGTCGAGGCCGCCATTCGTTTTGCCATCAGCAAAGCCGAAGTATCGACGGCGTTGGTGGGCATCTCCAGCATGGAACAATTGGAACAGGCGCTTGCCAGCGCAGAAAAAGGACCGCTGCCCGCGGATGCGCGGGCGCGCCTACCGGCGGTCTGGGCAAATTTTGCCACCGGTGCATCCCAAATTTTTGCAGAATGAATTCTGCGGCTGAAAGTAGCAAGTGCCCTCAGGCACTAGGATTTTAGTGCCTGAGGGCACTTGCTACTTTCAGCCGCAGGATTTATCCCCGCGAGAAAGCCACCGAAAATCTGGCACGCACACTAGTGGAGAAGAAACTCGCCCCAAAGTGAAATATACCCGTTTTGCCGCCGGTGATTGACAACCCAATCTAACAATGCTAAACTCAGTGCTACTATGGATCCTCAACAACTGGAACAAGAACGTACCATCGTTCATGCCGTCGAAAATTTCTTAAAAGAGCAGGGTCCGTTTGTTTCGCTGGCGGAGGCCGCGCGGCTCACCGGTGTACCGCTGCCAACCTTGTCGGATGCGGTACGGCATGGGCGTGTGCCGGCCGTGCAGGTGCAACCGCGCCGCTGGTTGGTGCGCGTTTCCGCGGTGCGCAGTTATTTCAACAACAGCGAAGTGAATCCGCACTTGGCGCTCCAACAAAGACTCATGGCGGAAGGTTTGTTAAACGAAATTAAGTTGGAACAGCGCTTTGAACCTTTCGAACCATTACAATTTAAAGGCAGACCAGCGTCTGAAATCTTGATTGAGGAACGGCGCTAAATGGCTCACGCCTACTTTTTGGATAGTAGTGCCCTGGTGAAACTTTATCTACGTGAACAAGGCAGCATATATGTTTCTACGCTTCCCCAAAGCGCAGAAGATCTGCTTTATGTCGCCCAGATTGCCGGGGTCGAGGTTGTCTCTGCGATTGCCCGTCAGGGGTTTGGTAAGTCTATCAGCAAACGTAAGGCACAAACTGCCATTACCCAATTTCGCCTGGATTTTACAGCCAAATTCATTGTCCTTTCCGTCAATAGCCCTTTAATCGAATCTGCTATGCAACTGGCTGAAACGCATGCTTTACGCGCTTATGATGCGGTTCAACTCGCCACAGTGTTAACCATTGCCAAATATGGTACGGGTTTGACCGTTACGTTTGTCTGCGCCGATGAGACGCTCAACAAGGTGGCGCGTAGTGAAGGTTTGGCCGTCGAAAATCCCAATCACCACAGTTAAACATTGGTCGCGTTGCACACTTGATTTCAGATGCGGAAAAGGCTGGATAGGCAGGACATCGAACGCATCATCACGCTCATGTAGACGAAATCAATTTCCCCCCAACTAGAGATTGTTCTTGTAGACGCTTTTTCAGCATTTTAACCTGAGTTGCCTCGTCGAAAGCGTAACCGTAGTCATCTTCAAGATAGACCCAGGGTTCGGCGTCAACGCCGAATTCCCAGGTTAAGGAAACAAACCAAATTTCGTTGATGCCGATACAGAAGATGGCAGGAGACCATCGCAAGCCAGTTACGGTCTTGGGTTGGCCACGCTCGTCATATTCTTCAAATACTGCGTTTTCCTCACGAATTTCAGGTGTGTAGTCAGCGGGCCAACCGAAAGCTGTGCCTTCCCAAGGCCGGCCTACAGCATGAAGTGCCTTGGCATATTGAAGAATATCATCAAGGGTAGGAATAGTAACAGGTATCGATAGTAATTGGCCGTTTTCAGTCGTGGGCAGAGATGTAGGCATAGATACTTGCAATGTTTTCATACTATTTTTGCCCTTTCAGCGTTCCAAATATCGATCAGCTTTTGAAGGTTTGCACCGATAATTGATTCAATCTCGTGTAATTCTGAATTGCGATAGTCTTGATTTCTTGCCAGACGGAAAGGGGACAACCAAAACTTGGCTGTTTTACCTTGCTTATCAACGTGAATATGAATCGGTTCATTTAAATCAAACATTACAAAATAAAATTTATAACCTTTTTCTCGATGTGCTGTTGGCATATAGTTCGTTTATCTATGTAGAAATTTCTTGATTCTTTAGGGGTAATTATACTCTATCTCATCTTGTTTTACGTAGTTCTCCCATTTAAGATTCTATGCCGCAGGGTTCATATGCGCTCAAAAATTCAAATTTGATTAGGAGCATCTAAAATCTATGCAAACACGCCAATGTGGTAATAGTGACCTGCATCTGTCCGTGATTGGGGTGGGCTGCTGGGCGTTTGGTGGTGATGAAGGCGATTATTGGGGCGCGCAGAATCAGAGCGATGTCAACGATCTGGTGCGCCGCGCGGTGGATCTGGGCATCAACTACTTTGATACCGCCGAGATCTACAACAATGGTCGCAGCGAGACCGCGCTGGGCATTGCCTTGCAGGGCGTGCCACGTGATCGGGTGATTATTGGCAGCAAGGTGACGCCAGCCCATTGTTATCACGACACCCTGATCGAAAGCTGCGAAGCCAGCTTGCGCCGGTTGGGCGTCGATACGATTGACCTCTACATGATCCACTGGCCGCTGCATCCGCACTCGATGCGCCACGTCACTACCGATGAAAAGATTATCAACAACCCGCCCGGCGTGGAAGAAGCCGCTACGGCATTGAGCAAGCTCCAGGCGCAGGGCAAGATTCGCCACATCGGCGTGAGCAACTTTGGCAAGCGCCGGCTGGATGAAATCTTGGCCACGGGGATCACGGTGGCGGCCAATCAACTGCACTACAACCTTGTTTCACGCGCGATCGAAGATGAGATCATGCCCGCGTGCCAGGCGCACGGGGTCGGCATTCTCGGCTACATGACGATCTTGCAGGGTATCTTGGCCGGCAAATACAAAACCCTGGATGAGATCCCAGCGCCACGCCGGCGGACCCGTCACTTTCGTGGTGACAGCACACCGCTCAGTCGTCACGGGGAAGCGGGCGCTGAATCCGAACTGCAAGCCGCGTTGGATCAGATCCGTGCGATTGCCGATGAGGTGCAAATGCCGATGGAACAGTTGGCGATCCGCTGGGCCTTTGCCAACCCGGCGCTTACCTGTGCCCTGGTCGGGGCGCGCAACGTGGCGCAAATCGAGGCCAATGCCGTTGCTGGCGCCGAGTCGCTCCCCGCCGAAGTTGTCGCGCGGCTGAACGCAGCTACCCAGCCGTTGAAAGAAAAATTGGGGCCCAGCCTCGATTATTACGAACATACGAGCCAGGATCGCACCCGCTAGAGAGCTATGCTCTACATTGTACGGTCGTTCAACTTACCTGGGGCCACAAGCTGCTAAACAAGTTGAACGACCGCGCAAACCGCTTCAATTAACTCCTGCCATCGAGAAATCACTGGAAACGGGATCTAAAATTTTGACAAATACCGCCTCAATGGGTTACTATCGCAAATGATGGTAACGGTACCATATCACGTATGGCATTGGCTACCCTAGACTCCCTTGTAAAAATTCAGTCCACCCGTCAATCTACAAAAGCGAAATATTTTGTGTACTTGTGCGCGCTGCGTAAGCAGTATCAATGAGACACCTAGATGATAGACGTATAGTTTCGCCATTATCGAACGCAAAGAAATAGCATGAGCCTGTTACGGGATAGTTTGCGTACTTTTTCTGCGGTTTTGTCTTAAATTGACAGACCAACGATTGCCGGTTATGATGTGTAATATCCCATCCAATTGTGTGAGCCGGAACAGCAGCAGTGCTCCCCACCGGCTCACCAATTCGGTTTACTCAGGCTTTGCTGCGTAGTTTGCACTATTTCCAGATCGACGCGCATAAATTCCTTGTTTAGGCACGGCGCGTTGTTCTGTTCTATTGCTTCAACTTACTATTTTCCCAAACAAAGGAGCGAAGTCTGTAACAAGCCGGAATGTCTCATCGCAGACTTTATGAACATTCTGCACGAACTGGACGAAGCCGCTCGTCTGGACGGTGCCTCTTCCTGGCGCATTCTGTCGGATATCATATTGCCGCTTTCCAAGCCCGCGATTGCTTCGGTAGTTATCTTTGCCTTTATCGGCAACTGGAACAATTTTCTACCGCCGCTGATCTACATTCGTTCGATGCCGCGTCAGGTCTTAGCCGTGGGCTTCAATATGTTCCGTGGTCAATTTGGCCAGGCTGATTACCATTATATGATGGCCGTCGCCGTCCTCGTCTTATTGCCGGTGCTGGTCGTCTTCTTTATTGGCCAACGCGTCTTCATCCAAGGTATTGCCACGAGCGGGCTGAAAGGCTGATTTGTGCGGCTGATTATGGGGAGGAGAAACGTAGTAGATTTACGCTGAAGTGGCAACCAACCAACATGGTAAATCAATGTCGCGTCGACGAATCACGAATCGATATCCGCCGTTCTAGTTTCATCAATTAGCCACTCCTCGTATTCATGCTCCAGCAGATCGGCCAGGGTTGCGTTATATGCTTACGCCCATATCATAATATCGGAACGAATGCAAGCTCCTTTTTCGTTGATCAATTAAGCGAGTGTTGTTCTACATCGCATTCTGGTATAATGCGTTGGTAGCTTTATACTGGGCCAAAGTTGGTCATGAAGAGTGCCGTCCGCGTGTAGAAAGATCGATGTAAAATGGCGTCAATTGCTACGCATGAGGCCTATATGCGCCGCTGTCTTGAACTTGCCCAAGCGGCAAAGGCGCGTGGCGATGTACCGGTCGGTTCATTAATCGTCAAAGAAAATGTCATCCTGGCCGAAGCCAGCGAACGGCTGCCGGCTTCGCTCGATATTGCTGGCCACGCCGAATTATTGGCCATTCGGCAGGCATGCACCGTGCTCAGTACCCTGGATTTGAGCGAGTGCACCCTCTACACTACGGCCGAACCATGTTGGATGTGTTCCTATCTCATCCGCGACGCCCATATTTCGTGGGTCGTCATCGGCACACCGACGCTTAGTGTCGGCGGTCTTAGCTCGAACTATCCAATCCTGCGTGATCCCACCCTCACCCATTGGCCCTCGCCCCCACAGATCATACGCGATGTCTTGCTGGCTGAATGCAGGGCCATGCGCGCTTTATAGCTTGCCCACTGTTGATTCATTTTCCACACCTATCTCAACCTAATCATGCTAAAAAACAATCAATCCATCCATAATGCCGCGTTACCGGCGGCCAAAGTCAACTTGCCCTGGATCGGCTGGGCGCTAGGGTTGGCGGCAACGCTCGGTTTCAGCATTGCCACGCCCCTCAGCCGCTATGCGATTGTGGGCGGGATGAGCCCCACCACGCTGCTGCTGGCGCGCTTGCTGCTCTCGATGGTCTTCTTGGGTGCTTATGTCATGCTCACGAAGCCGGGTCAGCTCAAATTAGACCGCCGGGGCTTGCTGGCCGTAGTCGGCATGGGTCTCCTCAACGGTGTCAGCACACTCACTTTTTATGAATCGCTGCGTTTTCTGGATGCATCGCTGGCGATCATGCTTTTTGCCGCCAACCCCGTTGTGGTGCTGGCGTTGTTGGCCCTGCGCGGCGAAAAATTCACCTATCGCCAGACTGTGCGCGTGGGGCTGGCGCTGGGCGGCATCTACTTGTTGACCGGGCCGGGCGGTGCGGCGAGCTGGATCGGTGTGCTGCTCGTCGCCGCCACGATTGTTTTGTTCTCGATCCAGATGGTGGGTGTGCAGTGGTATTTGCAAGCCTATGATACGACGGTGGTTACCTTTTATATTGCGGCTGTCGCCACATTGGTCACCGCGGCTTGGTGGTGGTTGCTTGGCGAAGGTTGGCCTGGATTCAGCGCGCAGGCGTGGCTGAGCATTGCCCTGCTGGCCATCGTCAGCACATTTATTGCCCGGCTCTGTTTCTATGACGCCATCCAACGCCTGGGCAGTGGGCAAATGGCGCTGCTAATGCCCACCGAAACCCTGTTGGCCGTAATCTGGTCATTGCTCTTTTTGGGCGAACGGCTTACGTTGCTGCAATGGCTGGGCGCCGGCTTGATCTTAACCAGCGCCCTGTTGGCGATCCAGCGCCTGGGGCGTGTGCGCTGGCCGGCCCGCTGGCGTGCGTGGATGTTGAAAGATTGATGTGAAGAATAATACCCTTCGTGGAGATTGGAGATTAGAGATTGGGTCACCCAATCTCTAATCTCCAATCTCCACTAGCAACTGATTTCTCGGAGCAAAGTATGGCTGAATTAGCTGTCAACGACAAGGCCACAACCGATAACGCGCGCTGGAACTTTGGCGTCAGTCTGTGGGACGTTACCTTTATCATGCTCGGGATTAGCCTGGTCTCACGCGAGACGGTGATGCCCGTGTTGGTCGCCCAATTAACCAGTTCAAAGCTGGCGATTGGTCTGATCCCGGCTATCTTTAGCCTGGGTGGCTATCTGCCGCAGTTGCTCTTTGCCAATTTTACCGAACGGTTGCCCTATAAAAAACCGTTTACAATGTGGGTGGGTGGTCTCGGCGAACGCGGTCCCTACCTGTTGATGGCGCTAACGATTTGGTGGTTGGCGGGTTCTGCCCCGGCGTTAGCCCTGGTTCTCTTCTTCTGCTGTCTGGCGGCGACGGCCACCGCGTTGGGCGCGGCAACGCCCGCCTGGTTTGATATGATCGCCAAAGTGATCCCTGTGCAGCGGCGCGGCCTTTATGCCGGGCTGGGGCATGGCTTGGGCGCGCTCATGGGTGTGGTTGGCGCCTATTTTGTCGGGCGTATTCTCGCTACTGTTGCCTTTCCCAACAACTTTGCCCTGCTCTTTGGCCTGGCCTTTGCGATCATGGCGATCTCCTGGCTGGGGCTGGCGCTGACCCGCGAACCACCGAGCGCGATGATCAAAGAACAAATGCCCCTGACTCGCTATCTGCGCCAATTGCCAGCCATTTTGCGCCGCGATCGCAATTATCAGCGCTTTTTAATCTGCCGCACGATCATCCAGATGGGCACGATGGCTGGTGGCTTCTTTATGGTCTATGGCATCGAACGCTTTCAGATTGACGGCGCTGGCGTCGGGCTGCTCACCGCGGTACTGGTGGCTGGCCAGGCCGTGATGGGACTGATCTGGGGCGTGCTGGCTGATCGTTTTGGCCACAAACGGGTCTTGGCAACGGCGGCTTTTGCCCTGGCATTGGCGGCGCTCGCCGCTTGGATGGCAGATTCGCAAACCTGGTTGGTGGTTACCTTTGCGCTACTTGGCGCCTACATGGCCGCCGACACTGCTTCGGGGTTGAACATTATTCTGGAATTTTGCGCGCCGGAAGATCGCCCCACCTATATCGGCCTGACGAATACGCTGCTGGCGCCTGTGCTCACGTTAGCGCCGCTACTGGGTGGCTGGCTGGCCATGACCGTCGGCTATCCCGGTCTCTTTATGACGGCATTGCTCTTTGCCAGCTTGGGTGGTCTGTTGATGGCGTTCTGGGTCCGCGAACCCCGTTTTAATGGCTGAATAAAAAATAAGAAAATCCAACGCAAAGACGCAAAGGGGCAAAGGCACAGAGAAAAGCTTTGCGTCTTTGCCCCTTTGCGTCTTTGCGTTGAGTTATTGCCTGAGCTTGACCAGTGAGGAATACGAATTGATGTCAGAAACGATCACAACTGAAACACCGCTTGAACAAACTAATCAACCCAACCCCCACCAGCATTGGCGCTGGAATTTTGCCGTTAATGTGTGGGACGAAATTTTTGTCCTGTTGGGCGTTAGCCTGGTCTCGCGCGAGACGGTGCTGCCGGTGTTGGTCGCCCAACTGACCGACTCGAAACTGGCGATTGGTCTAATTCCTGCTATCTTCAGTTTGGGCGTCTATTTGCCCCAGTTGCTAGTCGCCAATTTTTCCGAACGGATGCGTTACAAGAAACCCTACATTATGCTGGTGAGCGGTCCTGGTGAGCGTGGGGCCTACTTGCTGATGGGGCTGGTGATTTGGTGGCTGGCCGAACGGTCGCCCAACGTCGCCTTGGTGCTCTTTTTCATCCTAGTGGCGATTTCCGCCCTGTGCATTGGCGTGGCGATGCCGGCCTGGTACGACATGATCGCCAAAGTGATCCCGACCCACCGGCGCGGGCTTTTTTCTGGCACAGGGCATAGCCTGGGCGCGCTGGCTAGTGTGGTTGGGGCTCTTTTTGTGGGGTCGATTCTGCAACGCTTTGCTTATCCCAACAACTTTGTCGTGCTCTTTGCGGCGGCCTTTACTTCGATGTCGATTTCCTGGATCGGGCTGTCGCTGACGCGTGAGCCACCCAGCACCACCGTCAAGGCGCACATGCCGCTGACGCGCTACTTGCGCCAACTGCCCACCATCCTGCGCAAAGACAGCAATTATTTGCGCTATCTGCTCAGCCGCACGACGATCCAACTGGGCACGATGGCGAGTGGGTTTTATGTCATCTATGGCATTGAGCGTTTTCAGATCGACGGCGCGGGTGTCGGTTTGCTCACCGCGGTGCTGGTGGGCAGCGCCGCAGTTGTCAATGTGCTGTGGGGCATCGTGGGGGATCGACGGGGCCACAAGATGGTGTTGGCGTGTGCAGCCTTTGCGCTGGCGTTGGCCGCGTTGGTGGCGTGGGTTTCTGCTTCCCAAATCTGGTTGGCCGTTACGTTTGTTTTGCTCGGTGTCTATCGGGCGGGGGATGGCGTTTCGTCGCTCAACATTATTTTGGAATTTTGTGCCCCGGAAGATCGCCCCACCTATATCGGTCTGACCAATACGCTGCTAGCCCCCGTGTTGACGCTGGCACCGCTGCTGGGTGGTTGGCTGGCGATGACCTTTGGCTACAATGGTCTATTTATCGTCGCGTTGGCTTGTGCCACGCTGGGCGGCTGCTTGATGGCCTTTTGGGTGCGCGAGCCGCGCGTGAAGTCTTGACGTATTGGTACGGAGATTGGAGAGTAGGCGAGTCATATTCAATCTCTACTCTCCAATCTCTAATTAGCGTACGACGAGCGGGAGGAAGAGCTGGACGGTGAGTGCCTCCTCGTCATCAGTCTCGTTGCCGTCGAGTTCGTCCGGGGTGTCGGCATCATCACCGGGATAGACAAGGGTGTCGTCGGTGGCGGCTTCTGCCGCCGTGGCGGCAACGGGTAACGGCACAACCCCGATCAAG
>Ga0209490_10006106_pt1 | contig 10915 bp, 12 predicted proteins | sample MAT06_FD_187209 | JGI IMG/M metagenome (GOLD analysis project Ga0209490, IMG submission 187209) | Freshwater microbial communities from Lake Fryxell liftoff mats and glacier meltwater in Antarctica - MAT-06 (SPAdes) (version 2) | ecosystem: Environmental > Aquatic > Freshwater > Ice > Liftoff...
CCCGTGTCCCCCTAGTTTTCTGTGCTCAGGTTTTGAACTTGACCCTATCGTCCAGCGGTTAGGACACCGCCCTTTCACGGCGGTGACACGGGTTCGAATCCCGTTAGGGTCGCCATTTTGTTGGCAGTAAAAATGGCCTCTGCTCCCTCATGAATACGGGCTCTGCGGGCTTTTTCACCTAAAAACGCCAAAGTGCCGTCAAAGGCAGTTTTGGCGGAAACTTTGTTACCTTTTGTTACCTATTTTCTGCCGGAATGGAGGGTGCCTCCTCTGAGATCTCTCACCCATCGACACGACGGCAGAAGTTCAATGGCACGTTGAGTGCCACCCGAGATGATGAAAAATATCGCCACGCCAACGATCTGTGCGGGGACTACGTGCTCAAAACCGATGTGCCCATCATCACACACTTCGATAATCTCCACTTCCGCTTCGCGACGCAGAAACTTCCGGTGAATGCATGCGGACGCCTCGCGAAGCTGCGCCTGCGTTTCAGCAAGTTGAAGCTCACAAGCCCGCATGCGCGCCGCCTGCTGGCAACCATGGATTTTGTGCTGGCCTATGAAGCCACCAAAACCCAATTGCAACCACGCGGCGAACTTGCCCGTCGGCAGGCCGCGCTCCTGCAAATGAAAAATTTCGGTTTGGAGCCCGATCCCAAGTTGCTTGCGGTTTATCGCCGGAAGGTGAAAGCCGTGGAGGCCCTTTGGCCGAAGGTTTTCGCCGCCCAGAAAGCGCGGTTGGACACTGCTGGCGATTTCGGCAACCTCGCCAACATCAACCTTAGAGCATGGCAGGCGTGGATCAAATTCAAGAACGCCATTTAACCAACGTTTCCCATGCAGAACCAAATTAAAGAAACTCTCATCGTTCACCACAGCCACGTGGACATTGGCTACACCCACCCGTAGCCGAGCAGTGGGGAAAACTATCCGGCGAGGTTCGAAAAAATCATCGAAAGCTTCACCATTTCGGTGGACTTTCTGGTCGAGAAATCGCCGTTGGAGGGTGGCACCCTCCAAATCGAGGACATCACAGCCGAAATCATGCCCGGCGTGGATCGCGCGCTTGCAACAGCGCGCCGAATGCTCGTGACGGGCACCGACCTACATGGTGCAGAACAAAAGCTCACCGCGCGGATCTGCGAGATCGGCCCGTTCCTCGCCCTCAAGCTCCGTGCCTTTCTCCGAAGCCAGCAGCCCAAAGATGCCTTCGATATCCTCTATTCCGTCCTCCACTACGACGGGGGAACAGGAGCCGCCATCGCGTCGTTTACCGAGGAGCTTCAACAAGGGAACACCGCTTCACCCGAAGCCCTTCGCGCCCTTCAAGAGCTTTTTGCCAACGAGAATTCTCCCGGTTCCGCGAAAGCGAATCATTTTGTGCTCGTCGGAGCCGGCTCCTATGAATCGGCGGATGTCAAATACCGCCGGGCAAGCATCCGGCAGGATATGGTGGACGTGGCCAAGAAGCTTCTTGAACGATGACGCCGATCATCCACTGAAATGAGTTCCAAGAACCGGTGAAATTCCAGTTTGAGGTTCTCATCACCCGCAACCCCGACATGCTCGGCAACGGGCGTCTCCCGCTCGTCGTGCAGGACTTCAAATACTCGGAGACACCCCTTTGACGTTTGTGGTTGAATCCACAGCTAGCACCTCGAAAGCGGTCTCAAGCAACGCTGGCTGTTCTTGCAAGAGTGTGACTGTCTTCATGAGACTTTTTTCCGCAGTTGTGTTGTAACCGACGCGAATCCGCTGAAGAGTTTCTTCCTGAATCGGACCAAAAGTCCGCGAAGCCATAAGGAGGTCGATCACGTCACGGAAATGGTAAGCCGAATCAAGCCCACGCTCGGCATTAGACATCAACTTTGTTGCCATCGAGTCCTGCGGATTCAGGCACGGCACGTCGCAGACTTCGGTTTCGGACGGCAGCAAGCCGTTCAGATGGCCTTCCGTTAGAATCTCAAATTTGAGAGGCCTGCTGCCATCTTCGAGATCGATTGAAGCGCGCATCTCGCTTCGGCTCTGAATCAACTCGCGGGAAAGCTTTGTGCCTTCACGAAAAAGAAAGGTGTTTCCCTCATCGAAAATCCCCCGCCGAATTCTGCCGTAGTCGTGGATCGCTCCACACAGGAAATCAATACTGACCGACTCGCGATATTCGCCGAGTTGCAACACGAGCGCCGTGCCGCCAGCCAGTTCACAAGTTTTTTCTCGTTCGGCAGCATCGCCGCCTGATTCACGAAACGCCAATTATCCTCGTAGAGACGCAAGGCCTCACCAGAAGCAATCGATGTCCGGTGAATGTTCCAGCACAACGCCGCAAGCTCCGGGAAGCGAGCCCAAGGTATCTGGCGTGCTTTTGTCGTCTCAGCCATCCTTGGAATCTGCCTGTCGCGCGGCGGAATTTCCAGAGAAGATTCACCCTAGCGGGCGAGCTGCCTCTCAAAATGGCGCGCAGAAAGCCAACGTCGAGATGCGAATCCATAGCCAATATCCTGAATGCCAGACTCGTCGATCTTCTCTTTTACGGATCGCGGATAAGCCCTCCGATTCCGGCATCTCATGAAACGCCTCTACCTCGAAGAGCCCGCCCGGAAAAAAGCCACCGCTCTCTACAAAGCCCGAAATCCCAAGTTCAAGGAAAAGCAAATCCACCAAAAAGCCGAAGTCACCAAGATCGACATCCTAGACACCCGCAAGATCAACGACGGAGCCGGAAAATCCTACGAAGCGGTGAGCGTCCGAGCCGAAGGCAACCTCGTCCGCACCGGCACAATTAAGGGATTGGAATTCCGCGAACCGGTCAAATTCCACACGGAATTCCTCTTCATCCGTAACCCCGACCTCCTTGGCAACGGACGCCTCCCGCTCGTCGTGCAGGATTTCACTTACACGGAGAAGCTGTCGTGAGGGTCACTTTGTGGACGACGCATCGAAAGTGTCCCTGCCTTCCGACACACTTGCAAAAAAGGCCCATTGATTCGCTGAAATGGCCAACCGGCTTGATTTTACCCATAAATATGGTTAAATACTTTTATGAAAACCACTCTCGAAATACCTGATGACCTCTTTCGCACCGTCAAAGCCACCGCTGCCAGCCAGGGGATCCTCATGAAACAGTTCATCACTGCCGCGCTTGAGGAAAAACTGGCTGCCGGCACCCTCGCGCAAGACGACAAACCTTGGATGAAGTTTGCGGGTTGCATGGCTCAAGACCCAGAGATGAAAGCCGAACTCATTCGCATCGAAAAAATCATCGAAGATGAGTTTGGACAGGTGGACGAGGACGACTGGAAATGATCCTCGATACCAACGCCCTCTCTGCTTGGTGGAAAAGTGATCCGGAAATTCTCGGTGTCTTACGTGGTCTGCCCCGCATCTGCGTTCCCGTTCCTGCCCTGGCCGAGTTTCGCTTTGGCGTGCTGCAATCCACCAAACGCGAGGCCATGCAAATGTTGGTGAGCAAAGCACTGACCTCCACCCAGATTTTGACCATCGATGACGGCACCACCCACCACTACGCCAATCTCCGGTTGGAACTCAAAAAAAGCGGTACCCCGATCCCCATGAACGACCTCTGGATCGCCGCCATCGCCCGGCAGCACCGCCTCCCCATCCTCTCCCGCGACATCCATTTCGATCTTGTCGAAAACCTCAAACGCATTTCTTGGTAAATTACAGCATGTCCCCATGAAATCCGCCCTCCCCAGTTTCCAAACGCTCCCGCTCAAGGAGGCCTCCCGCGAGCTTCTCGCTGAGCTCGGCTACAAGAGCGACAAGTTCATCGTCGGTGCAGGCTCCGCACCGCAGGACTTTCTCGATGACTTTGCGTCCGGTCACGCCTTCGACCAGATCAAAGCCCTCTTAGCCGAATGGAAGTCCGCCGATCTCCTCTTCCAACTCACCGACCAAGAACTCAGCCGCGAATCCAGCCTCTTCACCGACGACTCCGTCCACCGCGGCCTGCTCAGATCCTACGTCTTCATCGCCATCGAACTGACGGGCGGCGACAACGCCCGTGGCAAGTAGGAATGCGCTTGAGCATTCCCCTGCATGAGGGATTTTCCATGACCGTCAGCGGGGGGGGATTAAAAGTGGGTGACGTGGGATTAAAAAGTGTGCAGTGCTGGCTGGACAGGAGCGTGGGCATCTTGCCCGCTTCTCATGTGGGCGAGACGCCCAATACTGTTTACTTAGCATTTTTTTGGATAAAAGCCAACGCTGTGCGTTTTTTTGCAATCGCCTTGTGGCTGGCCTTGCGCACTGGAAATGAGGGTCTCGGTTTTTTTCGTATCGTCCGCTCCTTACTCATTTCGCGACTGCTCACTGTTTTCGCTTCGCCAACGCGGCTGATCGCGTTTGCCTGCACTGCATTGCGGACCCTCTTGGAGGTTTCCAGCGTTGGGCATCCCTGGGCTGACTTGATGATTTCAATACTGCGATCATAACTCAACACCCGTTGCTTGCGTGGATCATCTGCCTTGGCTCCAGAAGGCCGCTATTCGGCAAGCCAAGAACCGTCGGGTAAATTCTCCACCCATCCGAGGGAAAGACCTGTTTTGGCCCGCCAGAGCAAACTCGCTCCCGTGGCTGCCGCTTGCTGCGACAGGTCTTAACCGGGAAAAAGCCGGTCAACCAGACACAGCATTCCCGCTCCCAGCTTATCGAGAACCTTCGCGGCAAGAGTCGTTTCCCCGCCGTGGTAGCCGCCCAGTTCTGCTGCGAAAACCATGTATGTGCCGACTTCCGCCAACGCCACAAATCGAGCCAGCGGCCAAACTCCCTCACCATGCTGGTTAGAGGGAGATCCCAATGCTTTTTTATTACTGGCGGTGCTCTGCACGGCAATCGTGCTCCCATCGATAGCCACCTAATGGAACCCTTTCCAATAGCTGCCCCCCAGGGATTTGTCATTCAGGGGATGGGCGTGCAATTCATGAATCCGGCGCAGCGGTTCAGCCCCAAGTCGTGTTCTCGCTCGAATCAGTGCCAGTGCGCCTTCTTGAGCCGCACAATGCGGCAGACCACCTCCTCGGCAAGCTCCATGGAGTGCCCCTCCGGCTTGCGGCTTTCTTCCTCCATCCCTGCCAATCCTCCGGCCTCAAAGCGCTCCCGCCATTTGTAGCCCGTCTTGCGGCTGATCCCGTATTCCCGGCACAGCCCCGGGAAACTCCCGGTGCTCACCGCTTTCATTAGATTCGTTGGCCCATTTTTCGGGTGTCTTTCCAAGGCATCTGCCATCTTTCTCAAGCGGCTTCTGCGGTTGAAAGTGTTACCCATGTATTGAACCTGCACCGCGGATGCGCTATTCCTTTATTGCTGCCGATGAATATTCCTATTCCGCGATCCACCGATGCAACTGCCCGTCATGGAGCAGAGTTCGAACTCCGGCAACCCTGGCAAGACAGGCCGTCCGCCGCGCTTCGCCCGACGAATGTGCGCTTGGCTTGGACACCCGAAGCCCTGCTCGTCGATGCCGAGCTTACTGACGATGACGTCACCACGCAGGCGACGGCGGACAATCAGAGAATGTGGGCGCTTGGTGATGTTTTTGAGGCATTCATGCAGATCGAGGGACACTGGGATTATGTCGAGCTCCATGTCACGCCCAACAACATGCGAATGCACCTGCGCCTGCCGGGGGTCCGAGGAAAAGCCTCTGACGCCGCCGCGCCGTTGTCTTTTGCTGAATTGCTGGTGCATCCGGTGGGCTTCGAAAGCACTGCCGCACCCGTGCCCAATGGATGGGGCGTGACAATGTCCATTCCGGCCTCGGCCTTTCGCGTGACCAGTTTCGACCTTGGCATCGGCCTGAATGTGAGCTTCTGCCGCTATGATGCGTCAGCGGTTGGCGACCCCGTTCTTTCGACAACCGCCAACCATCCGGTCATCGACTTCCACCGTCCGCACGAGTGGACGGCGGTGACGCTCGTTGCTCAAGCCATTTCGCGCTCGGACTGACAAGCATACCGTCCGGAATGTCCGCCGCGAGGCTACTGCGAGGTCGGGAGTTTCGGCAGGCCGGCGATGCGTTCGCCGGGCCAGATGTTTTTTTTCGTGAACCAGCCTTCGGGCATTTCGAGGGCGTAGGCGATGCGGGGGAAGTTGCTGCGGACAGGTTTCTCGTTGAAGGGTTTAAGCTCGTGGATCTCGGCAATAGTGCCGTTTGGTTCGATGTAGGCAATGGCGAGCGGGATGCGGGTGTTTTTCATCCAAAAGGCAGTGGGGCCTGTGGAGGGCATGACAAAAAGCATGCCTCGGTTGTCGCCGAGAGACTCGCGAAACATGAGGCCGGCTTCGCGCTCGTGATCCTCATCGGCGATCTCCGCTGTCACTGTCTGGGAGCCGATCCGAAGGGTGGTCGTGGGCAGAGTCGGCTGGGCTGAGGTTTGTGCAAAAGCGGTGTTGGAACAAAGCGCGGCGGCGAGGGCAAGAAGAAAAAGTTTCATCAGAAAAACAAATTTAGTCGAATCTGTTGACAGATGCGACCGGGATTTTGCAACCTCTTGACTGCTGTTGATCCATGTTTACAAATTTGCCTTACGTCATATTTTTTGTCGGTTGCGGATGCCGACGCGAAAATTCCGGCACTCCCGTGCCGATCTCGCGCGTAACTCCAGCGCACTGAACATCGAGCGCACGAATTAAGGCATGGCAAATTTTTTTCCGAAATGGTCGAATTGGCTCCCACTCAAGATTGTGGTGTGTCTCGGCGTGATCGGGACCACTTTGGTGATGGGGGTGACGTATTATTTTACTCCGAAATACACGCGCGTGGGCTACATGCCGACGCAACCGGTTCCGTTCTCGCATGTAATTCACGTCGATCAACTGGGGATGGATTGCCGATATTGCCACAGTTTCGTTGAGGTCGCTTCGCACTCAAACGTCCCGACGACGCAGACGTGTATGGCGTGTCACACGCAGATCAAGGCGCAAAGTCCGAAGCTGGAAATCGTGCGCGAAGCGTGGAAGACCGGAAAGCCAGTGGACTGGGTGCGCATTCACAAAGCGCCGGATTACGCGTATTTTAATCACGCTGTGCACGTCAACCGCGGCGTGAGCTGCTATAGTTGTCACGGGGCGGTGAATGAGATGAAAGTGGTTTACCAGCACGAGCCGCAGAGCATGTCGTGGTGTCTGGACTGCCACCGTGCACCGGAGAATTACCTGCGTCCGCCGTCGGAGATCTACAACATGAATTGGAAGCCGCCCGAGGGTGAGAGTCAGCGTGAGATTGGTCTGAAATTTAAAGAAGAGTGGGAAGTGAATCCTCCCGTTTCGTGCGGAGGATGCCATCGATGAAAAAGAATTTGAATCACCCGCCGCGCGACGAGAATCCCGGTGTCTGGAGAAGCCTTGGCGAGTTGGAGAACGATCCGCGCTTTGTCGAGCGGCTCCAGCAGGAATTTCCGCGCGGGGCGGATGTTTACGAAGACAGCGGGCTGTCGAAGCGGGATTTCATGAAGCTCATGGGTGCCTCAATGGCACTGGCGGGCGTGGGGTTGACGGGTTGCCGACGGCCGGAGTCGCACTTGGTGGCGTTCAACAAGGGAGTGGAGTGGACGATTCCCGGGAAGTTTCTTTATTACGCGACCTCGATGCCGACGCGCTTCGGGGCGGTGCCGTTAGTGGCATCGACGAGTGATGGGCGCCCGACAAAATTGGAGGGTAATCCGCTTCATCCGGCCACTAACGGCGGAACGGACAGCTTCGCGCAGGCGGCGATTTTGGATCTTTACGATCCGCATCGCTCGCGCAAAATCAAGGACGGTGGCAAGGCCGTGGAAGTGGCCGAGCTGGATGCTTTTTTGCAGCAGGTGAACCAGGGCGGTGGTCGCGGGGTTGCGTTTCTTGCTGAGAGGAAAAACTCGCCGACGCGAGATCGGATGCGTGCAGAGCTCGAGCGCAATTTTCCGGGTCTGCTGTGGGCGGAATACGAGCCGCTGGGCGATGACGAGGCCGTCGCGGCGACGGAGGCCGCGTTTGGTCAAGGTGTGCGGCTGATGCCGAAGTTTGATCGCGCAGACGTGATTCTTGCGCTCGATAGCGATTTTTTGAATCCTTCAGAGAGCGGCGTCGGCTATTCGGCGGGCTTCGCGGCCCGGCGCAACCCGGATCAAAAAGGCGCGCCGATGAATCGCCTCTATGTGGTTGAAAATCACTTCACCGTCACCGGCGGAATGTCCGATCACCGGCTCCGCTGTAAGGCGACCGAGATCGGCGATTTTGCGCGCCGTCTGGCCGAAGTGGTCGCCGTGAAAACCGGAGACAGCGATCTCGCATCTTTGCTCGGGGCCTATCCAGAATCCGAAGCCCAGATTGATGACGCATGGGTGACGGAATGCGCAAACGACCTTGCTGCAAATTCCGGACGTTCCCTCGTGTTGACCGGCCCAACGACGTCCGCGCCCACACAGGTTCTCGTTCACGGCATCAACAAAGCACTCGGCAACCTCGGCGCGACCCTGATCGGCCTGACGTCAAAAGCTCCCGCAGCAGCAACGATTGTTGACCTTGCCAACGCGATCACGGCGGGCGCGGTCAAGACGCTTTTTGTGCTCGGCGGCAACCCGGCGTATAACGCGCCAGCGGATTTGGATTTCACTTCACTCCTCAAAAAAGTGACCGACGTCGTTAGGCTCGGCATTTTTGAGGACGAGACATCCAAAGCCTCGCGCTGGCACGTGCCTGGCTCACATTTTCTCGAATCCTGGAGCGACGTGCGCACGTCGGATGGGACTTATACGGCGGTTCAGCCAATGATTTTGCCTCTCTGGGGTGGCTTCTCCGACCTCGACATCCTCTCCAAGCTTCTCGGTGGAGCGTCGGTGGACGGGCCTGAACTCGTGCGGGCCACATTTAACTCACTGGCGACAAGCGATGCCGTCAACCAGGCTGGCAGCGTGGACATGCTTTGGAACAATTTTCTCCGCATCGGTTTCCTGCCCGGCTCGCAATTCGCGACGACCGCTCTCGCATTCACGGTAGCCCCCGCCGCCACGCTGGCGGCGAAAGCCGTGTCCGCTGCCCGCGAAGGACTCGAACTCGTATTTTTGCAGAGCGGGAGCGTGGACGATGGACGTTACGCCAACAATTCCTGGCTTCTGGAGACGCCCGATTTCGTTACGAAAGTGACATGGGACAATGTGGTGCTTGTGAGCCCGGCGACGGCGCACAAGCTCGGGATCAAGCTCAATAACGTCGATTTGTTCGGGGTCGTCGCAGAAAAAATCGGCAATGAAATCGATTACGATCTCGTGGCCGACATCGTTGAGTTGAGCGATGGCAAAACGACCATCGAAGCCGCCGCCATTGTTGCTCCGGGCCATGCCGACGACTCGCTTTCGATTGCGTTGGGTTACGGACGCAAGGATGTCTCCGCTCTGATGCAAAATGTGGGCTTTAATGCCTACCCGCTTCGGACGACGGCAGCGATGCGCGCCGCGACCGGGATCTCGTGCAAAGTCACGGATCGCAATTATCCGATTGCTCAGACTCAAGAGCACAAAAACATGGAGGGCCGCGACCTGGTTCGCGAGGCTCCCCTCGAGTATTATGAGAAGTCCCCTGCTTTTGCGCAGACGATGGGAATGGACGGTCACATTCCGCCTAATATTTCGCTCTTCACCCACCCCGCGCTGACTTCCCAAGAGCAGTGGGGAATGACTGTCGATCTCAACACCTGCACAGGCTGCAACGCCTGCGTCGTCGCATGCCAGGCGGAGAACAATGTTCCGGTCGTCGGAAAAGACCAAGTCCGCAGAAACCGCGACATGGCCTGGATCCGCATGGATCGCTATTTCGCAGGCGGCAAAGAAGACCCCGAGATGCTTTCACAGGCGATTATGTGTCAGCATTGCGAGAACGCGCCATGCGAAACCGTCTGCCCGGTCAATGCCACGGTGCACAGTGAAGACGGGCTTAACCTAATGGCCTACAATCGTTGTATCGGCACGCGTTACTGTGCGAACAACTGTCCGTGGAAAGTGCGGCGTTTCAATTATTTCGACTACAACCAGCGTCCGATCGACAAGCTTTATTGGGGTCCGCTCGCCAAAAAAGGCATGGCCGACACGCTCAAAATGGCAAAGAACCCCAACGTCACAGTGCGCATGCGCGGCGTGATGGAGAAATGCACGTTTTGCATCCAACGCATTGAGGAAGCCAAAATCGCACGCCTCGTCGAGGCTGGCCCTTCGCCAAAAAGCGAAACACCGATCAGCGTCTTTAAGGTCGCCTGTCAGCAAGCCTGCCCTCAGGAAGCCATTGTCTTCGGCGACATCGCCGATCCCGGCAGCCGCGTTGCCCAACTCCGCAAGTCGGAGCGCGGCTACACGATGTTCAAATACGTCAACGCCTCGCCACGCGTCACTTACCTTGCCCGCATTAAAAACCCGAATCCGAAAATGCCTGGAGCTGAAAAAGTCGGCACGGTCGCAAACAAGCTCGGTCACCATGGCGATGCCCACGGAGCGGGTCATGGCGTCCCCTACGCTGAGACCCCGGACAAAGATCACGGGTTACCTCCAAAGGCGCAGACAGCTCCCACCAAAGCCCACGGCCACTAATTTTCCAACCCTTTCCCACTAATCATGTCCCAAGCGACCGCCACGATTGATCCCGAGAAGCTCTCCGACGAGGAGAAGCAAATCGTGCGCCCTCCTCTCGTCCTCAACGAACGGACGATGGGCTGGATCAGCAGCTACATCAGTTCGATCATCGAGGCCAAGACTCCGCTGTGGTGGTATATCTCGATGGGAGTGACAGTGCCACTCACGCTCCTTTGCTTTTTTTGTCTCGCGTATCTGATTACGACTGGCGTCGGCGTGTGGGGCAACAACCATCCCGTTGGCTGGGCGTGGGACATCACAAACTTCGTGTTCTGGATCGGTATCGGGCACGCTGGC
>Ga0209490_10006107_pt1 | contig 10914 bp, 8 predicted proteins | sample MAT06_FD_187209 | JGI IMG/M metagenome (GOLD analysis project Ga0209490, IMG submission 187209) | Freshwater microbial communities from Lake Fryxell liftoff mats and glacier meltwater in Antarctica - MAT-06 (SPAdes) (version 2) | ecosystem: Environmental > Aquatic > Freshwater > Ice > Liftoff...
TACGCCAATCGCGACCTTCGCACGGGCACGCTCCGCGCCATACTCCGAGATTTGCAGATCACCAAAGCCGAGTTCGACCAAGCCTGAGCAAACGGCAGGCTTGGCCGGAACTCACGCCCCTACTCCCATTGCGCCCGCCGCGGGTGTGCCCAAAGTTTGGGGCAGGGGGCAGTTGTCGATCGTAAAAATCGCCGCCCAATCCGGGCAACAGTGCACCAAACGACCAGCAACAGGCCCCGCTGCAGCCAATCGTGGACTGGCGGCAAAACAGTGAACCGCCCAAATCCGTGGTCACACCCCCCCGCCGCAAGAGAGCCCCCCCGCCGTCAAACTCGAATACAGTTCCCCAATGTCTGAACCAAGCAAGCATGAACGGGTCACGGCGCAGGTGCTCATCGTTGAAGACGAGCACGAGCACGCCGAAGTCATGGCCGAGGCCCTCCGCAAGCCCGGCCACGTCTGCACCATCGTCAACACCGTCGATTCCGCCCTCGACGAGTTGCGCCACGGCAGCTTCGATATTGTCGTCTCCGACCTGCGCATGCCCGAGAGCGGCGGCCGCAACGGCGTAACCATCGACGGCGGCGATGCCGGCATGATCGTCCTCCGCACCGCCGCCAAGCTCCAGCCCGAGGCCGCCACCATCATGGTCACGGCACACGGCGATGTCCCCACCACCCGCCAGGCCTTCAAAGAAGGCGTCTTCGACTTCATCGAAAAGCCCATCGATCTCGAAATCTTCCGCGCCCTCGTCAACCGCGCCGCCGAGCAGGTCCTGCTCCGCCACGAGGCCACTCGCGAGGGCGTCCCTGAACTCGCTCAGCACGCCGGCTTCGAAGGCATCATCGCCGCCAGCGAGCCCATGCGCAAGATCTTCAAAACCGTCAAGTCCGTCGCCGCCAGCACACTCCCCGTGCTCATCACCGGCGAGAGTGGCACCGGCAAAGAACTCATCGCCCAGGCCGTCCACAACAACTCCCCCCGCAAGCCCAAGCGCTTCGTCGCCCTCAACTGCGCTGCCGAAACCGAAAGCCTCCTCGAAAGCCAGCTCTTCGGCCACATCCGCGGCGCCTTCACCGGCGCCGAGAAAGACCGCGAAGGCGTCTTCGAATACGCCAGCGGCGGCACCCTCTTCCTCGACGAAATTGGCGACATGCCCCTCAAAATGCAGGCCAAACTCCTCCGCGTCCTCGAAAAAGGCGAGGTCGTCCGCGTCGGCTCCAACGACGTCCGCAAGGTCGATGTCCGCCTCGTCAGCGCCACCAACAAAGACCTCCCCACCATGATCGCCCGCGCCGAGTTCCGCGAAGACCTCTACTTCCGCATCAAAGGTGCGCAGGTCCACCTGCCCCCGCTCCGCGAGCGCCGCGAAGACATCCCCCGCATCATCCATCACGCCATCGCCAAGGCCGCCAAGTCAATGCCCTGGCCTCATAGCGCCGTCCCCGCCATCAGCGATGCCGCCCTCATGCGACTCACCAGCTTCGCCTGGCCCGGCAACGTCCGCCAACTCCTCAATACCGTCCAGATCATCATGGTGAGCGCCCTCCCCGAGGCCGACCAGCGCTCGGGCGCCGCCCTCCTCGACGTGCAGCACATCCCAGACGAAATCCGCTCCAGCGACCCCACCGAATCGGCCGCCGCCGGCAACGCCGCAAGCGATGCCAACTCCTCGCTCGCCTCCCTCGCCGGCACCTCCCTCGCCGTCATCGAAAAACGCGCTATCCGCGAAACCCTCCGCCTCACCGCCGGCAACCGCGAGCACGCCGCCAAGCTCTTGGGCATCGGCGAACGCACCCTCTACCGCAAACTCAACGAATACGGCCTCAGATAGCCGCCCCGCTCGATGGACCCAATACCCCTCCGCAAACGTACAGCACCTAGCAACGATGCGGCGACCCACTCTCCACGCGCCATGGCGAAGCCGACAACCACTCCGACCGACCGCAACCCCGCAGAGGCCGATCTCCCCGGCCCGCGCCAAAGCGCAACCGCCGAGCCCTCCACCTCATCTCCCACCACCTCATCGCCCACCATCGGCCGCATTCGCCGCGTCTACCACCTCCACCTCCCACTCGTTCTCTTCTGCGGCGTTTCACTCCTCATCGCCATCGGCGCCTTCAACAGCAACAACAACCTTCTCTTCTGGCTCTTCTCCCTCGCCCTCGCCATGCTCATCGTCTCGGGCATCGTCAGCGGGCAGATGCTCATGGGCGTCCGCATCGAGCGCGAACGCACCGAGCCCGCCGAAGCCGGCTCCCCGCTCATCGTCCGCTACCGCCTCACCAACACCAACCGCTTCGTCCCTGTCTTCGCACTCGCCATCGTTGAAGAGCCACAAGCGAGCTCCGCCCAGCCCCTCGCCTCGCTCGCAGTCGCCAAGGCCGCCAAACCCACACTCCGCGGCCCCGAAAGCTTCTGCACCTATCTCCCCGCCCGCACCACCCTCATCATCGAAGGCCAGTCCCCCACTTTCAGCCGCGGCGAGGTGCTCCTCAGCCACCTGCGAATCATCAGCGAGTTCCCCTTCGGCATCGTCCGCAAGTCGCTCCTCTTCACCCAGCCCACCAGCGTCATCGTCCATCCCGCCCGCGTCGCCGAGATCACCATCGACGCCCCCTCCAACCGCGGCGCGCCCTCCCAGCAAGTCTCCCGCGAGCGACTCAGCCGCGTCGGCAGCGGTGATGAGTTCCACTCACTCCGCGAGTACGGCCCCGGCGACAGCCCCCGAATGGTCGCCTGGCGCGCCTCCGCCCGCCGCGAAGCCACCACCGGCACCATCGAGCCCCTCGTCCGCCAAACCGCCGCCACACCCACCCAGCGCCTCGTCATCGTTCTCGACCTCGCCCCCGCCGCCACTGATGCTGAGTACGAACTCGCCATCAGCCAAACCGCCACCCTCCTCAGCGCTCCCGCCGGTCTCACCGGCCTCGCCTCCATCCGCAGCGCCATCGTCGGACTTTGGATCCCTCGCACCGGCCTCTACGAGCCCCCCTCCGGCCACGCCGCTGCCAGCCCCTCGCGCTCCGGCAAACCCAGCGCCAAACTCCGCGACCTCCTTACCGCACTCACCCGCCTTCCCCGCTTCGAGGTAAGCGCCTCGCCCGATCGCCACGAGCCGCCACCCCACTCCATGCCCGCATTCTCGCGCGACATCGGCCTCATCGTCGTCACCGGCCACCACGCCCCCCAGCGCCTCTCCGCTGCGGACTTCCAGCCGCACCCGTCCTCCGCCACACCCCGCCCCTCGCCCCGCACCTCGAGAGATGCCCTGTGATTTCTCCCCGCCTCTTCCTCCGCTGCTCACTCCTCACCTGCGTGGTCGCCGTCTTCTGCTACGCCGCCGCCGATAGCAAGCCCCTCCTCGCCATCGGCGCTGTCTTCAGCGCCGCCGGCTCGCTCTGGCTCATGCGCGGCAGCATCCTCCGCACACTCCCGCGCTTCGCCATCAACTTGATGGTCCTCGCCGCCACCGCCAACGTCTTCCTCCAGGTCACCGCCGTCCGCGGGCCCGACACCGCCATCATCTCAGACCTCACCGACTTCCTCGTCTTCATCCTCCTCACCAAAATGTTCGACCGCGGCCGCACCCGCGATGAAGCCCAGCTCCTCGGCCTCTCCATCTTTGTCATCATCGGCTCCGTCCTCACTTCCAACACCCTGCTCACCGGTTTCTTCCTCATCATTTATACCCCGCTCGCCGTCCTCAGCGTCGTGCTCTTCCAGATCTATCAAGGCGTTCAGCGCACTTCTGAGCGCCGCTTCGACTCCACCGCCCAGGCCGTGCCCGCCCCCACCGGCACCATCCCCCTCGCCAGCACGCTCCTCCCCTCGGCCCGCGCCAAGCGCCAGCTCATCCTCACCACCGCCATCGCGCTCTTCGCCTCACTCACCCTCGCCGTCATTGGTTTCGTCTTCACCCCGCGCACCATGGCCGATCAAGTCGGCGGCCTCGGCCTTGCCCGCGGCACCGAAGTCGGCTTCCGCGACAACATCACCCTCGGCCAGGCCGGTGGCATCTCCGAGTCCAGCGAACCCGTGATGGACATCGCCCTCTCCGACGCCTCCGGCCAGATCATCACCGACCGCCGCGAACCACTCTATCTCCGCGGTGCCGTCCTCGATCTCTACAACCCCGACACCGGCGCCTGGAGTTCACACCTGCCTTCCGCCAGTCGGCGCGACCGACAGCCCCACGAAGACAGCGGCAAAGACCGTCCAGTCACCCTCCCCGGCGCTTCAGCCGCCCGCCAACGCCTCATCCAGCACATCTCACTCCGCGAGAACCGGTCCGACGCCAAAGTCCCCCTCTTCGCCGCCTGGCGACCCATCCGCGTAACCCTCGATGCGCCCGGCCAGGTCTACTACTCACCCAGCGACGATGTCACCCTTCAGCGCCGCGGCGATCGCGGGAAGTTCGAATACACCGTCGAATCCTCCCCTGACGCCGTCGAAGATGTTCCCTCCCCAAGCCTCGAACCCTTCGACATGCCCCGCGTCCGCGAGTTCGCCATCTCGCTCTTCACGACCGCCGGCATCTCGCTCGACCCTGCCAAGCGCGAAGCCTCCGACAATCGCCGCGCCGCCACTTTCATCGAGAACCACCTCCGCAACAACTACACCTACACCCTCGAAATGGTCGCCCCCGCCCCCGGTCAAGACCCCATCGAGATGTTCCTTTTCGACACCAAACGCGGCCACTGCGAGTACTTCGCCAGCGCCATGACCGCGCTCCTCCGCTCCGTTGATCTCGACGCCCGAATCATCACCGGCTACGCCGGCGGTGAGTTCAATCCCGTCACCGGCCAGTTCGTCATCCGCCGCTCCGATGCCCACGCCTGGGTTGAAGTCCGCCTCCGCCCCGAGCGCTGGGACACCTTCGATCCCACGCCTCCAAGCGCCCTCGGCATGGCCAAGCGCAGCGCCTACTTCGGTGCCTCCGTCGTCGCCAAACTCCGCCACTTCTACGAAGCCCTCGAACTCCAATGGGTCGACTCGGTCGTGAGTTTCAGCCGCGCCCCCAAAATCGATCTCACCGAAGCCGCCAGCGCCCACCGCCAGCGCCTCGAAGATGCCGAAAAATGGTTAAGTGACACGAGCTCGCGCATCGCCAAGGCCTTGTCCATTTCACACGAGCTCGGGGGCCAGCTCGTCCTCGGTGCAATTATTATCGTCATTCTCTTTCTCTTCGTCTCCGGTGCGCGCTCAGTCTTCATCCGCGTTCAGCGCCGCCTCGATGCCGGATCGCGCTACCCAACTCGCCGCTCCGAAGGCCCCCGCATCCGCTACTACGAGTCCATGCTCAAAACGCTTCGCAAAGCAGGGCACCAGAAGCCCCTCACACTCCCGCCACTCCTGCACGCCCGCAACATCGCCGCCTACAACCCCGCCGCCGCCGAAGTCATCGCGGCCCTCACAGAGCGATACTACCGCCAGCGCTTCGGCGACGGCGCCGACGCCCCTGATCATCAAAGTCTCACGCAGCAGCTCCGCGCCGCCCTGTCCAATAACCCCTGACGCGCACGACCTGCGCCCCCGCCGCGTTATCCCGCACCCCGCGCTGGTCGATATCTCCACAGTTCAGATGCCCGGCCCGACCCCCACGCCTCCCGCGTGCCGCCGCAACTTTTACGGCCCAACTTTCACCGGCCAGACAATCGGAGATTCCCGTGCCAGCCAGCAGATCACGCACCGAGCGTTGGAAAGACATGCTTGACCAGGTCGCTCAGCGCGCAGGCGCCATCGAACTGGCCGTCTACAACTCATCCTCTGCGCCCCAAGCCGCGCGCTCCAGCGCACCGAACGATGCTCCGCACGACGAGCCCCCCGCCGAGCCCGCCGACGCCGCGCACCCCGCCTTCCAACCCGGCGATGTCGTCTGGCGCTGCAAGCTCCTCCTCAGTGGCGACAACGAGATCGTTGTCGAAATGCCCACCGCCATCGGCAAACCTCTGCACGTCGGCATCGGCACCAGCTTCGTCGCCGCCTTCACCGTCGGTCAGAACCGCTGGATGTTCCACACCTCCGTTGCCGGCTACAAAGTCTTCTCTCACCACGGCCGCGAGCACGCCGCCCTGGTCCTCTCACTTCCTGAAAAAGTCGAGCGCTGCTCTCGCCGCGAGCACTTCCGCATCTCCACCGCCCGCCTCAACCTCCCCCGCGTCCAGTGCTGGCCCTTGCTCGACCCCTCCTCCGTCATCGCCGCCGAAGCCGCCAACCGCGCCTGCATCCGCGAACTCATGGCCAAAGACGCCGGACTCGGCGCGCTCCCCGCGCTCAGCACCGACGCCCCCGACAGCATTCTCCTCCCCGAAGTCGGCCCCATGTTCGAGGCCCGCCTTCTCAACATGTCCGGCGGCGGCCTCGGCCTGCTTGTCGCCACCAGCGAAACCGCCGCCCTCGACCGCAGCCGCCACCTCTGGCTCCGGCTCGATCTCCGCCCCACCGTCCCCCTCCCCATCGCCATCACCGCCAAGCGCGCCCACACTCACCTCGACTCCACCGGCAACACCCAGGCCGGCCTCTCCTTCGACTTCGCCTTCAACCCCGAGCACCAGAAGTTCGTCCAGGACCTGCTCATCCAGTACCTCGAGCAGATCCAGCGCGCCTCCGTCAACGGTGCGCGCAAGGCCGGCTAAGGCCGAATCGATCGCTCCCATCCCATCGCTCCTCCGCGCCCTCCCCGGCCACGCCTTCCCGCGCACGTCCATCGCGAGTACCCTCTCCACATGGCCACCGCCTCGCCCGCCCCCGCCGCGCAACCCGCCCCCATCTCCGCCCCCTCGCCCTCATCAGCCACCGTCGCCATCGCCCTCGATGTCGCCGACCTGAAAGCCAGCACCACCTTCTACACGCGTGTCCTCGGCTTCGAGCGCACCCCAACCACCGAACGCGACGGCCTCATCTACGAGACTCGTTCCTTCCGCTCCCCACGCTTCCCCGGCCTCGAACTCCGCCTCCGCGCCGCCTTCGGCAAGCGCCCCATCGGCTCCGGTGCCGGCACCGTCCTCTACATCCGCCTCACCACCCCCGACCTCCCCGCCCTCGTCTCCCATATTCGCGACTCCGTCCGCTGGGTCGGCCCACCACCCGCCGAGCCCCTCACCGCCACCGAGGTCGAGTTCCTCGACCCCGATGGGTACGCATTCCGTTTGGGATGTTGACAAAACCTTGACCTTTGGTCGCAAACATGCTCTAATGGAACCTCACTGGCGCGTGCTGGTGATTTTCCCGGCTCGGGCGATCATCTGATCCTCCGGTCGTTCATGGGCCACAAGGCGTGCGGTGCCGCACCTCGCCCTTGTGTCCCCGCCGCCCTCAGGCATCGGCCTCAGGTTCCGGCGCATAGATCGAGCAAGCAAGAGAAGTTGGCCGTCGAATCAGTTTCGTTTCCCCCGTCCCGCCCCGTTGGAGCTCCGCCCTATCGACGTGTCCGCATCCCATCATGATCGACCCCGTTTCGCGGGTTTTCGCCGGTTGTTCCACCGGCTTTGTCGATCTTTCCCCTGATGGCTCGCTCGAGCTAAGTTGACCGATCGGTCCCGCATTGCGCCGCGCGCTCTTCCGCGCCCGGTGCCATGCACCCTCAGATCAATCGTCGGGCCTTGTGCAGTGGCCGAGCGGCAGGACGCCGCCCGCCGTTTTCAAAGGGCTCGCCGATGATGATCATCACGCTGGCCGCAATTGACCTCGACTTCGTCTCCCTCGGCATCGGTGCCGCGGCAGGGCTGCTCGTCGGCATTGTCGTCGCCCTCCTCGTCGTTCGCTCCATGTCTTCCGGCGCCATCAAGCGCGCCAGCGATGAAGCCAAACGCATCGTCACCCGCGCCGAGGAAGACGCCCGCACTCTCGTCCAGCGTGCCGAGCTCGACGCCGACAAACGCAACGCCGAACGCAAAGCCAAGTTCGAATCCGAGTTCGACGGCACCCGCAACGAACTCCGCGAGGCCGAAAAACGCATGACCAAGCGCGAGGACCTCCTCGACAAAAAACTCGAATCCCTCACCACCAAAGAAGACGCCCTCACCAAAGCCACCGACGCCGCCAAAGCCCGCGAAGAGCGCGTCAAACTCCGCGAGGCCGAGGTTGACCAAACCCTCCTCGAGCAAAAAGAACGCCTCCTCGCCATCAGCGGCATGAGCCTCGAGTCCGCCCGCGACCTCCTCATGCAGCGCGTCGAGCAGGACTCCCGCCAGGACATGGCCAAGGTCACCCGCAAGGTCATCGAAGAGGCCGAGGCACACGCCAAAGACAAGGCCCGCGAAATCACCCTCATGGCCGTCCAGCGCTACGCCACCGAGCACTCCGCCGAGGGCACCGTCCGCACCGTCGCCATCCCCTCCGACGATATGAAGGGCCGCATCATCGGCCGCGAAGGCCGCAACATCCGCGCCATCGAAAAAGCCACCGGCGTCGATATCATCGTTGACGATACCCCCGGCGTCATCGTCGTCTCCTGCTTCGACAAAATCCGCCAAGCCGTCGCCGTCGAGTCCCTCCAGCGCCTCATCGCCGACGGCCGAATGCACCCCTCCCGCATCGAAGAGGTTGTCGAAAAAGTCCGCTCCGAGATCGACGAAAAAGTCATCAAGGCCGGCAAAGACGCCGTCCTCGAAGTCAACCTCCGCGGCATCCATCCCAAAGTCTCCGAGGCCATGGGCAAGCTCACGTACCGCACGTCCTACGGCCAGAACGTGCTCCGTCACTCGGTCGAAGTCGCCTTCATCGCGCAGCTTATCGCCGACCAACTCGGCTTCGACGGTGCCCTGGCCCGCCGCTGCGGCTTCCTGCACGATATCGGCAAGTCGATGGATCAGGATCAAGAAGGCACCCACCCCAAGATCGGCTACGACTTCGCCAAGCAGTACGGCGAAAAAGATATCGTCCTCAACGCCATCGCCGGCCACCACGGCGACATCCCCTCCACCTCCTTCTACACACCCATCGTCATGGCCGCCGATGCCGTCTCCTCCGCCCGCCCCGGCGCCCGCCGCGAGTCGCTCGAAAAATACATCCAGCGTCTCGAGCAACTCCAGGATATCGCCATGGCCCAGCAGGGCGTCACCGAGGCCTACGCCATCCAGGCCGGCCGCGAAGTCCGCGTCATGGTCGATGCCAAGCGCGTCAGCGACGACGAGGCCTACGTCATCGCCCAGACCATCGCCAAAAAGGTCAGCGACGAAATGACCTTCCCCGGCGAAATCCGCGTCACCGTCCTCCGCGAAACCCGCGCCATCGAGTTCGCCCGCTAACCCCCTCCACCACCGCTGCCTCCACTGCCCCGCCAAGGCATCGCCAATGTTCACCGGCCTCATCCAAGCTCTCGGCGAGGTTCGCGCGGCCCAAACCTCCCCCGCTGGCATTCGCCTCTCAATCGCGCCCATCAACTGGCCCCACCTCCCCGCCCGCGGCGATTCCATCGCCGTCAGCGGCTGCTGCCTCACCGTCGCCAATGACCCCGCCCCCGGCGACCCTTGGCACTTCGATGCCATCCCCGAAACCCTCGCCAAGACCACCCTCGTCTCGCTCCGCGCCGGTGATCGCGTCAACCTCGAGCACGCCGTCCGCGCCGATTCGCTCATGGGCGGCCACTACGTCCTCGGCCATATCGACGGCGTCGCCACCGTCGAGCACATCCAAACCATCGGCGAATGGCGCATCCGCTTCCGCCTCCCCCGGCCCCTCCTCCTCGGCACCGTCCCCAAGGGCTCGATCGCCATCGACGGCGTCTCCCTCACCATCGCCGCCCTCACCACCGATCCCCTCTCGGGCGACGGCCTCCTCGAACTCGCCCTCATCCCCGTCACCCTCGAAAAAACCACCCTCGGCGCCCTCGCCATCGGCTCGCGTGTAAACATCGAGACCGACACGCTCGTCAAAAAAGCCGCACAGTCTCTCTCCACTATGTCCGACGAAGAAATCACCTGGCTCCTCACCCAGCGCGCCGCCTCCCGAGCGCCCTGATTCACCTCTGCCCTCTGCCTTCTGCGCGCTGCCCGCCGCCCCTCTCACCGCCCCACTCGCACCCCCGCCTCTCCCCATGCGAATCCTCGGCATCGATCCCGGTCTCCGCCTCACCGGCTACGGCTGCCTCCAGTCCCCCGCCCCCAAAGGCTCACCCTGCGAAGCCCTCGTCATCGAAGCCGGCGTCTTCCGCCTCGATATCAAACGCTCCGTCGCCGACCGCCTCGTCGAACTCGATACCGACTTCCGCGAACTCCTCACCCGCACCCGCCCCGATATCGTCGCCGTTGAAATGCTCTTCTCCCACTACAAACACCCCGTCACCGCCATCGTCATGGGCCACGCCCGCGGCGTGCTCCTCCTCGCCGCCCGCCAGGCCCGCATCCCCATCGTCGAGCTCCGCCCCACCGAAGTGAAGAAGTCCCTCACCGGCCACGGCCATGCCGAAAAAGGCCAGATGCAGCGCGCCATCAAACACGAACTCCGCCTCGCTACTGAGCCTGAACCACCCGACGTCGCCGACGCCCTCGCCATCGCCCTCTGCGCCGCCCGCCGCCGCGAAGTCGACGACCTGCCCACCGACATCGCCACCGCCCGCGCCCGCACCCGCACGCCCCGCTGATCGTGCCGACATCGCGCTCTCACACGCATCAGCCACCCGCGACCTCGCCGATCGCTCGCCGCACCGACCGAACTTCAGCAACCAGCGAAGAACGCGCCGATGAAGTCCGCCAAGTCGTCGGGATCAGTCACCCCGTCATCGTTGAAGTCGCTGCCGATGCCCGGTGGCTGCGAGAAAAACGCCCCGATGTAATCCGCAAGGTCATCAGGATCGAGCACACCATCAGTATTAAAGTCCGCCGCGCACGTCGGCCCGACTGTCAGCCCGTTGACCTGCGCCTCAGACTGCAGATTCGTACTATAACTGAATCCACCCAGCGCCGGCGCCCC
>Ga0209490_10006109_pt1 | contig 10912 bp, 13 predicted proteins | sample MAT06_FD_187209 | JGI IMG/M metagenome (GOLD analysis project Ga0209490, IMG submission 187209) | Freshwater microbial communities from Lake Fryxell liftoff mats and glacier meltwater in Antarctica - MAT-06 (SPAdes) (version 2) | ecosystem: Environmental > Aquatic > Freshwater > Ice > Liftoff...
GGGCGAATTTAATCGTCTGCATCGTCAATTACCAGACAATGTTGGGCTGATCGTGATCGCGGGCGGCAGCCCTTTCACCAATATGATTATTTCGACCTTCGCCAGCCTTAACCGCATCACCACATGGCGCACCGCCCCCACTTTGCAAGATGCCCGTGCGCTTATTTTGGCTGATCATGCCTTGCAGCAAACCCGCTGATTGGAACTTCTCTCATTACCAAAAAACGCCGTAAAGCTCCTCGCTTGAGCGATGGGGATATAAGGCGGAGTTGACGCTCATGAAAAAACGGGCTATGCTTAAGGGTGTTGGTCGCGGGATTGCCGTCCCCACCAACTCTCCAATCAATACGGAATTAGAGCTGTGCAGACTATAGTCGAAGTGCGCCGAACCTACAAGTACCGCCTGTATGCTTCCAAGCATAATTTCCACTTGCACGACACAATTAATGTCTCTGGTATCATCTGGAATCACCTTGTCGCCCTCAAAAAGCGCTACTATCGCCTGTTTAAAAAGCACATTCCGCTAGGTCGGATGCAGGGACATATTAGCAAACTTCGCATGAAGACCGAGCGCTTTGCGTTTTGGGAGATAGTCGGTTCCCAAGCCGCCCAGCAGCTTTGTGAACGCCACGAAACCGCGTGGCAGAAATTCTTCGCTAAGAAAGGCAAGCCGCCGCGCTTCAAAAAGGTCAAGAAATACAAATCCTTCACCCTCAAACAATCGGGGTGGAAGCTGCATGAGGATACCCACAAGCGCGGCGGAAAGAAACACCCTAAGCGTACCGGACATATCAGGCTTTTGGGACGAGACTACAAATTTGTGAAACATCGCCCGATGCGCGGCGAGGTGAAAACGGTCACGGTGAAGCGGGATGTGGCAGACCGATTGTGGGTGTGCTTCTCGGTGGTGGAGAAAGTCAATCTCGAAAACGAAATCAGCACGGGTGAAATCGGCGGTTTCGACTTCGGACTTAAGACTTTTTTGACTACAAATGATGGGCATTGTATTGAATCGCCGCAGTTTTTCAGCCAAGACTTGCCACGATTGCGAACTATTCAACGGCAAGTCTCGAAGAAAGTGGATGGCAGCGCGAATAAAAAGAACTGCAAAAAGCATCTTGCCCGACGGCATATTCGGGTTGCCGACAAACGCCGCGATTTCCATTTTCAACTCGCGCATAAACTGTTCGATCAGTACGACACGCTCGTGTTTGAAGACTTGAACATGGACGGTATGAAACGCTTGTGGGGACGCAAAGTCAGCGATCTTGGCTTCGCGCAGTTTATCAGGATCGTGCAGTGGATGGCGATGAAACGCGGCAAGCGCGTGATTTTGGTTGACCGATGGGAATTGACAACGGGCAAGTGTTCAGGCTGTGGGCATTGCCAACCGATGGCACTCAAAGAGCGTACTTTCTGCTGCGAAAAGTGTCATCTGACCTTAGACCGCGATCATAACGCAGCGATCAACATTGTTGAGGCGGGGCATCGCCTCATGCTGTCTCAGTCGGTGGAAGACCGGGCAAAAAGCGCGGCATCCGGCGTTAACGTCAGAAGCCCCAGCCTTTAGGCGTGGGGAGTATGTCACGAACACGTCATCAAGGCAGGACAAATCGCATTTTTGCGGTTATGATTAAAAAAGTTGGGACTTACCCAATTGACCTAGTTTTGTGATAAAAGTCGTTAGTTCATAGTTCTTAGTAAGGCTTAGTAAGGACAAAAATTTTCCTTACCGCTTGCTTTGACTAAAAACTAATCACTATGAACCGCGTAATTTCTAAAAGTTAAACGATAAAAGTGACGAGTCAAAAGCCCTATGGCGACACAAACAACAATTCAACAGCCGGAACGCTATCATGACCTCAGCGGCTTAGTACGCGGATGGGATCGGCGTTTGCGCCGCGTGCAAACGCTGGAATGGCTGCCGCGCTGCATCCTCCCCGGTTTATTCCTCGGCACTGTTTTAGCGACGATCTCACGGCTGCGTCCGTTTTTGACGAATCGTGAAGTTGCGTTGGCGGCGGCGATTGCGGTGGGTGTTGGGCTGCTCATGATGTTACTGGTTGTGTGGTTCAGGCCGCGCCCAACGGTAGAAGCTGCCCGCCGTTTTGATCGTAATTTCGGTTTACAAGAGCGTGTTTCCACCGCATTGGAATTGATGGAAGGCCGCATCCGCGCCAATGACAATTTGACGGCCTATCAATTAGACGATGCTTTTGCCCGCGCCGAAAAAGTAAAACCAGAAACCGGACTGCCGTTTACGTTTCGCCGCTGGGAATGGCTGGCTGTCGTCCTTTTAACGATAGGACTGGCCGCGCTGGTGCTTCTCCCCAACAGCCAAGCCGCCGCGCTGGAAAATGACTCCGCTGCTCAGGCCGCGATTGATGCTGCCGCTGGTGAAGTCACCGACATTATTCAGGAAGTCGCCGCGAATCCTAATTTAGACGACGATACCCGCGAATCGCTGTTGGAAGCGCTGCAAACCAACCTTGAAACGCTGCAAGATGAAGACGTGACGGTAGAAGAAGCCGTCGCTACACTCAACGATGTCCAAAGCCAGCTTAATCAGGAATCGCAGCAGCTCCAGCAGCAGATGAATGAACAAAATCAAGCGCTGCAAAATGCGCTGGAGCAACTGAATCAAGCCGATCAAAGCGCTCAAAATCAAGACGCACCGCCCACAGACGAAAATCCGCTGCAAGGCTTGACCGAATTTTTACAAAATTTACAGCAAGAACTCCCGAATATGAGCCAGCAGCAGATGAATGAGTCCGCCGCTTCGGTGCAATCCGCAGGCGAAGCGCTGGAAAATGCCATGCCGGAGGTTTCTGAGTCACTGGGTGACGCAGCGCAAAATATGCAGGAAGGCGATGTCCCCGGCGCTCAAGAGTCGATTGAGCAGGCGTTGGAGCAACTTGGGCAGCAAGGCGATACCCAAAGCGAACAAGCGCAGTCCAGCGACCAGTTAGAACAATCCGCGCAAGAGGCCGCCCAAGCCGCCGATGATCTGGCGCAATCGGGGCAGCAGCAGCAGGGTCAAGAGGGGCAACAAGGCCAGCCGCAAGAAAGCCAGCAGGGTCAGCAGCAAGCCCAAGAAGGTCAGCAGGGACAAAATCAACAAAGCCAAGAGGGGCAGCAAGGCCAATCGCAGCAAGGGCAGCAGGGTCAAGAGGGGCAGCAAGGCCAACAGCAACAAGGTCAGCCCGGACAACAGGGACAGCAAGGTCAGCAACCCGGACAGGGACAGCAACCGGGGCAAGGCAACCAACCCGGTCAAGGGGATCAGCCGGGGCAGAGCAATCAACCCGGACAGGCCAATCAGCCGGGGCAAGGGCAAGGCCAGCAGTCTGGTCAGCAGGGACAGGGGCAGCAAGGCACACCCAATCAGGCCGGATCACAGCCGGGGCAAGGGGGTGACACCACCGGCGCGAATCCCGGCGATTTGAGCAATCAGCAGTCACAGTCCGGCGATGGGCAAAACGGCAATTTCGAGGAAATTTATGCGCCGCGTGTCCCCGGCGGTGAAGGCAGCGATCAAGTGCCGTTAGAGGCTAATCCCGGCGATCAACCGCTGCAACAAGGGGAATTCCAGCAAAATCCTGACGGACAATCGACGGTGCCATATAATCAGGTGTTCCAGAATTTCTCCAACGCCGCTAACGAAGCCCTCAACCGCGATTATGTGCCACTTGGCTTGCAGGACATCATCCGCAATTACTTCACGTCGCTCGCCCCACAAAGCAGCGGCGGGAATGGGGATTAACGAGGTTTAGATTACTATGGTCATTGGGCAAAAACTCATCACGTTTGAGGAATTTGAGGCATTTACCGCGCTGCAAGAACATCGTGATCGGAATTTTGAACTCATCGACGGGGAGATCATTGAAAAGGCGATGCCGACAAAGGAACATGGTTTTATCGCAGGCTACCTGATTATCGAAATTGGTATTTTGCTTAAATTGAATCCCATAGGTCGAATCGGGCCGGAAATCCGTCATCGTGTCGATAATTATAACGCACGGCAGCCCGATGTGTCCTTTTACCTGTACATTGCCGAAATTGAGGGAACCAAAGGGACGACATCCCCTATCCCTGATCTGGCAATTGAAGTGAAATCGCCTACTGACACGTATAAAGCGATGCGTGAACGGGCGCAGTATTATGTAAAAAATGACGTAAAACTCGTTTGGCTGATCTTCCCAGAAAAGCGTATTGTCGAAGTGTATACGGCGGATAAGCACGACATCCTGACCGAAAACGACACGTTAGACGGCGGCGATTTGCTGCCCGGTTTTTCGCTGGCGGTGACGAGTATCTTTGATTTATAAGCATGTCGCCTAAACTCTTTGAGGAAAACGATGAGTAAATATGCTATTTATCGTTTCACACGCCCAATAAATATTTGGATTGACGACAATAAGTTATGGGTTACGCTTGAGGATGAAAGAATTATTTCCACACCGTTAGCTTGGTATCCTTGGCTGGCAGAAGCCACAATAGAACAACAACATACGATTGAATTGCTGCCTGATGCAATTTATTGGACTCAATTGAATGAGGGACTTGAAATCGAGGGAATGCTGCGGGGTATTCGTCCCGCCCCTCGTGAAAAGACATCAACGCGATTAAACTAATTACTAATGACTGAAAACTAAGGACTCCCTATGTCACCTGCTCCCGCGCTCGAAATGAGCCTAGAAGAATTTAGCCGCGTCGTCCGTTCCATCGAAGCCGAGGTGGGTCGTGTCATCGTCGGGCAGAAACAAGTCATCCGCAGCGTATTGATCTGCGTCCTCGCTGGACGACATGCGCTGCTGGAAGGCGTTCCCGGCTTGGGCAAAACACAGTTGATCCGCACGCTGGCGGATGCGCTCGAACTCCGTTTTTCTCGCATCCAATTCACGCCGGATTTGATGCCGTCCGACATCGTAGGGACGAACATCTTGGAAGAAGGCGAAGATGGACGGCGGTTGTTCCGTTTTCAGCAGGGGCCAATCTTCGGCAACTTGATTCTGGCGGATGAAATCAACCGCGCCACGCCCAAAACGCAGTCGGCGCTGTTGGAAGCCATGCAAGAAAAAACCGTCACCGTCGCGGGCAAGGTGTATCAACTTGAATCGCCTTTCTTCGTGCTGGCGACTCAGAATCCGCTGGAAATGGAAGGCACGTATCCGCTGCCAGAAGCCCAGCTTGACCGTTTTATGTTCAAGGTCAACGTGGAATTCCCGAATGTCGAGGATTTAGTCACTATTATGGAACGGACAACGGGCATTAATGCGCCGGAAGCCGGAAAAGTCGCCGACGGCGCACAGGTGATCGGCATGGGACGCTTGGCGCTCGATACGCCCATCGCCAGCCACGTCAGCCGTTACGCCGCGCAGTTAGTCGTCCTCAGCCATCCCGATAATCCTGCCGCGCCGGAACTGGTGAAAAAGTTCGTGCGGTACGGCGCGAGTCCACGCGGGGCGCAGGCACTCATCTTGGGTGCGAAGATCAATGCGTTACTCGAAGGCCGCTTTAATGTGGCATTTGAAGATATTGATTCGGTAGCGGTGGGAGCGCTGCGTCATCGTCTGCTGCTGAATTTCGAGGGCTTGGCGGAAGGCATCCGTACTGAGGATATTGTGGCAGATTTGATCAAAAACACGGCAAAAGTGAAGGCGTAAAATGTCTGTCACGTTTAGACGTGCCACCACTGAGGACGTAGAGGCATTGGTAAAGGTGCAGATTGCAGCCTTCCATGACGATGCACGACTTTACCCCGGTGTCGAAATTAGCGGGCCGCCCGGTTATGATTCAACCGAAAGCACGCTCCATAAGGTCGAATACGAGGATTGTTATACGATCTTGTATGACGAGCAGATCATCGGCGGAATTGCGGTGTTTGATAAGGAGCCGGGGCATTTTCACCTCGATCTCCTTTATGTTGACCCCGATTATCATAATCGCGGCATTGGTACCCAAGCGATGCACTTCATCGAGCAAACGTATGCCGCCACAAAGTGGACGCTGGATACGCCGGCTTATGCCGTCCGCAATCATCACTTTTACGAGAAGTTCGGTTATGTGAAGGTGGGCGAAAACGAAGAAGAAGACGGTTTCCTGCTGATTGCTTACGAGAAGCAGGTTTAATCTGAAGCTAAACGCTGAGTATTACGAGCGTAGTTATAAAGAACACTATTGAGACTCTCAACCCCACCCCCTAGCCCCCTCCCCGGTTACGGCTGAGGGGGAATAAAACAAATAGACTGTATTACTCCCTTCTCCCGAAGTCGGGGGAAGGGTTGGGGTTAGGGGTAAAACGCATTCAAAAGAACCTAATATAACCTGAGTTTCGGATAGTGTTTTCATTCTATCCCCACCCCTAAATCCCCTCCCCACTTCGTAGAGAGGGGACTTAAAGAACCATTGTGAACCATTTTCCTCCCCTTCGCCATGCAATGGAGAAGGGGTTGGGGGATGAGGACATCATAAAAGTTAATCAAGGTAAGCTATCCAAAACTGAGGTTAATATAATCATTACACCCACACCCCTACCTTCTCGTGCGGAATTTTTGGATATGGGCTTGTTTCATCGTCTGATATTCTGGGTCGCTTCTGGCCTGTTGATATTTTTCGTAGAAGATTCGAGCGGATTCAGCTTTGATGGGGTCAGGCTCTTGGGGGAGGACTTGCCCCTCATTGTCGTACTTTTTGCCGCTGCGATGATTGGCATAGCGGCGGGAGCGAGTCCAACCCATTTGTAGAAATTTACGCGCCATATCCATCCCAATAAAGTCATTTTTGGCTTTGTATTGCAGAAACAGCGCGTAAATTTTTTCCGCAGACTCCCGCGCCATATCCGGCGTTTTAAAGCGCCAATACGGCAGAATCTCCGATTTATACGGCTCCACCATCAACACGCCCTGCTCCCCTCTGCCCACTTGATAGAGTTCGGGATGATGGCGAAAGTCGATGGTGGCGTAATCACGCGAGTAATCGAACTCCATGATACTATCCGTAAACGCTTTACTTAAAAGCGCTCTTTGACCTGTTTTTCCACCGAGCGGCGCAGGTCTTTGACTTCACGTTGAAGATCGCGCAGCGCGATATTAAACGCGGCACCCGCGCTGTCAACCGCATCACCCGCCGCATGAGAGAACTTCTTATATTCCTTCGGCTTGGGTTTGGGCGTAATCATCATCATTAATACTACCCCTAAGCCTAAGCCAGCCAGCACCAAAAACATGGCGGGTGCCATCTCTGGTGTCGGCATCGGTGATTTTTCGGTAGGCATCACGCCCGGTACATAATCTTCCATTGTATTGACCCCTTTTTTGAAATGAGTTCAAAGTTCAACAAACGAACTTCAGAAGTGAGTCAGTTCAGGGATGTGAGGTTTTCGCAGGGAGGAGATGAGGATTAAGTAGATGCGTAAAAACGATTTGGCGTGTTGAACTGCTTAACTACAAAAGTCTTGATCTGATTAAAGCATCGTTAGATGAAGGGTAGATGCGTGTTACATTGGAGAATTTTAAGATCGGGACTTCACTTAACGCGGACAAGGCGTTAGCTCGGCAACCACATCCTGCCGGATATAGCCTTCAATGGCTTCCCCATTTAACACTAACTGGACGCGATACCAGCGCAATCCGCCCACGACGACCACTTCAACCGCATCCATCGGCGTATTGGCGGAGAGGATTTCGACAATCACCGCGCCTCTGGAAGGTTCAGACCGTAGGTTGACCGGGTTCAGCACTGAGACACGCAAGCGGCATAAGGAGGCTGGAGTTGGGCTTGGGGTGATTGTTGGACGGATCATAGGACGAGGCGTTGCTGTTGCCGCTAACGAGAAACCCAAATCACCGCGTAAGATGCCGTTCCCCCTTGAATCGGATGCCCAACTCCAGCCGAGGAAGGAGACAAAAATAGTGATGACCAGCGCGACAATTAAACAGCCGTTGTTTCGCACGAATTTTTCCCCTGAGCGCAGCTATGATTTCTCTAAAGCGGGATTATAGCCCAAACAGAACTTACACGCCTGAAAATTTCTATTCCGCTTCTGGCTCAGGCGCGGCGAGATGCGCGATGACCTCGGCTAATTTGGCGGTATCCACGTTGTTGAACACGATCTTTTCAGGGTAAAGAATGATATTCGGCCCCGCGCCGCACATACTCAAGCAGTTGGCGATTTCTAATTTTATCGGCGGCGGATAAGTATCCTCATTGAGGGAATCGAGCGCGGGTTGTAACTGCTTGAGGAGTGCATCCGCCCGACGGCTGACGTTGCAAAATTGCCCCCGGCAGACGACGAGTCGCTGGCGGCGCGGCGGTGTATCGCTCATGACTGTTCCCTGTAAAATACTGCCGTAAACAACAAATCGCCCGGCTGATCTTTCACATCACAGCGCAGCGCTTCCACCAGCATATAGCCTTTTTCGGCATAGCTGTTTAGTTCGTCTTCCAACATCTTATCCGCCATTTCCATCCGTTTGAGCGCCGTCCGCAGCGCGTCGGCATCAGTAGGATTGCGCCGCAGTCGGGCGACATTGGCGGCTGCATCGGCGTAATTGGCGAGATAAAGTGTCCGTACCAGATAGGGTTTTTGTTCGTCCATAGGTTTGGCTGGGTGCGATTTCCGCAAAAAATCAGATTGTCGAGGTTGGGGGGTCTTGTGTAGAGGGCGACTCGTGGTGAGTCACCCTCTCGTTTAAGAGATTATAGCTTGTTTATGGCGCGACGAAAGCGCCCGAAACCGCGAAGCCGTTACCTACGTTGCCACCTGTGGTCAATATGCCGCCGGGACCTGATCCTTGAAATGCCACATAATATTGTGTGCCAGAAGGAATTGCCGCTGCCAACGTCACCTGACCGACACAAGTTTGATCGATATGGCAAGTCAGACTCAGTGCTGAGGAGGAGTTATAGTAATAGGTCTGTGCGCCGCCTGCCGTACCAATCCAGATGTTGTACCGCGTCGCATGAGGATCGCCAGTGAAGTTGAAGCTGACCGTCGTGCTAAACGTGTTGGCAATAATGGCACTCGCTAAGCCCGGAACCGGCAGGTTAAAGCCGAAGTCACCTGCCTCACCTGTGTTCACACCATCAACCGGCCCCGCGAACCCATTGCTGAAGGTGCCGCCCACACTTGCACCGCCTGCACCTTCCGAATTGACGTAGAAGGAATACTGACCATTCGGCAGTACCATCGCATCGGTGGTCAGGTTACAAATATTTGCCGCACAGATCAAAGCAGGATCACCGACGGTATTATGATACGCGCCGTACACCCACGCATTGGTCGTCCAACTGTAAATCGAGACGTAATGGCGCGACGCATCGCTGCTGCCCGTCCAAGTAAGGGTCGGCTGACCGTTATTGATATTGACGCTCAAATTGGTCGGCAGCACCGGATTGGCGATAAGGTCAACGGCAAAATTTTCCCCCGCCCATCCACTATACAAGCCGCCCACACTGTAGCCGCCATAGCCATAGCCTTGCACCCCGACCACATAACTGGTGTTATCCGCTAAGTTCACCGGAAGGGTGAAAACACACAAGGCGGGGCAAATCGTGCTACGATATTGCCAACCGCTGTAAACCGGATTATTGGGGAAAGTCGTCGCAGGCCACACCACAATATTATAGGCTGTGGTGTAAATTGAAGGGGCAAATGTTACGGTTGGACGAAGGGTATTCAGTCCGGTCAAGGTCGGTGTTCCAACAGGAGTGGGGGGCGGTGCGTTTATGGTGAAGGCATTTGGCCCCACCCATGCACCGTTGCCGGGGCGTACCCACATCAGATAATTTCCGTTGTACAAATTACTAAGTTGTGCGGGAAGGGTAATACCACAGCTAAAATTGGCACCACATATCCCAGCCCGCGCAACGTTCCAGTTAAAGTAATGGGGGGAACCGAGCGTAGCAGTGTTGACGATATAGATGTCATAGGTCGCTGCGCCGGTATCCGTCCACGAATTAAAGGCATAGCCATCAGGTCTTACTTGGATACCAACGAGGTCAATAAACTCAAGCACCGAACCCGCCGCGCCAGCGCGTGCCTTTAGGGTTAAGTTTCCTCGCGCACCGCCGAAACCCGTGACCATGATGGTATAGGGTGTTCCTGCGACGGCATTAAATTGGACTAGGGAACGTCGTCCTACTACAGTAACATCATCGTTGCAAGCAATCAATGCAAAAGCATTCAACGTACCTGTGTATACGCCTAACTGAGTGTCGAAATCGGAGCCCGCTGTAGTGATCGTCACCAAACCCGTATTGAGTGGCGTATAGCGATACCAAACCGAGTTTGTTCCGCAACCTAGTTGGCCTGCTTCATCCGTCGCCTCAAGGGTTGATTGGGTGGCGGTATAGGGCAGCGTGTTGATGACAACTGCATTGGCAAAAGCGTCGTTGCTGGGTGGGGAGAATTGAGGGCCATCCGACTGCGGGGCTGGCGTGTCTACCTCTTTAGGTGGCGCAGATGGGTCTTGCTGCACTGGGGAGGGCGAACCCGGCGAACCAAGCGCATCCTGAGCATAGAGGTGGGTCTGTCCGCTGGCTAAAATCAGCAGCAAACTTGCCCATACGATCAGCCATAAGAAACGTGAACGGCGAGATGAAAAAGAAAGCATGGCACTAGTTCCTTTACAAATAAAAAGGCTTCACGAGAAGATGAATATCTCATGAGAGCCATTCTATCACCCAATACAACCTTTTTGTTACATTTGCTCATCTAACATCATAGAAAATAACTATTTTTTTATGAGTGTGACATTTCGATATAAAGATTAAGGCTCATATTCAAAATGAGTGCCTTGTAGGGGCAACATATGTCACCCCTACGATGGTTGAGAAATGCGATTTATGGCGCAGCGACCAAAGCCGCTGAAATGGTGAAGCCGTTGTTGGCAGCGCCGCCGTTGGCAGC
>Ga0209490_10006112_pt1 | contig 10912 bp, 6 predicted proteins | sample MAT06_FD_187209 | JGI IMG/M metagenome (GOLD analysis project Ga0209490, IMG submission 187209) | Freshwater microbial communities from Lake Fryxell liftoff mats and glacier meltwater in Antarctica - MAT-06 (SPAdes) (version 2) | ecosystem: Environmental > Aquatic > Freshwater > Ice > Liftoff...
ACGGACTACGTCGACTTCAACAACGGCGGCTTCTCCGGTTGGTCGGACACCACCATCGCGACCCACGGCGGCTCGATCACCTCGCCTGAAGGGCTCGTGACCGCGTTCTTCGCGACCATCGGAAAGCAGGCCACCGACCGCGTGGACGGCCTCATCCCCGAAGGCACCGACGGCAAGCCTCTGCCCGTGTACGTGACCCCGACCGGCCTCGACGTGCGCGAGCTCGTGCAGAAATTCCTCGTCGGCGCCATCGCCTTTCACCAGGCCGCCGACGACTATCTCGACGACGCGCAAGCCGACAAGGGACTGCGCGTGTCGAACCTCGCGCCGACCGACCCGAGCGCGCGTTGGACCGCACTCGAGCACCACTGGGACGAGGGCTTCGGCTACTTCGGCGCCGCCGTCGACTACGCCGACTACACGGACGAAGAGCTCGCCGGCAAGGGTGGGCGTGCGACCCACGCGAAGGGCTACGCCGACTCGAATACGAACGGCACCATCGACATCTCGAGCGAGTTCAACTTCGGCCACTCGACCAACCTCGCCAAGCGCGATCTGGGTGCTCTCGCGGGCGGCGAGACGGACTTCACGAAGGAGGTCATCGACGGCTTCCTGCGCGGCCGCGCCATCATCAACGCCGCCGCCGGCCGCGCGCTGACCGAGGCCGAGTTCGCCGACCTGCTCGTCGCGCGCGACCACGCCATAAACGCCTGGGAGAAGGGCATCGCCGCGACGGCGCTCCACTACGTCAACGATACTCTGAAGGAGATGGCGAAGTTCGGCACCGAGTCCTACAGCTTCGTCAATCACGCCAAGGTGTGGTCGGAGCTCAAGGGCTTCGCGCTGAGCCTGCAGTTCAATCCGCGCTCGCCCATGACGCGCGAGGACTTCGGCAAGCTGCACGTCAAGCTCGGCGACCGCCCGGTCCTCGAGAACGCGAGTGAGGCGGCCATCGCACAGTACAAGACCGACTTACGGGCTGCGCGCCAGCTCCTACTCGAGACTTATGACTTCCCAGCCGCCAACCTCGGCGGGGACAAAGGCGAGAATGGTTGGTGATATGAAGCTGCTATTCACCATTACGATTGTTCCGACGCTCGCGGCCTGTGGTCCGACCGAGCGCACCCAGACCCGTGAGGGCGAAGAGGCCCGCCGCGCCGTGCTCGCCTCGGCCGTCGAGCGCGTCATCGTGCCGAGCTATGTCGCGTTCGCGGACCGGACCGCTGAGATGTCGCTGGTGCTCGAAGCGCTGGTCCAGGCTGAAAGCGAAGGCGAAGACGCGGCCGTGATCGACACGGCTCGCGTGGCGTGGGGTGCGAGCATGGACGCCTGGCAGGAGGGAGAGCTCTTCCTTCTGGGACCCGCGGCCCCGATGGCGAGCGCGGCGGGCGGCGCTGACCTGCGCGACAGGATCTATTCGTGGCCCATCACGAACTCGTGCCGAGTCGACCAGGAGACGATGCGCGGGGTGCACGTCGATGCGGCCTCGGTGGCATCGGCGCCAGCGAATGTGCGTGGACTCGATGCCCTCGAGTGGCTCTTGTTCGCGCCTTCGCGGGACAATGCGTGCCCGCCGCAGACGGCGATCAACGCGGACGGCTCATGGGCGGCGCTGAGCGACGAGGAGGTCCGAGGCAAACGTGCGACGCATGCACACGCCATCGCCCAGCGGCTCGAGCTCGACGCCAAGGCGCTGCGCGACGCGTGGCTGGCGAGCGCGGGGAACTTCGCGGCAGAGCTGGGGGAGGCCGGTTTGAGGCCGACCTATCGCTCAGCCCAGGAGGGGCTCAACGCTCTGTCCGACGCGATGTTCTACCTCGAGAAAGAGGGCAAAGACATGAAGCTCGCGGTGCCGCTCGGCCTGCGCGACTGCACGACCGAGGTGTGCCCGGACAAGACCGAGAACCCGCTGTCGCAGCGCTCGAAAGAGCACCTGCTCGTCAATGCGCGGACATTCCTGCGGCTCTATCACGGAGGTGTTGACGCTGAGTCGGGCACGGGCTTCGACGACCTGTTGATCGCCATGGGTGCCAGCGAGCTCGCCGCGACTTTCGGTCGGCGATTCGAGCTCGCCATCGACGCCATCGAGGCCATCGAGGGACGCCTGGAAGACGCCCTGGTCTCGGACCGAGCCTCGGTGCTCGCCGCCTACGAGGCCCTGCGCTCAGCGACCGATCTGCTCAAGACCGAGTTCCTCTCCGTCCTCGACCTCGAGCTTCCGGACCGCGCCGACGGCGACAACGATTGACCACCCAAAAGGTGTCAGACCCTGACACTTTACACTTAGCGACCCTTGAAACACTTGGTCTTTTCCCGCTCCTTCGTCGGTGTCAGACCCTGACACTTTACACTTGGCCTCCTCCCCTCCTCCGCCGATGCCCCTGTGACCCCTGCTCCACAGACCGCGCCTTCGAGCCATGCCATGGGTAACATCGACCCCGCGGGGCTCGTCGCGTTTCGGGTTCTCTACGGGTTGCTCGGCGCCTTCGGGGCCGTCCGCTTCGTCGCCAACGGCTGGGTCGAGCGATTCTTTGGCGAGCCGACCTTCTTCTTTCGCTTTTGGGGCTTCGACTGGGTCCCTGTCCCGAGCGTGCCTGTCATCTACGCCCTGTTCGCCATCATGGCCGTCACCGGCATCGCCGTCGCCCTAGGCTACCGCTACCGCCTCGCCCTGGGCCTCCACCTCGTGGCCTTCCTCTGGGTCGAGTTCATCGACGTCACAAACTACCTCAACCACTACCACTTCTGGATGCTGCTCGGCGTCATCGCCCTCGTCCTGCCGCTCCACCGCCACGCCTCCCTCGACGTCCGCCACGGCCGCGTCACCGCTCTTGCGCGCTTCCCTCTTCGCTGGGCCCGCGCCCTCCAGCTCCAGGTCGCCCTCGTCTACATCTTCGCTGGCCTCGCCAAAGCCAATGGCGACTGGCTTATCCACGCCCAGCCGCTCAACATCTGGCTCTCGGCGCGCCAGGACTTCCCGCTCATCGGCCCCCTCTTTGGCCACCCCGAGGTCGCCCTCGCCTTGTCCTGGGCGGGCTTCCTCCACGACCTGCTGGTGCCCTTCTTCCTCTTCTGGCAAAGGACCCGCGCCTTCGCCTTCGCGGCCCTCTGCGCCTTCCACCTCACGACGCACCTCCTCTTCGATATCGGCCTCTTCCCCGTCATCATGACGCTCGCCGCGACCACCTTCCTCGCCCCCGACTGGCCCCGCCGCCTGCTGGCCCTGGCCCGCCGCCTCGCCCGCCGCCACGCCATTACCTCGACAACCGAGCATAACGATCCTCAAGCTATCTACACCCGTCCTATCCCACGCCCCCTGCTCGTCCTCACGGTGCTCTTCTTCGTCATCCAGGTCGCCACCCCGCTCCGCGCCCACCTCTACCCGGGCGACGTCAACTGGCACGAGCAGGGCATGCGCTGGTCCTGGCGCGTCATGGTCCGCGAGAAGAACGGCAGCGTCCTCTATCGTGTCACCCTCCCGGCCCGCCCCCACGAGCTCCACATCCCACCCTCGCGCTACCTGACCTCCCATCAAGAACGCGAGATGTCCGGCCAGCCCGACCTCATCTTGCAGCTCGCACATCACCTGCGCGACGACCTCCTCGCCGAAGGACACCCCAACGTCGAGGTCCGCGTCGACGCCCTCGCGAGCTTGAACGGTCGTCCGTCAGAGCGCCTCATCGATCCACAGGCCGACCTCGCCGCCATCTCCGACTCACTCGCCGCCGCCGCTTGGATCCTCCCACGCTCGGACCGCCCTCCGATTCGCCTGACGTCCCCAGGCCTCCCCCTCTCACAAGGGACCATCCCGTGAACCGCGCCACCTTCCTCGCCCTGACCCTCGTGTTGTGCGCAGCGTCCGCTCGCGCCGAGCCCGCGCCCACGCCCGCGCCCACGCCCGCGCCCGCGCCCGAGCCCGAGCCCGAGCCCGCGCCACCTGCAATCGAAGCGCCCCCAAAGAACCCGGACACCGTCATCCGCCAGAAGCGCCGCGACATGTTCAAGACCGCGGGCTCGGTGCAGCTCATCGAAGAAGACCTCCTCGAGACCACCGAGTACGACGACCCGCAATCGATTCTGCAACAGGTCCCGGGAGTCTACGCCCGCGGCGAGGACGGCTACGGGCTGCGCCCCAATATCGGCATCCGCGGCGTCACCTCCGAGCGCAGCCAGAAGGTCACCCTCCTCGAAGACGGACTCCTCTTCGGACCGGCCCCCTACAGCGCCCCCGCCGGCTACTTCTTCCCGCTCATGACGCGCATGGTCGGCCTGGAAATCCTCAAGGGCCCCGCCGCCATCCTGCACGGCCCCAACACCATCGGCGGCGCCGTCAACGTCCTCACGCGCCAGATCCCCCGCTCGCTCGCCGGCGGCCTCGACCTGGCACTGGGCTCCGCCGCTGCCTTCGACAACGCCTACTTCAAAGGGCACGCCCACCTCGGCACCGCATGGGCCTGGGGCGGCGTCCTGGCCGAGCTCGTCCACCTCGAATCGACCGGCTTCAAAGAGCTCGACTCTGCCTCCGACGACCGCCCCAACACCGGCTTTTCACGCACCGAGGTCATGCTCAAAGCCAACGCCCACAGCGACCTCTACGCCACCTCCAGCCACAAGCTCGAGCTCAAGCTCGGCTTCGCACGCGAGGTCTCAAACGAGACCTATCTCGGCCTCACCGACGCGGACTTCGCCGCGGCCCCTAACCGCCGCTATGTCGGCAGCGAGCTCGACCGCATGCGCTGGAACCGCTTCCAGGCCGAGCTCCAACATACCTTCGCCGTCGGCCCGACCGAGCTCGTCACGACCGCCTACTGGCGCGACTTCTCCCGCGCCTGGAAGAAGCTCAACCGCTTCCGCGACGGCCCGTCTCTCGATACGATCCTGAATGCCCCCACGAGCCCCGCCAACGACGTCTTCCATCGGATCCTCACCGGCGCCGACGACTCGCTCGCCGACGCCGAAGCCCTCATGATCGGCACCAATGACCGCCGCTTCAGCGTGCTCGGTCTGCAGACGACCCTGTCGCAGCGCCTGAAGACCGGCGCCTGGCGCCACAAAGCCGAGCTCTCGCTGCGCCTGCACTATGATGCGATCAGCCGCCTCCACACCGAAGACGCCCACGCGATGACCGACGGCCGCCTCGTGCGCGACGCCACACCGCGCCTCACCAACCTCGACAACGACGCCTCCTCGCTGGCACTCGCCACCTATTTCGCCTACGGCATCTCGGGCCACGGCTGGACCTTCACGCCTGGCGCCCGCCTCGAGTGGATCCAGACCCGCTACACGGCCACGACCACCGCCGAGAACAGCAGCGTCGTCGTGCTGCCGGGGCTTGGCCTCCACCGCGAGCTCGCTCCCAACTTCGGCGTCTTCGCGGGCCTCTATCGCGGGTTCTCCCCGGTCGCCCCCGGCCAGGCCTCCGACGTCTCCCCCGAGACGAGCCTCAACTGGGAGCTCGGCCTGCGCTGGCTCGACCCCGACACCGGCTCCATCGCCGAGCTCGTCGGTTTCTGGAACGATTACGAGAACCTCGTTGGCACCTGCACCTTCTCGAGCGGCTGCGCCGAGAGCGACATCGACCGGCAATTCAACGGCGGCGCCGTGACCGTGCTCGGCCTCGAGGCCGCCCTCGCTCATCGCTTCGCCCTCGGCCGCGGCTTCACCCTGCCGGTGCGCCTCGCCTACACACTCACCGACGGCGTCTTCAACTCGGACTTCGCCTCGGAGAACCCCCAATTTGGCCGCGTCGAGGCGGGCGACCACCTGCCCTATGTCCCGACCCACCAGCTCCAGGTCCAGCTCGGCCTCGCCGTGCCTAAGACCTTCAGCGTCAATCTCGCCTACACGTTTATTGACGCCATGCGCGAAGAGGCTGGCAAGGACGACACCCGACGGACCGACGCCGCCCACGTCCTCGACCTGATGGGCGACGTCGGCCTCGGTGCCGGGACCTCGTTGTACCTGCGCGCCGAGAACCTCCTCATGCAGGAGCCTATCGCTAGCCGCCGCCCTTTTGGCGCCCGCCCGGGCAAGCCGTTCGTCGCTCAAGTCGGGTTCAAGTGGCGCTTTGGAGCTACCGAGTAATGGGGGCTAATGGTGGCGAAAGCGGGCGTTGTCCTCAGTCAGCATTCGACGAGTCGGGTTATGATCGTCGCCAATGGCGCCTCCTACCGAACGAACTCCACGAATCGACTGCCCCGCCTGAATCGCCTCTTCGCCCCCGCTTTGTTGGTCGGCGCGTTTGCGCTCACCCACTGCGGCAAGCCTGCGCCTTCGCGCGCGGCCGACGCCGCCGTGCCTACCCCGGTGCCTGCCGATGCCGCGCCCGCTGGTTTGGCCGATGTCGCGGCTGAGCCCGCGCCCGCCGACTGCGTCCCCAACGAGATCGCCACCGTCATCGGTACCATCGACCCCGAGCTCGCCCGGGTCGAAGGCAAGACTGTCGAGCTGTGTGGCCTGGTCGACGAGGCGCGTATGTGCACGGCCAGGCGTATCGATCCGCTGCCCTCGCCACCGGCCCCGGACAACCCAGCCGGGTAGTATCTGCGGATGCAGGCCCATGGATCGTTTGGCGAGTTGGACTTGAAGCCGCTCGATCTCCGTGATCTGGTCGCCTCACCGCCGGGGATGACCCTCCACCCCCGCCGCGGAGGAGGGGCGATGAAGCGACACACCGAGCGGCCGATGGGCCCGGATCTCGTCTACACAGCGCTGGACCAGTTGTGCTCCGCATGCGGCAACCCGGCTCTCCCTTGCGAATCGTCTGCCCACTCCAGCCGAACTCCTTCTCCGCCAGATTCTGCCCTCCCGGGCCCAACGCCCGCACCGTCCTCGCCATGAACAATCGGCGCACATACCCCTTCAATGACCCGGCCGTCTCTTTCGCCAGCATTCGGGTCGCCTCGGTGAGCTTCAAGTCCATGGACCCATCAAGATCCTCTCGACCCTCTTCCGCAACCACTAAAGCAGCCCACTAAAGAATTGGGTGCAGCTCCTCTCAGATCACGGCCGAAGGTGGAGAGGGACCGCATAGAACCTTGCGCATCCGGGCGTTTTGACGCTCGTTTGAAGAACAGAGACGGCACCATGCTTCCTTTGAAAACAGCATGTACGTCCAGAGGCTATCGGGGCCGCTAGCCCGCATAGATGCTGGGGCTGCCGAACGCCGTGAGCCGTTCAAACATGAGGCAAAAACTGCCCCGAAGCGGCCTGCGAAGCGCCTCCGAGGTAGGAAGACCTGTGAACCAAGAGGATCTGCACCCTAAAGAATTGAGCCGCCGAGGCGTGTTGTTGAGCGGCGCGGAGTGGAAATGTGTGTTCCAACGATCGCTTGCGGTGCCGCGCTGGTCCGTCAGTAGCGCCCCAGAAATCCGGCCTCAGCGGGAACTTCGATTTTTTGGCGGGCTGTAGTGGGGCCGCTGCTCACGTCTCCATGCGGATCCGCGTTCCATCTGCAGATCCCTTACCGGCGGGCGCTCAGTCGACGCAACACAGCACGCCGCCGCCCGCCGAGCCGCTCTTGGTCACCCACAACGCCTCGTCGACGGTGTTCGAGCCCGCCGAACAAGCCCACGGCGAGGGGAGCGAGGCGCAGAAGTTGTTGCCGAATGAGTTGAGCGGCGTGCAGTTTCCGGCGGGGGTGATGCCAATGGCACCGCAGCCGAAGATGTCGTTCGCCTGCACGCTCGTCGGATAACAACTCGATAAGCATGAACCGCCCGAACAGCCGCTGTCGGCCGGGTCCGAGCTCACCGAACAGTACCCACATCCGTTACCGGACTGGCCCGTGACGAAGAAGGTCTCGGCGACCGTCGCCGGCCCGCAACCTGCGCCCTCCGAGAACGTCAGGACCTCCAGCGCGGTGCGACACACATGCCAGCCCGATGCGCACAGGTCGCTCGTCGCGCAGCCCGTGCCGGCGGGGTTTGCGGAGTCGTCACCCGCCAGGCGGTCACACGTGGGAAGGTGCTCTTGAAAGACGCCGGGCACACTCCAGCCGCCGCCGCAGGCGGCGATACCCGGATAGAGAAGAGCTTTGGTGTAGCCCTCGCGCGTTCCATCCGCGCAGCCCGGGCCGCAGTCGCCCGAGGGGCAGGGATTGGCGTCGCAATCGACGTCGCTCGTTTCGCTGTCGCAGTCGTCGTCGAGGCCGTTGCGGCACACCTCGGTGCGGCCGGGGTTCACGCTGAAGCGCTCGTCGTCGCAGTCCGAGACCGCGACGCCACTCGAAGCATAGCCGTCGTGGTCGCGGTCGGGCAACCCGATGCAATCACCTTCATTCGTGCAGCTATCGATGGTTTCAGGGCTCCCATCGTCACAAGGCTCCCCAGCCAGCACGTCTTCCTGACACTGCCCCGTGAGCGAGTTGCACTCCGAGCTGTGACACGTGTCGGAGGGGGTGCAGGTCACTTCGGCGCAGCGATCCCTGCAGACGCGGTCAGTCGTTGGGGTCGGCGGCACCACTTCTTCCTCGGTCTCGAGACACACCGTGAGGGCGGTACAGGTCCGGTCGCTCGTCGCCGTCGGCGCCGCGAACTCGTAATAATCTTGGCCGCAGTGCGAGATCCGGCGGCACACACGGTCAGCCATCAGCGCCGGCGGCGAGACTTCGTACTCGTCGTCGCGGCACACGGTCACCGGCGTACACTGGCGAACCGGGCCCGACGTCGGCATGAACTGCCCCGTGGGGCAGCCCCCATCCGCGTTCGGCGCACACCCGCGATCGGAGGTCTCCGTCGGCCGCTTCACCTCGTGCTCGTCGGTGTCGCAGTCCGTGAGCTCCGTGCACACGCGGTCGCTCGTCGCCGTCGCCGCGGTGAGTTCGTACTCGTTCGCGTCGCAGGTCGTGAACCGGGCGCAATCGCGGTCGTGCGTCGGCGTCGGCGCGCGCGCCTCGAATTCGAACGCCGTGCAGGTCGTGAGCCGGCGGCAGTCGCGATTGCTGGTGGGCGTCGGTGCACGAGCCTCGTACTGGGTCGCCTTGCAGATCGTCACCGCCTCGCAGCGGCGGTCGATGCGCCCGCTCGGCGGACCCGACTCGAACTCGTCGGAACCGCATACAGTCAGCGCTTCACAGCGGCCGCCCGGCCCACGGAACTCGTCGGCCGAACAGGGGCTCGAAGTGTTCCCGAGCGGCCCCGAACCCTGCCCGTCGCAGGCGAACAACCAGACAGTCAAGTACATCAATGACGTGGGACGCACATCCGAAACCTCGAATCGAGCAGGTGTGCAAGCCAGATGCTGGGTGCGGTTCACCGAGCGAGGACTCTGATGGACCACTATCCCAGCTCGGCGAATCCGTAAACCGTACCATGGTTAGGTGGTAAGAGCTCGTGTTGAATGCAGAAACTGGAGCGCCTGGCTTCGGATGCAAACGGAGCTGCGTCCTCATTTTCAGAACAGGAGCTGCGTGCGCGCCCCGACCAAGTACTCGACCGGGCGGTCCGGTCCGCATCGCTGGCGCCACCGTCGAACGCGGTGCGTTCGTAGTCGACCAGCAGCTTCACCCAGGCGTTGAGGTACCAGTTGACGCCGACGATGAACGAGCCGACGCCGTGCGCCGAGTTGCTCTCCGAGGCGAAGCCCTCGTCGAAGGCCGCGTCGTCGATCGCCAGCGCGCTCCAGCGCACGACCAGCTCGACGCCGCCACGCGACCTACCGAGCGAGCCTTCCAGAAGAAGGCTGCTGAACAGGGGGCCAGACCTACTCGCTTTCGGGCGGACAGCCGCCTGGCGTCTGGGGTTCGTGGCTAAAACGGGTAGTCCTGACCCCATTGGCTCATTGCATGCCATTGGCTCATTGCATGACCCCATTGGCTCATTGCATTGGCTCGGCAGGGCCGCGCCGATGAGGTGCGCGAGCGGCTTGAGCAGCACGAAGGCGATGGCGCCCCAGACCGCGCCGAAGGTCGTGCCGATGCCGCCGAGCACGATCATGGCGATGTACTCGATGCTCATGAAGAGGTCGAAGGGGGGCGAGACCGTGATGTATTGCGCCTTGAAGGCGTACATGGCGCCGGCGAGGCCTGCGAGGAAAGACGAGAGGCCAAAGGCGATGACCTTGGCGCGCGCGGGGTCGACGCCGAGCACCGCCGCGGCGAGGTCATGGTCGCAGCAGCGGAGCGAGCCCTCAGCGGAGCGAGCCCTCCTGCGGAGCGAGCCCTCCAGAAGAAGGCTGCTGAACAGGGGAGGGCGGGGGTAGCCGCGTCCAGACCCTCGAAAGGTACGTCGCCGGGAGTCCTCGCAGCCCAGTGTGTGCGACTGTGTGCCCTTCGTACACGGCTCCAGTGCTTTGTTTTTCCTATACTCTGCTTTGTTTTTCCTACACTCTTTGTTTTTCCTATACTCCGCTTCAGCTCAGGTCGCGAAGAACCCGGAGGAGATTGGTGCCCAGGGTGGGACATCGAGGTCCCCAGCCTGCCTTGCGACCGGTGCAGGCTCACCGGGACCGTCGAAACGCGCACTTCGCCCGGCACCGGCCTTGCTTCCATCGAGCCGACCTGGCTCCTGATCGCTTCCACCCACGCTTCCGAGGTCTCCTTGAAACGATCGCTCGCGCTCTGCATTCTTCTCGTCGCGGCTTGCTCGCCGCCGACCCCGCCCGACTCCGACTCCACGTCTGCTGCCCTGCGCGCGCGCGCCCCGCTGACCGTCGAGCGCTCCGACGCCAGCGGCTTCGTCGTCCGCTTCCGGCCCGACGTGACGGCGAGCCAGGTCACGCTCGGCGGCACCGTCTACGACTCGCTGAGCGTGGCCGGCTCCGCGCTGCCGAGCTTGCCAGGGACGCCGGCGGTCCCGTTCATCTCGCGTCCGTTCGCGTTGCCCGAGGGCGCGACCGCGAGCGTGCGCGTCGTGTCCTTGCGCACCAAGCGCCTGCGCGACCGCTGGTTGCGTCCGACGCCGCCGCACTGGCA
>Ga0209490_10006114_pt1 | contig 10910 bp, 8 predicted proteins | sample MAT06_FD_187209 | JGI IMG/M metagenome (GOLD analysis project Ga0209490, IMG submission 187209) | Freshwater microbial communities from Lake Fryxell liftoff mats and glacier meltwater in Antarctica - MAT-06 (SPAdes) (version 2) | ecosystem: Environmental > Aquatic > Freshwater > Ice > Liftoff...
CCGTTACATAGCCTTAGCTACGGAACTATTTTTTGAAGAAGCCTGGGCGGAAAAGAGCGAGCAGATCGGACGTATTTCTACTTCCAAATGGTATAAGTAGCGCTGCTTCTGTTGGATGATGTCCGTGCGACGTAACCAGATCGGGTGCAGATCGTGCTGCCAGAACTGATCTCCGCCACCGGCCTTCATGTGTGGTGCAACAACCATTCGCAGCGACTTTCCTGCGGGTTCTCCTCGATCTTGTAGTTGCGGCTCACGAAGTCGAAGATCCTGTTGGCCGATCTCAGATCGGAATGGTGCGCACCTGCTGTGCTGAGAGTAAAGGGAGCCACGGATCGCAGGCCTGTCCCGCCTCAGCGGGATCCACGGGGCCGCTTGCTGCGGTGTAGGTATCGCCACTTTCCGTGTACTTCTCGGTTTTTGGCGGAGCAGGCGGAAGGTGACGGGGTCGTATGCGTACCGCGTCATCATGTCGTTGCCCATGGCCATGAGGATGCGCTGGCCTTTGGCGTTGCAGGCAATGTGGCTCAGCGAGCGGGGGAGTTACGGTATTGATAGCACGATACGGACAAACCGAATGCAAAGAGGAATGCCACGTTCAAGAAGAGGTCGTTTGATGTGTGGTACATCGTTGCTAGAACGGCTTGCGCGCACAACAACAGGCCGAAGAAAACAGCACGTTTCAACCAGATCTGAGCGGGGATTAAACTAAACCGATGTTGGAAGAGCCTAATGACAACCACCACGCAGAAAAACAGGGGGATGCCAAAATAGATAACCACTAGTAGGCCAACGCTCATAGTGTAAATGCCGTTGGTCTGCAACATGGCGATCACTGCTACGCATGCGGACCCGAGTAATGAGAACTTGGATGATCGGCGGGCCAGATGAATGATGGTCATCGATCTGTGGGCTTGATATTGCTCCATGGGATCCTTCGCGTGAAGTTGTGGGTAGTGTAGGCGTCGCCGCCATGCCTGTTCACATAACCAGCCACATTCTAAACCTCCGCAGGTCCATTATGCATCGGACCTCCCGCCGTACGGCGGGGACCCTGCCGCTCGCAGACGATACGGAGCTGCTCGCCATGGTCCACGCTTGGCACCAAGGTAAACCGAACTTCTTTCGCGCCGCAGTGTCGTTCTCAAACCCGGCTCGCCATTGTGCCAAGTGGCAGACCTAGCTGGGCACGATCATCCATGTCGGACACGCTGTAGAAGTCTACCTTACGATCACCGCTAAGATCGCGCAGGGTCCCCGACGTACGGCGGGAGACCGGTGCTCAAGTCTGTTTGTGGGGGTGGCGATCGTCGGACACCTATTCTATGTTAAAAACAAGCGTTGTGTTGAGTTTTTTTCAGGCATGAGGAACTCCAGGCATGTGCCAGGGGCGCATTGCCCCCGACACATGTTCATGCCCGTCGTTCATCGTGCCTATCCCTGGTAGGTTGCTCTCCAGCAGAGCCTACTTCCGTTTGAGCGCGACACGCGAAGTTGCAGCTATCCGATCAGTTGGTTGCTATCGGCCGCAGCTCGTAGGGCTTGTTGTTGCGTATCACAGCGCAGATGCGATGCACGAGCTTGTTGCGCACGGCGTTGACCACCAGGATCGGTTTCTTGCCTTCGGCACGCTTGCGCTCGTAATAGTGGCGTAATTCGCCCGGTTCACGCACGCTCACCAAGGCGGACATATGCAGGAGCGTCTTCAAGCTCTTGTTGGCTTGGTGCGACACCTGGGTGCGGCCACGCACGCTGCTGCCTGAGCTGCGCTCGAAGGGCGCAACACCGGCATGGCAGGAGAGCTGGCGCGGCGTGTTGAAGCGCGTGAACCCGTCGGTGATAGCCACCAGATAGGCTGCGAGTTGCGGGCCAACGCCGGGAATGGTGCGCAACAGGTCGTACTGGCGCTCGGTCTTCGGGTCCGCCTTGATCTGCCCAATGATCAGCGCATCGACATGGGCCACAAGCTTGTCCTCCAAGGCGATCTGCCGCTTGTCCATGCGGTCGAACTCCGCTTGGACCGGACGGTCCATGTAACGGTTAAGGTCCGTGATGTGAGCCTTGTGCTTGGCCCGTGAGCGAACCAAGTGCTGGCGCCGCGTTAGCAGGTGCTTGAGCTTGTCCAGCTTCAGGTTCTCTGCGGTGAACAACCGTGCCTTCTCGTGGAAGGTGCGCGCGTACTGCGCGATCCGCAGAGCATCCACTTTGTCGTTCTTTACGCGCTTGATACCCATTGCCTGATGGATGTCCAACGGATGGGCCAACCACGTGGACCATTGCTGCTCCACCACCAGGTTCAAAACCATCAAGGTGTAATGGCCGGTGGGTTCCAAACAGATCAAGCTCCTTGCCGTATCTACTCCATGGCGCTTGCGCCATTGGACCATCAGCTTCAACACCGCCTTGCGGTCGTTACCGATCTGCACACTTTCCAAATGCGATCCTTTCCTATCGAGCAGCGCGAAGTCCAGTGTCGTGCTGCTCACATCAATGCCTATCCAGTGTTCCATCTCCAGTTACTTTTGGGTTATACAAGTGATCGCTGGAGAGGCTGAGCGACAGGTCCGATGCTCAATGACTCTAATAGGCCCTTACGCCTGGAATTCTATCCGAGCCTAAGACCTGAGAGGGCCGTGAGTACCGATAGGTGTATTAGGGTTCAATCCCTAACTGCGGAGTTGGTTCACTCACGGCCCGGCTCAGTTCTCTTCAGTGATCTTTCGCTCGACAAGGAAGCAAGTCCTAATCGATGGTGCAAGACTAGAGCCTGCGGAGGCTTAATAGCCTCTTGTGGTCGACGAAGGTTTTCCATTTTTGATAGAGCGTGCATGGATGCCTCCACGATCCGACACGGCCGCTGCACGAACAAGAGAGGCTCAAACTGTGGATATGTTGTGTATAGTTCGTGCAAAATATTCCTACGAACAGGGTGTTTTTCACGGTACATGTTCATTTCGAGAAGTATACTTTCGACCCACACCAAACTGGATCGTATGCATACCGGGAACGCCCTTCTTCACAAAGCCAACCAACACCTTGGCGAACGCTACCGTCTCGGCGTCATTGCACCGAAGAACAACAGCAACTGGAAAGGTCCATGGGACTGCGCCGAATTTTGTAGCTGGGTGGTGTACCAGGTGAGCGGAACCCTTTACGGGTGCAGTTCATCCGTGGACCCCTCGTTCGCGGATGCGTACACCGGTTTCTGGGCCAGGGACGCCAGATCCAAAGGCACGGTCATTCCCCTCGCAGAGGCGTTGCGCACACCGGGTGCTGCGCTGCTGCGTATTCCCGCACCCAACCTCATTGGTCACATCGCGTTCAGCGATGGCTTGGGCGGCACGGTGGAAGCGCACAGCACCAAACGCGGCGTTATCCGCACTTCCGCTGGTGGGCGGCGATGGGACATGGGCGTGTTGGTGCCCGGTATTGTTTACACGCCGTTCGCCGCTGTGCCGAAGACCGAACAAGTACCCTTCGTATTGCGGCTCACCGATCCTACCATGAAGGGTGAACGTGTGCGGGTCCTGCAGCGTGCATTGAAGGCCGCCGGGTTCGACCCAGGCAAGATCGACGGCGACTTTGGCCCCAAGACCACCACGGCCGTCTATGCCTACCAAGTAAGTAAGGGCCTTACTCCAGATGGTGAAGCAGGCCCCATTACCGCCCGCTCCCTGAAGATCGCATGGACCTGACCCCAGCGCCAAATACATCTAACCACCTTCAGCCATGACCACCCATTACATCATTACCAACCGGCTGGTTACTCGCGTACCTACCAGCGGCTCCATAAAGGTGAATGCCACAGAGTTCTTACGCACCGATGGCGCGGACGAGGCCCAGGACAACCTCCGCTATGGCGAAGTGCGGTTCACGGAACGCACCATTGCCAACAAGGTGAAGGACAACCAGGCCATCAGTCTGGATGATGTGAAGATCGTACTGCATCCGGACCTGCACCGCGGGGATTACACCGACCCGGACCAGTACGAGAAAGCGGCGAAGGACTTCACCTTCGGATCCCAGAAGGTCTTTGACAAGTTGCACCAACAAGGATCGGAGGAGAAGCACGAAGGCGACATCCTTGTGTTCGTTCATGGTTTCAACAACGACCTGCGCGAATCCATCGAGACGCTCTGTCAGTTGCACGTGAAGTATATCCGGGAAGGCAGCCCCATCAAGCACATCGTGCTTTTCACCTGGCCGGCACGCAAGAACTTATTGAACTACCGCGATGATGCGCGCGATGCCATCAAAAGCGGCTATGCATTAGCCCGGGCACTGGACAAATTGCGCGCACAATTCCGCGCGCTGATCCATGGACATGGTGTTCTCTGCGATCACCGCATGCACCTTATGGCCCATAGTATGGGCAATAGGGTTGTGGAAGCCATGATGACAGAATTGCTGGCCTCCGGCACGCGGCCCAACAACCTCTTCGGTGAGATCTTCCTGATGGCCGCCGACGTGGACGATGATTGTATGGCCCCTCAAAAACCCATGCACCAATTGATCTCCCTGGGTGAGCGGGTACATGCCTATTACCACCGCAACGATGTGGCCTTGGGCGTGAGCGAAAAGACCAAGAACGCCTTCAACCGGCTGGGACGCTGGGGAAGCAGGCGCACCATTGACCTTCCTGATGACGTGTACCAGGCCGAGGTCACCTACGTGGTCGATGAGGACACGCGCGGGCTGCGCAACCTGTTCTCCTCGCCCGTGGGCTACATCAACCACTGGTATTACCTGAAGAGTGATGCGGTGGTGAACGATGTGATCGAGGTGCTCAATGGCAAGGTCACCACGTTCAACTATTAGGGGCCATGCGTTTCGCCGACCTGCACCTGCACAACCACACCGCATCGCTGCTGTGGTTGCGGCCCAATGCCACCAAACACCAACGAAAGGGCGAGTACCACCCATGGACGGTGATCAGCGACAACCGGAAGGCGCTGGAGAAAGGCCGTATGGGCAGCGCCTACAGCCAGGCCGACCTGGTAAAGGCTTGGAACGGCAAGCTCCGCCTCTCCTTCAACAGTTTGTACCCCATCGAGAAGGGCTTCTTCACCACTTCCATGAAGGGCATCTCCGGAGAGAACCGCTTGCTGAAGGCTTTTACACGCGTGCTTTCCAGCCAAGGACTGCCCCTGCGCGATGCATTGCACATGATCGTGCAGCACGTGCCCGATGCCACCGTGGACCATATCCAAAGCCCCGCCTACGATTACTGGAGCTTCTTGAACGAGGAGTACGACTTCGTGCGATCGCGCGATGGGCAGGTGACCCGCAATGGCATCCATACGCCGTTCCTGTGGCGACAGATCCTGGAGAGCGAACGCAAGCGGCGCATCAAGTACTCCGAGGAGTTGGAGGCGACGGGGACCTACACCATTCCAAAGGACAAAGCGCACTTGGCGCAATGTCTGGGGCAGGACGGCATCACCATGGTGCTCACCATTGAAGGCGCTCATGCCTTCGGTGTCGATATCAGCCTCGCCGAACGCATGGCTCGCATCGACCACATCCGCAAGAACTGGGCGCACCCCGTCTTCTTCGTCACGTTCGCGCACCACTTCGACAATGGGCTTTGCGGCCATGCCAACAGCTTTCCGAGGATCGCCACTTACGTGATGGACCAAACCGCAGGGAAAAATGAAGGCTTCAACGCCATGGGCCGTGCTGTGTTGCGCCATCTGCTGGCCCTGGATGATGGACTGGTCCACGACCCTGCGATCGGCTACCGCATGCTCATTGATGTAAAGCACATGAGCGCCAAAGCACGCAAAGAGTTCTACGCCGAAGTAGTGGAACCCTGCCTGGCCCTGGGTGATACGATACCTGTGATCGCAAGCCACTGCGGCTACACCGGCGTGGATACCCTGCAGCAGCTCATAGACGCTCAGGACAAAGAAAAGGATGACGTCTTCGCACCGGGGCATTTCAACAACTGGAACATCAACGTGTGCCGAGAAGACCTGCGCATGATCGTGCGTACCGGCGGGCTCTTCGGACTATCCATGGACCAACGGATACTGGGTGTTCATTCCGATGAGAAGAATGCTGGCGGCCGCAATACCATCGTGGCAGTATGGGCCAATGTGCGGGCCGTGGTACATGCCGTGTACACGGATCCGGATATCCCCGAAATGGACAAGCCTAAGATCTGGCAATGCCTCAGCTTGGGCAGCGATTTCGGCGGCTGGATAGACCCGATCAACAACTACGCCACCCTGCTGCAATACGGTCAGCTCCGCAGCGACCTGATCGCCGCCATGGAGCGTGAACGCCCCCTTGCCAATGCCACCCCTGCACTGGCGCAATTTGATACGCTGGCGAAGATCACCGCTGTGGTTGATGCGATGTGCTACGGCAATGCGGAGGCCTTTGTGCGCAGGAATTACCCAACGACTTGAATCCAACGTTCACGCACTCGCGTGGAACTGGTCGGAAGGCAGCTCCTTCACACGGTCACCAAAGCTGAGGTAGTGCTGTAGCTCCATTGCCTCCCCGGTCTTCAACTGCACGCGAGCTGTTACCTCGAAGGTGCCCCAGAGCCATAGGGTCAACTTGCAATTGGGGTTGTCTGCGGTCCGGTTCACGCGCACTGCATTAGGGCGCATGTCGGGATGCAGGCTGTAGACCACTGAATCCACCAAATAGACCTGCCTGCCGGTGAGGTAGAGGAAGACGCGGTACTCAAAGCGGCCATCTTGCACTTCGGTGAACAGTGCACCACTAGTCGGTTGTTCGGGATCCAACAAGTGGTCCTGGACATCCAATTGGTAAGCCCTTCCTGTTTTCGTCGGCATGGCGGTACGAAGTTAGGGTTTAGGCATGCTGGCAGTGGGCGGCGGCGGTGCGGCCGTGGGGCCAGGACTCGGCGTTGGTGGACCCGCCTGCCGGATGTTGGTCGGCGGCACATTACCCTCTTGCCCACCCGCAGCGATCACCGCATTGATCTTCGACTCCCCAAAGTAGTAGCCGATGATGGAGCCTACCAACCCGCCCAATGTGGCTGTCACCACCTGAAGCGCCTTGGACAGATCTTCCATGTCACCATTGGCTGTGTACATGGCGAAGATCAGTGCCGAAGCGAAGATCAGAACGATCACCAAGGCCAAGAGGTGGCGGAACTCGGTGATGATCTTGATCAGGAAATCCGTCCAGGCATTGCCCAGATCGTGTTGCCCCCCTTGGCGCAGGGCATGGTCCAGCGTCTTGCCATATCGGCCCCAGTTGAAGATGCGCGACAGCCAGTTGAACACGAACATCAGGAAGAGCAGCATGGTGAGCAGCACCATGACGCCCACCCAATGGTCTTCCAAGGTCTTCAGGAATTCGCTCATGGCTCAGGAGGTTGGTGGCAATTGAATACCAAAGTAGGGAAAACATGTGCTCGGCCATACACCGTGCATGCCGCGCGGAAAACTCCCTGCGCCTTGGCACCACAATGAACCGCCCTCCACCAGTAGCTTGGCACCATGACCCGCGACATCGAGATCGAACAAGCCATCCTGCGAATGGACCCGGAAGGCTTCGCACGCTTGGCAGTCGCGGTCCTGGAACGCGATGGATACCCCACGTTCAGCGTGAACACCGTGGCGGGCAAGGTGCGCAGCCGGAAAGGCGTGCCGGATGCGCTTTGCGAACATGCTGACGGCACCTACTCTTTTCTCCAGTGTACTGCTCAGGAAAGCAAGCTGAGCAAGAAGCTCCATAGCGACCTGGTCGACTGCTTCAACAAGAAACCGAAGAGCATCGCCCGCAGCGCCATCCGCGAGGTGGTGCTGGCATGCAGCGAGCATATTCCACCTGAACTGATCGGGATATTGAAGGCCAAGGCCAAAGTGCTGCGCACGAACCTGGTGCTCTGCGACATGGCCCGCATCAAGCAGGTGATCGTACACAAAGGCGACGATATCGCTGAGGACTACCTGCGCGTGAAGCTGAGTTCGCAGGTGCTCTCACGCGAAGGCTTCATCACGCGTGCGGCACGCCACGGGCAGGTCACAAATTATCGAACCACCTTCCGTTTCCGCGAGGATGTGGTGGATCTTGCGATCCAGGCCCTGCACGAGCAACCCGTGGTGCTGATCGCCGGGAATGCAGGTGTGGGTAAGACCCGCACGGCAGTGGAGGTGGTGGACCGCTTGAAAGCTGCCGACCCGTACCTGCAACTCCTCTTCGTCAGGAACCAGGGCGTGCCCTTCGCGGAGGAACTGGAGAAACGCTGCTCGGCACCGGGGCACTATGTGGTGCTGCTGGACGATGCGCAGCGCATGGGCGACCTGCAACGCGCAATGGAACTGCTGGTGCATGAACGCAGTGACCGCACCATGCGCTTTGTATGCACGGTGCGTCGCTTCGCCTTGGCGCAGGTGCGAGAGACTATGGGCTTGATCGCCAAGCAGGAAGTGCTGCATCTGAAGCCATGGACCGACGATGAACTGCGCACCTTCCTCCGCGAAGAGTTCAAGATCCAGCGCAACCTGTATGTGGACCGCATCCTGTACATGGCCAAGGGCAACCCGCGCCATGCGGCCATGGTGGCCAGCATCATCTCGGAAGTGGGCGCCAACCAAGGCTTCAGGCATGTGGCACAGGCCTTCAGCTTGTACTAAAAGGAGCAACTACAGCACATCGCTGGCTCAGCCGATCCGGTCCGGCTCGAGGTGCTCTTCAGCTTCGCGTTCTTTCACCACATCGAAGGCACCGAGTACGAACAGCTCATCCTTCCGAGGCTCTTGCCCCTGCTGGTTATGGAACCGGAAACGTTCTGGAACCGTGCGCGGGAATTGGACCGGCTGGAACTGGTCGACCTGCTCGGCGATGAAGGCCCCGGCTTGATCGCCGATGAAACCTTCGGCACCTTCCTGGTGCATCATGTGCTCTTCGATACGCGGCGCATGGACCTTGGGCACTTGCTCATCGCCTTCTTCGATGGATATCGCGAGAAGGTGGTGGCTGCCATCAGCGCGGTAATGAACATCTTCCAAACAGAGGCGGACGTGGCGCTGCTGAAAAAGGCCGTGCAGGAAGCCTTCCGGCATTTCGAGGAGGCGGGAAAGGAGGGCGTGTTGCAGGATCTTCACGAGGTGTTCCATGATGTGGACCCCACCCGCACACTGCAGTACGTGGACCAGCTCATTCGTGCGCTACCGGCCGAAGCGCAAGGAACGCCCTACCACTTCGACGACGAAAGGGGCGTCCACTTCCTCGAAGCACCTCTGCGCATTCTGCGATGCTATGGTACGGGCGACCCCAAGGATGTGCGCACCACCGCCGTGGACCTGATGCTGGCCTTCCTGGAACGGCAACCGTCCAAGGGGGCACGGGTGGTGAAGGCCCTCGTCGGCGCCTTCGACCTGAACGAGCTGGCCGAAGCCACGGGATATGAGGATCAGCGTGAAGTGGCCGAACAGCTCATTGCGCTATCGCAAGCAGGCAATGCCGCCGCCACTGGACTCTTCTATGGGCTGGCGCGCAACTACTTGGCGGCGCAAAGCTGGCGGGTGGTGCCCACGCGTAAACGCAATCAGGTCTCCTCGCGGATCCATGTGCCCTACCTGAACGAACCGATGAAGGCTCTGCGCCGCACGGTCTGGGGGCATCTCTTCGCGCTGTACGAGCTGCCGGAACAATGTGATCGCGTGATCAAAGCTGTGAAGGACCATTTGGCGGCTCCCGTTCCACGGGGCGATAAGAAGCTGGTGGCGTTCGATGCCGAACTGATCGAAGGCTTCTTCATGCGCGCACTCGATCCGCAGGACAACGCACACTGCATTTTGGTGCGCGACCTGTTGCAGCATTGGCAACGGCAGGGGATCACGCTAGGCCCGGCATTGGCCCAGCGCTTCACCAATCCCACCTTCAAACTGATGCAACTCTTGCGTTACGATCGTTCACTGGCCGACCGGGTCGACGATACGGATGAGCCTTACGAGGCCTGGCGGCAGCGGCTCCAAGCCATCGGCGAAGGAGCCTCGCCCGTGGAATTCAGGCGCATGATGGCCCAGGCGGTACGCATCATCCGGGAAGATCTCCAAGCACTGCACTACATGGGCACCGGCAGGGCGATGAGCCTAGTCCTGATCGGTGGACTCAGCGATGATCCTGAAATGCTTGTGAACGAGATCGAACGGCAGGCCGTCAAGGGCGATCCCCTGCGGCTCGGTCCCATGGAAATGGTGCCGGTGCTACTGAAAGCGATCGGCCCCGAAGCGCTGGAGCGGCTCATTGCCACCTGCGCGTTCCACGAGCCGTGGAATTGGTGGCACCTGTACTACGGCGAAGTGGCTAAGCACACCGATCGCCTCGCCCACCCGCATGCCTTCGAGGAACACTGCCTCAACGCGCTCTCCGAAGGTCAGTACGTGTATTTCTCCCTGGCCTTGCATTTCCAAGAGCAATGCCCCGGACTATTGGTGAAGTTGGTGCGCGTCGCCGTGGAACGCGTGGAGTTGCATGGCGGGATCCGCAGGTTGTTCCACCAACTCTTCGATGGTAAGCGCACTGAATTGGACACGATTATCGGCCATTTCGCGGCAGAACTGGAACTAATCCAGCGGGCCTTCTACTGGGCCGTTGTGGACCATGGCCTGCACCGAAAGACCGCTGATATCTTCCTTGAACTGGTGGAACTGGACTCCGCCTTCGTTGCGCGTTGGGTGCAGTGGCGCTACGAGAAGAGCTTCTCCGCACCGAAGCCGGAGGACTTTAGGGTGCCAGCCATCTGGGAAAGGCCGGACGCTGCGCATTTGATGGATGCCGCCTTCGCCATAGCCAACACGGCACCGAAGGTCTTCGTTGGCTGCGATGACTACCTCAGCTTCTTCTTCGATCCTGCAGCGGAGCAAGACCTTTCGGCAGCGGTGATCGCAGCACAGGATATCTGGCTGCACGGCCGGATC
>Ga0209490_10006119_pt1 | contig 10903 bp, 12 predicted proteins | sample MAT06_FD_187209 | JGI IMG/M metagenome (GOLD analysis project Ga0209490, IMG submission 187209) | Freshwater microbial communities from Lake Fryxell liftoff mats and glacier meltwater in Antarctica - MAT-06 (SPAdes) (version 2) | ecosystem: Environmental > Aquatic > Freshwater > Ice > Liftoff...
GCGGTGAACCGCTTACAAAAAGTCGAACGCTTCGTCAACGAGGTCAACCCACGCTACAAGCCGATCGTTTCCAGAATGACCGAAGGGGACCGCACCATCGATCCCGATATGTCGGACAACGATCTAGAGATTTACCTGCATCGGCACCACGCTGAGTTCGAACGCCAAGTCCTCCGCGAAGGGCAAGAAAAGCTCAAGCCTAAAGAGGGCGAGGATGCAGACGCATACCGAACTAGGGTTCGAGACTACCTAGCCAAAGTCGAAGACATCAAGAAATCTGACCTTGCCGCCTACGTGAGCCATCGACGAGTTGTCATCGATCTACTTCAGGAAAGCCTTCGGATCGATAATGCGGGCAAGTACTGCCGCGAAGAAGTTGTTCACCAACTCATCATCCCGATGCGCCGAGACTCGTCAAATTTCGATGAGGGCAATGCTAACCTATGGCTCATCGACGAACGGCTCGCTTTCCACGACTACTTGGCCAGTGACAAGACCCTCAATTCTATGCCTATTACCTCGTCGATCTCTACCAAAGAGCCCGATATCTGCGCACTCCAACTCTACGACACACCAACGCTAGTTACCGAAAAGCAGGCGCCACCATTCGGGTCACTGACCATCGTCGAGATCAAGCGCCCCATGCGTAATGACGCCAGGGCGGGTGAAGAAAAGGACCCCATTGATCAGTGTCTCACCTATCTGCTGCGGATTCGTGAGGGCAAGGTGACCACGCCGAATGGCCGCCCCTTAGGAAATTCGGCAGACACACCCGGATTCTGCTACATTATCTGCGACATCACGCCAACCATCGAAGGTCGCTGCCTGTATGCCGGCTTGACCAAGACCGCCGACGGCCTTGGCTACTTTGGATATAACAAGAACTACCTAGCTTACATCGAGGTGGTGTCCTTCGATCGCCTGATTAATCAGGCCAAAGAACGCAATCGCGCTTTCTTTGATAAACTTGGCCTACCCCTGACATGACCTACCTCTACTTGGAGAATAACAGCGATGGTTGATTTCAAGAAAAAGCTCCGCACCACGCATACGGCAAAGCCTGTCGATCCCATACAGATTTACAGCAGCCTTGATCGAGCCAGTGACAAAGGTCCGCTGCGGCCTTCTCAGCATTTCACACTAACCGATTGGCATGCTAACAGGCGCTCCCAGAAGAATGTCATTCTCAAGCTACATACAGGACAAGGCAAGACTCTCATCGGCCTCCTGATGCTGCAGTCATATCTGAACGATGGCGTTGGCCCCTGCATTTTCCTATGTCCCAATAATCAACTGGTAGACCAAGTCGTAACACAAGCCGGACAATTTGGCATCAAAGTCTGCACGGCCGCCAAGAGCGCTCCCCTGCCCGCAGACTTCCTCGATAGTCAATCCATCTATGTAACCACCGCCCAACGCGTATTCAACGGCCTTACCAAGTTTGGACTCGGCCCAAAAGGCAGACAAATCGGAGCATTCGTCCTGGACGATTGCCACTATATTGCCGATACGATAGCCCAGCAGACTGCCATGCGCATCCCCTCGGGATCCAATCTATACAAGTGCATCATCGATCTTTTCCGTCCCTCACTTGAACAACAAGGAAGCGGAACGTTAAGCGACATTGAGCGCGGCCGACACGAATCGGTATTGCGGGTTCCGTACTGGGACATCGTCGACAAACGCACAGCCCTTGAGCGCATCATCTCTGAATCCGGCGACGAGACGTATGTCAAGTTTTCCTGGAAGATTCTTCGCGACATGGCGTCGCAGTGTGACATCTATATTTCTGGCAGGGAGGCCGAGATACGGCCTATTGCCTGTCCGATAGATATATTCAGCTCATTCCACAACGCGCAACACCGCATTTTCATGTCAGCCACGCTGGCCGATGACTCATTCCTCGTCAGATCGCTTGGAGTGACGCCATCAGCAGTAACCACTCCGCTACTGTACGATGAAGAGAAATGGTCCGGAGAGAAGATGGTCCTTATTCCCGAACTTATCAACCATGACCTATCCTCATCCGTCGTTGCTGCCGCCTATGCCAAGCAAGACCCAAGTCGCCAATATGGAGTGGTTGCCCTAACCGGCAGTTTCAAGTCAGCCGAAACCTGGGAAGCAAATGGCGCAAGTAAACATGATTCCGACTCGATTGATTCAGCCGTTGCGGCCCTGCGCGGTGGCGACTTCCTCAACGCGCATGTCTTATCAAATCGCTATGATGGAATCGATCTTCCAGACGCTGCCTGCAGAATTTTAATCATTGATGGTCTGCCCCATGGGACATCAGCCGGCGACCTATACGAAGCTTCTACATTTCATGGTGATCAAGAATTGACTAAGCGCATGATGCGCAAGATTGAACAGGGCATGGGAAGAAGCGTGCGAGGAGAGCGCGACTTCTCCGCTGTAATTCTTACTGGATCAGACCTAGTGACAGCAATTCGCCTTCGCGAAAATCAGCAATTCCTCAGCGATCAAACCAGGGAGCAAATCCGCATTGGGCTTGACATTGCGGCAGACGCGTCCGAAGAGGCTTCGCCAAGTGAACCGCCAATCACTTCATTGAACGCCCTAATCCAGCAATGCCTTGGCCGAGATGAAGGGTGGAAGGAATTCTACTCTACACGTATGGATCAGGCACAAATCCAGCAACGTAGCCCAAGTCCCACCGAGCGATACTCATTGCTGCGCCAGATCGACGAATACTTTCTATCGAAGCAATATCAAAGGTCCGCCGAATTACTGCAAACATTTATCGATAAACACCGTTCCGACTTTAATAATGTCGAGCTAAGCCTACATCTAGAACGGCTAGCTCTGATGACTCATTTCTTCAATGCAGCGAAAGCATCTGATATTCAAAGGACTGCATATTCTATGAACCGTTATATTCTGATGCCATGTGACCAAGTTCCTGAGCGGTCGGTGGACGTAGACACGGCCCGGTCATCACGGGTTTTTGAACACATCTCTCACTTCGTCGACCCAACCAGCCTTCTAGCGCATGTCGATGGGGTTCTTCGTCAGATGACATTTGGGAATTCTTCCGATCCATTTGAGGAAAGCATTCGCAACGCTGGCTTACTTCTTGGATTTGCGTCATTTAGACCGGAGAAGGAGGATCGACGCGGACCCGACAATGCATGGATTACTTCATCCGATTCCATCATTGCAATTGAATGCAAAAGCGAAGTGAAAACAGACCGCTCTTCTATTAACAAGTATGAGATCGGACAATTGCTAAATGCCCACGAATGGGCCAAGAAATACTTCCCACATCTCCAGCCCACCTCCTGCATCATTATTCCTCCAAAGTATTGCAATGACCAAGCCAGCCCCGGCGAGGATTGCCGATGCATTGGAGAACAGGGGCTCCGAAAGCTGCGCAATAGCATTCGCACGTTCTATACCAATCTTTGCTCACAGATGGAACATGCTGAGCTCAGCGAGGAGATGGTCTCCAATGCCCTCATCGCAGTAAGCCTTGACGCGACCTTCATCCAGACACATATCATGGGTCACATTGGATTCGCCAACCGGTAGGCAGATGGAGATGGACGAAACCATAAGGAGGTTCTCATGCCTGAATCGTGGACATGCACCCCGTTCACCCACTTCCATGAATGCAAATATTTTTACAGCCATGACTTACGACGTCAGTCATTCATGCGCCCATCGTTTCAATTGGTGCCTGTCCAGGGATTAATCGGTGAGGGATTAATCCATCCTGGCATCCCCAAGCAGTCGGCCTTGCCGTTTTTGCGGACCTTACGCGAAGCGGGAATACTTCAGGTGTTGCGCGAGAGCAGCGGGCGCCGCTCGGCGGTATTGGCCTTTCCGGCATTGCTCAATTGCGCCGAAGGCAGGATGGTTTTTTGAGTCCGGTCCGTTCTCGACAATCCCATTTGTGTATGGGAAACCTTCCTTTACCGGACGCAAAATGACTTAAGTATGGTGCACCGGACGCAAGGATCCCTTGCGTCCGACTGTCGTCCTCAGTCGAATCTACGGTCTAACAGGCTGTTATATAAGGTTTTATATGAACGCTTCGTCATTGGTCCAAAAAGTCTGGAACTTCTGCCACACCCTGCGCGATGACGGCGTGGGCTACGGCGATTACCTGGAGCAGCTCACCTACCTGCTGTTTCTGAAGCTGGCGCACGAATACGCGCAAGAGCCGTATAATCGCGACACGCATATCCCTAATAAATACAATTGGGCCAGCCTGACCTCCAAGGTGGGCGAGCCGCTGGAGTCGCATTACCTGGCCACGCTGAACAAGCTGGGACAGGAAGGCGGCATGCTGGGTGCCATCTTCTTCAAAGCCCAGAACAAAATCCAGGACCCGGCCAAGCTCTCACGCCTGGTGTAGTTGATCGATGCCGAGAGTTGGATCAGCCTGGGCGCCGATACCAAGGGTGATCTGTACGAAGGCCTGCTGCAAAAAAACGCCGAGGACACCAAGAGCGGTGCAGGCCAATACTTCACCCCGCGCGCACTGATCGAAGCGATCGTGGCCTGCGTGCGGCCCGAACCGATGAAGACGATTGCGGACCCGGCTTGTGGCACGGGTGGTTTTTTCTTAGGGGCTTATAATTGGTTGGCGCGCCCAGGCGCCAAGCTGGACAAGCGCCAGAAAGAATTCCTTCGCGATAAAACTTTTCACGGTCACGAAATCGTGCCCAACACCCGCCGCATGTGCCTGATGAACCTATTTCTGCATAGCATTGGCGAACTGGATGGCGAGCCGCTGGTAGAGCGTTCGGATGCGCCGATTACCGAGCCTAAGCGCAAGGTCGATTACGTGCTGGCCAACCCGCCTTTCGGCAAAAAAAGCAGCATGACCATCACCAACGAGGAAGGTGAAGAAGACAAAGAAACGCTGACCTACGAGCGGCAGGACTTCTGGGAAACCACGTCGAACAAACAGCTCAACTTTTTACAGCACATCGTCAGCATGTTGAAGCTGGACGGCAAAGCGGCGGTGGTGCTGCCGGATAACGTGCTGTTTGAGGGCGGCGCTGGAGAAAAAATCCGCAAGAAACTGCTGGAAACCTGCGATGTGCATACCGTGTTGCGGCTACCGACTGGCATTTTCTATGCCCAAGGCGTGAAGGCAAACGTGGTGTTCTTTGACGCCAAGCCCAAGGACGGCAAGATTCATACGAAAGGTGTGTGGTTCTACGACCTGCGCACCAATAAGCATTTCACACTGAAGACGCGCACGCTCAAATTGGACGATCTGCAGGGTTTCATCACCTGTTACAACCCAGCAAACCGCCACAAGCGCATCGCCACCGAATATTTCAAGTTTTTTTCGTACAAGGAATTGATGGCACGCGACAAGGCCAGTCTGGACATATTCTGGTTGAAAGACGACAGTCTCGACAACCTCGACGATCTGCCGCCACCGGATGTACTGCAGCAAGAAATTATTGAGCACCTCGAAGCCGCTTTATTATCATTTCGCAATGTGGCGGTGGGATTGCGAGATACATGATGCATGAGAAGGGTGGGGCTGGTGCAATGGAACCCCGAGAGATAACCGACATGGAACAGGCCGTTTTTTGAGGCGGTTTGTAACGGTTGCACCGCAAGGATGACTCGTGTGACTCGTGGACATGCACGTCTGTGGCAAAGCGGAGCATAACTGCCATTCCCCCTGCTCCCCAAAAAAAGCACGGGCCGCCTGCGAGATCTTTGGCCAAGGGGTAGCCGACCATTTCGTTGACGTCAGCAAAATGGTCGACCTCGGCTCTGGTTCCACGTGTGAGATCGACGATCGCATGCTCACTCGTTACGCGCCTCGATCCCGTACATCGCCTTCATGCTCAAAATCATCCACGACGCCTTGGCTGAATTGGCAGGCCGGCGCACAGGCGCTACCCTAGAAACTACCCCAAGGACTACCCTAAAGACCGGCCGCAATCCCATCCCAAGCGTTGGTGACCAGATCGTCGATCTGCTGCGGGACCACCCCAAGGTCAGCCGCCGTACCATTGCTGACCACCTCGGCAACATCTCTGCCGATGGCGTCAAATACCATCTCAATCAGCTCAAAATCGCTGGCCGCATCCGTCATCAGGGGAGCACGCGTGGCTGACAATGGGTGGTACTCGGCTGACCCTCGCGCAGAGGTTGGTGGTCACCGCAGGACGTTGGAGGGCGGTGACTGCTGACTGCTGACTGCTGACTGCTGACTGCCGGGCTACCCATTCCCTCTCTCTCAGCCCTGCGCCAAGGCCCGGCGGCGGTCGCTGACGATGGCGCGATAATCCGCTTGGGCCTCAGTGCTGAGCAAAGAACGGCCAATGAGATTATCGACCTGGGTGCTGACCGTCGCATCGGTGAAGCGACCCAGCAGGCGCTGGCTGCGCGTGGGCGTGACGCCAAGGCGTTGGGCAAGAAGCACAAAATCAGGAGCAGAATAAAATCCCCGCGCACGAAAGGCTGGGGTTTCGTGGTCGTCGGCGAACAGGTCGAGAGCTAACGCGGTTTCGTTTGGCAGATGCAGGTTCGTGGCGAGAAGATCATAGGCCGGGGTCAAAACCGGATCACCATCGGGGCTGGTGAACAGGCTAAAATTCTTGAGGTGGGCGTCGCCGTTGCCGAAGGCATAGCAAAAAAGCACCCGCAGAAATAATTTTTCGTTCTCGACGCGGTAGGCAGGACAAAAGCGCCGAATCAGGTGGCCGATACGTTCATAGCTGCCGTCGTATTTATAGTTGCGGCCGTGGGTATCGGGGGATTGCTCGGACAGGGCGCAGAAATCCTCCATATCCAGGCGTTGGTCGTCACGACGATCGAAGCGTCGCGTAATATAGGCGTATTCGTCATCAGCCAGAGTCACCAGGGCATTGGCAGCGGTCTCGATGCCAAAAATTTGCGCGGCGATTTGCATGGTCAGATGTTCATTCGCCGGGACCTGATCGGTGGAGCGCGGTAAGGGCGCACCAGGAATAGGTTTCAAAATAAAATCGCCGTCGCGGTCACAGGGGTGCAGGTCGCCGTCGATATACCGCAGCGACACTTTGTCCTGCACACCAGAAATGGACATGCGCTCCGCCACTTCGGCGCGATAGCGAATAACTTCAGCGCGGGTGAATGTTAATCGGTGGGACAGGCGGCGGCGATCGCCGCACAGCCGACGACGGGCGGCGGGGCTGAACCCATCGACAGCCAGCGGGGATAGGGTGGAGCGGCAGCGGAAAATGCGGGCGGCGGCTGATGCCGGCGCTGGTTTTGACTGACGAGGAATACGTGGTGGCTGATCGCTCATGCGGACACTGCCTGAATGCGCAGGCTGCCTATCCCATCGACCTGGGTGGTTGCCAACAAACGCCCGAAATGATCGCGTTCATCCAGACGCAATTGGCGGCACTGCGCCTCGGCCAGGGCACCCTCCGCGAGCAGGGCGACGAAGCAGGGGAAAAGGTGCGGCGCGTGGTAGGACTCGGCGCGTTTGGGTAAGGTCAGGCTCACCGGCGGCAGCGTCGGATCGTCGCGATACGCCGGGTCGTAGGTAAATTGAAACGCACCGCTATCCGATTCAACGACCAGGCCGGCCAGCCGATCACGACGTAAAACTTTTCCGACGCGCATGAATTAATGCCCCTGAGGCTCACGACGGGCCCCTCCCGGCGTGGCCACGGTCAGGTGCAGCTCCAGACCCAGGGCCTCGGTGACCCGGACCAGCACGGCAAACGTCGGATTGCCCGTCCCGGATTCGAGATTACTGAGGCCATGCACCGACAGACCGGCTATTTCTGCCAGGGCCCGTTGGGTCAGGCCGAGGGTCCGTCGCCGGGCGCGGAGCTGTTTTCCGAATTCAGAAAGATTCATTATGATGGATATATACCGTCTTGAATGGCACTGTCTAGCTAAATTGTTGGTAAATATTCATTACAATGAAACTGCTGTGCCGGGATCGCTCACCCTGCTGACGAGCACCGTTACCACATTTCCAGCGGCTCCGGACGGGTAACCCGCTCGGCGATCCGGGCCCCCCATCTGCCGACGCCGTGCCATTGCCGCCCTGTCGAACAGACCGAGGCTGCGCCGATGCCTGCGATCTACATTGATGCCGACGCCTGTCCGGTGCGCGACGAGGTGTACCGCGTGGCCAAGCGCCATGCGCTAATGACGTGGGTGGTGGCGAATCAATGGATGAACATGCCCAACGATCCGACCGTGCGCCTGGAAGTAGTCGATGATGGATTTGATGCCGCCGATCATTGGATCGCGGAACGAGTCGGCAGCGGCGACGTGGTAATCAGCGATGATATTCCCTTGGCTGCCCGCTGCATCGCGGCCGGTGCGCGGGTGATTAATAATCGCGGCGATGTGCGCGATGCCGGCAATATCGGTGAGGCCCTGGCGATGCGCGAATTGATGCAGTACGCCCGTGAATCCGGCAACGCCGGCCGCGGCCAGAAGCCGATTGATGACCAGGACCGCCGCTATTTCTCGCAACGCCTGGAAATCGTGGTGCAGGCGGCGCTGAAGAATGGCTGAGCATGCGGGGGATACCCTTGCACCGTTTGGTGCTGGAAATCAGTGCCCGAAACTGGTACATCGGGCGCCTGCGGATAGGCCGATCCGCACCTGTATCCAGGCGCGACCGCGCCCAACCTTACAAAAGATTGCACCGGAGTTTGTATGCCTAATCGCGATCGTCGTGCTCAGCGCAAGCGCAAGAAACGTGCGGAGCGCATTCGTCAGGATAAGCATGTGGCCAAGTCCAGCCCGGCGTCATCTGGACCTGATCCGATGTTACCTTTGCAAGGAATGCCGATCGACGTCCATCACGTCCCTGGTGGCGCCTCGATCGTGGCCGAACGTGCACGCAGGACCTTTGATTTCTTTCAGCGTGATCTGCCCGCAAAAAATAGGCAGGAGCTCAAAAAGCTCATCGGCACGCACATGATTGGCGACGCGTGGCTCGAGGACCACCATCGCATGTTGGCCACCAGTGTCCTTGAACAAGCGCAAGAACTCGCATTTACCGCTCTGCAAGAGGAAGATCCAGGTGCCGCCGTGAAATGGGCAAACCAAGCCCTGACCCTGGATCCTTTATGCTGTGATGCCCAGGTCATTCTCGCCACCCATGGGACCATCGACCATGATACCCGTATCGATATTTTTACCCGTATCATCGATACCGAATTTGAGCGGCTTGGTGGCGAAACATTTCTAGCAGAAAATAGCGACCATTTTTGGGGGATTCCCCACACGCGACCCCTTATGCGCGCCCAGTTCGCGCGCGCGCTCGCCCTCAAAGCTGGCGGAGAATTCGGTGTCGCAGCAGAGGATTTCAATGAACTGATTTCGCTCTCTCCCCGCGATATCCAGGGAGCGCGTTTTCACTATCTCGCTTGCGTGATGGCGGGCGAGCTGTTCGATGAATTGAAGATCGACATTATCGATTTTCGCGACGACCATAACGCCGCCTGGTTATGGGCGCGGGTCTTGGAACGGCTGCTTCTGAACGATTTCGATGGCGCGCACCTCGCCCTCACGAATGCCCGCCGAGCAAATTCCCTGGTCGCGGCGGTCCTTCGTCGACCGAAATCCAAACGGCCTCCATGCCCACCGCGCTATGAACGCGGAGAAGCCACCGAGGCCGTCTATATCGTCGATGTATTCGCCTGCGCCTGGGATAGCCATCCCGAGGCATCAGCCTGGTTGCGAGAGCATGCCTGAGGCCTGCGGGCATAACTGCGCCGGCTATCGATCCGATACGAACCAGTGGAGCGCAAAAAACAAATAGTACCCGGTAGAGTCCAGCGCCAGCAAGCTCACAAAATCGGAATTTTATTTTTTCTTAAAAAACTTCACGCCGGGCCTGCCTGCAAAGTCGGCATCCTGCGTCCACACAATTGCCTGATAGCGTTGCGCCGTAGCCAGAACGATTGCATCGGCAGTGGGCATCTTCAAGGCGGTCGCCAATTGACCGGCCTCGACTGCGAGACTGTCATCGAGGGCGACCACCTTGGCTTGGCGCATGGCAGCGAGGGCCGTGACAATGCCATCAATCGGGTAGGACCGTGCCAGCACCTTGGTGACTTCAAGAATGCAAATCGTGGGCACCACCAAATGCTTCACATCCAGGATCGCTGGGAGAAATAAACTCGCACGATCAGAACCTGCGAAAAATTCGAGCCAGCCGCAGGAATCAACCAGATTCACAGCAAGGCTCGGTCATCCCGGTCCACTTCGGTGGAGATACCAGGGAACGCACCACGCAGATTGGCGATGGGCGTGACGGGGACGATGTGGATCGTCCCCCCCAGAGCGATGACCTCCACTTTTTGACCTGGCTTCAGGCCAATTTGAGCGCGGATATCTTTAGGAATTACTACTTGATATTTAGGGGATACGGCGACGGCAGTCATGACGGACCTCCTGGGGGCGGCAATAGCCAATCGTACAACGAGATGTCGATCGATCAATGGCCACGTGAATCCTCGCTTAAAAAGGCTCGGGGGCCTCGGTTCGCGGCAATGAACCGAGGCAACCGACCCTTTCTGAGAACAGACTCACCCGGTCGCGGTGTGATAATCCAATTTTCCGGTCGCGTAGGCGACGCGGTTGATCGCGTCGAGATAGGCGATGGCCGAGGCGTGGACAATATCCGTGGACAGGCCTTTGCCGCCGACAATCACCGGTACTTGATCGGTGACGGTGAATCGGGCGCGAATTGAGACTTCGCCTTGGGCGTCGCCGCCGCGGCTTACTGCGCGCAGGCGATAATCTTCGACCACCCCATCGACCTCGGTGATGCGGTTCAGGGCTTTGACCACGGCATCCACCGGGCCGTCGCCGGTGGCGGCGTCGGTAACCACCTGATCGCCTTTTTTCAGAGTGACCGTGGCGGTAGCGATGGCGCTGGTGCCGG
>Ga0209490_10006121_pt1 | contig 10903 bp, 5 predicted proteins | sample MAT06_FD_187209 | JGI IMG/M metagenome (GOLD analysis project Ga0209490, IMG submission 187209) | Freshwater microbial communities from Lake Fryxell liftoff mats and glacier meltwater in Antarctica - MAT-06 (SPAdes) (version 2) | ecosystem: Environmental > Aquatic > Freshwater > Ice > Liftoff...
AGAATTATTAGAAACTTGCTGGCAAGCTCTTCGGCTTGGCGGTCGCTTGGTTGCTAATGCCGTCACCGTTGAAAGCGAACAAATGCTATTCCAGTGGCAGCGTGAATTAGGCGGCGAACTGAGCCGGATTGCGATTCAACGAGCGGAACCTATCGGCAAATTTCTGGGCTGGAAAGCAATGGCTCCCATCACACAGTGGGTTGTAGTAAAAAACTGATGCGATCGCCCCACTCCTAACAAATTATCTTTCTGAATGATGATTTTTACACTGCCTGGGTATAATCAACAGTCTATGAGCCATCCAATCACCTTTGACGAATTTTTATCAGCATTCTTTGGAATTTTTACCCAAAGAAGTTTTCGGGGTGCTGATTTCTTAAGCTATTTGAACCGTTCAGATGCTCAACGGAGTGGAGATGAAGCATCGATTGTTGATACTGCGATCGCCAGTCCGCTTTTGGGATTGTTGGGCTTTGAAGCGGGTGAACGGGTTTATAACCAGCAGCATTTGGGCGATCGTCCTGACTTTGCCCCCAGTGATGCAATCTATGGAACGTGCTTCATCGTAGAAGATAAGAGTACATCTCTGGCACTGACCTTTGATTTAAGCGATCCTAACAGCCACCTTTCTCAGCTTAGAGGCTATATGCGGGGCGTTCGCTTAGGCTGGTTAACAAATGGTAAACAATTCACTGCATGGCAATTTGATCAACCTGATCAGCCCCAACGCCTGATCGATCTGGATATTCCAACTGCGATTCAGGAGTGGAATCAGGGAGGTGAATCAGCGTTATCGAGTCAAACAAACCAGGCGTTGCATGATCTGTTTGACCTATTTCGTAAAGAAGCATTCACCAGTCTGCAACGGTTAGAAACTGATCTAGCACTGGATGAGGAAGAGTGGCTGCGGCAGGCTTTACCGTTAGGAAATGGCAGCGACAATGAACCTATTTTGGTGGAAGCGTTGCAGTCGCTTGTCTTGGAGCTTCAGCGCAATGCCAGACGGTTACTGGCAGATCATTTAATGCGGTATGCAGACTATCAAAGACAGGCAAACCGGATTACAGAAAATGCAGTGGAAACTGCAACTCAAGAAATTCAGCGATTACGAGAGCGGGTCTTAACTAGCCTGACTCAGCTTCAGAGTTTGGTGGGGTTGAGTGCTGAAGATCAAGTGGCGATCGAGACGATTTTCTTGCGGCTTGAACAGGATGCCAGAGCCTTCATCAGTCCCAAAGAGTTATTTACCGAAATTCTAGAGATTCTGACTCAAGCATTTCAGCGCAAACACGCGAACCAGCCCAAACCACCCAAGCCGCCATCTACTTTGGAAGGCGGATATACTCCGCTAAATGATGCTCTGAAGCCCTACGCCGAGAAGGTGTTTGTCTGGCATCAGCGACAAGCAATTCTTCGCCAGACCTACCAGATAGACATCCGGGTGCATGATGATTACACGGTTTGGACTGCTTTGGTGCAGGAAACCATGTTAGGAGGTTTGGAAGAGAGCCAACGACAGGATGAATTTGCTCTACAAGCAGCGTATGTCGTCTTTATCCGGTTGTTGTTGATCCGGGTCTGTGAGGATAAGGGTGTTTTTCCCCATCGATTTATTTCGGATGGCGGAGTGAAACGCTGGCAAGAAAACATTGCCTGGTATTGGCAATTTGCAACGGGTAATCCTTACAGTCCATTGATGGATATGGCATATAACAATGCCCAGAATATCTATGCTCATTTCTTCACAGGGCGGGAGTTATTCAACTGGTTTGAACTGGATCAGCCCCAGTTGGTGATGACATTGCACAAACTGAGTAAATTTAACTTTGCAGGGGTTGATTCGGATATTGTGGGGACGGTTTACAGTACCTACGTGAACCGCAAGGAGAAGAAGGAAAAAGGACAGTATTACACGCCATCAGAAATTGTTAATTACATTCTAGATGAGGTAGGCTATCGCACTGGAGCAGGCATCATTGGAGCCAACAAGCGTTTAATTGATCCGGCGTGTGGCAGTGGTTCGTTTTTGGTGGCGGCAGCAAAACGATTAGTCGAAACCTACAAGGGCAATGCTAATCAAATTGATGATCCAGTGACTGTTTTGGATCGAGTGCAAAACAATCTCTACGGCTTTGACCTCAACCCATTTGCTTGCTACTTATCAGAAGTGAATTTGCTGATTCAAGTATTAGATTTGGTCAAACTGGCGCACGACAAAGGACAGCGCCCCACAATTCAACGCTTCCACATTTACAATGTCGATGCTCTCGCTCGACCAACGGGAACCTATCGATCGCTGATGTTCAATACACTGATTGCCGAGGAAAGCGATCAGGTTGATCAAATCAAAAGTCGATCGCCCAACACACCCTATGAAAACGGTTTTGCCTTCGTTGTTGCCAATCCGCCCTACGGGGCGCTGCTCAGTGACCTATACAAAAATATTCTCAGATCTGACTATGCTGATGTATTTTATGGAAGACCTGACACATACACATTTTTTCTGAAACTTGGAATTGAGTTGTTAGCACCCAAAGGAAGACTTGGTTTTATTACACCTAATACTTATTTGATGGGCACAAATACAATTGCCTTACGTAGAGAAATTCTGAATGCAGGAAAAATTGAGCAAATAGTAAATTTACCACAAGGCATTTGGTCGGATGCAAACGTTGATTGTGTATTAATCTTTATCGTTGAGGAATCTATTGAAGAAAATCGACTTTCTCAAATAACTCGAGTCCATTTACTAGACATACGAGATACGTTAGATAAATTAGTTGAGCGTAGTTGGAATTCTACTGTAGAACAATCACAATCTAGATGGCTATCTGATTCAAGATATGAAATTAATATCAAATATGATTCGTTGGTAGAAAGAATAGAAAACGCGTGTAGTGTTTCAACTAATGGTAATGGTAGTAGCACAAGAATACTACAACTTAATGATGTCGTACTGATTAATCGAGGCATTGAGCCTTACCATTCTCGTGAGCAAGGACGATCTAGTATATTTGTCAAACCTCAACGAGCATTAGCAGATGATGAGCAACATTGGAAGCCATTACTTGATAGTACTGGTTTTATAGGACGTTATGAATTGCGTTGGGGAAAATCAAGACCTCATTTAAATTATGGAAACTGGCTTTATCGAGCTTATGAACCAAAGTTTTATGCTTCACCAAAACTTCTTGTTCAGTCCATCCGAAATCGCGCTTTGAAACGCCGACTAGTTTCGACTTTTGACAATCAAGGTTTCTATAATAGACACAATTTTAATAATATTATTGCTAAGGAAAATTCATCCTACGATTTGAAGTATATTCTTGCTTTATTGAACTCCTTATTACTGAATCATTGGTATAGTAGTAGGTTTGAGAATGTAAATATTAACCCTGCCTATTTTCGGCAGCTTCCGATTTATCCGGCGGATGCTGAAACTCAAGCAGAGTTGGTTGAAAAAGTCGATCGCATCCTTACTAAAAACGCTCAACTGAATGAATATCGAGAGCAGGGTTGCGTCATCCGTAAACAACGAGATGGCAATACCTTGATCGAGATTCCCTACGATCGCCTCTTAGCTGAAATTCAACAACGCAGCCCTAATTTTTCAACGCTGACCCTATTTGATGCTAAAGCCGCAGGGTTGTTTACGATTCCCGATCGCTGTGATTTGCAAGTGGCGATTAGCCGGAACATTTACAGTCCTGATCGCTATCCTAACAGTATTGTTTTACGCAATCACAAACTCTGGCTTGTAGTTGAAGACGACACTATTCGGCAGTATCTGCTTGGTTACTTAAAGCGTCCCCAATGGCAGGGGAAAACCTGGGATGAGATTAAAAATCAGGCAACCCTACCCATCGAAGCCAACGACCTCAACGCCTTTTTTGCTGCCGAGCAACAACGTCGCATCGAGATTCAAACCCTGCTAGATGAAGTCGCCCAACTTGATGCAGAGATTGATGAAAAGGTGCTGGATTTGTATGGCATTACTGAACCGGGCGATCGCCAACGTATTCTGGGTAGTGCAGCAATATCTGATGAAGATGTAGATATGACGGACGAAGAGAGTGAAGAGACAGAATAAGGCTGCTGGAAGGTCACTCAGCCGTTATTTTGATACCTTGTTTTTGAGCCAAGCGATCGCACTTTCTACGTCTGCAACTTTTTCTCCCGTTGGAACGGCTGGGCGTTGCACCATCACCACTGGAATCTTTCGTTCTCGTGCGGCAATAATTTTGGCGTAAGTAGCATCTCCGCCGCTGTTTTTGCTGACGATCGCCCCAATCTCATACTGCTGCAACAGCGATCGCTCATTTTCCAGTGAAAAAGGTCCGCGATCGAGCAACACTTGTCCCAGTGGCACCAGAGTATCTGGCAAAGGGGGATCAATCATCCGCATCAGAAACCAGGTTTTTAGGTGGGCAAAAGCCGCGAGTTCTTGCCGACCGATCGTCAAAAAAATCCGCTGGGCTAACTCTGGCAATACTTTTGCGGCAGCGGCATTACTGTCTACATCGATCCAATCATCTCCTGCCACAGGTTTCCACGCCGGACGAATTAGCATCAAGTGGGGAATACCTACCTTGGCGGCAGCGGCGGCGGCATTCAACGAGATTTGAGCCGCAAATGGATGAGTGGCATCAATCAATACATCAATAGGCTGCGCTTGCAAATAGGTGATTAATCCTGTCAACCCTCCAAAACCTCCAATTCGTGTATTTCCAAATGGCACAATAGGTTGACGAGTTCGACCTGCTAGAGAAGTAATGACCTCTACTTCTGGGATGTCAGCCGCTTTAACGACTAGCTCTGTCGCATCACCCGTTCCACCCAATATCAACACCCGTTTTTGCTGACTCATTCCGCAGATTTCTCCACCCTCAACCATTCAAAACTTAAAACTTAAAACTTAAAACTTAAAACTTAAAACTCCTCTACCCGAATCGCTGCCAAAAATTGCCCAGCCGTCACTGTTTGCCCTGCTTGGCAAAATACCTCTGTAATCGTGCCAGCAGCATCCGCAAGCACCGCGATTTCCATTTTCATCGCTTCAAGGATGACCAGTGGATCGCCCTCAGCTACGCGATCGCCCGGTTGCACCAACACTTGCCACACATTCGCAGACATAGGAGCCGCGATCGCTTCAACATCGTCAGGAATGGTGATCTTAGTAACTTCTGGTTCTTCTGATACTTCCAAATCTTGATGAGAAAATTCTCCCGCAGTTGTCCAGCGATCGCGTTCAGCCGCAAATGCAGTTCGTTGTTTCACTCTAAAGGCAGCAATCTCTTCTGAATTCGCATTCAGAAACTCGTAGTATTGCCTCAAACTAAATGTTTCTTCCTCAATCTTCAGCTTTACCGTGCCCTGAACCACCGCTTCTCGATAATGCAAAAGTTCTTCTGGTGAAACTGGAAAGAACCGAATCTGATCAAAAAACCGGAGCAGCCAGGGTTGCTTAAAATCCTCAGTTTGCTTGTAGCGATTCCAAACAGGCACCGTGCGCCCCACAAACTGATAGCCTCCCGGACCTTCCATGCCATAAATGCACATATAGGCACCCCCAATTCCCACTGCATTTTCGGGTGTCCAAGTGCGCGCCGGATTATATTTTGTCGTGACAAGCCGATGGCGCGGATCGAGCGGAGTCGCAACGGGTGCGCCGAGGTAGACATCGCCTAGTCCCATCACCAAGTAGCTGGCATTAAAGATGATTTCTCGCACTTGCTCAATCGTATCGAGTCCATTGATGCGCCGAATGAATTCGATATTGCTGGGACACCAAGGCGCATCCAATCGCACCGACTGCATATACTTTTGAATCGCTAGTTGGGTCGATTCGTCATCCCAAGAAAGCGGCAGATGCACAATTCGCGTCGGCACCTCCAACGCGTCAATCTCTGGAAGTTCTGACTCTGCTGCAATTAAGGCATCGAGCAATTGTTGAACTGGCAACACTCGACTGTCGTAATGGATTTGTAGCGATCGAATCCCTGGTGTGAGATCAATGATTCCCGACAAGCGATTTGCGCTCAACCACTCCATCAATGTATGCACTCGAAAGCGTAAATTGAGATCCAGCACCAGCGAACCGTATTCAATCAATAAGAACTTGTCGCCTGCTTGTCGATAAGTGACTGCGATTTGAGTAGATGATTCAGGAATCTGGTGGAGTATGGGGGAGTAAAGGGGTAAAGGAGTAGAGGAGTGAAGAGCGAAAGGGGGTTTGATAGTCTTTACAGTACCTAATTCTTCACTTCTCAATGTCTCAATCTGTCGATCTTGCTCTAACTCTCGCTGAAGCGCTTCCTCAAGGGTGAGGTGATAGAACTGAACGGTATCGCCCGGTTTGAGTTGTCCAATTTTCCAAAGTTCAGCTTGAGCGATCGTGGCAGGACAGACGAATCCACCCAAGCTGGGACCATCGTAAGCCAGGATAATCGGCATGTCGCCTGTAAAATCAATGGTGCCGATCGCGTAGGCATTGTCATGAATATTGGAGGGATGCAACCCGGCTTCACCACCATCCGATCGCGCCCATTGTGGTTTAGGTCCAATCAAGCGAATGCCAGTCCGGGCTGAGTTGTGATGGATTGTCCAGCGGGTTGAGAAGAACATCTCAATATCATTGTTGGTGAAAAAATCGGGTGCGCCGTGAGGACCGTAGAGAACGCCGATTTTCCATTTATTGGTATATTGGGGAATTAATTCAGTAGGGCATTGACTATTGATATCTTGTGCTTGATTAACCACTTGATGTAGATGTAGGACATCTCCAGTTCGCAACGTTCGTCCTGCATGTCCGCCAAATTTGCCTAACGTGAATGTGGCTTTGCTGCCTAGATATTCAGGGACATCAAATCCATTTTGGATGGCGAAATACGTGCGATATCCATGTCCTTGAATGGACTTCAGTTTGAGGGTGCTGCCTGCACTAACGGGAATCGATGTCCAATAAGGTACAGGTTGACCGTTGAGCGTGGCTTTCATGGCGGCACCCGTGAGGCAAATCACGGTATTGCAGTTGAAGCGCAGACTGGGTCCTATGACCGTACATTCTAGCCCTGCTGCCGACTCAGGATTGCCTAAAATCCGGTTGGCAAGACGAAAGGCTAGATGATCCATCGGTCCCGATGGGGGCACTCCAACATCCCAATAGCCAGTCCGTCCGGGATAATCCTGAATCGTGGTATAAGTGCCAGAATCGAGAATATCAATTGTGTGGGGTTGATATTTAAAGGTGTTGAGATAGCGAGTGCTAATGGTTCCTTGAATAAATGCAGGACTAGCGATGACCTGACGCAGATACTCTAGATTCGTTTCAATCCCAGCAATTTCTGATTCCTGTAAAGCAGTTTGGAGTTGGGCGATCGCGGCTTCTCGATCTTCCCCATGCACAATCACCTTTGCCAGCAATGGATCATAAAAGGGCGTAACTTCGGTTCCCATTTCAATCCAGCGATCGCACCGAACATTGTCTGGAAACCGCACCGCACTCAATAAACCAGAACTCGGCTGAAAATTCTTGTTCGCATCTTCAGCATAAATCCGCACCTGAATCGAATGCCCTTGAGGTTGATATCGATAGTGATTCAGAAATGTAGAATCACCCGCCGCTAGCCTCACCATCCATTCTACTAGATCGATGCCGCTGACCATTTCAGTCACGCCATGTTCCACTTGGAGTCGCGTGTTCACCTCCAAAAAGTAGAACTGTTGCGTAGTTACATCAAACACAAATTCAACCGTGCCTACCGATCTATAGTTCGCTGCCTGCCCCAATCGCACGGCACAGTCATAAAGCTGCTGCCGCAGCGCATCACTGATGCCTGGTGCCGGAGTTTCTTCAATCACTTTTTGATTGCGTCGTTGAGTTGAGCAATCTCGTTCTCCCAGTGCAATGACAGTGCCATTGCCATCCCCAAAAATTTGCACTTCAATATGTCGGGCTGTTTGAATATATTTTTCTAGAAAAACGCCGCTTTGCTTAAAGTTGGTTTGGCTTAAGCGTTGCACTTTCTCGAAACCATCTACCAGTTCTGCTTCATTCAGGCAAACTTGCATTCCAATACCACCACCACCCGCAGTGCTTTTCAGCATCACTGGATAGGTGATTTCTGCTGCTAACTGTTGTGCCTGCTCTAAGCTCTCCAACAGACCCGTTCCAGGAACTAACGGCACCTGATTTTGCTCCGCCAATTCACGGGCAGTATGCTTTAATCCAAACTGGCGAATATGTTGCGGTGTAGGACCAATGAATGCAATTCCTGCGGCTTCACAGGCTTCTGCAAAGTCGATGTTCTCGCTCAAAAAACCATAGCCGGGATGAATTGCCTGCGCTCCAGCTTGCTGTGCCACTTCTAGAATGCGATCGCCCTTGAGATAGCTTTCTGCAACCGGAGCAGCGCCAATACAGACCGCCTCTGTTGCCATAGAAACATGCTGAGTATGAGCATCCGCTTCTGAATAAACTGCAACACTCGCAATCCCCAGGCGATCGAGCGTCCGAATCACCCGACAAGCGATTTCACCCCGATTGGCAATCAAAACTTTGTTAAACATGAACGCTTTCTCAGTAAATGCTGAAAAAATCAAACAGGGAGCAAGAGTTATCCTTTCTCCACTCTCTAGTCTTGCTCCCCTACACCGTATCCCAAATAATCAATCGAATCGGTGTGGGATTGTAAGCATTACAGGGATTATTGATTTGCGGACAGTTGGAAATAGCCACGATCGCATTCATTTCTGCCTGCAAATCGATAACGCTACCCGGCGCAGAAATACCATCCACAATTTCCAAGGTGCCATCTTCTGAAACAGGAACATTCATGAAAAAGTTGATATTGCTGACCAGATCGCGTTTGCCTAGCCCGTAGGGTGCTAGAGCCGAGAGAAAGTTCTCGACACAGGCATGTTGATATTTTTTGTCCAGCCCAAAGCGCACCGAGTTACTCTCGCAGCTACAGGCACCGCCAGATGTGTCGTGCCTTCCGCAAGTGTCTTTCAAGATCGTCATCATCAATCGACCATCATTTGATATCAATTTGCTACCCGTATTCAAATAAAGATTGCCTTGGGCAACAGTCGTATCTTGGGCACTGTAGCGCTCAGATGGATCATCGGCATTGTAAACCAAAAAATCAACGGCTTGGTTGCCACCCAAATCTTCAATCCGAAGAATCTGTCCCTTCTGGATCACCCGCGACCACGGATGTCTAGCAGGAACCACCTCATCATATATAGCAGTCTTGGGGTCGAGAATAGGTTCAATAGTCGTCGTCATAATTCAGTCCTAACAAAATGCGGCTAGTAAACTATTGAGTAAACAAAGCATCGGTGTTGATAAAGCCACGAATGGCTTCAGGATTGGCAGATCGACATAAATCATCGGCAGCGATCGCAGGAGAGTTCCAAACGGTTACTTGAATGGGGTTTGGCTCATAGATCTTGCTGGGATGCATTACATGGGGACAGTTCGATAAAACCACCAACACGTTCATTTCAGCCCGAAGATCGATAAAACTTCCAGACTGCTCACTCCCTTCGACAAAACTCATTTTGCCGTCTGGCGCGATCGCGACCCGCGTAAACAAATTAAGGTTGGGCATAATATCTTTCTTGCTCAAACCATATCGCGTCACCGCTCTGCGGAAGTTATCGCGAGAATTGATCCAAAAATCGCCATCACCATACTTGGCAGCGTTGCTTGCAGCATGACTACATCCTCCAAATAAGTCGTGACCGCCAGAGGTGTCTTCTGTAATTGAAAACAAAACTCTTCCCATATCGGAGTAAATCACCATGCCCTTTTTCAAGAAAGCATTGAACTGAATTTTGGCAGTATCCGCAACATTTAGCCGCTCGATCGCATTATCTGCGTTGTAGCAAATCAAGGAAACACCCTGCGAACCAGCCAGATCAGTCACCCGTAAGGTATTGCCTCGTTTAATGACACCATGCCAATAGGCACTCCCCGGCAAGGTTTCATCCAATAGAATCAGATCTGAAGCGATCGCGACTGGATTTGATAGATCAGAATTTTGCGAAACAGATACTTGCACCATAAAAGTCCCCTATGACGGTGAATGATTCAGTTGAGAATCTCCAGAAGTTTTAAGCGAATGTACAGTAACAACTTAAATATCAAAGCCCAGGAGATCCCAACAGTGACTAAACTCTGTATGGTTCTCCCGGGCTTTTTTCCCGCCGTGTGACCCACTGGACATTCTCAAATGCAGAATCATCAAGTGGGCTGCTTCTCTCGGACCAGTCCTTTAGCTGCCAAATCGCTAAATCGGAACCCTAGAAGCACATTCCTGTTAATTGTTATTCAACTGTGTGTCACGTAAAACTTTACTGGATTATATAATCAAACTCAAAGCCAACGCAATCTTACCTTAAGCATATAGGACTTACGCACTCGCCCCCTAAATCCCCCAATTCTGGGGGACTTTGATCTCTAGCTCCCCCAGAATTGGGGGTTGGGGGGCAAATTTCGATTGATTTGCGTAAGTCCTGGCATAGTTTCATGCTGTAGCGAGTCAATTCTTCTGTGTCCAGTTTGCCTTTGATTCCATTTCCTCCTTCTGGCAATCCTGATCCAAGGGATCTACCCGACTGGCTGTGTTGGGTTGACAGTTGTCCTAGCACAAACACATGGGCAACAGCGCACGCCGATCGCTTACCTCATGGAGCCGTCGTTTTTACGCGCCATCAAACCGCAGGACGCGGACAGCATGGGCGCACTTGGCATTCTCCAGCGGGTGTCCTGACCGCAAGTTTTATCCTCGATTTTCCCATTGCCCAACTATCAGGCTTGAGTTTGGTCATCGGGTTAGCGGTGATTCATGCCATCGAAGATTTGCTGCCCGACCAACGCGGAAGATTGCGCTTAAAG
>Ga0209490_10006122_pt1 | contig 10903 bp, 7 predicted proteins | sample MAT06_FD_187209 | JGI IMG/M metagenome (GOLD analysis project Ga0209490, IMG submission 187209) | Freshwater microbial communities from Lake Fryxell liftoff mats and glacier meltwater in Antarctica - MAT-06 (SPAdes) (version 2) | ecosystem: Environmental > Aquatic > Freshwater > Ice > Liftoff...
AGGAACTGCATCCATTTTTAGCCTCATGTGAGGAGCGAAAACAGAATGAAGAACGTCCCTCGCCCTTATCTTAAACAAAACAGGTTCACCTTTCGGAATTACCACCACAGGAGTATTGAAATCATCATGTGCATTTTTATCTGAGAAGTCGACACCGGAAACATTAGAGGCATTGGTAAGCCTGTAATCATTGGCTCCGAGTACATTGTCCATCCCAGGATATCTTATTTCCCAAGCAAACTGATAACCCATCAGTTCGACGACATGTGCGTTTTCAGGTGCAGGTCTGGTAATATCGGACCATGCTTTCCAGCCACCGATTACCAACAAAGCCAACACAATTGCAGGAACTACTGTCCAGATAACTTCAAGTTTGTTATTATCAGGATAAAAAGCAGCTTTTCTGTCTTCTTTGTATTGGTATCTATAAGGGAACCAGAAAAGAAGGATGTGGGTAATGATGAATATAACGCCAGTCACTGCCATTGTTATCCAAAACAACTGGTCTGTTGCTGCCCCATGTTCTGATGCCAAAGGAAGAGTGTAATTGTCAAATTCCTTGATGGAATACCAAAACATCAATCCACCGGTTCCTACAAGAAATAGGACGAACATGATTGCATTCACCTTATTACTACCTGAAGCGACTTTTTTGTCACTGCCCTTAACTACTGAGACAAGGGTTTGTATTTTATATACCATCCAAATAATGGATATGAGCAATAAAATACCAACTGCAATTAGAAATACGTACATAATTGTAACCTTTTCTGATAATTAAATATGATGATGATAACTCTCTTCCAACATTGGGTGGTTTTTGGCAATAAGGTTTTGTTTAGATAAATTGTTCAAAACAACATATGTAACAAGAGAACCAAACACCAAAAGCATCCCAAATTCAATCAACCCAAAACCTCCATGATCACCAAGAGTACCAGGCTGAACCATCAGGAAGAAGTCAAACCAATGACCTAGTATGATTAGAGAGCAAACAAGCTTAAGGAATATCCCGTGCCTTTTTGCATCTCTGGTCATAAGAACAAAGAAAGGTAGGAAGAAGTTTAGCGCTAGATTTACAAAAATATACGGGCTGTACACATCGCTCTCAAGTCTCTCTACAAAGTAAACTGCCTCCTCAGGTATGTTAGCGTAATAGATCAATAAGAACTGTGAAAACCAGATATAAGTCCAGAAAATAGAGAAAGCAAAAACAAATTTTCCAAGATCATGGATGTGGTTTGCATTTACCATTTCTAGATAACCCCTTTCTTTTAGGAAAATCGTTACCAAAGTCATCGCCGATAAACCTGCTACGAACCAAGATGCAAATACGTACCACCCAAACATGGTTGAAAACCAGTGTGTATCAATAGACATCACCCAATCCCATGCTGAAATTGAGGAAGAAACTGCAAAGAAGACAAGGAATATAGCAGACCATTTTCTGATGCGAAACCATAATTGGTTACCGGGCTGAAGGTCTTCCTGATAGGATAAATTCTTCAATTTATTGAAAAACAAAATCCAAGCTCCAAAGAAAACCACCATCCTGATGATGAAGAAAATAGGGAAAGTTCCTTTTTCAAGCGGCCAAAAGAAAAACGCCGCCTTGCCATCAATGATCTTATCATAGTCAGGACTGTTGACGTCAAACAACGTCTTATGCGTCCAATGGAAAATATCGTGACCCACAATGAAATAACTCACAATCATGATTAGTCCTGCAAAAGGCAACCAATATCCAAATGATAAAAATATTCTTAGCAATGGCGCTGACCATCCTGCCTGTGCTGCATATTGAATAGCAAAGAAGAATACGCCAATCACTGCTATCCCTGTAAAATACACATTGTTGATCCAAAGATTGGCATAGAGCCTTTGGTACCAATGGAAAACATGCCCACCTTCAGCCTGGGCGTCCTCATGACCTCCTCCCAAAGCTGCCATCAAAATACCGGCAGTAAGGATAACTGCACCAATGATCAAAACAGTAAATATTGATTTTTTCAGTCCTGCCGTAAAATCAAACTTTTGATCCAAATTATAATTTGTAGTACTGTGACCCATGATTATTGCTTTTGAATTTCTTGTTTAACATAATGAACAATTTTCCAGATTCTTTCTTGGGGGATTTGAGAACCGTGGGCTCCCATTCTTCCTTTTCCTTTCATGACGACGTGGAAAATATGGCCTTCCGGCAGGTTGATATATGCACCTCCGGTAAGATTTGCGACTCCGCCGATTACTTCTCCGGCTTTGCCATCGCCCATACCACCTGCCCCATGACAAGTTGAGCAATATTGGGTATAAAGAACTTTACCTTCAGCAAGGATCTGAGGTGACAATTCCACAGGATTCACATTCAGAGCAGCTGCTTCAAGTTCAAATTGTTTTAACCTGTAAGGAAGAGTACCGTCTTTGGACCTGGGAACAGTATTCGCAACAGGCTCTCGCATATTCATGCGGTTCAGGTTGTTGATGTTGCTATTGAAAAACTCACCTTTTCCGTCTTCTCTCGATGATAACCATGCGCCTTCATCTTCATTGACGATTTGTGTAAGTGGTTCATAAGCTATAGAATGATACATTTGGGGTGCGTATTCATAACCGGGATCCTCACCGGAAGCGCCACAGGAAGCAAGGCCAAGGGCCGCTCCAAGCAATGCAAACGTGTATATAGAATGTGTGATTTTCATATATCAATTTACCTATTCAAAACTTTTAAAATTTACTTCGGAAGCTCCTGAACTTTTCAAGACGTCAGAAAGTATACTCTCCCCCAAGGAGGAGTTCAATGCCAAGTCGATGGCCATGACATGCTTGTCGTCTGTGATCCTGATATCAAAAATCCTAGGCTGACCCCATGGCTTGAGGTTACTTGCGATCATAAATACTCCTACCATTCCGAACGCTGCCAACAAAACTGTCAGTTCGAATGTGACAGGGACGAAAGCAGGTAAAGACGCATGGTCTTTACCGCCAATGATCATTGGCCAGTCAATTTTCATCATGTAATACTGCATGGTGAGCGCAAGGGTAGTACCCAATAAACCAAACAAGAAAGCGGCAATTGGAAGTTTACTTCTCTTATATCCCAATACCTCATCTATCCCGTGTACAGGGAAAGGTGAGTAAACCTCATGGATTTTGACACCACTGCCTCTTACTTTGGCAATAGCATCCAGCAAAACATCCTCATCGTCATATACGCCAAGAATGAAATTTTTATCTCTTTCCATGCTTTATTTAGTTACTTTTTCTGATGAAGATTTCACAATAGATTTAATTTCGGCCATGTTGATCACAGGGAAGAACTTTGCAAACAAGAAAAATAATGTGAAGAACAATCCAAAGGTGAACAGATAAACCCCAACATCTGAAATAGTTGGATAGAACATCGCCCAAGATGACGGAAGGTAATCTCTATGCAGGGATGTCACAATGATCACAAATCTTTCAAACCACATCCCAATATTCACCACCAATGACAATAGGAAAGTCGCAACTATTGACGTCCTGATTTTCTTAAACCAGAACAATTGAGGAGATATCACATTACAAGTCATCATTGACCAATATGCCCACCAATAGGGTCCGAACATCCTGTTCATAAAAGCATACTGCTCTGCAGCAACACCTGAATACCAAGCCATAAAGAATTCTGTGATGTAGGCAATACCTACTATAGAACCTGTAATGATGATTACTATGTTCATCAATTCAATATGACCTATCGTTATATAGTCTTCCAATTGAAATACTTTCCTCGTCACGATCATCAAAGTCAATACCATCGCAAAGCCCGAGAAAATAGCACCCGCAACAAAGTAAGGAGGGAAAATGGTCGTATGCCAACCTGGAATAACTGATGTGGCAAAGTCAAAAGATACAATCGTGTGTACAGAAAGTACCAATGGAGTGGCCAAACCTGCTAAAATCAAAGCTACTGATTCATACCTGCTCCAAGTTTTTGCTGCGCCATCCCATCCAAAAGACAAAGCGCCATAAATGCTCCTTCTGATTCCGGTTGCTCTGTCTCTGATTGTAGCAAAGTCAGGAATCAAACCGATATACCAAAACACCAATGAAACAGCGAAATAAGTGGAAATGGCAAAAACATCCCAAAGTAGTGGTGAGTTGAAGTTTACCCAAAGTGATCCAAATGTATTTGGAAGAGGCAAAGCCCAATAAGCGCCTAACCAAGGTCTACCCATGTGAATTACAGGAAACATTGCTGCACAGATTACAGCAAAAATCGTCATGGCTTCCGCTGCCCTGTTGATGGCCATTCTCCATTTTTGTCTGAACAATAAAAGTACCGCAGAGATCAATGTGCCGGCGTGACCGATGCCGACCCACCATACGAAGTTGGTGATATCCCAGGCCCATCCGACAGTTTTATTGAGTCCCCACATTCCGATACCTTCCCAAAGAGTCGCTGCCAAAGCTATGGATCCTAATAACAACACCCCTACAGAAAATAAAAAGGCCAATAGCCAACCCAAACTGGGCCTTGCTTCTACCTGCCTTGATATATCATGGGTGACGTCTTTCAGAGTTTTACCGCCTGTAATCAGCGGCTCGCGTACGGATGTAGTAACATGCATATCTTATAAAATTATTTTTTACGCTTCTGATTTATCCTTATTTCTGATTTTGGTAAAATACCACACGTTAGGGCTGACATTGATCTCTTCCAAAACGTGATATGCTCTTTCTTCATTGACTTCCTTCACAGCAGAGATAGTGTCCTCTTTAATTTTGAGCAATTGGGTGATTTTACTGTTGGTATCGTTCATGTCTCCAAATACAATGGCAGTAGTTGGGCAGGCCGAAGCACAGGCTACGTTGATTTCACCGTCTTTTATTTTCCTGCCTTCTCTTTTAGCTGTCAATTTGCCTCCCTGAATTCTTTGTACGCACATAGAGCATTTTTCAATAACGCCTCTTGCCCTTACCGTTACATCAGGATTCAAAACCATCTTGCCCATGTCATCATTTTGTGCAACGTTCACAGCAGCAAAGTCCTTATTGTCATGGTATTTGAACCAATTGAATCTTCTTACTTTATATGGGCAGTTATTGGCACAGTACCTTGTTCCAATACACCTGTTGTATGTCATTTGGTTAAGCCCTTCAGAAGAGTGTGTCGTTGCAGCTACCGGACAAACCGTTTCGCAAGGTGCATTATTACAATGCTGACACATCATCGGCTGGAAAGTAACCTCCGGATTATCGGCTGCAATTTCCAATTCCTTGTTTGATGTTGCTTCCACCGGTGAGCTGTAGTACCTGTCAATTCTTATCCAGGCCATTTCCCTTCTGTTTAATACTTCCTGCTTACCGACAACAGACACGTTGTTTTCAACCTGACAAGCAATGGTACAGGCACCGCAACCTATACAAGAATTCATATCGATCGCCAATCCCCAATGGTGTTGGCTATATTGATGGCCTTTCCAAAGTGAAATTTTAGATGGCTTTACAAACTCCCCTTCTTTATAAATCTTTGGTTGATACCTTCCTGCGAAAGCATCTTCTTTGTATTCGCCAAGAGTGGCCTCTTGAATCACAAATTCTCTGCCCATGTAAGTTTGATGGGTTTGAGTCTGCGCAATTTTATAACTATCAGAGGTGATTTCTATTGAAACACCTTCAATCACATCAAAATTTATAAAACCTTTATCGCTATCAGCCAATTCATAGGCATTGACACCGACACCGTCAGCGACTCTTCCAGCTTTATTCCTTCCATATCCCAAGGCCAATCCAACAGTTCCGTCTGCCTGACCCGGCTGTACTAATATTGGAACCATTATCGATTTGGCCCCGACGGTAAGTTTTGCCTTTTTGGTCTCGCCTTCGTTCATTCTAAGGCCATTTTCATTAGCCCATTTTTGGGAAACAGTTAGATAATTATCCCAAGTAGCTTTAGAAATAGGATCAGACATTTCCTGAAGCCAAGGGTTGTTGGCAAATGTCCCGTTTCCGATTCCGATTTTTACGTACATAGCCAATTCTGTACTTGCATTATCCGGTTTATAGGATTTTGCAACTGCAGAGGCTGCTGAAGCTACATCAGAGATACTTGCAACAGGTGCGGATACAGATGGAATGGAATACACCCCGTTGAACAAAGACCTGTCCCAAAATTCCTGAAAATTGGAAGTTTCAGTTTGAGCTGCAAATATTGTGGTGTTCCAGTTTTGTTGTAAGAAATCGTAATAATTGGTAGTTGCTCCTGCCCAGACCAAAAAAGTATCTTGAGCCTGTCTCGAATTAAACAATGGAGAAATTGCAGGCTGACTCAAGCTAAATTCTCCTTTTCTTGGATAGAAATCATTCCAAGATTCAAGGTAATGGTGGTCAGGTGCAACATACTGAACCAATGAAGCCGTTTCATCCATGGTTGAATTGGCAGCTACTGATACTTTTGCCTTGGCAATCCCTTCTGCTATTTCAGCACCTTTTGCAAAGTCATAGACAGGATTACAGTTATAGAAAACAACTCCTCCAATCCTGCCTGCCTTCAACTCTGCGACGAACTGATTCATTTTTGAATCATCTCCTTTTCTAGAAAAAGATGGTTTGGAGAAATCAACAGTGACACCATTATTTTCAAGTAAATCATTGATGGCATTGATGATGACTTGCACATTTGGATCATTCGAACCCGACACCACAATGGATTTCCCTTTGTTTGCCCAAAGCTCTTTCGCCGCTCTGTCAAGATTTGCTATTTCGACAGCAGCACCCTGAACGGTAGCTGCTCCTGCTTGTTTTGCAAGGGCATTATACAAAGCCAACACCGCTAGCCCACTTTGGGAGGGCTTTATCGGCGTTCTATAATCAGCATTGGCGCCTGTAAGAGAAAGGTTGGATTCGAACTGGAAATGACGGGACATTTCCGGCTTTTCTTTTGAAATCTTCCTTCCCTGAACATATTGTTTTGCAAATTCGATCGGAGAAATCCATGTTCCTAAAAAGTCGGCCCCAAAGCTGACGATCAAGCCTGCTTTTTCGAAGTTATAAGTTGGAAGCATCGCTTTACCATAAGAGGTTTCGGCAGCTTTCGTTATCCCGTAATTAGATATTGGATCATAGGTGATGACTTCAGCGCCTCCAAAAGCCGCAGCGAATTGCTCGAGGACTTTTTCAGTGGAGGGAGAAATCACAGTATTGGTTACGATTTTTACCGTTCCTGCAGCAGCCAATTTGGCTTTCACCTCAGAATCAATCGTCGCCCAATCAGATATTGTCCCATTGATATGTGGACCTGCGAGTCTTTGCTTGTCATACAAAGAAAGAACAGAAGCTTCAACTATAGCGTTGATTCCTCCTTTGGTGATTGGCGAAAGCTCATTTCCATCGATCTTGATAGGTCTTCCCTCCCTTGTTTTTACAACAATCGAAGCATAATCACCACCTGAAGAAAAAGTGGATGCATAATAATTGGGAATTGAAGGATTGATATCAACTGGTTTGTTGACATATGGGATTGCCTTTCTAATAGGTGCTTCGCAAGCAGCCAAAGAAGCGGCTGCCAAACTGAATCCCATTAATTTAAGGAAGTCCCTTCTTGTGGAACCTTCCTCATTTCCACCGTTGATCGGTAAATATTCGGGAAATTCTCTCTCAGCATTTTTAACGAATTCCGGATCATTTGTTAATTGCTCTAAGCCTTTCCAATAGGTCTTTTTATTTTCTGTCATTTTATATTCAAGAAAAGTAAGTTCTGAATTGTTTTTTTTATTAATAATGGCACTTAGCACATTCCAATCCTCCGATGTCTTTCACCTTGAGGGGTTCTTTGGAACTGCTGTGTAACTGTACCAATTTATCGTAATATTCATTTCCCTTGGAATTGATGTCAGTCTGCCTGTGGCAATCAATACACCATCCCATCGTAAGTGAACTGTGCTGATAAACAACTTCCATCTCTTGGATCTGTCCATGGCAAGTCTGGCATTCTATACCACCGACAGCTACGTGCTGTGCATGGTTGAAATATGAAAGATCAGGAAGATTGTGAATCCTTACCCATTCGATTGGCTGGTTATTATCCACGGCGGCGTAGATTTTTGCGATTTCGGGAGAAATCCCTTCCTTACCACCTACATTCTGGATATGGGTATGGCAGTTCATACAAATGTTGGCAGAAGGAATATTTGCTGATTTGCCGATTTCAACTCCTGTATGGCAATATTGACATTCGGTTTCATATTGACCGGCATGCAGCTGGTGAGAAAAAGCAATAGGCTGTTTTGGCCCGTAACCCTGCTGAACACCAATGCTTAGTATCTCATCTAAAGCGGTTTTAACAGTGAAAGCAATAACAATTGTTGTAATTATTATTACAAAAGCATCAGATTTGAGTATTTTCTTAAAATCAAATTTTTGGTTGATAAATTCTTCATCAACAGCATCAAGTTTCTGACTGCTCAAATATTTGGTCAATATCGAAATGATCAGACCCAATACAATCAAAATCAATAAGAGAACCAATACAAGAACTCCCAAAATTATGGTCAGATATTCACTTGGAATCCCTGATCCTCCTGCAGCAGCCTGGGTACCATCAACTGCTGTTACTGCGGCGACCGGATCCACTTTGTCTCCATATTCTATATAAGACAACAGATTCATCAAATCAGCATCAGAAAGGAATTCATGGGCTGGCATGACCAAATTATTGAACTGGGCTGATATGGTCAATGCCTCAGGATCTCCGGCAGCAATCAATGCCTGTGAATTTTTTATAAACCTTTTAGTCCAATCAATGGAATGACGGTCTGAAACTCCTCTTAATGCAGGACCAATGTTCTTAGTATCTAACTTGTGGCAAGTTTTACAGTTTGCATTGAAGACGGTCTTCCCGGCTGCTATTGCCTCCTCACTGCTGGAAACATCCGGATTTACCGCGTAGACTTGTGTCCCTGACAACTGGAAGAATAGCAACATCAAGAGGCTAAATCTCAAAGGGACACTTAATAATGAGCGATTGATCGACATATTTATTACTTATTAAACAGTTTAATGCATGTTTTTTGATAAACACTGCAAATGTACTATCGCAATTCTACTTTTCAAACTTGAATCGAAGAGTTAAATAAACAACAAAAATAGAAACTATTTTATTGTAAGTATTTGTATTTCAATCATTTAATTCCTATTTATCATGTGTGCTGTCAATTTAGATTCATTATAAATAAATAATATTTGGTTTCATATCATTTATGTAAAGGAGACCAAAAAACTCTTAGCATATATATATCCAATTGTTGAAATCAAGATTCTTTGAAAATAGTTAATAATTAAAATAATTGAAGAAAAACTTGTCTATATAAATGATTCTAATTTTCTTTGTTTTACCAAAAGGTCGAGTGGCCGAGTGTTAGGCCAGAGTCAGCAAGACTTTGTACGGTGGTTCAAATCCACCCTCGACCTCAAAATAGAACGCTTTAGTCACCCCAGTTAAACCGTTCCCTACTTATTTTAATAAAAGTTATAATTTTTAGACATGAAGATTTTTGTCTGAAAATTTTGTAACTGAAAAGGCTTTTACAAGGTCGAGTGGCCGAATGTCAGGCAAGAGTCAGCAAGACTTTATACGGTGGTTCAAATCCATCCTCGACCTCAAAATTGGAAACGTGTTTTATCCAAAGGGATACCCCGGTCCAAAATGCTTTATTGAAATGGATTTTGTAGGCAAGAAGGGATTGAGAAACGTCCCCTATTTTTAAATGCAGAGACCAAAAGTTTTTACAAGGTCGAGTGGCCGAGTGTCAGGCAAGAGTCTGCAAGACTCAATACGGTGGTTCAAATCCATCCTCGACCTCCAAAGCTTCCCTAACGGGAAGCTTTTTTTGTTTGTGATACATTTTAAAAGTGATCTGTAAAAAGGATTGAAAAAATGAAATCCTTTCAGAGCTAAAAATAAGGAATTCCACGTTTGAAATAAATCTAAGAATAGCTACATTTGCATTCCGATTTAAAAAATGGTCGAGTGGCCGAGTGGCTAGGCAGAGGTCTGCAAAACCTCGTACAGCGGTTCGAATCCGCTCTCGACCTCAAAATTAAAAGCATCCTTCTGGAGGGGATGCTTTTTTATTTTCTTATGGAGTCCCTTTAAAGCTTGGTGTTTCATCAAACCCTATAGATTTTTCAACTATTTTTCAGCCGCAAAAATTAAATTCCCCATCGTACGATTTGAATTGTTATGGTCAAAACCCTGTAAGTTGCAATCATTGGCAAAAGTCTATTTCTCTGCCAACCGAGTTTTGTATATGACCGAATAGTCGTTTTCTACTTCGGAAAAATTCAAAGCAAACCAAATTTCATCTCTCGAAACGAACTTGGTCAGCGAACCTAAGATTTCGGGCTTTTCGATTATCGGACCTATAGCCTTTCCATCAAAAACCACTCTGCCCGCAGTGTTGATTTTGTTTGCTTCTTCAAACATTTTAGAAAAATCTGTCCCGGCTTCATTGAGAATCGGATCGACTTCCTCATCAGAAAGACCGGAAAGAAAATCCACAATAAACTCCCCGTTGCCTAAAGGGATCACACGATTCACAGTACCTACGAAAAGGTCTCGCATTCTGAAAGCTGCGTCATCATTAGGATCGGTTGGTTTAGCTAGAATGAATTTTTCAAAAGGAATCACTTTAAAAGAGAAAGCCGAATCTAGATTTGAAAGGGAATAAATGTAAATCGTTGCTTCATTTCTAAAGCTTACAAAAAGGGAGTCATCCAAAATGGCCAAGTTGGTATAGTATGCTATGGCTGGATGGATTTCGGTTTCAGAGCTAAATCGAGATGCTTTAGGAAAAGGAAGTGCAGGGCTAAACTCACCGGTTTGTAAATCTAACACCTCAATTTTTCGGGCTTTCTGTTGGTA
>Ga0209490_10006123_pt1 | contig 10902 bp, 12 predicted proteins | sample MAT06_FD_187209 | JGI IMG/M metagenome (GOLD analysis project Ga0209490, IMG submission 187209) | Freshwater microbial communities from Lake Fryxell liftoff mats and glacier meltwater in Antarctica - MAT-06 (SPAdes) (version 2) | ecosystem: Environmental > Aquatic > Freshwater > Ice > Liftoff...
TTTAGGCACGAACGTTTGCGGCGCAGCTTTGGTAGATGGTTAACCATTACCCATTATTTATGCCAACTCTGCCAACACATCGCGCATGGTCCGTCCTGGTTGCAACACCGTCTCTTTGACGATCCGTCCATCGCGTAGATTGAGCACGCGATCCGCCTGGCTGGCGGTGCGCAGATCGTGCGTAGCCAGAATGACGCCATGTTCGCCGCTGTCGGCCAGGGCGCGCAGACGGGCTACAATCTGGCGGGCGGCGTTGCTGTCCAGGTTGGCGGTCGGCTCGTCGGCCAGGATCAGCGGTGGGTTGGCGGCCAGGGCGCGCGCCACAGCCACCAGTTGTTGTTGGCCACCGGACAACTCATTTGGGTAGCGCTGCGCCAGTTCGCGCATCTCCAACTCGTTTAGCAGCCGTTCGGCACGCAGATTAGCGTCGAAGGGTGGACGCACCATCAGCCGTAGCGGCAACCCCACATTCTCGCGCACGGTAAAGCCGGGGAAGAGGTTATAGTTTTGGTAGATCACGCCCACGGCCTGGCTGCGTAGATCGGTGATCCGGTCGGCGTTTAGCTCATCCAGCCGTTGGCCGAGCAGCGTTACCCGCCCGCGGTCGGGCTGTTCCAACCCGGCGAGTAGAGAGAGCAGGGTGGTCTTGCCACTGCCTGTCGGTCCGACCAACGCCACCATTTCACCCGCCTGCACCGTCAAACTAACGCCGTTGAGTGCGGCCACTCGTTCGCCGTGCGCCTGATAACTCTTGTACAGATCATCTGCTTGCAATAACACTTTGTATTCGTTCATCATCATCTCTCCAAACTTTCTATCAATCTAGTTTCAATGGCCATTCGATCTTCAAACTGCATCATTTTCCAACCTAATAAGCCGGCTAATATTGAGCCAAACGCGTTTGTCCAACCATGCACCTGCACCATGCGCGGTAGCGTCACGAGTGGCCAGCCCAGGTATTCTCCTAATCCATAGAGCAACGCAAACGTGAGCGCCACGATCAGCGATAGCGCTGAGATCCGAAGTAGCCACGCCGCCAAGTGCATACTTAACTGGCGGGCAATCACAATACCGCTCAACCAGGCTAACCCCACGACACTGACAAACAAGATGACGACGCCAGCCATCTCGATAACTGGCGATGCGGTAATCCCTGCGGCTAGGAGTGGTGGGCCGGCGATAATGCCGGCGGCTATCCACCTGTAAAAAGGCCAGGCAAGCTTATGCTGCGCCAGCCACTGTCCCGCCAATCCGGTTAACGTTGGCAAGGCAAACCCGGCGTAGTGAAAATGGATGGCGGTCAAGAGCACTATCACAGCGGCAAAGTTGAGCGGTCGCCATCCAAAGCGACTGATTGACAGCCAGATTGCTCCAATTGGCAGGTAGACAAGCCCAGCAACGAAACAACGCTCGTATGCGATGGCCAAACCACCACGGCGCAGATGTTGCAACCCAGCACACCCCATCAGCCCAGCAAACGCCAACCAGGGCAGGGTTAGCAGAGCCGCGTACGGACCGACGGGTAGCAAAAATGAGCACAAAGCCAGCAACGCAGCCACGGGCTGGAATCTAATTGCCCACTGGAAGAAGTGATTGTCTTGGCCCACCGAGGGCGCGATTAGGCTGCAAGCGAGGGGAACGATCGTCAAAATGGCGAACAATAATAGATTTTCAATTGTTGCCAGCAAACCACCGCTGCTGCGCGGCGCCAGCCAAAGAAATAATAACCAGCCGCCCAAGCCAAGCAATGCGCTGGCAACCGTCTGTTGTTCTACCGTGCTTGATTTGTCGTTCATCTTGCCTCCATGTCGAGCAGCATGGCATGCTCGTACAGTACGGCCTAGTAAGACAGTGAATCAGTAGAACAGTGAGACAGTACAAACACTGAATAAGCGCAGCGGCATTGTCCTACTGTCTAACTGACGCACTGTCTAATGATTGAAGCCCAACCGACTAGGCGACTTCCTGTTGCTCCCAAAGCTGCCGCATCATCTGTATGTGGCCGATGTGCAGACCCGTATGCGCCAATGTCTGCGCCAGCAACCAGGCGGCGGTATAGGTTTGCCCATTCGATGGATCAACCCGTGTGCTGCTTAAATCCTCGATCGTCAAGCTTTCCAGCGTCGCGCGCGAATCAGCTAAAATTGTCGCCAACCGTTGTTGCAAGGTGGCTACCTCCAAACCATGCACACGGAATTCGGCGGCTCGATCCCGATCAGTTGCGCCGCGCCCGATCAGATCCCCAATGCGAAATTGTTCTGAGCCGGTGAAATGCGTCACCAGCACAGCCAATGAACTCATCTGCGGGCCGGGCGTCCAATCCAGTGCGGCTGCGGGTAGACCCGCCAGCGCCTGTTCTGCTTCCTGGTGCAACATTTGCAGTCGATCAAAATAAGCCTCAAAAAATGGATGCATAAAATTTCCTCCCTCTGGCAAAGCCAACATTTTTATTTGATCCCGATCTACTGGCCTTAGACCCTTGGGGGTTGGAAGGTTCGTCGATTATCGGGTGCATAAGCCAACCCCCAAGGGTCTGAGTGAGCCGCCTAGTTAACTCAACCTGACCATCGCTTGCTTGGAATCACGCGCAAAGCGCTTCTGAAATTGGCGGGCTACGGGATAGCCGATCCGCGCCAGCCAACGGTTGGGTCTGGAAAAGGCCAAAATGTCATACCAAACCGAGTCGTCGCTGTGCTCCTTGCTCTGACCCTGCGTATGGCGCCACTCGACGAGAAAGCGCTCTTCGCCGCGTTCGAAATGGCTGGGCAGCGTGCCGTAGGCAAACCCAAAACGCTCGATGGTCACGCCGGCCTCTTCTGCCACGTCATCAATTGTATAGACGATGCGGCAGGCGTTGGGTAGCCAAACGCCCAACACATTCACCAGTACGCCAACCGTCACCCCCGCTTGGATTGGCGCGTGCGGCCAGCAGAGTTGCACCCAGCCGAGGTCAAACATCTGCCACCGTTGGAGTGCTGCCTTCGCCTGCTCAAACCGTTGCCGGCCCACGCCTAAGCACACTCGGTTGTGATCAACCGCATAGCCGGCTGGCGCAACCTGAGCCGTCCATCCCACCTCGGGGTAGGTGAATGGCAACCTGGCCTGGGTGGCGAGAAAAGTTGTTATTTGTTGATCGGATGGATTGGATAGTTTACTCATATAGGTTTCCTTTTGAATAATTAACAATTAATAATTAATGCAAGCAACTTTGTAAACGAGACCGTCCTTCATTAACCATTAATTATTAATTATTCACCATTAATTATTCTCCTCCGCCCTTCTCCTCCCCACACCCACTATCTCTCCTTTCCCTGCCAGCCGTTCGCCTACCCAGCCGCCGACCAGTACACAAATGATCGAAGGTACGCCCACCCAGAACCAATAGGCGTTTAACCAGTGTTCGCCCAGGGCAACCGTGGGCCGCAAATCGGCCGCGGTATGAAAGATCAGCGGGGGGATGCTAAAGCAGAACATGCCCCACCAACGCGCCAGTGTGCGATTGGTGAGCAACCAAGCCAGCAGCCCGGTCAGAAAGCCGCCGACGCTGCCCGCCAACCAGGCCAAGCCGATAGGGATGATGATCAGCAAGGGTGTCAAAAGCACCGCCACAAATCCATCGCCCAGCAGATCGGCCAGCACGAGTTGATCCGGTCGCCAGACGGCGGCCAATCCACCATTAGCACCCACGTCTAGATAGAAGAGCAATGCCGCCAACAGGGCATAGACACACGCTAGCCGGCTTGCCACGCGTCCCCCAATTTGCCACCCGAGTTTAACTGAATCCATAATTTCCTTCTTATCGCAACACCTTCGCCGGCGTCCGGCGTGTCACCAGCCAGAGCACCGGCGCCGCCCCGACCCAGGCCGACGTGATCGCACCCAACAGATCGGCCAAGATGATGCCCAGCGCCAACCACCAGTTGCCGCGTCCGGACGAGAGCACCCAATTGCCCAGCGCCATCATCGCCCCCAGGCTGCCGCCGCCAAGCGCCACAATCGCATATTCCAACAAGATCAAGCGCCAGACGCGGCTAGAGCGGGCGCCGAGCGCCATCAAGAGACCAAATTCACGCCGCCGTTCCAGCGCGGCCAGCGATGCACCGGTCAAAACCAGGCCAGCCCCAGCCACCAATACCATGCCTGCCACCCAGGCCGAAAACCCGAGCGCCGCCGCTCCATCCAGCCAGGCCAGCGCGGCCAGACCCACGGCATAGGAACCGGTGGTCAAGGCTAATGTCATGCCGGCGGTATGGTTGGGGTGCCGCAACAGCCCTTGCACCGCCAAGGTCCATAAAGGCATGGTCTCTGGCTTCGGTAAGCTCTGGTAGAGGCGTGTCAATAGCCAGCCGCCGCCCGTCAGCAGACCGCTTAGGCAGACCGCTAGCGTGGTAAGGATCAGGGTGGTAGTTAGGGGTAAGACAGGCAGACCGGCGGCTAACACCAACACACCTGTGTATAAAGTGCCCAACAGTGAAGTGGCCCAAAACGAGCTGCGCCAGGCTAGCCAAGCGTCCGCTGGTTGCGTGGATGGCCGCGTGTGCAGTGCTAACCCCGGCAAGGCCAACGTTGCTGTCAGCGCCAAGAAACCCATGAAGAGTAACGCCGCCAACATGCCAACGCCCAATCCGGTTAGAATGGCAACATTCTGCACCGCATAGGCATGATCCAAACCGAAATAGGTATGGGCTGCTGGCCACGTCAGTTGGCTAAGCCCTAAGCCCAGCAATATGCCTACGCTGCTGCCCAATAAGCCAGTGGCGAATACTTCTAGCAAGAGCAGCGCCAGCATCTCGGCGCGGCTCAAACCCAAATTGAGCAATAGCCCCAACTCGCCCAGCCGGTGCTCAATGCTGGCAAGATGGGCGTTGGTCAGGCCGATACAGCCGATCAACAAGGTCACGACGCCGGCGCCGACCAACACGCCTTGCGGACCAAGCAGATCGAGCAAAGGTGCTGGCAGCAGCCAGCCACGCAGCGCCGCTGGATAGGGTTGCGTCTGTACTAACACGGCCAAGTGTAACCAGGCTGTCAATGCCGCCACCCCCGGCGCTAATCCGACCAGTGACAGGAAAACCAATTGCCATTCACGTCGCGCCACGCTGTGCAGATAGGCAGGGGCAATGCGCCAGAAGCGTCGCCAATAATTGAATCTACCAGATTTCATCGTCCACCCCCGGCCAGCAGGCGTGTCTCGCAACGATCCAACCAGGCCAGATCAGCCTCGGCGTGGAGAATGGCGCCGTCGATCAGGCTGGCTGTAACGGCGTCGTCGTTGGCTTCTGCTTCACCCAGCGCCCGTTCTAACTCGCGCAGATGTTGTAAATAAACCTTGCGTTGCTGCCATAAAAGTTCGGCCAGCGTTGCGGGCTGGTCCAGCACGCTGGCGAGGGTGGTCAATTTTAAGTAGAAATCGTCTTTCAATTGGCGACTGCTTTGCACTGGTGTGCTCACCCAGTTTGCCAGTTCGTCGCGCCCGGCCTGGGTTAGACGAAAGTGTTTGCGATCCGGTAAATTCTCTTGCTCGATGCGCGCGTCAAGTTCAACAAGTCCGGCACTCTCCAACAAGCGCAGATTGTTGTAGATCTGCGCCTGTTGCACGGGCCAGATGCCGCTCAGCGTCTCGTCGTAGCGTTTCTTCAGTTCATAGCCGTGCGTTGGCTCTTCCGCCAGCAGCGCCAGCAGGACATGTTTGATTGTCATAAGATAGTATCATAGTTTCTACTAACTATGGTTAGTATAGCACGAAACATCTGTTTGTCAACAGGGAATTTTTATGCTCTTTATGCCTGAAGTGCCCTTTTCCCAATTTTGAACCATAGCAGAGCATTGATTTACACGCTACATTATTGTACAATGTGGTAGAGGCAGTATTGCACGTAATCGAGACTTGCACAACGGAATGGCACAAGGCAATAATTGTGGTGAGGTAAAAAATGACACAAACCGAAATTTTAGAAGAATTTCGACGACTTTCATTTCGACAACAGATGGAAGTTGTCGAGGCTGCCATTCGTATTCTTCACAAAAATTTTCAGCAGCTTGATCTTTATAAAGCATTAGCAAACGACAAAGATCGATTATCAAAGACAGCGCATCCTATGCTGTTGAATGAGCGGGACGAAGAAACTGAAGCTTCACTGATGAGTGACTGGTTGGCTGCCTCCTCGTCGTCATTGCAAGAAGTGTGGGACAACGAGGCAGATGCCATCTATGACGATTTATAAACGAGCTGACATAATTTTAGTGGATATTGCCTTCAGTGGGGCTGTTGGTTACAAACGCCGCCCGGCGGTCGTCATTAGCACCGAGACATTCAATACAGCCAGTATTAAGCTGATTGTAGCTGCAATTACCAGCAATCTCGCACCCCCTATGCGTCCAGGTGATCGTCTACTGCCTGACTGGAAGGAATCTGGATTACTCAAACCCTCGGCAGTGCGGGGCGTTTTGGCAACTGTAGACCAAAGCGATGTAGTACGCAAACTTGGTAGCTTATCTAGACAAGACTTGACTGTCATTGAGGAAGGCATCGCTGAAGCCTTGGGCTTTTCTGTTACACGCTAGTCTTCATTTCACACAATAAAAGCTGCCAGCAAGGCGCAGGTGTTTTCACCCAGGGCGGCGATGTCGTAACCACCTTCCATCACAATCAGCGTGGGCAATCCGAGCGCCGCAATGCGGGCGCCGATGGCAGCAAACCCAGCGCGCGTAATGGCCAGATCACCCAGCGGATCATCGACGAAGGTGTCGGCGCCAAAGGAGAGCACCAAGTGGCGGGGCGCAAACGCGCGGATCAAGACCAGGGCTTCCTCTAACGTGTCTAGATAATGGGCATCGTCGGTGGCTGGCGGCAGCGGAAAATTGCGGTGATACCCTACGCCGGCATCGCTGCCCGTTTCGTCCGCGTAGCCGACAAAGTAAGGATATTGGCGGGCCGGATCGGCGTGGAGTGAAACGGTCAAGACTTGGGCGGATGCATAGAAAATATCTTGTGTCCCATTGCCGCCATGATAATCGACATCCAGCACAGCCACGCGATTGCCATCCGTTGCCAGATGAGCGGCGGCAATGGCGGCGTTGTTGAAGTAACAATAGCCGCCGGCAAAGTCACGCCCGGCGTGGTGACCGGGCGGCCGGCACAGCGCAAAGACGGCCCGCTCACCCGTCGCGATCAGTTGCGCGCCGGTGAGCGCACAGTGCGCCGCGGTCAGGGCAGCGGCATAGGTGCCCGCCACAATTGGACACGATAGATCAAACGAATAGTAGCCGGCTCGGCCGGCGCTGGAAGTTGGCTTGCCAAGTGCGCGGCGGGGTGGAAATGCCGCGGCTAACAGGAGCGTATCAGCGCCTGATTGGCCGATCTGACCACCTTCGGCCAGCCAGGTCGGATAGCCCGTTTGCAGATATTCGACATAATCGGGCGTATGCACGGCCAGAATCGGCGCCAGGCCAAAATCATCCGGCGCCCGTAAAATGGCCCAATCGCGTTGTTGCAATGCGCCCAGAATCGTATCCATGCGCGCCGGCTTCTCAAAGATTGGCACTTTGTCGCCGCCTTCTAGAATTTCGAAGGTTGGGTCGTGCTGGCGATGGGTTTCGCTATAGATGACGAACATAGAAAATTACCTGAATAGAAGGGTGGAATGGTTGGTTGCGCTCCCGCATAGTCAATCATTTCTATGACAAAATGTCAAACCGCCGCCAATGGCTGGCGTCAAAATCAGGCACAATTAAAATTGGCCGCCGCGGGATTTATCCCCGCGGAAAAGCGCCAAAATTCCGAACGTACCCAGTGCAGATTTGTGCGTTGCGCTGTCGGCGGCGCTATGATAGGATCATACAAAGGGGAACTTTTATCATGCGCCGTACTCTATTCTTATGGCTAGGCTGTCTCTTATGGCTGGCCGCTTGTGGTGAATCTGCAACCGAAAGTCGATTATCGTCGCCGACGCCAGCACCGCCAACGCCTGTTCCAACCGTATTGTCAGCCGTTATGCCAACGGCTGTTATGACGACGACTGTGGTGCCGACTGCGACTACCCCCATTTTGTCTCAGGTTGATGCCATGCTAAACCAACTGGTTGAAGCCAATCAATTCAGCGGTTCAGTTTTAATTGCGCAAGCGGGTAAAGTACTGGTGAGTAAGGGTTATGGATTGGCCGATCAGGCCAAGAATTTGCCCAATACGCCGCAAACCAAGTTTCGGCTCGGTTCGCTTACCAAACCATTTACGGCGCTGGCAGTTCTGATGCTCCAGGCGCAAGGAGCATTGGATGTGCAAGACCCGATCTGCAACTATCTGCCGGATTGCCCACCAGCCTGGCAGGCAATCACCATTCATCACCTGTTAACCCACACGGCTGGTCTGCCCAATTTTACTGATTTTCCCGACTACGAAGCGAGCAAACATCTACTAACGACACCCGAGCAGACGATCAGTCGCTTCCAGGATAATCCGCTTGATTTTGCGCCGGGCGAAGGGTGGAACTATAGCAATTCCGGCTATATTGTGCTTGGCTCGATCATCGAGCAGGCGGCCGGCCAGCCTTATGCGGATTTTTTGCAGACGCGCATTTTTACGCCCTTAGGGATGACGAGTACAGGCTACGAGGACGATGCGTCGCAACTGGCGATTGGCTATGCCGATGGCGCCACCGTCGCTGATATGATTGATATGTCGATCCCTTTTGCCGCCGGTGGTCTCTATGCCACGGTCGAAGATCTCTACCTGTGGGATCAAGCCCTGGCGACTGAAAAGCTTCTGCCCCAAGCGTTACTAGACGCTATGTTTACACCCTGGGCCGCCATTCCCGAGTCCAACGGACTCCATTATGGCTACGGCTGGCTGGTGGGTGAACAATTCGGCCATCAAGTTGTCGGGCACAACGGTGGCATCGAGGGCTTCGCCACTAGCTTCATGCGTTTTCCGAACGAGCAAGTCGTCATCATCGCCCTGAGCAATTTGCAAGCGACCAACCCCGATGCGCTCAGTAAGCAATTGGCGCAGATCGTGTTTGGAGCAGTAGGACAGTAGGACAGTGAAGGCAGTAGGACAGTCAGACAGTTGGGCAGTCACGGTCTCACTGACCCACTGACCCACTGACCTACTGTTTTACTGTCCCACTGCCTACCCGCGCGCCGACGGACGCGTCGCCGCCGTGCGATCCAGCACGCCGGCCAGGTCTACACCGAAGGTCCACGCTGCATTGGCCGTCATCTCCGTGAGCTTCTCTTCGTCAATCTCGATGCCCAACCCTGGCCCTTCTGGCACCATCAGATGGCTCTGCACGTATTGCACGGGCGTTTTGACCACGTCGTCGGTGTAGAGCTGCGGCCCGGTGTTATCGCCCGGATAGTCGAGCACGCGGGCGGCGGCGGCCAAATGGGCGACGGCGGCGGTGCCCAGGCTCAACTCTTGTGTCGTGCCGATCAATACGCTGGCGCGCGCCGCTTCGGCCAGCGCGATCAGGCGCAGGCTGGCGCGCAGTCCACCCAACAGATAGGGCGACACGTTGAGAATATCGACTGCGCCGGCAGTCAACAGTTGCCAGCCATGGTGAATGTGTAGCACATGTTCGGAGCTGGGGCGGCGGCTGCGACGACGGAACTGAACCAGGCCATCAATATCGTTGCGCGGCGCCGCGCTTTCCACCAACATATAATCGCACAACTCGTCAAAACGTTCGATCGCCATGCTTGTGCGCCGCCAGTCGAGCAGGTTGGAAAAGTCGAGCGATTTGATCTCCACGCGTCCCTTGAAGCGGTCGGTGAATTGGCCCAGGAAAAGAGCATCGGCCTCCAGGTTGACCCCCACGTAGACGCGGATCAGGTCAAAGCCAGCGTCCAACTTCTCTTGCACGCGATCTAGATTGGGGCCTACTTCTTCGACCGAACGCATCCGGAAAATCGGATAGCAGACACGCATACGGTCGCGCAGTTTGCCGCCTAACAATTGGTAGACCGGCGCACCATCGACGCGCCCGATCAGATCATGCAGTGCCAGATCAATGCCTTGGCGCACCAAGCCGGAACGGCTGTACATGTGGCCTTCGTCCGGGTAGAAGCGGATCAGGTCATCTTCAATCTTCACCAGGTTGCGCGCATCTTTGCCTTTTAGCAGTTCGTTTAACATCCGCGCCAGTTCAGCCAGATCAAACTGGTACATCGGCACATGCGACAGATCGCTCATCTCGCCCCAGCCAATGGCACCGTCACCGGTTTCGAGCTTGACGATCACATGTTGGTTGGCAATGCCGGTCTGGCGCGGGGTAGCAATGGGGAACAGTTGGACACGTTGGATCTTCATGCGGTTTCCTCTCCTTGGGTGGTAGGTGATAGACAGTAGACAGTGGTCGTTCGTCAGTGGTCGTTCGTCGTTGGTCCACTTATGGGCTGGGCATATCTCGCCGCCACCTGGCAAATTGTAAAGACGGCGGCGACGATTGTGGCGGCGAGCGCTAACAGACCATAGGCAATCCGCTTTCTAAACGCTTGTTGAAATTGGGCGCTATCATTGAGGCGTGGGAAGGGTTTATCGGCTGGCACTGGCACGTCCAGAAAATGACAAAGGGGCGCCCAACCTTGCTTGACTTCGGATGGGACAACGCGCTTGACCTCTGCAATGTGCTGATTAAAGATGGCAATCGCATACGCTTTGTCGGCAAAATTACTGTGGAAGGTACCTTGCCAAATAATGCTATCGATCATGGCAATGAAACGACGGATCGGTGGTACGAACCGCGCGATCAGATTGATTGGAAAGCCCTGCCCAGCCTGGAAGATGGTGCCCAGCGCGCTGGCATACCACTGCTCTGGATCACGCACGCTTAACAGCACTTTGGCATCGGGATATTTTGCGAGCAACTCTTTATAAAAGTAGCAGCCCGGCCAATCGACGGTGGC
>Ga0209490_10006124_pt1 | contig 10901 bp, 10 predicted proteins | sample MAT06_FD_187209 | JGI IMG/M metagenome (GOLD analysis project Ga0209490, IMG submission 187209) | Freshwater microbial communities from Lake Fryxell liftoff mats and glacier meltwater in Antarctica - MAT-06 (SPAdes) (version 2) | ecosystem: Environmental > Aquatic > Freshwater > Ice > Liftoff...
ACTGTTGCCGGTGTTGCCTGCCGCGATGGCGCTTGTCGCGATGGGGAACCTGGCATGAACTCGACTCGCCAACGGCTGGCCATTCTGGGCTCCACCGGCTCGGTGGGCACCAGCACGCTCGACGTGGTGGCACGCCACGCTGACCGTTTCGAGATCGTCGGCCTCACGTCGTACCAGCGCACCGATCTGCTGGTGCAGCAATGTTTGAAGTTTCGCCCGCGCGTGGCTGTGCTGCCCACGCCAGAACGCGCCGCCGAGGTGCGCGCGGCGCTGAAGGCAGCGGGCTCAGCCACCGAGGTGCAGCATGGCGCTTCAGCGCTGTGTGAACTGGCCGCAGCCGATGACGTCGACAGCGTGATGGCCAGCATCGTCGGTGCCGCTGGCCTGCCGCCCTGCATGGCTGCTGCGCGCGCCGGCAAGCGTTTGCTGCTGGCCAACAAGGAAGCGCTTGTGGTGGGAGGTGCGCTCTTCATGCAGGCCGTGAAGGACGGCGGCGCCACGCTGCTGCCCATCGACAGTGAACACTCGGCGATTTTCCAGTGCCTGCCCGAAGACCGCAGCACGTGGGCCAGCCGCATCGACCACATCATCCTCACCGCCAGCGGCGGGCCGTTCCGCCAGCGCGACCCCGAGACCCTGCATGAAGTGACCCCGGCGCAGGCCGTGGCCCACCCGAACTGGGTGATGGGCCGCAAGATTTCGGTCGACTCGGCCACGATGATGAACAAGGCGCTGGAGGTCATCGAGGCGCGCTGGCTGTTCGACCTTGCGCCCGAAGACATTCGCGTCGTCATTCATCCGCAGAGCATCATCCATTCGATGGTGGTGTGCCGCGACGGCAGCGTGCTGGCACAACTGGGCTCGCCCGACATGAAGGTGCCCATCGCCTATGGCCTCTCATTCCCGGAACGCATCGAGTCGGGCGCGCCGCGGCTTGATTTCCTGCAGACGCAGGCGCTGCATTTCGAGGCCCCCGATCCGAAGCGGTTTCCTGGCCTGCAGTTGGCCTGGGATGCCCTGCGCGGTCCTTGTGGCAGCACTGCAGTGCTGAACGCCGCCAATGAAGTGGCGGTCGCAGCCTTCCTCGATGGAACGATCGGCTTCACGGCAATTCACAGCGTCAACGCCCGAACTATTGAAACCCTGGAGCCTCGCCTGAGCCCTGACCACACGCTGGAAGACCTGATCGCCCTTGACACCCATGCCCGCGCCGTCGCGCGTGAACTGATGCGGGGGCTGACGCTTTGATCACGACAGTTCTTGCCTTCCTGCTCACGCTGGGCATTCTCGTCGTCATCCACGAGTACGGCCACTACCGCGTGGCGGTAGCCTGCGGCGTGAAGGTGCTGCGTTTCTCCGTCGGCTTCGGCCGTGTGCTGCTGCGTCGGCAGAGCAGCCCTGATGCCACCGAGTTCGTGCTGTGCGCTTTGCCCTTGGGCGGCTACGTGCGCATGCTCGATGAGCGTGAGGCGCCTGTCGCACCCGGCCAGCTCAGCCAGGCCTTCAACCGCAAGAAGCTCTGGCAACGCGCGGCCATCGTCCTGGCCGGGCCGCTGGCCAATTTGGGCCTGGCAGTCGTGCTTTTCGCCGCTGCGAACTGGATTGGGGTGCAGGAGCCCAAGGCATGGATCGGACCGCCGGCGGCCGGCAGCCTGGCCGAACGTGCGGGCCTGCGCGCGGGCGACTGGGTGCGCGCCATCGCCCTGGGCGACGATGAATGGCGCGATCTGCGCTCGCTGACCGATCTGCGCTGGGAAGTGACACAGGCCGCCTTGCAGCAGCAGTCGCTGCGCCTGCAGGTGAGCAACCGCGACGGTCGCGGCCCACGCACGGTCGACATCGACATGTCGGGCGTCGATGCACGCGAGGTCGATGCCGCGCTCATCACGCGCATCGGCCTGGGCCAGCCCTGGCGCGAGCCGGTGCTGGGCGAAGTGAAGGCTGGCGGGCCCGCAGCCACGGCCGGCCTGCAGCGCGGCGACCGCGTGCTCAGCATCGATGAGCAGCCTGTCGCCGATGCACAGAACATCGTCGACCGTGTGCGCGGCAGCTTGCGTGAGGGCCAGCCGCTGGCTCAGCAATGGCTGGTCGAACGCGACGGCCGCACGCTGGCCTTGACGGTGCTGCCCCGCGTCGTCAGCGAAGGCGGCAAGACCTTCGGCCGTGTCGAGGTCGTGCCGGGGCAGGCGCCGGTGATGGAAACCGTGCAGCACGGCGTCTTCGAAGGTCTGCAGCAGGGCGTGGTGCGCACCTGGGATATTTCTGTGCTGACGGTGAAGATGCTCGGCCGCATGATCATCGGCGAGGCCTCGCTGAAGAACCTGAGCGGGCCGCTGACGATTGCCGACTACGCCGGTCAGTCGGTCAACCAGGGCCTGGCCTACTACCTTGGTTTCCTGGCCCTGGTCAGCGTCAGCCTCGGCGTGCTGAACCTGCTGCCGCTGCCGATGCTCGATGGCGGTCACTTGATGTATTACATTTTCGAGGGCGTCACTGGCCGCCCCGTCTCCGACCTCTGGCTGGCCCGGCTGCAACGCGGCGGCATCGCGGTGTTGCTGATGATGATGTCAGTCGCCCTTTTCAACGACGTAGCCCGCCTTCTGGGCCTGCACTGAATCCCATGTTCCCTGTGTTCCCGATTGGGCCCAACGGCCAGTTTGGCCCCGTGGCCGTGCTCACCGTGGCGCTCGCCGCCGCGCTTGCAGCACCGGCCGCCTTGGCAGTCACCCCGTTCGTGCTGAAGGACATCCGCGTTGAAGGTCTGCAGCGCACCGACCCCGGCACAGTCTTCGCCGCGCTGCCCTTTCGCATCGGCGACACCTACACCGACGACAAGGGCTCGGCCGCATTGCGCGCGCTCTTCGCCACAGGTCTGTTCAAGGACGTGCGCATCGAGATCGAGGGCGAGGTCGCCATCGTCATTGCCGAAGAGCGTTCCATCATCGGTGCCGTCAGCTTCGTCGGTCTGAAGGAATTCGACAAGGAGCCGCTGACCAAGAGCCTGCGCGACGCCGGCATCGGCGAGGGTCTGCCTTTCGACCGCGCGCTGATCGATCGCGCCGAGCAGGAAATCAAGCGCCAGTATCTGGGCCGCAGCCTCTACGGCGCCGAGGTGGTAACGACCATCACACCGCTCGAGCGCAACCGTGTCAACGTCACCTTCACGATGACCGAGGGTGATGCCGCGCGCATCCAGGACATCCGCATCGTCGGCGCCACGGTGTTCAGCGAACGCACGCTGCGCGATTTGTTCGAGCTCACGTCCACGGGCTGGTTCACCTGGTACAGCAAGACCGACCGCTACTCGCGCAGCAAGCTCAACGCCGATCTGGAAAAGCTGCGTGCCTATTACGTGAACCGCGGCTATCTCGAATTCAACATCGAGAGCACGCAGGTCACGATCTCGCCCGACAAGCAGACCATCTCGGTGGCCATCTCCATCAAGGAGGGCCAGCCCTACACCATCACCTCGGTAAGGCTGGAAGGCGACTACCTGGGCAAGGAAGACGAGTTCCGCGCCTTCGTGTTGCTGCGCCCCGGCCAGCCGTACCGCGGCGACGCCGTGACTGCCACGACGAAGCGGTTCACTGACCTCTTCGGCCTGTATGGCTACGCCTTCGCGCGCATCGAAGCACGCCCCGAGATCGACCGCGCCACAGGTCAGGTCGCGGTGGTGTTCGCCGCCGAACCGAGCCGGCGCGTCTATGTGAGGCGCATCGACGTGGCGGGCAACTCGCGCACGCGCGACGAAGTCATACGCCGTGAGTTCCGTCAGCTCGAAGGAGCCTGGTACGACGGCGGCCTGATCAAGCTGAGCAAGGAGCGCGTCGAGCGCCTGGGTTATTTCAAGGAAGACATCGGCATCGACACCAACGAGGTGCCGGGCACCCCCGACCACGTCGACCTGGTGGTCAACGTGGTCGAGAAACCCACCGGCAACCTGCTGGTCGGCGCCGGTTATTCGAACGCCGAGCGTCTGACGTTCACGGCATCGGTGAAGCAGGAAAACGCCTTCGGCTCGGGCAACTACCTGGGCATCGAGCTGAACACGAGCAAGTTCGCCCGCACGGTGGTGGTGAGCACGGTCGACCCCTACTGGACGGTGGACGGCATCTCGCGCGCCATCGATGTCTTCTACCGCACAAGCCGCCCCATCAACAGCCTGGGCGACACCTACGACCTGAAGACCCCCGGTGCTTCGGTGCGCTTCGGCGTGCCTTTCTCCGAATACGACACCGTCTTTCTGGGGCTCGGCGTCGAACGCACCGAGATCGGTACTTCGACCGGCATACCGCTTTCCTACCTGAACTACCGCACGCTGTACGGCGACAAGACGACGTCGTTCCCGCTGACGCTGGGCTGGTCACGCGATGCGCGCGACAGTGTTCTGGTGCCCACGGCAGGTCGCTATCAGCGCTTGAACCTGGAGTGGACCGTGGCCGGCGATGTGCGCTATTTGCGCGCCAACGCGCAGTACCAGGAATATTGGCAGTTGCCCTTTCGCATGTCTGTGGGCTTCAATGCCGAAATCGGCTGGGGCAAGGGCCTGGGTGGCAACCCCTTCCCGGTGTTCAAGAACTTCTACGGTGGCGGGCTGGGCACGGTGCGCGCCTTCGAGCAAAGCTCGCTGGGCGTGGTCGACCCCACCGGCGCCTACATCGGTGGCGCCAAGCGCATCAACGTCAACACTGAACTTTACTTCCCGGTGCCGGGCACAGGCAGCGACAAGTCGCTGCGCATCTTTGCTTTCGTCGATGCCGGCAACGTCTGGCGTGAGGACGAAACCATCACCGGCGATTCCGTTCGCTCTTCGGCCGGCGTCGGCCTTTCGTGGATCTCGCCAGTCGGCCCATTGAAGCTGAGTTGGGGCAAGCCCCTGAGCCTGCAGCGCAACGATAGAATCCAACGCTTCCAATTCCAGATCGGGACTGCCTTCTGATGAAGATGTTCGCCCCCCAACAATTCGCCCACGTCACCGCGACGGCCAACCTTGCGCGCTGGTTCGCCGCCGCCGCCCTGACTGTTGCCGTGGCGGCGCCGGCCCTGGCGCAAGACCTGAAGATAGGCTATGTCAACAGCGAGCGCGTGCTGCGCGATTCGAACGCCGCGAAGGCCGCGCAAACCAAGCTGGAAACCGAGTTCGGCAAGCGCGAACGCGACCTGAACGACGCCACGACCAAGCTCAAGACGGCCGCTGACAAGCTGGAGAAAGACGGCCCGACGGTGGCGCCCGCCGAACTGCAGCGCCGCCAGCGAGAACTGGTCGACCAGGACCGCGATCTGCAGCGCAAGCGCCGCGAGTTCCAGGAAGACCTGAACCAGCGCCGCAACGAAGAACTGGCTGCGGTGGTGGAGCGGGCCAACCGCGTCATCCGCCAGATCTACGAAAGCGAAAAGTACGACCTCATCCTGCAGGAAGTCGTCTTCGCCAGCAGCCGAGTCGACATCACCGACAAGGTGATACGCACGCTGAACGCACCCGCTGCTGCAACGCCGGGCAGGTAAGCCAACGCTGCCGGCTCGTGGTGGTGCTTGCGCGTCTCGGTGATCTGAGCCGCCATCTCGGCGGCGAGCTCATCGGCAACGACGAACTCACCGTCAGCCGCATCGGGCCGCTGGAGTCTGCCGACGCGCAGACCATCAGTTTCCTCTCCAACCCGCGCTACCAACCCCAGTTGGCTGCCTCGATGGCCGGCTGCGTGATCGTCGGCCCAGACATGCGCGAAGCCGCCGCCGCTCGCGGCGCCGCCATCGTCTGTGCCGACCCCTACCTCGCATTCGCCAGACTGACGCAGTGGTGGGCAGCGCAAGGCCGCCGCGCGCCGGTGCCCGGGGTTCATGCCAGCGCGGTGGTGGAGCAGGGCGCGCGCATCCATGCGACAGCCTCCGTCGGCGCGCTGGCCTTCGTGTCAGCCGGTGCCCAAGTGGCGGCCGGCGCCGTGGTGGGTGTGCAATGCCATCTCGGTGCTGGTGCTTCAGTGGGCGCTGGCACGGTGCTCAAGCCGCGTGTGATTTTGGGCGAGGCCTGCCGCATCGGCGCGCGCGGCATCGTGCACAGCGGCGCGGTCATCGGTGCCGATGGTTTCGGCTTTGCGCCGGCGCGCAATGAAGCCGGCGCCTGGTGGGAAAAGATCGAGCAGCTGGGTGGCGTGCTGATCGGCGACGACGTCGAGATCGGCGCCAATACCTGCGTTGACCGTGGCGCGCTGGAAGACACCGTGCTGGAAGACGGCGTGAAGCTCGACAACCTCGTGCAGATCGGCCACAACGTGCATGTCGGCGCGCACACGGCCTTCGCGGGCTGCGTGGGCGTGGCCGGCAGCGCGCGCATCGGGCGCCACTGCACTGCAGGCGGTGGCGCCATCATTCTTGGGCATCTCGAAATCTGCGACCACGTGCATATCACTGCAGCAACGGTCATCAGCCGGTCCATCCGCAAGCCTGGCCAGTACAGCGGCATGTTTCCCTTCGATGACAATGCCAGCTGGGAAAAGAACGCTGCCACCCTGAGACAACTGCATTCACTGCGAGAACGGCTGCGCGCCCTGGAGAAGAAGACGTGACCCCGATGGACATCCAATACATCCTGCGCAAGCTGCCGCACCGCTATCCCTTCCTGCTGGTCGACCGGGTGCTGGAACTCGAAAAGAATGTGCGCATCAAGGCGCTGAAGAACGTCACCATCAACGAGCCGTTTTTCATGGGCCACTTCCCGGTGCGGCCAGTGATGCCGGGTGTGCTGATGCTGGAGGCGCTGGCGCAGGCTGCCGCAATCCTTTCGTTCGAGAGCGCTGGCGCCGAACCGGGCGATGACACGGTGGTCTACTTTGCAGGCATCGACAACGCACGTTTCAAGAAACCGGTGGGCCCGGGCGACCAGCTCATCCTTGAAGCGCGCATCGACCGCGTGAAATCGGGCGTCTACCGCTATCACGCCAAGGCCACCGTTGAAGGTGCAACGGTGGCCGAGGCCGACCTGATGTGCACGATGCGCCGGGTGGTCGCACCCTGACGCCGAGATGACGCAGATTCACGCCACCGCCATCGTCGACGCTGCCGCCGAGTTGGCGGCGTCGGTCAGAGTCGGCTCCTATGCCGTCATCGGTGCCGGCGTGCGCATTGATGAAGGCACCACCATCGGCGCGCACTGCACGCTAGACGGTCCGATAACGCTGGGCCGCGACAACGTGGTTCACGCGCACACGGCACTCGGCTGCGCCCCGCAGGACATGAAGTACCGCGGCGAGCCCACCGAACTGGTCATCGGCAACCGCAACACGATTTTCCAGTTCTGCACTTTCAGCCGCGGCACCACGCAAGACGGCGGCGTCACGCGGGTGGGCGACGACAACTGGTGCATGGCTTACGTGCACGTGGCCCACGACGTGCAACTGGGCAATCACATCATCCTGGCCAACAACGCCACGCTGGCCGGCCACGTGCACGTGGGCGACTGGGCCATCGTCGGCGGTCTCTCGGGTGTGCACCAGTTCTGCAAGATCGGCGCGCACGTGATGCTGGGCTTCCAGAGCCATGTCTCGCAGGACGTGCCGCCTTTCATGACGGCCACCGGGAACCCGCTGGGCGTGGCCGGCATCAACGCCGAAGGCCTGCGCCGGCGCGGTTTTTCGCGCGAGCGCATCGGCCTCATCAAGCAGATGCACAAGCTGCTCTACCGCGAAGGCCTGACGCTGGAGAAGGCGCGCGAGGCCATCGCGGCGCTGCGGGGCAGCGTTGACGGTGGTGACGACGACATCGAATTGCTGCTGAACTTCGTCGCTGCCGCCACGCGCGGCATCGTTCGCTGACGCTGCCGCCATGCGCCTGGCCATGGTCGCCGGCGAGGCCTCGGGCGACCTGCTCGCGGGGCTGCTTCTCGCCGGCTTGAAGCAGCGCTGGCCCGCGCTGCAGGCCGAAGGTATTGGCGGGCCGCGCATGGCCGCGCAGGGCTTCGAGACCTGGTGGCCGCACGAGAAGCTGGCCGTCCGCGGCTATGTGGAAGTGCTGCGGCACTACCGTGAAATCTCGGGCATTCGCGACGCCTTGGCACAACGCCTGTTGCAAGACCCGCCAGCGGTCTTTGTCGGTGTGGATGCGCCCGATTTCAACCTCGGACTGGAAAAACGTTTGAAGGCCGCCGGCATCAAGACCGTGCACTTCGTCTGCCCGTCCATCTGGGCATGGCGTGGCGGGCGCGCGAAGAAGATGGCGGCCAGCTGTGACCACGTGCTGTGCCTATTTCCCTTCGAGCCGGACATGCTGCGCGCCCACGGTGTCGCGGCCACTTTCGTGGGCCACCCGTTGGCCGATGCCATCCCGCTGCAAGTGCCGCGCGCCGAGAGCCGCCGCGCGCTGCAGCTGGCCGATTCAGACGAGGTGGTCGCGGTGCTGCCCGGCAGCCGCCGCAGCGAAATCCAGTACATCGCGCCGGCTTTCCTGCAGGCCGCAGCCTTGATGCACCGGCAGCGCCCGGGCGTGCGATTCGTGCTGCCCATTTCGCCCGGCCTGCGCGAGCTGATAGCGCCGCTGGTGCAAGCCCATGCGCCGGGCGTGCCGTTGCAGTTGCTGGACGGCCAGTCGCACGCGGCGCTGGCCGCCTGCGACGTGACCATGATCGCCAGCGGCACCGCCACGCTGGAAGCGGCGCTGTTCAAGCGGCCCATGGTCATCGGGTATCGCATGAACGGCGTCAGCTGGCAGCTGATGAAACGGATGCGCTACCAACCCTGGGTAGGCCTGCCGAACATCCTGAGCCGCGAGTTCGTGGTGCCCGAATTCATCCAGCAAGACTGCCAGCCCGAGGCGCTAGCCGCAGCAACACTAGGCTGGCTGGATGACCGCGAGGCTGCGGCCGCTCTGGCGCGCCGTTTCGACGACCTGCACCACAGCCTGCGCCGCGACACCGCGCGCTGTGCCGCCCATGCCATCGCGCAAGTCCTTCAGGCTTGAGCTGCTCGGCTTCGGCTGGGACAAGCCGGGGCTGGTGGCAGGCATCGACGAGGCCGGCCGAGGCCCGCTGGCCGGGCCGGTGGTGGCCGCGGCGGTAATCCTGGACGAACGGCAGCCGATACGCGGCCTGCGCGACTCGAAGGTGATCAGCGCGCGCCGGCGCGAGGCCCTCTTCGACGAAATTCGCGCCAAGGCCCTGTGCTGCGCCATTGCCGAGGCCAGCGCCGAAGAAATAGACCGCCTCAACATCCTGCAGGCCACGTTGCTGGCCATGCGCCGGGCTGTGGAAGCGCTGCGCTTGTCGCCGCACCGCGTGGTCGTCGATGGCAACCGCGTGCCGGTTCTCAGGATGCCGGCGGCCGCGTTGGTGAAGGGTGACGCACTGGTGCCGGCGATCTCGGCGGCGTCCATATTGGCCAAGGTTCACCGCGACCGCTTGTGCCAGGCCCTGCATGCCCTGCACCCGCAGTACGGCTTCGACGGCCACAAGGGCTACCCCACGCCCGCGCACCTGGCCGCGCTGCAGCGGCACGGTGCCTGTCCCGAACACCGCCGCAGCTTTGCCCCGGTGCGCGCTGTCCTGAAGCAAGAATGACCGAGATGCCGCGCCCCGTCGTGCACGTCTCGTCCAAGGACAACCCCCTGCTCGTGCGCCTGCGTAGGCTGGCGCAGGACGGTGCGGCCTACCGTCGTGGCGGGCAGGTGTGGATCGAGGGCGAACACCTTTGCACAGCGCTGCGCGAACGTGGCCGCGCAGCTTTGCAGGCGGTGGTGAACGAAGACGCCTGGGTACGCCCTGAGTTGCGCGAGCTGGCCGCTTGGGCGCCGCGCATTGCGCTGGTGCCCGCAGCGCTGTTCAAGGCCTGCAGCGCGCTGGAATCGCCGGCGCCCATCGGTTTCTTGATCGATGTGCCTGCGGTTGACGCACCCCTGCAAGGCGTGGCCAGCGTCGTGCTCGATCGCGTGCAGGACCCTGGCAACGTGGGCAGCATCTTGCGCAGTGCTGCCGCCTTCGGTGTGCTGCAGGTGTTGGCGCTGAAGGGCACGGTGGCGCTGTGGTCGCCGAAGGTCTTGCGTGCCGGCATGGGCGCGCACTTCGGCCTGCATCTGGTGGAAGGCGTGGAAGCCGGGGCACTGGCGAGCCTGGGTGTGCCGCTGGTGGCGACCAGTTCTCATGCCGGCCATCTGCTGCCGCAGACCCCGCTGCCCCAGCCTTGTACCTGGGTGCTGGGTCACGAAGGGCAGGGTGTGCATGCCGAGCTGCTGGCGCGCTGTGCACTGCAGGTGCGCATCCCGCAGCCCGGCGGCGAAGAGTCGCTGAACGTGGCCGCCGCAGCGGCCGTGTGCCTCTACGAATCTGCGCGCCGGCTTCAGTAAACCAACCGATCCGGCCTCAGGTCGCGCAGGATGGTGGTGGCAATCTCTTCGATCGACTTGTGCGTGCTGCTCAGCCAGCCGATGCCTTCGCGCCGCATCATGGCTTCGGCTTCGTTCACCTCGTAGCGGCAGTTCTGCAAGGCGGCGTATTTGCTGTCGGGCCGGCGCTCGTTGCGAATCTGCGCCAGCCGTTCGGGGTTGATCGTGAGGCCGAAACACTTGCGCTTGTACGGCGTCAGCGGCGTGGGCAGGCAGCCTCGGTCGAAGTCTTCCGGAATCAACGGATAGTTGGCCGCCTTGATGCCGTGCTGCATGGCCAGGTAAAGGCTGGTCGGTGTCTTGCCGCTGCGGCTGACGCCGATCAGGATGACATCGGCCACATCGAGGTTGCGCGCGCTCTGGCCGTCGTCATGAGCGAGGCTGAAGTTGATGGCCTCGATGCGGTCGTTGTACTCGCGGCTGGCGCTGGCATCACTGAAGCGGCCCACCCGGTGGTTGCTCTTGACGCCGAACTCCACTTCCAGCGGCTCGACGAAGCTGCGGAACATGTCCAGCACCAGGCCCTTGCACTGCTC
>Ga0209490_10006128_pt1 | contig 10897 bp, 11 predicted proteins | sample MAT06_FD_187209 | JGI IMG/M metagenome (GOLD analysis project Ga0209490, IMG submission 187209) | Freshwater microbial communities from Lake Fryxell liftoff mats and glacier meltwater in Antarctica - MAT-06 (SPAdes) (version 2) | ecosystem: Environmental > Aquatic > Freshwater > Ice > Liftoff...
AGCAGGCCGTCGCCTCGGCGCAACAGTCGCGTGCGGGCATCGTGTGGATCGAAGAGATGCTGGATAATCGCTCAAAAATCGAACTCTACTCTCACGCGGGTGTTTTCGTTTGCCCCTCGATTTACGAGCCATTCGGCATCATCAATCTGGAAGCGATGGCGTGCGGAACGGCAGTGGTGGCCAGTGCCGTCGGGGGAATCCCGGAAGTGATCCGCCAGTGCAAAACCGGATATCTGGTCGCGGTCGAGCAAATGGCCGGGAGTCCATTCGAACCGCTGGATCCCGAAAAATTCTCCCGCGATCTCGCCGCGCGCGTTAACGACCTCATGGCCGACCCCGCCAAGCGCGCGGCTTTTGGAAAAGCCGGACGCCAGCGTGCACTCGAGGTTTTTTCGTGGAGCTCGATTGCCGCGCAGACGAAAGCACTCTACGAATCGCTCGCTTAGTCGGCCCTTTTAAAACTCGAAGCCGCAAGACGAACGCGAAGAAATGGTTTTGAGAATAATGTTCTGAGCACGTTTGAAGCGTCGAATTCTCTTGAATATGTGCAAATGAAGCCATTCGGTATCAGAAAAAACGCCATCATCCGCAAGACCGTCGTTTCCGAAAAAAAGCGAAAGCCCAACCGGGCGACATCCGCCGCATCTGATATCTTCAATCTCATTCGCATTAACCAAGTCGATACCTTGGCGGATGACTTCCATAATCGTCTCGAACGCTATGCCACACCCAGAATCAAACAACGACTCCTCAACGATATCCAAAGGGCTTTATGATCTCGATCTGCCGGAGGTGGCTCCTGACGAGGTGCCGCTCCCCCATCCCGAGCCTTCGTTCGCCCTCCAGATGGAACATGCCCTGTTTCTACTGAAGGCTCGTGGGCCGGATTTTTATGAGAAACGCCTGGCGACGATGAACCCGGAGCCATTTTACATTCCGTAGCGGGCATTCGGGCCTGCTCGTCTTCGTTTCAATTGTGACGGAATCGTCACTTGCGCTTTTGGCGAACATCGGGCGATGCTTCGGACCGGATGGCAACCGAGGAAACAAGGGAGAGTCTGGAGGCCGGGCGCTACGTGTTCGAACGCACGCTCGGACGCGGCGGCGGCGGGGAGGTGTTTTTGGCGCACGACACGCAGCTTGGGCGTTGGGTGGCCTTGAAGCGGATCCACGCCGGCGGCACCGAGGCGGCCCGTGCGCAGGCAGCAGTGAACGAGGCGAAAAATCTCGCCAGCCTTCAGCACCCGAACATCGTCACGGTGTTCGACTTTTTTACTGATAACGACGCCGTGCTTGTTGTGATGGAGTTTATCCACGGGCACACGCTCGACGAGTTGAACGCTCCGCTCACTCTCGAAGACTTTACAGAAGTTGCGCGGCAATCGTTAGAAGGTCTCGGGGCGGCACATTCGCTTGGCATGCTCCACCGTGACATCAAGTGCGGCAACTTGATGCTGGCGGGGTTGAGCACGGGACGGTTTCAGGTGAAAATTCTCGACTTCGGCCTCGCAAAAACGATGGACGCGCCTGCCCTCCAGACGGTTGACCACACGGGCAGTCTCTTTGGCTCGATTTACACGATGGCTCCAGAGCAGTTTGAACAGGCGCCACTCGATGAGCGCACCGATCTCTATTCGCTCGGCTGCGTGCTGTTTCGCGCACTTACGCTGACCGACCCGTTTGCCGGAACCTCCGTCGCCGCCGTGATGAACTCCCATTTGGAGCACCGGCACGAGAGCCTCGCAAGCCTTCGTCCCGATCTACCCCCCGCGCTTTGTGCATGGGTGGAACACCTTTTTGCGCGACAACCTGGGGCGCGTCCGGGGACAGCGGCTGAGGCGCGGGCGTTGCTCGATGCCGCGCTCATGCCTCGCCGGCCTTCACGAACGCCCGTCAAGATGGTCCGACCCACTGCTGCGCCGCCGAAGCCGTTTCCGTGGCTCTTGGCTGGCATCATTGTTGCCGCTGTCGCGTTGGCTGGCGGCAGCTTTTGGTTCGTCACTTCGAAGCGCGGGACGGGAGCCCAAGTGCCCGCGCAGGCTGCGAGCGTGCCGCCAGTAACCCAAAAAACCATGCTGCCGACTGATCGTGCGGAGCTCCTCACGCAAGTCGGCAAACGCGTCGCTGTGGAGGGACGCATTGAGCGGCAGGGAGAAAATAAAGCCGGCACGATTCGGTTCCTCAACTTCGCCGGTGCGACCCGCAGCGATTTAACGCTGGTTTTTTTCGTCAACCGTGGAGGCGAGAGCTTTTCTCCAGAACGTCTGAAATCGATGGTCGGGCAGCGGGTCCGCGTCGAGGGCGTCGTTTCGGAGTTTCAATCGAATCCACAAATCGAGATCGACCGACTCGATCAGATCACTGTTTTGGACGGGCGTTAGTTGCCGAGCCTGTCGGCGACGATGGCGCGCTCTGGCCTGATGCGCACAACGGCGTTGCGCGTTTTAGCGTTGCGCATATCTGCGCAATGAGCGATAAGTCGTTAATGAATCCGTTTGTGTTCGGCAAAATCGTGGAAGAGCCCGACTTCTGTTCCCGTGCAGATTTGGCCGCAGAGTTATCGTCCTGTATCGGGTCCGGTCAGAATGTGGTGGTTTTTGGTCACCGCAGAGTCGGCAAGAGTTCCCTCGTCTTCAATACCTGCCGCGAATTCCCCGCGAGACTCCCGCTGCTCATTGACCTCTTCTTCTCAAAGGACTCGGCCATGTTTCTTGAGTATTGCTCGAACGCCCTGTTTTCCTTCAACAATCGACGCAAGGGTCTGCTGGAAAAGACGCTGGTGGCATTGCGTCGCATCCGCCCGCAAGTGGAAATGGATCCTCAGTCTGGATTGCCTTCGCTGACTTTGGGCGCTGGCAGCCAGAGTCCGGTGCTTTTGCATCAGACGATTGAGGACTTCTTTGATTTTCTCGGATCGGAGTTCAAGGCAAATCAGATTGTTGTCTGCTTCGATGAGTTTCAAAGCGTCCTCGGCTATCCCGCGGCGTCGGAGTTGCTGGCGAAAATCCGAGCCAAAGTCCAATACCACAAGTTCCCCTACCTGTTTACCGGATCGGACCGCTCCGGAATTCGGAGTATTTTTATAGATCCGGCGTCGCCCTTCTACAAATCTGTGCGCCCCCTCGAAGTGCAAGGCATTCCGAGGGGGGACTTCCAACCCTTTCTGGAACGCAGGTTTTCGACGGGGAAAAGGAAAGTCGCGAACCCCGTGTGGGACGACGTGTTTGCGCTCGAAGTTCCCGGCGACATCCAACAAATGTGCGCCGCTCTCTGGGATTGCAGCAGAGCACACTCGACTATCGACTCCACGGTTCTGGGCCGGGCTTACGAGCGCATCTTCGCTTACGAAATCGAGGGATTTCGCTCACTTCTCATGAACCTGACGGCACTTCAGATCAAGGTGCTGAAACGCATCGCTGCGGTCGGCATCGACGACATCTATTCGTTATCCTCTCAGCAACTGATCGGCGCATCAGGTTCATCCATTCGGAGGTCGGTCGGTGCGCTGGTTAAAAAGTGGATTCTGTCCGAAGACGGCGACGAGCTTTACTTTAATAATCCATTTCTGCGCCGGTTCTTGATGACAACGAATATCTGACGCCGTGTTATGACGTAGAGCCCAAGCCCTTGCTGGATTCGCGGGAGCTCCAACGTGGAAAGCGGGGAAACGCAAACTGGCTTTCGTCAAGGGCCGGGCCAGATTGCCCGGCTCGATCAGATCACCGTTTTGGAGGGGCGTTAGTTGCCGAGCATGTCGGCGACCATGGCGCGCTCGTCGGTAAGCTCTTTGTTGGTTGCGGCAATTTTGGATTTTGCGAACTCGTCCATTTCGTAGCCGGTGATGACTTCGTAGGCGCCCGGGGTTGTGGTCTTCACTGGCATTCCGGCCCAGACTTCGGGGTCGAAACCGTAGCGGCCTTCGGATTTGACGGCGATGGAATGGATAGCGCCCGGCGTCGAGAGGTCGCGGACGTGATCGACAAGTGAACTGGCGGCGGACGCGGCGGACGACGCCCCGCGTGCGGCGATGATGGCTGCGCCGCGCTTGCCGACGGTTTCGCAGAAGGCACCTTCCAGCCAGGCCCGGTCGGCGATGACTTCGGTTGCGGGTTTGCCGGAAATTGTGGCGTGCCCGAAGGATGGGAACATGGTAGGGCTATGATTGCCGTAGATAAAAATGTCCTTCACGTCGGTCGTTGCCACGCCCGCTTTTTTGGCGAGTTGGCTTTGAGCGCGGTTCTGATCGAGGCGAACCATGGCCGTGAAGCGATCCGGCGTGAGGCGACGCGCTTTGCTAGCGGCGATCATGCAATTCGTATTAGCGGGATTGCCGACGACGGCCACGCGAGCATTCTCAGCGGCGACGGCGTCGATGATCGAACCTTGGGTGGTAAAGATTTTCCCGTTGTCTTTGAGTAAATCGGCGCGCTCCATTCCCGGGCCGCGGGGCTTTGCCCCGACGAGCAGACACCAGTTCGCATCGGCAAACCCGACGTTTGGATCATCTGTGAGCACCATGCCCTGAAGGAGCGGAAACGCGCAATCGTCCAACTCCATTGCGACGCCTTCGAGCGCCAGCATTGCTTTTTCGACAGGCACTTCGATCAACTGCAAGATCACTGGCTGATCCGGGCCAAACATGGCGCCGGAGGCGATTCGTGGAAGGAGGGCGTATCCGATCTGACCCGCAGGGCCAGTCACAGCAACTTTGATGGGAGATTTCATAGACATTAGACAAACTAATAGTCCCGCGCCCGGGAATCGAGCACTTTTTCTAAGAAGTTTTCAGTGGGGCGCTGGGATTATCGCTCGATCAAGTGGCGCAACCCGCCGGGCACGTCAAACTGCGGCTGCCATCCGGCGGAGAGAAGCTTGGACGGATCTGCGGTCGAATGCCGGATATCACCCGCCCGGATCGGGACATGGACAACCGTCGACTTCGACCCGGTGAGACTCAGGATTTCCTCCACAAGTTCCAGGATCGTCATCGCCCTTCCGTATCCGGCATTAAAAACTCCGGTGACGTCCTGATTTTCCGCAGCAAACGAGAGGGCGCCAACGATGTCTTTCACGAAAATAAAATCCCTCGTTTGTCCACCGTCGCCATAGACCGTGATGGGCTCATTTTTCCGAGCGCGATCCAAAAAGATCGGGACCGCTGCCGCATACGCGCTGTTGGGGTCTTGGCGCGGACCGAACACATTGAAGAACCGCAGGCAGGCTGTGGCAAGCCAGCCCTCCCTTTGGTAAAGTCCGCAGTAATACTCGCCATCGAGTTTCGTAATCGCATACGGACTCCGGGGATCCGGCAACTGGGTTTCGACTTTGGGCTGGGTCGGGTTTTCCCCGTAAATTGCGGCCGAACTCGCTAAGCATAGTTTTTTCACCGCGTGCTTGCGGGCGGATTCCAGAACATTGAGAAGACCTGTGACGTTTAGGTTCACCGCTTCCTGCGGCATAGACATCGATTCAGGCACGCTGACCTGTGCGGCCAAATGGAAGACGTAGTCCACTTCCGCCATGAGGCTATCGAGGAGTTCCGTATCGAGAATCGAACCCTCAACGGGCTGACACTTCAAACCATCAAGGTTCTCTCGGTGTCCCGTGCGCAGGTTGTCGAGCACGACGACCTCGGCTTTGTTCTGGTAGTGCTCCACGACATGGCTGCCAATAAATCCGCTCCCGCCGGTGACAAGAATCTTCATAGGTTTTCAACGAAGCTGCGCATGTCAGACTCTTGTTCTTCGATGCTTTGCACAAGTGCCAACTGCGTGCGGCAGCGGTCGAGATTGTGGTTCTGGCGCTTGATTTTGAAATAGACATCGCCTTCGAGGTGATCGGTTAGGAACCGGATGCCAATTTCGAGAGCAATCAGTTTTCCAGAAAATGCCAAGTGCGCCTTTTCAGCCTCATTCAGAAATGTCCCGGCGCTTGAAAGGTAGCCTCGCACTAACGCTTTGAACATCGGCATTTGCATCCGCACTTTGGTGAGGTCTGTCTCGTCTTCCGCAGCGGGACTGGTTGCCGTCCGCACCATGTCGCCAAAATCATAGAGCGCCAGTCCCGGCATCACCGTGTCGAGATCGATCACGCAAACACCGGTCTCCGTTGTGTCATCGATCATCACGTTATTAAGCTTCGTGTCGTTGTGGGTGATCCGCTCGGGGATTTGCCCCGAGGCTTGAAGATCGAGCAGAACGTCCACGAGAGATTCGCGCCGCTGGATAAACTCCCACTCAGAAGTGACTCCGGCGAGCCTCTCTTTGGGGTTTGCCTCAACGATTTCCTTGAGTCGAGCAAACCGGGAGCGGGTATTGTGAAAGTTAGGAATCGTCTCGTGGAGCCGTGGCCCCTTTAACCCGGCGACAAGATGCTGAAACTCCCCAAAAGCGCGCGCCGCCTCATAAGCCTGCCGCCCGTTCTGAATAATGTCATAGGTTTTTGCCCCCTCGATGAACGGATAGCAACGCCAGAAACTTCCCTCATCATCGTGGTAAAACGGCAGTCCATTCCTCGCCGGAATCACACGGAGTGATCGCCGTGAAATGTCCGGCACCTTTGCGATGTTCAACTGCCGGAGTGCTTCGTCAGTCACCCTCTGGATGTTCTCCATCAGAGCCGCCGGGTCTTTGAAAACGCGTTGATTGACGCGCTGGAAAATATAGCGCACCCGTGTTCCAGCCTGACTGAACGCCGCAACGAACGTGTCGTTAATGTGACCGCTGCCATAAGGACGACTCTCAAGATAGGATCCGTAAATTGAGAATCCCCGAGCTACGTTTGCAACTGCTGAATCGTTAATCATCGCGTGTGTTTCCATTAAGGGGTTGTGTTAGCCCGGCCATACCGGCTGCCCATCCCATCGGCGAGAACTAGCAGTGTGGCGCTCATGCGTGAATTCAAAATCTCAGATTAAAGGATTTGTGCAAAGCGGTTTGTTGTTGCAAATAGAATCTCCAGTGCCTCAATGCCCGGAGTCTTTGTATCGAAACCATACTTTACATTGAGACCGACTAATTGTTTTCCATGAACGCATGAAAGTCCCTGCGGCCTTGGTCTGGGCAGGAATCGAGTCAAAAAAAGCCAGTAGTAATTAGCGCTTTTGACCTTGATTCTATTTTATGGGGCTGACCCTTTTTGCCCTTTTTGCCAGACTGGATTGGGACGCAGAATTGCCTTGATTCTTTTCACGGCGTGGAAAGAATCCTTTCACGCGATGAAAGCAATTAGAAAACGATGGGTTGAAGAGCGCTTGAAGGCGGTTATGGGCGTGATGCCCGCAGTCGTGCTAACGGGGGCGAGGCAAACCGGGAAATCCACTTTGGCGAGGAGTCTTCCATTTGGCGATGGGAGGGGATACCATTCTCTCGACCGGATGGAAGTGTTGGAGTTGGCTTTGACATCGCCAGCGGAATTGTTGAGGCGTCTTCCGGTGACGTTGGATGAAGTGCAGCGGGCCCCATCGCTGCTCGCGGCGGTGAAGCTGCGCGTGGATGAGGAGAGGGAGAAGGCGGACTTGCCGGGGGGGATTTTGCTGACAGGTTCGGCGAATCTCGCCCTGATGGCAGGGGTCTCGGAATCGCTGGCAGGGCGGGCGGGATATGTTTCTCTGCCGCCGTTTTGCCCTGGAGAATGGCTCGGAGACCCCTCCTTGCTGCAGGCCATGGATTTGTTGTTTGCGAAGGACTTTGATCCTCGGGATTGGCCGACTGGGCAATCGGACTGGGACGGGTGGGCGGTCAGGGGCGGATACCCTGGAGTGCTGGAGATGGACTCAGCCGAGGCGCGAGACATCTGGTTTGAGGGTTATGTTGCAACCTATCTCGAAAGAGATTTGCGACAAATGTCCAACATCGCCCATCTGCCAGATTTCCAGCGCCTGATGAAGTTAGCGGCGTCCCGCTGTGGGAGGCTGGTGAACCAATCGGACTTCGGTCGCGAGATTCATTTGCCCGTCGCCACGACCCATCGCTACCTGAATCTTCTCGAAGCCGGATGCCAGATTGCCCGCCTGCCGAATTACCGCACGAGCGCTTCAAGCTCTGCAGCGAAGGCTCACAAGTTGTTTTGGACCGATTGTGGGCTCGGGGCGTGGCTCGCCGGAACGGCGATGCCATCGGAGCGGCCCGATGCCGGATTCTGGCTTGAGCAGCTGGTATTTCAGAACTTGCAAGTCTGGGCCGCGTGCGGACCGCGTCGCTCGATCTCCTATTGGCGCGACGGAGCGCGGGAGGTCGATTTTGTGATCGCTCAAGGGGACCAACTCGTGGCGATCGAGGTGAAATCTGCGACATCGCTCTCAGGGTCCGACTTCAACGGACTCCGGGCCTTCCAATCCGCGTTCACGAAGCGAGGGCGGCAGCCGCCGCAGGGAATCCTTCTCTCTCCGGCCACGATGCCTCTTTCCTTTGGAGAACACCTTTATTCCCTGCCCCTGCATCCCTTTGCTCCGCCCCAAAAGTGAAAAGTCGTTGCTGCCGCCCCACTCTGTTCGATCCACCATGCAGCCAGGTTCAATTCAGCCAGCTTGCGGGATGTTTGTGATCAATGTTTCTCCGCTTCACGTCTGGTTCATCACCTTGCCGTGAGTCGGGAAGGGGACATTTTTTTCGCGGGCCTCGATAATCCAGCTCGCGTATTCCGAGCGGCTTTTTGGCTTCCGCTACAAGAATCGCTTCAACGCGTTATTTGAATATCTTCTACCCGAAAGGCCGCAACTATTTGGTCAGCCCCTCCGGCGAACCGGCCTATACCAAACGATTCTGATCTCTCGAAGTAAGGGTGTGCACCCCATCTGAGCTTCTCCCGTCCTGTGCCAGATAGGATTCCCAATATTCTGCATATCTCTTCGATATTGCAAATAAAAGTGCTTTCCCGAAGCATCCACGAATGCCTCGCAAACCGACATTACTCGCCAGGCAGGCTCGCGAGGGATTGCTGGAACTAGTCAGGAAACTGCCCAAGGACACCTGCCTTCCCGCGCTGGGCGAATTGGCGGGGAGCTTTCAACTCCATCCTTCCACCATTTTCCGGCTGCTCCGCGACATGGCCACCGAGGGGCTCGTCTGGCAGAGTCCGGGCGGGAAATTCTTTGCGGTTTCGTCCCAGCGCAATGCCCTGCGAGAAGCCCCGATTTGTTTCATCGGGCGCGAGATGTGGCAATGGAGCCGGCTCTATCAGGAAATGTTGGAAGGTATTTCCGAAGTCTGCTCCGCCAACGGCAGCCCACTTATTCTGCTCTCCTCGCGAGGCTTGGTCAGCCAGCAAACCGCGTCCGCAGCCCCGGAGTTTGCGTCGCCACGGGCTCAGGCCGCCGAGCTGTCCAAGCTGGCCGGCGCCCTCCCGCGAGGAATAGCCGGGATTATTTTCGATCACGTCTGGTGCGATAAGGCTCTCGGAAAGATACGGTGGCCCGGTGGCCAAAGGGTTCAGCTCCTGCACGGCACTGGAAAACACGCTGATGTCATCGCCCCGGATTACGCGGATGGAGCCGCGATGGCAGCCACCTATATCCGAGAAAAGAAATTCCGGGAAATCGCCCTGATTATTCCTTTCCAGGGCGACCCCGCCATCGACGCCGCTGTCGTGGCATTGAGGGAGGCTCTTGCCCCGTTTTCGCCTGGAGAGATTCCTTATGCGGAGCTGGCCTCGGATGCTGAGCGATTTAATGAAATAACACGCGCCAGCCAACTCATCATCTGCCCGGAGGACAATATCGCCGAAACGCTCGCGGAAAGCCTCCGCGCTTTGTCAGCCACGCGAAAACCAATCCTCTTCGGCACCCAAGGCACAGGCGTCCTTCACGCCCCGTCAGTCCGACTGCGCATCGATTTCCGACGTTTAGGGCGCGCCGCAGCATCGCGGATCCTGCACGGAACCGAATCAGCGCCGGCCCGACCCTTGATGATTCATTCCGGAGAGTCCGCACCATAACATTCACTCCAATACTCGAAGAGTTCCGCCTAGAGGAGCGCGAGCGGGATGACGCTGCGCCGCGCACCAATAGCTCTGGCGATTGATCCAGACCGGTCTCGATCACTGTGAACCCGTCATTGTGTTGGCGCTCGAAGATCGCGTCGCGATCCTGCGCGATGACCCAGCAGTAGGCGTCGGGATGAAGATCACGAAAAGCTCGATACGCGCCGGCAATCCACTCACGACCCGTCCATTTGCCTGCAATCGCCAAGGGAGGATGGTCTCGGCGCTTGAGCAAAAAATCAATCTCTTTGCGGTCCTTGGTGCGCCAATGGTGGATCGAATCGTCATTGACGGACGCCAGCAATTTAGCGGCGTCGGGGGCACAGCCTATTTGGTCTGCCGCCCCGCCGTAGCCTTCAACGGCGAGGACTTCAATCCGCACCTCGCTGCGGCTTCGGCCATGCGTTTATCGGCGGTCACGATTTCCGAGGATTGCAGTTGGAGGGCTGTTGCAATGTGAACGCCATCGAAGGTGCCCACGAAAAGGGGCGGGGCGGCATGGAGCGCGGCGTGCGCGATTTCAAGTGCTGCATCTCTGATATCTTGTCCGAGGGGAGCGAGCACAAACCGGCCTTTCCGAATATCCTCTCGAAATTGCGCGAGAACACGAGCTGCAGATTGTGGAGGGATTTCGCCCTTTGCCTCCTTGGCGTGCAAGGCGAAAATCATCTCATACTCAAGAATGACACTGCTGGTAAGAGGGCGGTTTTCATTAGCCGCGAGGGCGGCGGCTTCTGCGGAAAGCGGCTCTGGCACATAAAGAGCGAGAATACACGAAGTGTCCCAATAGGTGGTGGTCACCACCGATCCTCTCGCACCTCATCCAGCGCACTAGAGGAGGCACCGGGGGTATGCGCGTCCATGCTTTTCCGCAGGGAAGCCAATTCTTCCATCCACCCGTTCGTGGAGGCCGCACCTC
>Ga0209490_10006129_pt1 | contig 10894 bp, 3 predicted proteins | sample MAT06_FD_187209 | JGI IMG/M metagenome (GOLD analysis project Ga0209490, IMG submission 187209) | Freshwater microbial communities from Lake Fryxell liftoff mats and glacier meltwater in Antarctica - MAT-06 (SPAdes) (version 2) | ecosystem: Environmental > Aquatic > Freshwater > Ice > Liftoff...
GGGTTTGGTGTTGAGGTCGGTGAGACTGGCGGCGGTGATGTGGTTGATGCGATAGTGTTGGGTTAGCCATTGTTTGCCATCGTGGAGGGCGGCGAGGGGAATGTAGCGCAGTTGTCCATCGGGGGCATAGATAATCGTTTTGGCTTTAGCGGTATTGAGGTCTTTTTCGATTGGTTTAATCAGCCACTCATAGAGTTTTTGGGCGGGTTTGGTTGCATCGCTGCGGGGATTTTCGAGGGCTAAGCGAAAATCAACAATTGCTTGGTTGACCTCTTTGCTGGTAACTTTAACGGTGCGGCGGATGGGAGGTGAGTCGGGGGTGGTGAGGATTAGTTCTAGACGGTCTTCTAAAATTAATGGATAGAGCAGGACTGCATTTTGTTGTAAGTTTCGCAGGTTGTCTTGCAGGGCGTTAAATTCGCTGAGTCTGCCGATGACATCTTGTTGGTTGAAGGCGATCGCCTTCAGCTTTTCTAGTTGGGCTTGGACTGTTTTGCTGTTGATAAATTCTGTAAATGCTGTTACAAGTTTTGTTTCCTGTATGTCGAGTTGATCGATGCGTTGTGACTGGGCGATCGTGCGTTCTTGGGGTTTGATGCGGCGTAGTTCGGTTAGTTCTATGCCATTGGCTACGGCTTGGTCTAGGAGTTTTTGATAGCCTATATTAATTTGCTGTTCGGGTGGAAGGTTTTCGATGCCGCGTTTGGTGTTGTCGTTGCCACGCACGCCACGCAAATATTCATCAAGTTCTTGGACTTTGAGGAGGTCGAGGACTCGTTGGGCTTCGAGAATGCGGTTTTGTTGAAGGAGGAGATCGGCGAGTTGGCGATAACTTTTTGAAACTTTGTCTGCATAGGATTTTTGCTCTTCTTTGCTAAGTCCGCCTATGTCTTTACGAATAGTTTCGTATGTGTTGACTGCTTGTTTATAGAAAATGATGGCTAGTGCTGGTTGATTTAAGTTTTCAAAAGCAACAGCCAAATTATTGAGTGCATTTCCTTCTCCTTCGAGATCGCTGATTTGCTTAAATATGGCTAAAGATTGCTGATAAAAGTTAATCGCCTTTTTGTACTGTCCGAGGGCATTGTATACATTACCAAGACCACCGAGCGAAGATCCTTCACCCTTGCGATTGCCGATTTGTTTTGCAATGGCTAAAGATTGCTGATAAAAGTCAATCGCCTTTTTGTACTGTCCAAGCGAGTTGTATGCAATTCCAAGACCAATAAGCGAAGATCCTTCACCCTTGCGATCGCCTAATTCCTTGTCGATCACTAAAGATTGTTGGTGATATTCAATCGCCTTTTTGTACTGTCCAAGCGAGTTGTATGCAATTCCAAGACCAATGAGCGAAGATCCTTCACCCTTGCGATTGCCGATTTGTTTTGCAATGGCTAAGGACTGATGATGATATTCAATCGCCTTTTTGTACTGTCCGAGGGCATTGTATACATTACCAAGACCAATGAGCGAAGATCCTTCACCCTTGCGATCGCCGATTTGCTTAAAGATTTCTAAAGATTGCTGGAAATATTCAATCGCCTTTTTGTACTGTCCGAGTCTAAAGTATGTATTGCCAAGGTTACCGAGCGAATTTCCTTCGCCGTTGTGATCTTTAATCTCGCGATAAATTAGCAGCGCTTGCTCCCATGTCGCAAAAGCTTCCCGATATTTACTAACTTGAAATAACTGATAGCCTTGATTTAAGATCCGCTCTGCCTCTATTTCGCGGTCTGAAGTAGTTTGAGCAGAAGAAGGTTCGCTTATGCTCAAAATCTGCACGGGCAGACAGACAAGGAAAAGAGAAAAAGGGAAAAGGGAAAAATTTATGGTTTTGGGTGATTTCTTTGGCGAGAGCATACTAGACTGAAACCTTTACAACCTGCACAGCCAATATATCACCCAACTTTCTAGCTTTACAGTCGATCTCACGGGTGTTTAACCTCCGATCCAACCAAGAACTCAAGTTCTGGGCTGCAAAGCTCAAGTCAGTTAAAGCTGACTAAAGGCAACCTTAAACCAACCTGTTTCAACAGGTTTAAGCTTTCAGCCCGCAATTTATTGCTGGGCTTCAGATATCTTTAAACAACTTGAAAAGTAATCGACAAAGCCGCAATTTCCGAAGTATAAACCCGTTTACCTGACTCTTGCTTAGTACGCGATGATGATGCACCCGTAAGATCCGTTAACAACGCATCCACACTGTCCAACACTGGCACACCAGAACGCTCAGAACTTACCTTAATCGCATTCCTAAGAGGCGATCGGCTAGCGACCACCAAAGCTTCACCAAAACCCTTTTCCTTAACCCGATATTGAAAATTATCCGTTGCAGGATCGGGAATCAATTTAGACATTCCTGCTTTTAATTTCAGCGAATCCTCCACCACTCCCTGAGCAGGATATAAAGCTGTCATATTCCCAGAAGAATCGATCGCCATAATTGCCAAATATAAATCCTCAGTTCCCGAATTCTTCAACTGAAACTGAAACAGCGAACAAAGCGGAATCGTGCGATCGCTCTTTGTCTGTGATGCCGATATAGGATTAGAATTCTCACCGCGAACCGTAAAGGCTTGACCAACCAGAGCATCTTGCTGTCCTTCAATTCGCATGATCGCTGAGAAATTGAGTTGAGACTGTTTGGCATTGAGTGCGAGCTTAACTAACCTTGCAGCTAACAATGACTGTAACTTGGGAATTAAGCGATCGCTTGCTACCTTCATCGACTCACCCACTTCCTTAAAGGACTCAGGAATCATCTCATCAATACTTGGCGTAAACAAACCAATGCTATCCATAGAGGGGATCTCACGCGGTTGCTTACTGGTTATAGCGATTTTTTCTAATTGACTGCGATAATCAGCCGTCATCCGACTGAGAATATATTGCACCTCCATTCCATAAAGTTCCTTATCCGATTTATAAGGCACAGCAACAATTCGCTTGCTTTTCTGGATTGCCGATCGCACAATTTCCAAATCCTTACCCAACGATGGATCGAGACCGATTGCTAATTGCCAATTCACAGGCAAAGTCCGCGATGTTTCTCTTAGGCGATCGCCGACTTGCGCCGTTCCATTTAGTACACCCTTAGCTTGCAATCCTTGACGCGATTCCATTTTTATTGTGCCAGTACTTTTATCACTCGCACCAAATACATCAAACTGAAATCCAACGCCTTTCTTTAGACAATCGCGCTCCACTCCTCCCAACCAAAACTCCACCCGATCACCTGATACGGATGTAATCACCGCTTCTGCTGTCGGTAAAGCTGGCGGCAAGAAATAAATCGGTTGTGTTTGCAGATTGCGATCGCGTTTAAAATCTGCAAAAGGTACTTGGTCGTTAGTAATTGCGTTCATACTAGGAATGAGATTTGCGATCGCGCGATCGGTTTCAATTGTTTGATTGCTAGTCTGATGCCATAGCGATTGGGTGAGCAGATAGGTAAACAGCCCCGCATTAAATCCTTCAAAAGGATAGTCGATCGCCTTTTGTTGCGCCTGAGCCGCCGCAATCACGATTCCTTTAGCAACACCTTGACTGCGAAGTTGCACCAAGCGATCGCGGGTTAAATTTAGTTTACTGAGCCAACGTTTTTGATATGCTAATTCCGCAGCGATCGGTTGCGGGTCAAAGTTTAATCCTGCGCGAGTATCTTGGACAGAACGAATGCGAACATTGCCGCGAGTGCCTCCGCCTGAATAGCAACTATCTAGTACCGTAGTTACGTTATCTGTCTTTAGGGCTGACAATAGCAAAAAGAGCGATCGCCCCATGATTCCCGAACTGCCGATGGGGTCATAGGTGACAAAGGCTGTATTCAGATCGATGAGTTCTCCATTCGCACCTTTGATCGGATCAGGATCGGCTACGCGATCGCCATGTCCTGAAAAGTGAAATACCACCACATCATCGGGTTTGGCTTGTTTAATCAGATGTTCTTCAAAAGCTGTGAGAATATTCTCGCGGGTCGGTTTCTCTGGCGTGTCGTTGGTGAGGGTCAGTACGTCGCTCGGATTAAAGCCAAATCGATTGATCAGTAAGGCTTTTTGTAGTTCCACATCGGTGATGCAGCCTTTGAGATCGGCATAATTGGGAACTGGATAATTATTAATCCCTACTAAAAGTGCGAGTTTTCTGCCTTTAGGACTGGATAAGGCTCTAGCATAGCGATCACTCTGTTGCCAGATTGGAAGTTCGGCTATGCCAAGGGTGGCTAGGAGTGAACCTGCAAATTTTAAAAAATGGCGGCGGTTGTAAGACATTTGGTGATTCTCCTTGGTTATAGTCCGTTTCCAATCAGGATAAATGGTGCCCAGTAATAGGGATGGGAAAAGTTTGTCTTCGATCTATTTTGGACATTAGAGCGCGATCGCTTCTCTATGACCACTTGTCCACTTTTAGTTTTAGCTGATTCAGATTCATTATCGCTATGCAATAAGCTCAACTGAGCTTGGCGTAAAGCTTCTGCACGTCCCTGCTTTTTTTGAGAAGCACTTCCAGCTAAGTTCTGATAAAACCTTTGCATTAACAAGCTGGTACTGCGATCACTAACTTTCCACAACGAAGCTACAACCGTTTGTGCTCCAGCATTTAAGAAGTAATAGCCCATTCCTGCAATTTCAATTCCATCGGAATCAGTACCACCCAAGGCTGTCTCACAAGCCGACAAAACCACCATCTGTACATCACCAAGATAATCTGTCAGCGTCTGAATATTAGGAAATAGGAGTTTCTTCCCATCACCCATCATCAGATATGATTCTTCTCGATTGCCTGTAACAAATTTGCCATGAGTAGCAATATGAAGTAAGTTATTTCCCCTCAAGCGATCGCGCAAACCTTCAAATGTAAATGCTTTGTCTAGCAGTTTATTACCCGTAAATATACCCTTAGAGTCCGAATCTCGATCTTCTTTAACAATCCCATCCAGTTCAGCAATTACATTTGGCAATGCTGCAAATTCCGCTACAGAATTTGATAAGCCCCCTGCAAGGATACGAATTTTTTTAGCTTCTCCTAACGGTTGTCCTATTCTTGTTAGCTTTGCGGATAAAATTGTTGATATCTTGTAGTTCTCAATTAAGTATTGTTCTCCATCATAAAGAGATGCTATCGGCACATAGCGAACTATTTGATCAAGGGAAAAGATTAGATGCTTAATCTTTTTATCTTTGATTTCACTAGCGATCGGTGAAATAAATACATCATAAAGTGCTTTGCTCTTTACTTTTAGTTCAGACAGGTCAGAGTTGCTATTCTTGAGTAAGTCCAGATATTGAATAATTAATTTGCTTATTTCTTTACGATTAATCTCTTTTATCCTTGTAGTCACTGTAATAACATTGCCATTGGAGATTGCAATTACAAACCAAATTTTATCCTCAACTACAAATGGATAGATTAACATTGTACCTTCTTCTTTGTTGAGTAAATCGCGGATATCCCTGTTGCTACGAACATCATTTGGATCGAGAACTGCTTCATCTTTTGTGATACGTTTAGCAATATATCGTTTTATTTGTTCTAAAGCTTCAGTAAATTGGTTCGCTAAATTGTCTCGATCATTTCTATATCTCTCTATGTCAGGGCATTTATTACTTTCGCATTCTCGAAATTTTTGACTAAATTCTCCTAGATTAGTAAATCTTTGTAAGATTTCTTTTTCTTGTTCCAAAATTGTAATTGCATTGTTATCCACAGCAGAACGAATGGAATCATGTGTATAATTTTCTAATTCTTTAACTTTGAGTAATTCTAAAACCTGTACTGCTTCTGATATACGTCCTTGTGATAGCAAGAGATCGGCTAAAGCTCGATAAGTATAAGAAACGGTCTCTACATAGGATTTTTGCTGCTCAATCGGTAAACTAGTCAAATCTTGCCGAATCGCCTCTGTAGTTTGGACTGATTTCTTATAAAATGCGATCGCTACTGACTCATTTCCCTGCTTTGCAAACAAGTCTCCCAAGTTGCTGAAAATCACTGCTTCAGTCGTGCGATCGCCGCTTCCTCTGGCTACAATCAAACCTTCTTGATAAAATATTAAAGATTGATCATAGTTTCCAATCTGTTTATAAACATCTCCCAAACTATCAAGTATTCGCGCTTCAAAGTCCTTATCCTTATATTCTCTAATAATCTTTAAAGCTGAAAACAAATCTTTAATCGCATCATTATTATTTCCCAACTTAATATTTGCAAATCCAATATTACTAAGCGCTATTCCCTGATTAAGATTTTGTTCTAATTTTTGACTAATATTTAATGATTCTTGGAACTTTTTTAATGCTAAATCATATTTTTTCTGTAAAACAAAAACATATCCAAGATTATTAATATATATTGCTTTGTTTCTTAGAGATTGAATACTATTGTCATTATTAAGAATATCGATAGCTTTTTGATAAAATATTAAAGCATCATCATATTTTCCTAATCCACTGTAAACACTACCTAATCCGTTGTTTAGTATTGACAGCTCATTTTTATTAGTTGCATCATTTAGAAGAGGAATTGCTCTTTGATATTGCTTTAAAGCTTGAGAATATTGTCCAATTTTTCTATAGTCAATAGCAATATTTATTAAAACTTTCGCTTGGTTTAAACGATCTCCAAGTTTTTCAAAAACTTCTAATGCTTTTGGATATATTGAGATTGCCTTAAGTGTTTCTCCTAGTTCACTATACGAAGCAGCAATAGCATATATCATTTTAGCTTCACTTATTGGATCTTTAATTTCCTGATAAATTTTTAGTGCTTTTTCATAAAAAGAGATTGAAGTTTCATATTTATCTAGCTGATAATAAGCTGAACCGATAGCATTTAATGAATTACCTATCATGTTTTTTCTGCCAAGTAATTGCCAGATTATCAATGAATCCTGATAAAGAGAGATAGCACGTTGATATTGCCCACTTTTATAAAGATCTCTTGCTTGCTTGTATAAATTAGTAGCTTCTATCTCCCTATTATCTAATATGTTTTGATCTTGTACTTGAGCTATTTCAAACTTTGGTATTTCTATTGATAAATTTATTGGTTCTTGTAAACTGATAGAAAATATAAAAGGAGCAACTATACTTTGTATAAAAGACATAATAAATCTATTTCTGATTTTATAAAGTTAATTTATTTCCTATCATATATCTTAAATATAGCGGTTTTCACATGAGCATAGTCAAAATTAGGCTTCTAAAATACTTGAAAAACTTAGATTTGATTGCACATGGTTAACTGAAAATCGCTATAACTAGGCATAGGAGGGCGAAAGAAGTGAAGAATAATGCCACTTTAACGACTAGGTACATCAGGTACATCAGGTACTAGATGTATCTCTTCTGGACCCACACTATCAAGAAATTCAGGCAGTGGAGGTGAGGGACGAGGATCTTTTATTCCTTTTTGGATAGCTTCCCAATAGTATCTTTTTGTCAAGTCGGTTCGTATTTTTGCTCTCTCAAAAAGAGTTTTGGCAACAGCGCTATCTTCATTTTTTTTATATTCAGATAGAGCTTCTGTAAAATCCTCAATAGCCTTAAGACTGTTTTCATCTCCTTGCGCGAGCAAGTCTCTGACTTCTTCAAGTTTGCGGTCTGACTTTTTCTTAGATGGCATAATAATTCACTTTCTTTAGCCTTTACTTAACATGCTTCTCTGATCACAGTATTTTCTTTAACTTTGCGATCGCCTGTTTCGACAGATCATATTCACCATAGACATCAGCAAAGCGATCGCCTTGATGACTTTTGATAAATTGCTAAGCGATCTGTTTCAACTTTTTGTTCTTGCACTGATTATACCAGCATATTCGTGTAAACTCTTACTGTTCAGGGTAAGCAAGATGACAAAATTTTACAAACCATTGCCAATGAGGATGAAGGCTGCCCAGTAGTAGGGATGGCTGATTTTAGGGGGAACTATTGATGTGTTGCGCGATCGCATTTCAACTGATACCTGTCCTCTCGGTTCGCCTAAGCCTTCAGAGTTGCCCGTAATCATTGCAACTTGAGCTTGTCGCAATGCTTCGATATTTGAGACTTTGCCAGTTTTGAGGGCGGTGTAAAAGGCATCCATTAGTTTTTGTGTGCCGCCATCGGAGACTTTCCAGAGAGAGGCGATCGCAGCACCAGCGCCAGCAGTCTGAATTTGATAACCTAAGCCAAGAATCTCGATACCACTGCCGACTTTGCCGCCGATCGCAGTTTCGCAAGCACTCAATACGACGAGATCGACGTTGGTTAATGACCATTCTTTGATATTTGTCATTGATGCTGTCTTGCCATCGCCATAGAGAAGGAATGATTTTTCAGCTTGCCCTACGGCAAAGTAACCATGTGTCGCTAAATGCACGATTGAATACTTTTGCATTTCTAAGGTGCTTTTCTCATTAAATTTTTGATCGATAAAAATTTCAGTTTTAGGTATGAGTGTGGCGATCGCTTCGACTTCAATTTTGGTGGCGGGTAATGCGTTAAAGGAAATAGAACGATTTGGCTGTTCGTCAAGTTGGATCGTTTGACTCTGGGTGGCGGCGGCGGCAAAGATTTTAGGTACTTTATAGGGTCTTGGAGCGAAGTTTGTTAACGAGCTAGCCGTGATGTTGTTAACGCGATATTTCTCGACTAGCCATTGGTTGCCATCGTGGAGGGCGGCTAAGGGAATATAGCGCAATTGTCCATCGGGGGCATAGATAATCGTTTCGATGTTGGCTTGTTGGAGTTCTTTCTCGAAGGGTTTGATTAAGTATTTATAGAACTTTTGTGCATCTGCTTGGACTGTGGTGGAAGTGGGGTTGCGTAAACTGCTGAGAAAATCAGAGATGTCTTTGTTCAGGGTTTCGCGCTTGATGTAGGTGGTTTTGCGGATGGGTGGTGAGGTTGTGGTAATTAAAATCAGTTCGAGGCGATCGTCGAGAATAAGTGGATAGAAGAGGGCGGCATTTTTAACTTGAGCGAGTTTTTTACTCAGTTGTCTGTATTGCTCGACTTTAATGTTTTCTGCGTTCTCTTGTAGGGTTAGTTCTTTGATCAGCTTTTTGACTTCAGGGCTTTGTAAGAAGGCGTTGAATTGTTTGTTTTGATCTCTTTCTTGGAGGGTCAGATAGTCAAATCGTTCTTTTTGGGTTGTGGTGAGTTTGTCTTCGCGATCGCGTTTTTGCAGGTCGCTGAGTTCTAGCCCAAGGGCGATGATGTCTTGTTCGGGGCGTTGTAGGTCAGTGCCTTTGGCGGTTTGGTTGTTGCCACGCACGTTGCGAAGGTACTCGCTGAGTTCTTGGACTTTGAGCAGGTCGAGGACTTGCTGGGCTTCGAGGATGCGGTCTTGTTTAAGAAGTAAGTCGGCAAGGTTGCGATAGGTATCTTCGACGGTAGTGAGGTAGGACTTTTGTTCTTCTTTGCTGAGTCCGCTTATGTCTTTGCGAATGGATTCAATTACGTTAATTGATTGCTTATAAAAAATGATGGCGAGTTCGGGTTGATCTAATTGTAAGAAAGAGAATCCTAAATTACTTAGGGTAGTTCCTTCAACCGTGCGATCGCTTGTTATTCGCATGAGGACTAAAGCTTGCTGGAAATAATCGATAGCTTGAGGATACTGATTTAGATATATATGCACTACGCCGATATTGTTAAGCGTAATTCCTTCACCTTGGCGAGCGCCAATTTCTCTCCTAATTACTAGAGACTTTTGATGATAGTCAATTGCTTTCTGCTGTTGCCCTAAATTTTGATAGGCACTTCCTAAATTACCAAGAGAAGATGCTTCACCACTGCGATCGCCGATTTCTCTTTTAATTACTAATGCTTGCTGGAAATAGTCAATTGCCTCTTGGTATTGTCCGAGAGAATAATATTCAGCACCAAGATTATTAAGCGAAATTCCCTCACCACTGCGATCGCCGATTTCCTTTTTGATCGCTAAAGATTGCTGATGATAGCCAATCGCCTTTTGGTACTGTCCGAGATTGCTATACACTGCACCAAGATTTCCTATGGCATTAGCCTCGCCACTGCGAGCGCCAATTTCCTTTTTAATTACCAAGGATTGCTGATGGTAGCCAATCGCCTTTTTGTAATCTCCTGTACTTGCGTATGCTTCGCCTAAATTGCCAAGAGAAGTTCCTTCGCCATCGCGATCGCCAATTTTTTTCTTGATCGTCAATGATTGCTGATAAAAATCAATTGCTTTTTGGACTTCTCCTAAATTTTTATAAACAGAACCTAAATTATTCAGTGAAGATGCTTCTCCTGCAATATCTCCAATTTCCTTATTAATTGCAAAAGATTGCTGGTGATAGTCAATCGCCTTTTGATACTGTCCGATTAACTTGTATACATTGCCAAGATTACCAAGTGCTACTCCTTCACCATGTCGATCGCCAATTTGCTTGGCGATTTCTAAAGATTGCTGGTAAAAATTAATTGCCTTTTGGTACTGTCCGAGGGAATCGTATACATTGCCAAGATTATTGAGCGATGTTCCTTCACTATTGCGATCGCCGATTTGCTTGGCAATCGCTAATGATTGCTGGTGATAGTCAATCGCCTTTTGGTACTGTCCGAGGGAATCGTATGCATTGCCAAGATTACCAAGCGAAATTCCTTCGCCATTGCGGTCGCCGATTTGTTTTGAGATCGCTAAAGATTGCTGGTAAAAATCAATCGCTTTTTGGTACTGTCCGAGGGATTTGTATGCGCCGCCAAGATTGTTGAGCGATGTTCCTTCACCACGGCGATCGCCGATTTGCTTGGCAATCGCTAATGATTGCTGGTGATAGTCAATCGCCTTTTGGTACTGTCCGAGGGAATTGTATGCAGCGCCAAGATTATTGAGCGAGAGTCCTTCAACAGCACGATCACCGATTTGCTTTGTGATCGCTAAAGATTGC
>Ga0209490_10006134_pt1 | contig 10890 bp, 11 predicted proteins | sample MAT06_FD_187209 | JGI IMG/M metagenome (GOLD analysis project Ga0209490, IMG submission 187209) | Freshwater microbial communities from Lake Fryxell liftoff mats and glacier meltwater in Antarctica - MAT-06 (SPAdes) (version 2) | ecosystem: Environmental > Aquatic > Freshwater > Ice > Liftoff...
CTTCAGCTCTCTTCGACCTACGGTAAAAAGCAAGCGATTACGTTGGGTGTCGAAAACGCACTGGGGGAAATAATTGTTACCACCGATGCAGATTGTTCTATGTCATCTACTTGGCTTGAGAAGATTAACGAGGCATTTCAAAAGCCTGATCGCAATATGATTGTGGGAGCTGTTCGAATTGACCCAGCACAATCCTTTTTTTCGAAACTTCAGGCCATGGAGTTTGCCAGCCTTATTGGTTCGGGAGTTGCGACTCTTACCTATGGTTTTCCTACCATGTGCAACGGAGCGAATTTGGCTTTCCGAAAATCCGCCTTTGTCGCAGTAAGCGGATACGAAGGGAATTTAGAAATACCGTCCGGTGATGATGAATTCTTGCTGAGAAAGATCCATCATAAGTTTCCTAAGTCCATTCATTTTCTTCGTGGTTCAGATTCGGTGGTTTCTACTAAGCCTCAATCTACTTTGCAATCATTTCTTCATCAGCGTGTTCGTTGGGCTGGCAAATGGCGCCACAATCAATCTATCTCGACAAAGCTTTTGGCCGCCTTTGTTTTTATGTTTCATGTTTCTGTCATTTTGTTTGCCGCTCTCTTTTTAGCGGGATGGGTTCCTTTGAGAACTTTCTTTCTGCTGATGGGATGCAAACTCGTGCTGGAATTTTTGTTTCTGAATCAGGTCTGCCAGTTTTTGAAAATAAAGTGGCGTTGGACTTCTTTTTTAACGCTGCAATTTGTTTACCCTGTTTACGTTTTTTGGATAGCGTTATTAGCACAACGGAAATCATTTGTATGGAAAGGGAGGAACGTGAAGCATAATCAGCGGGTGGCAAATCAGGAAACATGAACACTAGGCTGTACTACAATTTTACAAAGTCATTCAGGACTGAAGCTCATGAACTTCCTAGTGCAAACAACCAAAGGCTTATGCCCGTAGTTGTTTGGTAATTGGCAAGAAGGGTTTTAGCCCAATATCCAAATCGGATAGCTATTGAATATGTTATACATATGGTACACCCTCACTAAATGGCAGGCTAGTAGCGGGCAGCTTTATTTGCTATTTTTGCAGATTACTGAGCCATGCCTGAAAACGCCCTTAAGAAGTTAATTGAGAAGAAAGAACTGGAACTCAATGCGTTGCTGGAGATTACTCAATCCATCAACAACAACGTGTCGGAAGAGTCGCTTTACAAGATTTTCAACTTTACATTGCGCTCTAATCTGGACATTAAGAAGCTGGCGTTGTTTGTGTATGATGAGATTTGGAATTGCAAAGTGAACTTTGGCACAAAAGTAAACTTTGGAAAGAACAAGTTGGATGATCGCTTTAAGATGATAAAGCGCATTCATCAACTCTCTGAATTTGAACAATGTGATTTTCATGAGTTTGATTTGGTCATTCCCATTTCACACAAAGAGGATACCTTGGCGTTGGTTTTTGTGGGAGGACTGAATAGCGATCAGGAGAACCGTGAGCATGACGAAGGGCTGAAGTTTATTCAAGCACTGAGTAACATTATTGTCGTTGCCATTGAAAACAAAAAATTGGCGAGAAAGCAATTGGTTCAAGAGGCGTTTCGAAAAGAATTAGAGATTGCCAGCGATGTGCAACAATTCCTGTTCCCTAAAACGCTGCCCAAGACCGAACATTTAAAAATTGAAGCCAGTTATTTACCACATGATATTATTGGTGGTGATTACTATGATTACATACCCATCAATAAAAACCAATTTTTGATTTGCGTGGCCGATGTGAGCGGAAAAGGAATTCCCGCTGCGTTAATGATGTCCAATTTTCAGGCTTCATTGCGCACGTTGCTGCGTCAAACGCCCAACTTAACTGAAATTGTAGAGGCCTTGAATTTTCAGGTGTTGGATAGCACCAAAGGCGAGAAGTTCATTACTTTTTTTGGGGCAATCTACGATATCAACTTGCGCACGATGGTATATGTAAATGCAGGACATAACCCTCCCTTATTGCACGATTCTAAAAATGGCATTCGGATGTTGGAAGAAGGTTCTACGGTGCTAGGCGCTATGCATCCACTTCCATTTATCAACGAAGGTTTCATCACCGACTTAACCGAATTTACGTTGCTGGCATACACAGATGGTCTTACTGAGACTGCCAACGAAGAAGACGAGGAATTTGGCCCCGAAAAACTGATCGAATATTTTACTGCTAACCATGCTAAAAATTTAAAGACCATTCACCAAGACATTATTGTGCAGCTAGATGGGTTTAAAGGCAAAAATGGCTACCGCGATGATATTACATTGTTGACCTGCAGAGTGGAGTAGTCCTGTTTCCTGTTGGGTCGCAATCATAAATCTAAGATCACAAATCTCAAATCTCAAATCATTTTGTTTCGAACGCCTTCCATACTTCCCTTCCTTTTTCCAAACCTTACTTGGAGAGTAAAGACGACCGAGAAAGAGTTGTTCTTAACGTTTGATGACGGACCAATTTCGGGACCAACCGAATTTATTTTACGGGAGTTAGCCAAGTTTAACGCGAAAGCTACTTTTTTCTGCATAGGAGATAACATTTGCAAGCACCCGGAAATTTTTCAGCGAATCGTAGCGGAGGGTCATGGAATTGGAAACCATACGTTCCATCATTTGAAAGGATGGGGAACCTCTACGGAAAAGTATGTGGACAATGTCAAACTTTGTGAAGATCAAATTTCGAGCCTCCAACCTCGCGCCTCGACTCTCCAACTTCCAATTTCCAACCTCAATCCTCTAACTTCCAAAAGACTATTCCGTCCTCCCTATGGCAGAATAAGAGGGAAACAGATTGACCATTTAAAAGATCAGTATAAAATTATTATGTGGGATGTACTAACGTCTGATTACGCCCAGTCACAGAGTCCAGAAAAATGCTTGCGCGGTTCTATCAGAGCTACTCGGCCAGGTTCTATTGTTGTTTTTCATGATAGCCTGAAAGCAGAAAGAAACATGAGTTTTGCGCTACCGCGCTATCTAGAACATTTTTCTGGTTTAGGATTTACTTTTAAAATTTTAAATTTTGATTGATGAATTTTAAATTGGTGGCAGTCCCTCATTCAATATTCAACATTCAAAATTGAAAATTCTCGTCACACCGCTTGATTGGGGTCTTGGCCATGCGACTCGGTGCATTCCGATCATCAATGAATTGCTCCTGCGCGGCTGCACTGTTTCCATTGCCACCAGTGGTGGGGCGTTTGCACTTCTTCGAGCTGAATTTCCTGATTTAGTTCATCACCCGATTGTTTCTTACGGAATTCGCTATCAAGCCAGCGGTTCTTTTTTTTTGAAGATGGCTTTTCAATTGCCGCAACTTTTGAAGGCTATTTTGCAGGAGCGAAAGCAAACCGAAAAAATCGTTCAGGCTAATTCAATTGATGTGATCATTTCAGATAATCGGTTTGGTTGTAGGTCGAGAGGCACAAAAAATATTTTCATTACTCACCAGATTAATATTCTGCCTCGGGCTTTTCCGCTATTTCGCACAATTGCCAGCTATTGGAATATTCGTATGATCAAAAAATTTGATCAGTGCTGGGTGCCCGATTTACCCGAGAGTATTTTTTCAGGTATCTTGAGTAGGAACAATCGGATATTGATTCGCTACATCGGCATCCTTTCGAGATTTAAAAACACATCGACTGTCTTGCCTGTGAAGTATAAACTACTTTCAATCATTTCTGGTCCGGAACCACAACGGGGGATTTTTGAAAAGTTAGTGAGTGAACAAGCTCATAAAGTGGATGGAAAAGTTTTGGTGGTGAGGGGCATTCCAGAAACAGAACAGACAGTTCAGGTGCAAGGCAATGTTACACAAATGTGCCATCTCACTACACTTGAATTACAAGAAGCCATTCTTTCCTCTGAATTTATTCTTTGCAGATCGGGTTATAGTTCCGTTATGGATCTAATTGCGTTAACAAAAAAAAATGTGGTTATGGTGCCAACACCCGGTCAGCCAGAACAAGAGTATTTAGCTGCTAAGCTACGTGAAGAAAAGAAAGTCTATGCCACCGATCAAGCTAATTTAAATCTAACGAAGTCAATGCATCTTGCGAAAGATTACCACGGCTTTGACAATGAACAAAACGGTTCAAATTTATTGAAGGAGGCGATTGACGAGTTATTATCTGCCAACCCAATTAATTGAATGACTCGACTATTGAACAGTTTTAAATTTGCGTTTCGTGGCTTTTGGGTGGCCGTGAAAGAACAATCCAATTTGCGCATACACTTGGTTGTTTCTCTGTTTGTTGTGTTGGTGGCTTACTTACTGAGAGTGCAAACTATCGAATGGTTGATCCTGCTGATTTGTATTGCATTGGTGATCAGCCTAGAACTTGTTAATTCGGCAATTGAGGGCTTGGTCGATTTAGTCAGTGCAGAAAGGCTACCACTAGCAGGAAAAATAAAAGACATGGCGGCCGCAGCGGTTTTAGTTGCCGCGGTGATCGCTTCTTTGGTGGGTGTGGTTATTTTTGGTTCATATTTGCTTTCTTATGTATAGTTGGATTGACACCCATGCACACATTTACTCGGAAGAGTTCAAAGCCGATCGCATCGATACGATAGCACGGGCACGGGAAGCGGGCATTGGCAAAATCTACATGCCCAATGTAGATCACGCCTCTATTGATAACATGTTGGAAGTGGAGGAAAGAAATCCAGGTCATTGCATCCCTATGATGGGCTTGCACCCATGTTCAGTCAAAAAAGACTTTGAAAAGGAATTGTACTTGGTAGAATCATGGCTGAGCAAACGAAAATTTGCTGCAGTAGGAGAGATGGGCACAGATTTGTATTGGGACAAAACGTTTTGGGAGCAACAGAAAGAAGCGTTCAACATTCAAGTTGGTTGGGCTAAGAAATACAAGTTGCCAATTGTTTTGCATTCGAGGGAATCAACAGATGAGACTATTCAATTGTTGGAGCCACACGTAGATGGAAAGCTAACGGGAGTCTTTCATTGTTTTGGCGGCACGTTGGCGCAGGCCAAACGAATTACAGACATGGGTTTTTATCTAGGCTTGGGAGGAGTTACGACATTTAAGAAAAGTGGATTGGATGAAGTGATCCCGCACGTAGAGCTAGAAAATGTTGTGTTGGAAACGGATTGCCCATACCTAGCCCCAGTTCCTCATCGCGGCAAGCGCAACGAGCCTTCTTACATTCCAATTATTGCCCAGCGAATCATCGATCTAAAAAAGATAACGTTGGCAGAATTATCACATATTACCCAATTGAATTCTAATCGATTATTCAATTCCGCAAGATGAGCTACAAGAAAATAAATATTAACACTGCTCTGCCAGATCTGGCGAAGTCAAAAGTCATGATCGTCTACACGGGCGGCACGTTTGGGATGGCTTATGATGCCCAAGGAGTTTTGATCCCATTTGATTTTTCGTTGATCTTGCATCATCTTCCTACGTTGAGAAGTTTGCAGCTCGACCTGACCGTTATTTCATTCGATAACCCTATTGACTCGTCAAACATAGAGCCCGCCCATTGGCAAATGATCGGTCAAATCATTTATGACCATTACAACGAGCAAGATGGATTTGTGATTTTGCATGGCACGGATACAATGTCGTATACAGCTTCCGCGCTCAGCTTTATGCTACAAAGTTTGACGAAGCCAGTCGTATTTACTGGGGCACAACTGCCAATCAGCGAACCGCGTTCAGATGCACGAGAGAATTTGATCAGTGCACTAGAGATTGCTTGCGCCAAGCAGGATGGGAAAGCCTTGGTGCCAGAAGTGTGCATTTACTTTAACTACAAATTGCTTCGCGGCAATCGTTCCAAAAAAGTGGAGAGCATGCACTTTGATGCATTTGAATCAGGAAACTATCCAGCTCTAGCAACGGCAGGCGTTGTCATTAACTATAAACGTTCGGTGATCTATCAACCTACGCATTCAAAGGAGCTAAAACTCCGCAATCAATTCGACAACAATATTTCTATCCTCAAGCTTTTTCCAGGGATCAATGAGTCAGTCGTTAAGACAACACTTCAAAGTCCACACCTAAAAGCAGTTGTATTGGAAACATACGGAGCAGGAAATGCTCCTTCGTCTGACTGGATGATCAATCTGCTTCAAAAAGCGATTGAGCAAGAACTATTGATATTAAATGTATCGCAATGCCCGGGGGGACGGGTAGAGCAGGGTAAGTATGAGACAAGTAAAGCCCTGAAGGAAATTGGAGTGATCAGTGGAAAGGACATGACCACCGAGGCCGCAATTGCAAAATTGATGGTGCTGCTGGGTGAAAAGGGTTTGGAGAAAACCAAACAGTTGATAGGCATCCCGTTGGCAGGGGAGATGAGCGAATAAATTTGCATGGAGGTTGATTAATGCATTTCTTTGCAGCCCTAATTCGGAGAGATGTCAGAGTGGCCGAACGAGCACGCTTGGAAAGCGTGTTTACCGCAAGGTAACGTGGGTTCGAATCCCACTCTCTCCGCTTCACCCTCCGTAGCTTCAGCGAAGGAGGGTTCTACCATTAGCTTGTAGCTTTAGCAAGGGAGGGTTTTTAATTATCGACAACTAACAACTGGCTGAAACCGATGAGTCATTCTAAATCATCGGCTTAGTAAATTCCCGTTGACGTGCTTTGTCGATCTTTTTTGGCGTATAAAACCTTTATATTATCTTAAATTTTGAGTGACTTCTCGCTGATCGCAGTATTCTATTGCCGAAAGCAAAAGAAATAATGAGCGAATTTGAGTTTTTTTTTCAAAAATCTTGTTGGGGAATCGCCAAAACCATTACTTTTGGCCACTTCAAGTTTTTATCATAAACCTTAAACCATGAAAAAATTAGTAACTATTCTCGCTTTTATCGGAGTGCTATCATTTAGCGCATCCAAATCATTTGCGCAAGCCGATACGACAAAGGCCGCAACTGATACACCTGTACCTGAGTCAACTGTAACTGAAGTAGCTTCAGACGCAGCGGCCGTAGAGGAGGAGGAATCTTTCCACCAAGCTTTAAAGTCAAAGTTCATTCAAGGAGGTGCTCCCTTTATGTGGCCGATTCTTATTGTTTTTATTCTAGGGCTGTCGATCTCTATTGAGCGTATTATCACGCTGAATCTAGCGACCACAAACACTAAGAAATTATTGGCTTCAATTGAAGATGCCCTCGACAAAGGCGGGGTGGAAGCAGCAAAAGACGTTACTAAAAATACGCGTGGCCCGGTGGCTTCTATCTTTACCCAAGGATTAATGCGTTCAGGTGAAGGAATTGATATGGTTGAAAAATCAATCGTTTCATATGGTGGCGTTGAAATGGGTCGATTGGAGTCTGGTTTGATCTGGATTTCATTGTGTATTTCACTAGGACCAATGTTAGGTTTCTTCGGAACGGTTATCGGGATGGTGAATGCTTTTGATGCCATTGAGGCAGCCGGGGATATTTCTCCATCTGTTGTTGCTGGAGGTATGAAAGTGGCTTTAATTACAACTGTAGGGGGTCTTATCGTAGGTATGGTGCTTCAAATTTTATATAACTATTGTGTATCTAAAATTGATAGCCTAGTTAATAAAATGGAAGATGCTTCTATCTCGTTGATCGATATTTTAGTAAAGCGCAAAATAGCCAAGTAATTATATGGAAGAATCAACACCACTTATTGAATCGTTGGTTGGACCAGGATTAGTAGTTTGCTACATCTTCTTTGGTCTTGCACTTGCAGCAAGTATAGGTATGCCAATAGTCCAAGCCATAAAAAACCCACAAGGGCTAATTAAAGCCGTAGTTGGTATAGTAGGTTTGGGAATCCTCTTTGGGATTTCTTATGTACTTTCTGGTTCTGAAGTCACAGCGCGGGCGGCTTCTCTAGGTATAGACGCGGGCAGTTCAAGAATGATTGGAGCTGGTATTATTTTATTTTATATCGTACTGCTTTCAGCGGCTGTCCTCGCGATTTATTCTTTGATAAAAGATATTATTTCAGGTTAAACTATTCTAAAAAAATGGCAAGAGCTACACCAGACATACCCAATTCTTCCATGGCAGATATTGCATTCTTGCTGCTAACCTTCTTTTTGGTTACCACAACAATCAATAACCAACGTGGATTGAGCATTGGTCTTCCTCCTCCACCTGATCCTAATAAAAAGGATGAGGTCAAGATGCAGGAGAAGAACCTTTTCAAGATACAAGTTAACTCATCAGACGCATTACTTGTTGAGGGTGACCCAATGAGCGATGTAAGTGGGCTAAAGGAAATGATTATAAAGTTCATCAAGAACAATGGTCAAGATCCTGCTAGTTCTGAAAGTCCAAGTAAGGCGATTGTCTCTTTCAAAACAGATAGAGGAACGAGTCATAAGCGGTTCATCGAAATTCTGGATATTGTTCAAGGTGCTTACTATGATATTTATGCCGAGGAAGCTGGGGTAACTAATAAGCAATGGCGTGATGCTGCTGCTGAACTTTCAAATCCAAGAAGTAAGGCAATATACGAGCGTGGCAAAAAGGATTATCCGATGAATATTTCTATTGCGGAACCAACTAAAGTAGGTAATTAAATTATTGAGTCTATGTCAAAATTTAAGAAGAAGGCAGAGGTAAAGCAGGAAATCCCAACCTCTTCAATGCCCGATGTGGTGTTTATGTTGTTGTTCTTTTTCATGGTTACAACAGAAATGCGCAAATCGTCCATTGAAGTGAAGCAAGTACTTCCGAAGGCCGCGCAACTTAGAAAGCTTGAACGTAAAACATTGGTGGCAAATCTGTATATCGGGCAGCCCACCAAGGCAGAATATGGTACTGAGGAGAAGATTCAGGCCAATGATGCTTTTCTCGACACGAACGATATAATTCGGTGGGTCAATGAAGAGAAATCAAAGCTGCCAGAGGCTGAGCGTGAGCAGCTTACTATCTCGATAAAGGGAGATAAGGACGCAAAACGCGGAATTATTGCAGATGTTGAAACAGAACTGCGCAAAGGAAACGCGAGAAAGGTGCTATATACGGCAACGGATAATAGCAATCAGCGTAAACAATAATTGAAATTTGTGGTATTGATAAAAGACCTTCTGCAAAAGCGGAAGGTTTTTTATTTTAAGGACTTTGTATAGCTTGAAGCCTTATGAGTTTGATCCGTTTGAATAACCCGCGAACAATTAAGGCTTGGTGCATGTATGACTGGGCCAATTCGGTTTACTCGTTGGTGATAACCTCTGCCATTTTCCCGATCTATTATCAGGCGATTACCACCACGCCAGATGGAAATGACGTGGTTGTTTTCCTTGGCCAGCCGGTTAGAAACTCAGTCTTATATTCCTATGCACTTTCGTTTTCTTTTTTGCTGATCACCCCATTGTTGCCTTTGCTTTCGGGAATTGCAGACTATGCAGGCAACAAGAAGTCGTTTATGAAGTTCTTTTGCTACTTGGGAGGAATCGGCTGCATGGGAATGTATTTTTTTAAAGTAGATACGTTGGAGTGGGGTATTTTGTGTGTGGTATTGGCCAGCATTGGATATTCGGGAAGCTTAGTTTTTTATGATGCCTTTTTACCTGAAATCGCTTCGGAAGATCAGTTTGATAAAATTAGTGCTAAGGGTTATTCGTGGGGCTACTATGGAGGTGTGATCTTACTAGTGCTGAATTTGGTGGTCATTCAAAACTATGAGTTGTTTGGTTTCGCCACTCAGGGTTTGGCAACGCGCTCGTCATTTTTGCTGGTAGGCGTCTGGTGGATTGGCTTTGCACAGATCGCTTTCTCGTATTTGCCAAATGTCTTGAGGCGAACCGATGGAAAATCTAAGCTGACGAAAGGCTATGAAGAATTGGTGACAGTATGGAAGAGTCTAAAAAGCAGCCCTGATCTCAAGCAATACATTTTTGCATATTTCTTTTTTAATATGGGTGTGCAAACGGTCATGTACATGGCGGCCACATTCGGTTCTAAGGAATTAAAGCTTCCAGATTTTAAATTGATTGCCACCATATTGACAATTCAATTGGTTGCTGCATTAGGCGCCTCGGTCTTTGCAAGACTATCTGGCAAGTGGGGCAACAAAAAGACATTGGCTTTGATGATTTGCATTTGGATCATCATTTGCGTGGCTGCATATCTAGTAACTAATGAATATCAATTTTATGCGCTCGCAACATCAGTGGGTATGGTAATGGGAGGCATTCAGGCGTTGTCCAGAGCTACGTATGCAAAACTTATCCCAACAAATTCAATTGATCACGCATCGTATTTTAGTTTTTTTGACGCGGCATTTAATTTGTCTATTGTCGTTGGCACGTTTAGCTATGGGTTTGTTGAACAACTTACAGGTAGTATGCGAAATAGTACACTGGCCATTGGTTTCTTCTTTGTAATTGGGTTGGCATTACTCAGTAGGGTAAAGTCGGTTGCTATCAATAAACGAGCGGTATGATTTCAATAGAAGGTCTTTCCTACCAATATCCATCAAAGAATGAGGCCACCAAAAAGATTTCTTTTCCTGATTTTAAGGTGGCAAGAGGCGAACAATTTCTTTTGTTGGGGCAATCGGGGAGTGGCAAAACAACATTGCTCCACTTATTGGGCGGATTGATTCGTGCACAACACGGTACTATTAAGTTGGAAGAAATTGACATTACTCAGCTATCCGAAATAAAGCTGGATCAATTTAGAGGCAAACAAGTCGGATTTATCTTCCAAAAAAATCATTTGATGGCTTCGCTTTCGGTGCGGAATAATTTATTGATGGCACCTTTCTTAGCTGGGAAAAAACAAGATAGAGATCGGATTGATCAAGTATTGGAAGAATTAGGTCTGCTTGAAAAACGAGATTCACAAATTCATCAACTTAGCCAGGGGCAAGCACAACGAGTTGCCATTGCGCGTGCAATTATCAACAAACCGGCT
>Ga0209490_10006140_pt1 | contig 10885 bp, 13 predicted proteins | sample MAT06_FD_187209 | JGI IMG/M metagenome (GOLD analysis project Ga0209490, IMG submission 187209) | Freshwater microbial communities from Lake Fryxell liftoff mats and glacier meltwater in Antarctica - MAT-06 (SPAdes) (version 2) | ecosystem: Environmental > Aquatic > Freshwater > Ice > Liftoff...
TTTAACTCTAAGTTTTAACAAAGGGCTAGGGTTTCAATGAAACATATTATGGCAACATAGATTTAGGAATAATTAATGGCGATCGCCTACGGATATGGACGAAGAAAATAATTTCAGTGATATTAAACAAAACTCAAATCCCGACTCAAATTTAGGATCTGAAATAGGATCAGAACAAGAATCAATAACTGTGCTGCACCAAGAAAAACAGCAACTCATAGCGGAAATAGCCCAACTACGAACTGATAAAACTCAAATTAGCGAATTACAAGCTACGGTAACCCAAATCACCCAAGAAAGCCTAGGCGAATATCAAACCCGCAAACAGGAAATCACAGGGGAAATAGCGGTTCTCCAGCGTAAGTACGATCGCTTGCAAACTGAAATGAAAACTATCTATGCTGGGGCATCTCAGGATGTAGCCGTGCGAGTTCAGGGCTTTAAAGATTATTTACTGGGAAGTTTACAAGACTTGGTGGGAACCGTAGAAAAACTTAACCTCGTGCCTAAGCCTATAAAAATTGTAGAGCCAGAACTTAAAGTTGCAGCCATAGTTCAACCCTCTTTAACTGAGCAAGCATACGGCGATCAGAAGCAAAAAATTGAGCAACTATTAGAACGCTATCGCACTTTACCAGACTATTATGGTCCTGCTTGGAAACTGCGCCGCACCTTTGAGGCTTCCCATGCCGATCGGGTTAGTAATTGGTTTTTTGCCCAAGCTGGTAGGGGTGCTGTGCGCTCTATGGGCACAAGGTTACAAAATATCCTAGTTGCTGCTGCCACCGTATCTATTTTGCGATCGCTCTACGGCGATAAAGTTCGAGTATTAATTTTGGCAACCTCTCCCGAACGATTAGGTGAGTGGCGGCGGGGATTTCAAGACTGCTTGGGCATCAATCGTGAAAATTTTGGTCCTGAAAAAGGGATTGTACTATTTGAAGACCCCGCTCCTTTGTGCCTAAAGGGCGATCGCTTAACTACAGAAGGACAAATGCCGTTAATTATTATTGATGAGGCTGAAGAATCTATTTCTGTAGATATGTTGAGATTTCCTTTATTATTAGGATTCGGACGTGATCCTCTAGCAAAAAACACCTACTTTAGAGAGCGAGATTTCTAATTATGGGGCTGCAGATTTGTTTATTAGTAACAGCTTATTTATTTGGTTCTTTGCCCACAGGTTATATCGTTGGACGGATGGCGGGCATTGATATTCGTGACCATGGCTCAGGTTCTACAGGGGCAACAAATGTGTGGCGCACTGTGGGCAAACAAGCAGGAATTTTGGTATTTAGTATTGACTTACTTAAAGGCTTAATATCTGTTTTATTAATGCAAGCGATCGCGGAAATTAGTGCTTGGTTAAGTCAATTTATAGCAATTACTTATAATCCCAGTGGCTCCGAGTTTTTTATCGTTGGGGCTGCCATGATCGCACTTTTAGGACATACCCGTTCGATCTGGTTAGGGTTTAAAGGGGGTAAGGCTGTAGCGACGGGACTGGGAGTATTGCTAGGGTTAAATTGGCTCGTGGCGATCGCTGCCTTTGGATTATGGTTGGCAACTATGGCAATTTGGCGGACTGTTTCTATTAGCTCGATTTTGGCGGCGATCGCTGCTCCAATCCTGATGATCGTTACCCAATCCCCAACCGTTTATATTATGTTTGCTCTAATTGCTGGGAGCTATGTGGTATGGCTGCATCGATCTAATATTGAAAGGCTCCGTCAAGGTACTGAACCCACCTTATTTTCTCCTAAATAGCCCGTAATCTGGCGTTGCACATTTGAAAGATAGAAAGCGATTTGGGCATATACTAGCCAATGAACTAGTCCCTATGAATCATTAAAACCATCCTTCTGTCGTGCAACGCCTCTTCTTTGCCCGCAAATCCTTTACCTGTTAGTTAGGTCAACAAAGTAACTATGCCGCTCGTTATGTCATAATAGGCAGGCATTATTTTTAGCTTACCGTCGGCAACCAACTTTGACAAGATCGAAGACTTTGACAAGGTCGCGGCTTGAATTATTGCATTAGCTTTAATTGTTGCCTCAACATCATTCGGTACTTTTTCAATGCCCTCCTTTTTTAATTTTTCTTCTATCTGTTTGACGGCGGGCGTGAGAAAGGGAACGAGTGAGGGAATCATACCCAAATCTTTTAAGTCTACATTCGGTTCATCCAATCTCCCCATTGCTGCGACCACCGCACCACATGACCGATGTCCCATCACTAAGATTATTTTAGAACCTAGCACCAATGTGCCGAACTCAAGACTACCAATAGTTTCAGGATTAGAAATGTTCCCCGCAACACGACAGACAAAACAGTCGCCGATGCCTTGGTCGAATACAGTTTCAACTGGAACGCGCGAATCTGCACAACCTAGAAATGCAGCAAAAGGAAACTGTTCAGAACCAGTTTGAATGACCCTTTCTCTACCAGAGCGAGGATGGAATGTTTTGCCATCAACGAAACGCTGATTCCCATCCATCACAATTTTTAGCGCATCATCTGGACTCATATCCTTAGCTGCAGGACGCTTAGCAATCTCTGCTGGAATTTCAGCTAAAGGGCAGTTAGCTGCAGAGTTTGCGTCGGGAGCTGTGGCTGTTGTTGTGGTTGATGGCGTACAAGCAACTGACGCCGCGTAGGAAACTCCAGCAATTCCCATAGCCTTGATCAGATTACGCCGACCCAGAAACCCTACTATACGATCCATGAAATATCTCCTAATGAATTTTGAATTTGAGAAAAGTTTGTTTTAATATCAAGCCGCACTAAAATCATTAAATCCTCTCTGTGACTAATTTTCAAGTCAAATAAACCTATATCAAGCATAGATAAAGTACTATACACTATGTATTAAGACATAAGTAAAGTACAATGATAAAGTATTTAGACTTGGTGAATATTATTGGCTCGAATTTGATCCTCCCTACAGCTAAAGCTGAGGGATTCTTAAGAGACTTTCATCAAAAAACTGGGTTTTAAACCCCATTCTTCTAGGACGGCTTTGTGTTAGGGTTAAGACCTCTACAGGCTCAAAACACGTTGAAACAGTTACGGCGAGAGCGCACCTAGACGATTCAGAGAGGTAATGTTTAACTGCATCCTTGAAGACAATAAGTATTTTACTTGCGCTTAGAACAGAAAAGTCGCCATAGGGCATTAGGAGACTCTGAACGGACGGTGAGCGAGTGCCAGACTACTGCGGTAGCAGGTTGCTGTGAAGCGTCAAGAATCACCGCTCCTTTTGGATAGTAGGTATATCAAGAAATGATGCAAAACGCCCGTAGAATCGGCACGCAAAAATATGAAATTGACGGCAAAGATGGCACCTTGCAAGCGCAAATCGAGATGCCACAGGGCTTATGGACAGCCAAAGGCGCACCGCTCTCAGACGCAATCGCCAGCGCAGGTTTTGGCGATACGCCGATTCTCACAATTATGGAGAAGTCGTATCAAATTCACCGCGATTGGCTATATGAGAAAGCTCTCATCAGTTATTACTCCATTTATTTGCAAGATGATGCTGGTCACAAAATCATCGAAGCGAAAACACCCGTCGAAAAGCGTGCTTCGCTAATTTGTTACAAAAGCGCCGATTTTCTGGTCTCACCGAAGTCACTGTTCACGTTCAATTACGAAGTGACGAATCAGGAAAGATGTGTCGCGCACTTCAAAGACGTAACACCATTTCTCACGTTCTCCGCGCGCCGTCTCTATTCAATCGAAACCAACACGGCGGAAATCGAGCCGTTGCCGCTGGCGTTTGCCTTTTTCTTGGCGGTTTTAGGAGCCTATTAAAACGACATTTTGTCCAAAAGTTAAACACAAAGACGAATATAATCAGCCTTAATCGAAATCGGACAACCGCGACAGAACAAGAAGCTACACCCAAACACCTAAAGCTCCGTTCATCGGCGGGTGAACCAGAGGAGTTTCTTAGGAACCTGCTTCAACAGAAAATTAGGGTCATTCTGAAAGAATACTTTGTTTCAAGACAAAAAATTTTGCTCTAATCCAAGCCCAGCGCTCTAACTTCCCATTTTCACAATAATCCTCTATACCGAATAAAAATTAAAATAACAGACCACGAGCCCAGCGCGACTTTAACGGCAACCAGAATATTGAGAATGGGAAGAATCCCCCCGCTAAACAGTGCGCCCAGTTCACCATGGGGGAGTTCGATCCCAGCCAGCGTTATCATCGACAGTATAATAAACACTAAAACTGAAATTTTTTCCCAGATGGCAGCGTGCCACCGCCGATAAATAGACTGCATCCACTCTTGGGAGGAGGTCATAGCAATTAGCCCGATCGCCGTTCCGCCCGCTATCCCCGCCGCAAAGCCACCACCTGGACTGAGATGCCCCCGAATCGCCAGTTCAATACCCACTAGCGCCGCAATGGTTGCTCCCAGACGAGCCAGCAGAATGGAGGATGGATCGGTGAACTGATGCACTTCACTTAGGGGATGTTCATTGGAGAGCAAATAGTTGACACCCATGATGGCGATCGTAAACACAACCACTTCAAAAATGGTGTCGTAGAGTCGATTACGGAGAATGATGCCTGAGACAACATTGGGCACACCACTATCTTGCAGTACCGCATCGACAATCGAAAATGGTAAACTCGGTGCGGCATTGGGGATCAGGAGCATTATGATGTAAAACACAATCCCTGCCACAATATAGATCCATTTCATGACTGCACCTCTCTGGACTTTGCTGCATTGATATCGATCAGGGTTGTGGATGACATCCACTGTGTTTGCAGGATCTCATGGATGCGGCGGAGCCGAGTTGTCAGGCAATAGAGTTGCGTTTGTTCAGTCGGCTCTGATGCTGACGGGACTAGGTTTGCCTGAGCCAATATGGGTTGAGCACAGGTGGCATGAATTTCTTGATTAATTAGTCCTTGCTGCAAGTCAGATTGACTCATATAGGGCACCAGTTCGACTCGCATATGGTATTGGTCAAACAGCTTTCGCAGTCCATTGAGTCGTTGCTGGAATTGCTGGGATTGGAGTGAGTCTACCTGTTGCTCGGCGATGCTCAAATCATCTTTGAGTACCCCTAAACGCAAGACGAGGGAGGATCGTACTGCTACAGCATAGAGCGTAATCGCAAGCAGCGTGCCCACGAGAGCTTCGGTCAGAGCCACATCGGCTGCTCCCAACACGGCATAGACCATTGCGGCAACTGCGCCTAGAATGCCGCGAATCACTAGGGCATGATAGGGGTTTACCTGAAAAACCACCATGGATGCAGCGAGGGGTAGTAGAGCCGTCAGCACATAGATGTAGCTATCCATCATTGTGGTTCCTCCCGCCATCAGGGTTGCTACTAGAGCAAAAGGCTAGCACGTAGCCCAACATGGTGTTCCAGAGGGCTAGGGAAAGGATGGCAAGTAGTAGCAGGGGCCATTCTCGGGGTCGCTGCAAGAGCAGTCCAAAAATAATTGCGATCGAGCCGAGGGTATCAGACACCGAAAGATTGTGCAGTTTGAATAGCACCGATCGCTGGGTGAGCAGAATCGGTGTACCCCAGAACCAAAAGAGCAATCCAATCCCAATACAGCCATAACTCAGCAGGTCAATCATGCATCCCCCATTCGTTGTAAAATATGTGCCAGCAGCATAAACCCAGCATTGCCCACACTGAGAACGATCACGCCGACGACTCCAACCATCCAGTCATCCCTCAAGACGGAGACCAACAGGACGATGACAGAGGCTTTGGTTGAGACACTGGAAAACGCCAGCATAGTCTGCCAGATATTCTCATCTTTACACGCCTGATAGATCGGAATCAGCAAGGACAAAATCATTGCTATTAAGGCGATGTTGAGTATCGCTAGGTTCAGTGTCATGGTTGTTTCCTCCGACGGACATGATGGACTTCGTACCAGCCGCTATTGTGGTACTTCAGTACTGTAGTTTTGGGTGTAAAGTTAATCAAAAAGATATCTAGAAAGACTAGCCCTGGCGATCTGCCCGACTGCACCCGCTCCATCACGATTTCTTCATGTAAATGGGGACGCAGAATCAGATCAATTGACTCTATATACGCTTGAGGAATCGCCATAATGATTTTGGCGATTCCCCGCAGCAGATCTTTGAAGCGTTCTGGAGAGGTGGAGCCACGCGGCAGCAGTAAGGCAATGGTGATACCAATGATCACATTAGCCAGACTGAAATTAGCCGTGAGCAAAAACCAGATCACGAGTCGGAGAATGAGATGTCCAATCATGCCAATGCCATCCAGAATAATAGAATTAAACTTAAACTCATGACCCCAATCAGGTGATCAAACTCCTCTAGCACTCGGGGCAATTTGATGGCGAGCTGTCGAAAAATCACCCAATAGAGCAGCCAGCCCAGGGCGATCGTTGCCAAGGGTTTGGCAATATTCTCTAGGCTATAGGCATTGTAGTACACCACATTTGCGACCACCAGCCCCCCCAAAAGCAGTAACATAGCTGCCCAGAAGCCTATAGACAAAGTTAAAGGCTGTGCTTTATCTTGGCGCTTGTGGGGCAGAAAAATAAATTTAGCAAACGAGATTGACGTTCCTAACGCTGCAATGTTCATGCCGATCACCTGCCACGGCAGCAGGTTTTCCATTGTTAACACCTTTGCGCCAAAGCCAGACAATAATGGAAATCCCGAAATTGAGAAACTGGCAATGGCGAGGGCAACCCAAATCGGCGTAGGAAGCGGTTGGTTCTGAAGCTCCTTAAAATTGCGACTGGGCAAAACTCCCGCGATCAAAAAGAGAGCGGCTTTCACTAGCCCATGGGTCAGGGCATAAAACCCGCCGACTTCTGGCGCAGCGAGGATAAAGCCTAATTGGGAAACAGTGTGAAAAGCCAGGATGCGCTTGGTATCTTTCTCGAAAACGGCATAGAACACGCCCAGCACCGCCGTCCCCACGCCAAAAGTCCGCACGATTGGATCAATCTCTTCCAGCAGCAGGGCGCACCGCACCAAGGGTAAGACTGCGGCTTTCACCACAACCCCAGACATTAAGGCAGAAACGGGAGACTCAGATTCGGAGTGGGTTAAGGGCAGCCAAAGTCCCGAAACAAAAATCCCCCCTTTGACTAATAGCCCCAGAAAAATCAGGGCAACCGCCTCTGGTGGAGCACCACGCAATCCCACAAAATCGAAGGAATGATGGGCTTTATAGACCAGCACTGCGCCCACCAAATAAAATAGCATCGAGACGTTACTGACAAATAAATAGCGCAGCCCAACCCAGATGGAGCGATCGCTGCGGGGATAAACAATCAGAAGAAACGTCGCAATACCTAAGACTTCTAACGCCACATACAGGCTCATAAAGTCTGTACAAGCCAAAGCAGCATTTACACTGCCATGCAGAATCAACGTTTGGGCATAGAAAAACGGGGTTTTATTGCTACTCCAGCAGTAAAGAATCACTGCCGCTGTCACTAGTCCATTCGTCAAGATAAAGAAGCCAGCTAAGGGATCGAGTAATAAGCTGACTCCAAAGTGATCCAAAAACCTGAGGTTTGTGGGCGATCGCGCGATGAATAGCTGGGCAGCGTAAGCAACCGAAACCAATGCCCCAAAGAGAGCGAGCGCGCGATCCAATCGAGGCAGCAAATAAATCAGAAACCCGATTAAAAATGGGAGGGCAATCCAAAGCAGCGTCAGATTGGTCATGGCATATTACTTTTCTCGATCTCGCTGGTTTCTAGAGTGGGATTATTCTGGGCTAACTTCATGGCACCAGTCAGCATGAGAGCCTGAATCGACAAGCCAATGACGATCGCTGTCAAAATTACGGCTTGAGGCACTGGATCAGCGTAAGCACCCTTTTGGGCATCAGCCACAATCGGGGTAACCAAGCCCTCGCGCGCTGCCAAGACTACGTAATACGCAATTACCCCAGTGCTCATAACATCCATAGAGATAATTTTCATTACTAGGTTGTTCTTGAAAATAATGCCGAAAAAACCCAGCAATATGGTTAAGATTACAAATGCTTCCAATATCATTAATCACTCACCGATTCTACTTAAGGGGTGGCTTCTACGAATTGACAAAAAATTACCTGCTATAGAGTTCGACTTTCGACAATAAATTTAGATTAGACTTTTTGTCTTAATATAATAGAAAAAATTCCCGAAACGCTTGTCCTACAAGATTTACAGCTATTGCTCAGAAAAATTATCTGGAACGTCTGCTCTGTATTGGTTTCATGGCTATTTCTGCTCTATAAAGCAACAAATCTACTTCCTTAATTGCTTCAATGATTGTACTTTAGTCTGAGTAATAATAGCCTGTCTCTTACGGCAAGAAGAAACACATTCTTACCATAGAAGTCTCTCTATAATTTTTCTAAGGCAGATGAGTATAGAGAAAAATTTATGATTTGGATTTAGTATTTCTTTGTAAACTTAGGCAACGCGATGTGATTGTGGATACATTTTGAGTCTAGAATCAACCATATTAAATCAGAGACTTCAATAGTTTTCTATCTATGGAAAGCGTGCGAGACGTGGAAATAGCCACCCATGATTCGAGTCCACACTTGCCTCCAGTCCTGATGCCTAAGTTCTAATTGAGGAGAAATTAATACGTGGATTTTTTATCTAATTTTTTGACGCGCTTCCTGTCGCAGTTACAGTCGCCGACACTCGGCTTTCTGATTGGTGGTATTGTCGTTGCCGCCTTAGGTAGCCAACTGGCAATTCCAGATGCGATCTATAAGTTCATCGTCTTCATGTTGCTCATGAAAGTCGGACTGACTGGTGGTCAGGAGATCCGCAACGCAAATCTGGCGGAGATACTGTTGCCTGCGGTGTTTGCCGTGGTAATGGGAATACTAATCGTGTTCATCGGGCGCTATACGCTGTGCAAGCTGCCGAAAGTCAAACCTGAGGATGGCATTGCGACCGCGGGCTTGTTCGGTGCCGTGAGTGGCTCTACCTTTGCCGCTGCTCTGACGCTACTGGAAGCGCAAGGCATGAAATACGAGGCATGGTCTGCCGCCCTCTATCCCTTCATGGACATCCCAGCACTCGTAACTGCGATCGTCTTAGCCAGCATTTATACCAACAAGCAGCGCGGTATCACAGGCAAGCGGATTAGAATATGGCCGATCGTGAAGGAAAGCCTCCAAGGTTCTGCTCTAACGGCACTACTACTCGGACTCGCTCTAGGACTGCTAACCAAGCCAGAAAGTGTCTATGAGAGCTTCTACGATCCCCTCTTCCGTGGCTTTCTTTCGGTACTGATGCTGATCATGGGGATGGAAGCCTGGTCAAGGCTTGGCGAGCTGCGCAAGGTAGCCCAGTGGTACGTTGTATACTCTGTGGTGGCACCACTACTGCATGGACTCATCGCTTTCGGTCTCGGTATGATTGCCCACCACACTACTGGATTCAGCCTTGGTGGCGTTGTGGTTCTGGCTGTCATGGCTGCATCCAGCTCGGACATTTCAGGACCTCCCACTTTACGAGCTGGGATACCGTCGGCTAATCCCTCCGCCTACATTGGCGCGTCCACAGCCATCGGCACACCAGTTGCGATTGCCTTGGGAATACCGCTCTACATCGGGCTTGCCCAAGCACTAGGCGGCTGATCCTCGGTGGGTTGTGGTCTGCTGGTGTTTCCCTGCCCCAGCGACCAACGCAACAGCTAGATCACCTTGATAGCGAAGGGTGCTGCCGTTTTCTCGAGTTTCTATATAATTCTATAAATACACACATCTAGAGGTACCCAATATGTCTAAGCCAGCAAAGAAGCTCGTCATCGTCACAGAAAAGTTATTGCTGAGAAAGATCGCCAAGATCATCGATGAAGCCGGGGCGACCGGTTATACGGTGGTGGACGCTGGCGGTAAAGGCAGTCGCAACGTGCGCTCGTCGGGACAACCCTCCATTTCTGACACCTACTTGAATGTAAAGATCGAGGTGCTTACCGAGACTCCAGAGATGGCTATAAAGATTTCAGATGAGGTTGCAGCAAAGTTCTTCGACGATTACTCGGGCATCGCCTATATTTGTGACGCGGAAGTACTGAGCGCGCACAAGTTCTGTGGTCCAGATGGCTGTTGAAGCCGACGAAGATGTCACCAGCCCAGAGCTATAGACCGCAAAGTTTTTGAATTGATTCCCGATGTAAAGGAAGGCTAGGCGATCAAGAGGAGGGCTGACTCCTCATAGGAAATGGGTGAGGGCGAAGATCAGGGGAGGGGGGTGCATGGATAGAGAGACTTTTGGGGGTTTGAGGTAATCCATAGACAATCGCCCCTAAACTACTTCATAACCTAAAATTGATCTGAAATCTGTTTGATACTCATACCGATAAATTGGGGGTCTTCTAGCAGAATAAAGGCTTACCGATCGCATTATTAAGTTCAACAATATTCCTTTTCTTCTCTCTCAGACACTTTGATTGTAAAAAACTGAGAGTGGGCAATGATTACAAAATCCCAATCATCACGATCGCTTTTTAGATGCAATTTTGATTATAATCCACTAAGTGCTGACCACAATTCATCCTGTCGGTAAACTGAAGTTCTTTTTGGGGATGAGAGATAAATGCCTAAATTGCCGTGGCTGCGATCGCTCCTAATCATAATTGGTAGTATTTTAACCCTCGGATTTGCGATCTCAGTGGTAGAGAGGCTTGTAGCTATCTATGCGTATATTGCTCCCTATCAACCTGTATTAGCGGCGGTAGTAACTTTCTTGTTAGCAGGATTAGTTATAGGTTTAGGCATAGCAGGTGTTTGGTATTTAGGTTTATTTTCTAGGCGATCGCCAAAAATTATTACACCCGAAGTCTCTACAGATAAATATGAAGCAGCAACAGAAAACCTAGAGGCACTGCAAAAAC